>OHQP01000940.1_pt1 | contig 10053 bp, 4 predicted proteins | sample 1578101 | NCBI WGS metagenome assembly OHQP01 (sample SAMEA3879569, study PRJEB24766) | human gut metagenome | biome: human-associated habitat; feature: feces | place: USA | collected 1985/1987 | reverse complement strand
ATCCTTTGGGGCCTTTTAAGGAGATGAACGATGGCCCTTTATTTGATCCGGGATATCCTGTGATTGATGCCAATGTGCTCTTTGATGATGAGAGCGGAAAGGTGTACCTTTATTATTCCCGTTGCTGTTACAAACATCCGGTGGAAAGTGAGATTGCTGACTATGCAAAGAAGAATGGATGGTTTGACGAGATTGAGGAGAGCTGGATTTACGGCGTGGAGCTGAAACCGGATTTCTCCGGTGTCATCGGAGAGCCGGTAGCATTGCTTTGCCCGCCCAAAACGATGGACGACCCTCAAGCGAAATGGGAGAACCGTTCGGTGACTACACATGAGGTCAACAGACGCTGGACAGAAGGTTCGTATATGGTGAAACACGGGAATCTCTATTACATGCTTTACTCTGCAAACTTCTTCGGAGGAAAGAATTATGCGGTGGGCTATGCAACCTCCCAAAGTCCTTTAGGCCCATTCACAAAGGCTGCCAACAATCCGGTGCTGCAAAAGAACACAGAGCAAGGCGGCATCGTGACCGGAACCGGGCATTGTATGCTCATCGACATTCACAATCGGCTCTACTGTGTCTACCATGGACGCACCGAAACCACCGGTGACGAACGAATGGTATTCATCGACCTCATAGACATCCAACCAGACGGGAAACTGGTAGTCCACGGACCGAATACGGATTTACAGAAAATCACATATTAAAGCTATCAGGCGCAGACTGTACAGCATTTCACGGTTCATTATTCCCCGTGGCTCTCCTATACATTCCGCACCTGATGAAAATTAAAAAGGACATATCCATACACAACAATCCGCTCCATATTTGTTCCTGACTTCAATTCTATTTTCACCGGTATCCAATACAATGCCTTTCCATTCCAGTACATTTACGGAATCAGGTTTTGCAGTCCCATATGCTTTGCCATTGATATACAATTTGGCAGCTCCGCTATTGCTGAATACTTGCACATCAACGGTTTTGCGGGTTCTGTTTACCAATCGTTTTCCTGCGATATATACAAACTTATCTTCTTGATTCCAGTTTGCCTTATAAAAGTAAAAGGCATCTTTCTTTATTTTCCGGTCGTAAGTCACCAGCCCCTTATCGTTGCGTCCCATAATGGATCCCTCCCTACGGCCTGCCGCCGAAAAGTCGAACATGCACCAGATGAAGTTGCACCACAAGAATTCGCGTTCCTGAAGCTGTTTCCAATTCTCCACATGATAATAAGTCTGCCAGTTTTCGGGATGCCATTGCCCCCACGGTTCCGGATGCCTCAGCGAGTCCTCCTGCTGGAATACGCATGCCCCGGCACCATACTCGCTGATGCCCATCTTCCGCTCCGGATGTGCTGCATGCTCGCGGTCTATCCAGCGCCCCATGTCATCCATGTTGTCGCCATACCAGCCGAAATACTTGTTGAAAGCAATCAGGTCGGTGAATCCGTTGAAGTCGTCATCCTGATTACTGGCTCCCATAGTGGGACGGCTCGGGTCCAACTGACGGGCCAAAGCATGAAGCTCTGCCGCCATACGCGAAGGACGGTCCAGCCAACCGGAATTTATCTCATTGAACAGCCCCCAGAACAAAATGCAGGGGTGATTGTAGTTCTGTAAAATCAGTTCCTTCAATTGCAGGCGCAAGTTTTCATCATAAGCAGGATTATTCACATAAACATTGACAAAAGGAATCTCAGCCCATGCCACCAGTCCCCGCTTGTCCATCTGTTGATGCATGTATTTGGCTTGCGGATAGTGACAAAGACGCACGGCATTGCATCCCATTTCCTGCATCAAGTCCAAATCTTCATCATGGTCTTGCGGATAAAATGCCGAAGCGCGTTCTGCCCTATCCTGATGCCGGTTCACGCCATTCAAGCGATAAGGCTTTCCATTCAGGAAGAAACCTTTCTCCGCATCGGCATGAAAGTAGCGGAAACCTATCTCTTCTTCGCGGCGGTCTATCTCTTTTCCATCCTTACGCAATATCACCACTCCTTTATATAAATAGGGATTCTTCACTCCATCCCACAAATGAGGCCTTTCAAGCACTATGTCCATCATCACCTTTTTATCCTCACCCACCTCTGCACTGGCAACACGGCAAAGCAACTTTTCCTTGTCATATAGTCGAAACTCCACCTCGCAACCGGTCACAGTAGTTTCCCTTGCCGAAAGCAGTACTTCAATTTTCAAATGGGCCTTTTTCTCCGATACATCGGACTGAGTGAAGAATACACCTGAAGAGGCATAATAAGCAGGTTCTATGCAGACATCCTCCGTCACCAGCAGTTCCACCCCCCGATACAACCCACCAAACATATTGAAGTCGCCGCAAATGGGAGCGACATCCATAGTCTGAGCATTGCTGACACGAATTTCCAATACACTTTCTGTTCCCGGGACCAGGAAATCAGTCAATTCTGCCACAAATGCCGTATAACCACCCTTATGTTGCATCACAAAATGATGGTCGATAAAAATGTCGGCAACCGTCTGTGCAGCCATCACTTTCAAGAAAAAACGTTTGCCCCGATAATGGGCAGGAACAGACAACTTACGACTGTAATTGCATAATCCCCTATAATAATCGGCATTGCCAAACATGCCATCGCCCGCATTCCAAGTGTGAGGCAAAGTAACCTTCACTATTTCCGAAGCAGGTGCCTGAAAACCCCGGTGGAAATTCCATCCTTCATTCAGTGGAATCACCTCTACGGCAAATACACATGTTGACAATATTCCCAAAGAGAATAAAAATAAAATGATGAATCTGTTCATTTTCGATAAAGTATTAGAAGGTTAATCATATTGGCAGGAACCAGTCCTTCCCTGCAAAGGTATGAAATAAATGTTGAATAATAAATGAGAAAAACACTTCAAGACACGCAAGACAACAAACGGATGGCATGTTTAAGACTTATACGACCGCGATGCAACATTACAGACCTATTAATGCAACATATTTACGTTTATTTAAATAAGATATTGCTATCTTTGAGAATTCAATTTCAGATTATATAGTATGTCTTTTACAAACTATTTACACAAATTAGTGTTCCCCCTCATTATTCTGTTACTGGCTTATCTGCCGTTAGCAGGACAAACTCCGTATGTATTTCGCCATCTGAAAGTAGAAAACGGGCTTTCAAACAATAACGTAAAAACCATATTGAAAGACTGTGAAGGCTTTTTATGGATAGGGACCGCCAATGGATTGAACCGATACGACGGATATAGCTTTAAAGTGTATCAACCCAAAGAAAAAGACATCCATTCTTTATTGTCTAACGACATCTGGAACTTACAGGAAGACGGTTTGGGCAATTTGTGGATTGGAAGCGAGGCAAGATATTGTATATACGACCGAGACAAAGACAACTTCATTACCGATATTCCCTCATACCTCCTTAAAATAGGCATCCAGATAAATGGTACCTACAAAGTACATGTTGACAAAAGACACAATTTATGGGTACTGCAAGGCCAAAATGCTTTTTACTTCAATTTTTCTCATAAAACCCTTAAAACATTCAAAATAGAAAACTTTCCAGAAGAAACTCCGGAACTGAGTATCAGCGATGATGGTGAAAACCTATATCTTCTTTGGAATTCGACCTTATTGAAACTAGAGAACAACGCAAAGAAATGTAAACGGGTAGATAACATCAGCTTACCCTCCAACTCTATTATCGAAAAGCACATATACACTGATTATCATGGAGGCATCTGGCTATATTCATATACCGATGAACAAATATTCTATAAGAAAAACATAAAATCGGAATGGAACCAAATCAAGCTCCATTCTAAAATAGAGACAAAAAGTAATGCGGTAAGGAGCATACTGGATGACTCGAACGGACATGTCTGGATAGGAACGGACCATAAAGGAGTATTCATTTATGACTACGTAAATGATAACCTTGTCAACCTCCTGAATACCCCTATGTCTTCCACATCCCTTGCTTCCAACAGAATAAATACAATCTACCGTGATGATTCAGGCGTCATTTGGTTAGGAAATTTCAAAAAAGGAGTTTCTTATTATCACGAAAGCTTCCATGAATTTATTGATACCCAGCATAAAGAATGCGGTGATATAGCCTCCATTTTAGAGGATAAGGCCGGAAACATTTGGCTGGGAACAGACGGGAACGGACTTTATGTAAAAGAAAAGCAAAAAGGATTTGCCATTCGCAAACTATCCATCCCCGACATAGCCATCATCAGTCTTCTCGAAGACCATAAAGGACGGATTTGGGCAGGAAGTTATCAAGACGGATTGTTCTGCTATGAGAACAACAGTATTCGCCATTTTACTCCAGAGAACAGCCAACTGCCATACAGTGGCGTATGGAGTATGAAGGAAGACCGATATGGAAACTTATGGATAGGTTATGTACTGGGAACTTTGGTTTGTTTTAATCCGGACGCAAATACTGCGACAAGTTATCTGCTGCCTGATGGGAATAATATCAATGTACTCAATATCTGTTATGACTATGGAGACAAAATGTATATCGGGACTACATACGGACTCTGTGTAATGGACATCGTGACGAGAAAACCCGAAATGATTTATGCCAATCGAAAAGAGACACAGCCATTCAAGCAACTCTTCATTTCCACTGTATTCAAGGACGACAGAGATATATTGTGGTTAGCCCATAAACAAGGATTGACTGCCTGGGACTTAAAAAATGATTCACTACACTGGTTCGACGTAAACAACGGATTGTGTGACAATCTCATTAACAGTATAACCCAAGACAATCATGGTAACATGTGGCTTGCAACAAGTAATGGATTGTCTATATTGGAAGTAACCCCGGACACCCAGGAAGGACTAGACTTTTCTTTCAAGAATCTTTCTACCAGAGACGGATTGCCAGAAAATCATTTCAACTCCCATTCCGCTTGTAAATTGTCCAGCGGAGATTTACTGCTGGGAGGCACCAGTGGCTATACATCTATAAATCCGAACAAGCTGACCGAAAAGAGCCGACCGCTGGCAAAGGTGTATTTTACAAATCTGACCATTGGCAATCAACATATAGAAGTAGACTCAATATATGAAGGGCGCAAACTATTAACAACTGTACTTGGCAGAGCCCCATCATTGTCTGTCAGATATGACGATTATTTAATCTCCATCGAATTTGCCGCAGGCGATTTGCTGAATGCTGATAAAATAAGATATGCCTATAAACTGAAAGGATTAAATACCCAATGGTACTATACAAACGAAAACAAAGTGGCTTTCACCACCCTTCCTCCTGGCAATTACAAACTATTGATTAAAGCTTGTAACAGTGACGGTATATGGAATGACGAAGCTAGTGAGTTGAATATAACCGTTTCATCTCCAATATATTTAAGTAATGTTGCTATCATCTTATACATATTGTTTGCCATTGGTATGATATCCTATGTAATATACCGATTCAAAAAGCATCACTACATAAGACTGGAGCAACAACGAGCAAAACTGGAGCAAGAACAAAAGTTGCTCCTGAATGAGATGAAGCTAAAGTTCTTTACAAATATAAGTCATGACTTACGTACACCACTGACGCTTATCATTAGCCCGTTACAAATGTTATTATCAGAAACCCTGGATGACGGAATACGCAAAAAACTAAATACAATCAATAAAAATGCACAGCTATTACTTACATCAATAAATTCTCTGCTTGATTTCCGGAAACTGGATGTAGGAGCCGAGACAGCCCATTACAAATCGGGAGATATTGTCAACTTTATCCGCGAGATTTGCAGTACTTTTCAAGAGTATGCTCTTGACCATACCATCAACTTCTGTTTCATGTGCGAAGTAGAAAACCTGAACATGTCCTTCGATCCGGTTAAAATAAAAAAAGTAATGAACAACTTGTTGTCCAATGCCTTCAAATACACTCCTGATAAAGGAGAAATCAATGTACATCTTTATCGCGAAGATGACAATGTATGTATCTGTGTGGCAGACAACGGACAAGGTATCATAGACAAAGACAAGAAACATATCTTCGAACGTTTTTATCAGGTGCAACAAACTTCGGAAAAAACCGGCAGTGGAATCGGCCTGCATATTGCAAACGAGTATGTACATCTACACAAAGGAACAATCTCCGTTACAGACAATTTTCCTAAAGGTTCCGTATTTACCGTTAAATTGCCTATCGTCACATATGCCAGTGAAAAGGAGGAATTACTTCCGGAACTGCTAAACAATGACAAAGCTCCGAATGAACTTCCCGTTCCAAATGCGGAAGAATTGCGGTATACCATCTTGTTGGTGGACGACAACAAGGATTTCTGTAGTTTCATGTCTGAATACCTGTCCGATGAATACGCCATACAGGTTGCCTACAATGGAGCAGAGGCATTGAAGATATTAGAAAAAAACAGTGTCAATATTGTAATAAGCGACATCATGATGCCAGTGATGAATGGAACAGAGCTATGTCGGCAAATCAAAACAAACATGCAATGGTCCCACATTCCCGTTATATTGCTTACAGCCCGTATGGCAGAAGAATACAAAAGTGAAGGATTTGAGCAAGGAGCCGATGACTATATCGTAAAGCCTTTTGACTTCAAATTACTAAAGCTGCGCATCAGGAAATTTATTGAATGGACAGAAAAAAGCCATCGTAAATTCAGTCAGAAAATAGAAGTGACACCTAATGAAATAACAATCACTCCACTAGACGAACAATTTATTGAAAAAGCTATCAAAATAGTAGAAGAGCGCATGAGTGATTCCGACTTCTCTGTGGAAATGTTAGGAGCAGAATTGGGGTTGAGTCGTAGCCATCTCTACAAAAAGCTGATGTGTATCACCGGTAAAGGTCCGGCAGAATTCATCCGGATTATCCGTTTGAAGCGCAGTAAGCAACTTCTAAAGGAAAGCCAGAAACAAATTGCAGAAATTGCCTATGAGGTGGGATTCAGTTCTCCAAAAAGGTTCACTGTAAACTTCAAGAATGAATTTGGAATATCACCATCTGATTACATCCGCAGTCTAAAATGATAACTTGAAACATAAAGGTATGTTATTTGAGACATGATAGACCTATGCTATTATGATAACTTTCCATATTTGCAGTAGCTTTTAATAACAGTTATTTTTAAATCTTAAATTAAAGTATTATGAAGTTACACGCAAATGTATGCTCTCAATGGGAATGGACAAAATTGAGACAATTGCTTGTTATCGTGTTACTAGGTTTGGGTATTGTTTCCACGTATGGACAAACCAAAACAGTATCCGGTATCGTTAAATCAGAATCGGGCGGTGAGCCACTTGTAGGAGCCACCGTCAAAGTGAAAGAAACCAATACGGGCGGCATTACCGACATCGACGGCCGTTACACCATCCAGGCAAATCTGGGACAAACATTGATAGTCTCTTACATCGGCTACCGCACCAAAGAGGTGAAAGTAGAGCGCACCACCCGCATCGACATACTGCTGCAAGAAGACAATGAGATGCTGGACGAAGTAGTAGTAGTGGGATACGGTACGATGAAACGCAGTGACCTGACCGGTTCCGTAGTCAGCGTGACGGGTGACGAACTGAAAAAGTCCGTAGTCACCTCGCTCGACCAAGCTTTGCAAGGACGTGCCGCCGGTGTGCAGGTGACCCAGAATTCCGGAACTCCGGGTGGCGGTATCTCGGTCAGCATCCGTGGTATCAACTCCTTGAACGGCAACGAACCGCTCTACGTTATCGACGGTGTAGCCATCTCAGGCAACAACACCAGCAACAGCAGCGTGCTCAGTTCCATCAACCCTGCAGACATCGTTTCCATGGAAGTATTGAAAGATGCATCGGCCACAGCCATCTATGGTAGCCGCGCCTCCAACGGTGTAGTACTCATCACCACCCGTCAGGGCGAAGAGGGCAAAACGAAGGTCTCCTACGAAGGTTACTATGCCTTGCAACAGCTTCCCAAGAAACTGGAAACACTGACACTCCCCGAATATGCAGTTTACCAGAACCTCCGCGCCGCCACCATCGGCTTCGGTGCACGCGAAGAGTTCAAAGACCCCTCACTCCTCAGCCGCGGTACCGACTGGCAGAATGAAATCTTCCGCACTGCCCCGATGCACAACCATCAGATAAACATCTCCGGAGGTTCGAAGAGCATGAAATACTCGCTCTCCGGCGGCTACATGCAGCAAGACGGTATTGTATTCGGTTCGGACTTTGAGCGTTTCTCTTTCCGCGTCTGAGATATGGCGGATCCTGCTGGGCGGCGATGTGAGCTTTACGCAGAGCCAGATCATCATGAAGATCCGTCTGCCCCGGCTTCTGTCGGCGCTGATCCTGGGCGGGGCGCTGTCCCTGTCCGGCTATCTGCTGCAAACCTTTTTCCACAACCCCATCGCCGGCCCCTTTGTGCTGGGTATCTCCTCCGGAGCGAAGATGACGGTGTGCGTGGCCATGCTGGCGCTGCTGAGCCGGGGCAAGACCACCTCCTCCGCCATCCTCATTGCGGCGGCGTTCGTGGGCGCCATGGTGTCCATGGGCTTCGTGCTGCTGATTTCTCAGCGGGTCAAGCGCATGAGCCTGTTGGTGGTCTGCGGCGTGATGATCGGCTACATCTGCTCGGCGCTGACGGATTTTCTCGTGACCTTCGCCGACGATTCCAGCATCGTGAACCTGCACAACTGGTCTCTCGGCTCCTTCTCCGGCATGAGCTGGGACAACGTAAAGACTATGGCCGTCGTCTGCGGCATCACGCTGCTGCTGACCTTCCTGCTTTCCAAGCCCATCCGGGCGTACCAGTTGGGCGAGGTCTACGCCCAGAACATGGGCGTCCCCCTGCGGGCCTTCCGGACGGCGCTGATCCTGTTGTCCAGTGTGCTGTCCGCCTGCGTCACGGCCTTTGCCGGCCCCATCTCCTTTGTCGGCATCGCAGTGCCGCACCTGATGAAATCCCTGTTCAAATCGGCGGAGCCGCTCGTCATGATCCCAGCCTGCTTTCTGGGCGGCGGCGTGTTCTGCCTGTTCTGCGACCTCATCGCCCGCACCGCCTTTGCCCCCACAGAGGTGAGCATCAGCTCCGTCACGGCGGTATTCGGCGCACCCATCGTCATCTACATGATGATCCACAGAAAGGCGGCGTGAGTATGGCAGCATATCTGGAAACAAAAGACCTGTCCGTGGGCTACCACGGCAAGCCGCTGATCGAGGACATAGCCCTTCATGTGCAGCGGGGCAGGATCGTGACGCTCATCGGCCCCAACGGCTCTGGAAAATCCACCATATTGAAAACCATCATCGGCCAGCTCTCCAAGGTGTCCGGCACGGTGTTTCTGGATGGAAAAGCCATGGAGGCGCGCAGCCGCAATGAGATCGCCCGGCGCATGGCCATTTTGATGACGGCCCGCATGGATCCGGAGCTGATGACCTGCAGGGACGTGGTGAGCAGCGGCCGCTATCCCTATACGGGGCGGCTGGGCATCCTGCAGCCGGAGGATCAGGCTATCGTGGAGCGCTCTCTGGCGCAGGTAGGCGGCATGGAGTTTGCCGACCGCCCCTTCTCCGCCATCAGCGACGGACAGCGCCAGCGCATTCTGCTGGCCCGGGCGCTGTGTCAGGAGCCGGAGATCATCGTATTGGACGAGCCTACCAGCTTTTTGGACATCCGCTATAAGCTGGAGTTGTTGACGGTGCTCAAGCGCATGGTGCGGGAGAACGATCTGGCGGTGCTGCTGTCCCTCCACGAGCTGGAGCTGGCGCAGAAAGTTTCCGACAAGGTCGTCTGCGTCTCGGCGGCGGGCGTCTCGGACGTCATGACGCCGGAAGAGGCCTTTGCCCGGGAAAACATCTGCAAAATTTATGCTCTGACCGATGAGCAGTACGCATTCCTCTACGGCGAAGAAAAAGCGCCGGAGGAAAAGAGCCCGCTCTTTGAGCACTACGTCCGCAGCGGTCAGAAGCTCCTGCGCTGCGGCTATACCACCGGCACCTGTGCGGCGCTGGGCGCGGCGGGCGCGGCACGGTTGCTGCTCACCGGCCGCACCCCCGAGA
>OHQP01000933.1_pt1 | contig 10082 bp, 5 predicted proteins | sample 1578101 | NCBI WGS metagenome assembly OHQP01 (sample SAMEA3879569, study PRJEB24766) | human gut metagenome | biome: human-associated habitat; feature: feces | place: USA | collected 1985/1987 | reverse complement strand
AGATGCTAAAGATAATGAGCCAAACAAGCAAATCAAACAACAAAAACATTTTATTATACTAAAACTCAAAAATCTTGTTTTTTTTATCATATTAAACCTCATCGAAAGCAAAATTCTTTCGCAGAATATATTACTTCTGCGATATTGTAATTATATATAAAACTACTGTATAATTATATCATAGGTTGATATAAATGCCAATATGTGTATTATAAATATAGAAAAAGTTGTGTAAATTAAACAACATCGCCATAGACATTTTATGCAATTCGCCGTCAAAATTCTGGTCAAAAAAGAAGTAAAATCATTTGCACGAAATCCGGGGGGAGCACCGGCAAATGTTCTTGCAATGAACAGTAAGCTTGGCGGTTCATCGGCTTTTATCGGTAAGGTCGGCAACGATGCATTCGGTTCTTATTTAAAGGACACATTAAGCAACCATAATATTGATATTACAGGTATGGCAACTGACAGCAATGTGCCGACAACACTTGCTTTTGTTCAGCTTGACAGCAAAGGCGACCGTTCGTTTTCTTTTTATCGAAATCCAGGAGCAGATATGATGCTTAATGCCGATGAAGTGAAAAAAGAACTTATTGATGAATGCAAAATTTTCCACTTCGGTTCATTATCTTTGACAGATGAACCTTGCAGGAAGGCGACATATGATGCTGTAAATTATGCAAAGAAACTCGGGAAAATAATTAGTTTTGATCCTAATTATAGATCTCTTTTGTGGAGTGATAGGGAAAAAGCGGTAAATGAAATTTCAAGAGCGATTACAATGGTGGATATTTTGAAAGTGTCTGAGGAAGAAATGTATCTTGTTACAGGAGAAACAAATCTTGAAATCGGCTCAAAAAAGCTTTTAAATATGGGTGCGTCATTAGTTTTGGTATCGCTCGGAGAAAAAGGTGCTTGCTATCGCAACAAAAATCATTTTTGTGTATTTCCTGCATACAAGGTCGATGCGGTTGATACCACAGGTGCCGGGGATGCTTTTGTAGGTGCAATGTTGTGGCAGTTAAAAAACTATAAACCCGATGAGATTGCTGATATGGTGCTTGATGATAAGATACTTTTTGCAAATGCTGCGGGTGGACTGACTGCAACAAGAATAGGTGCAATTCCTGCGTTGCCCACATTAGATGAAATTAAAATATGTCAGAAAGGTTGACAAGTATATGAAAATAGTAAAAATCAGACTCACACAAGTGGATCAGGTCAGAGAATTTGTTGAATTAACTTCTAACTGTAATTATGATGTTGATTTAGTTTCAGACCGTTATACAGTTGATGCAAAATCTTTACTGGGCATTTACAGTCTTGATTTAAGTAATCCATTGCAAGTTGTTATATACGGTGATGACAGCGAAGAATATGAAAAAGCATTGGAAAAATATAAGATTTGATGATCTGCGTTAAATAGTTTATAAGTTAATATATAGCTTTCCTTAAAACAAAAGTCACGTTGCAAATTTGCAGCGTGACTTTTGCTATTATGAACTAAAAAGCAATCACATCAATTTTGACAATTTCAGCAATTCAATAAGAGTACATATTTCTGCATTACGAAAGAAACTGCGTGCGGCGCTCGGCTATGACCCGATTCGCAATCGCATTGGTGAAGGATATGTTATGGAGGAAGAAAAAGAATGAAAAAGCTATCCTTGCAATGGCGCATAACTTTGATGACTGCACTTCTTATCGGAGCTACCTGCATTTTTATGAATGTTCTTATCGGCTATTCCGGCAGCCGTTACATGGATTCCATAGGTTCTTATGTTACAGGTTACGGAGATACGGACAAAGGAGAACCCGAATTTTTCGATCCCGAACACGAAAAGCTTGATCGTGAATTGACTATTGTAATTAACGGAGTACAGGAATCCTTTATCGCTACCAATTGGTATATTACGGCGGCGGCAACATTGTTAGGCGGTGTGCTTGCGTATTTTTTAAGCGGGCATGCGCTGAAGCCTCTGCGTACTTTTACAGCTCGGGTTGAGAAGGTTCAGCCTAACAATTTGACGGATATGAAGATAACCGAAGAGGTTTTGCCTGAAATGAGACAATTTGTCAAGTCATTCAATCTGATGCTTGACCGTCTTGATGAGGGATTCACAGCTCAACGACAGTTCACGGGAAACGCGGCGCACGAGTTGCGTACGCCGCTTTCGCTTATGCAGGCACAGCTTGAACTTTTTTCGGCAGAGCATCCCGAGGTATTGCCGGAAACGGCTGAGTTTCTCCGATTGTTATGTGAGCAGACCGAACGAATGACGCAAATGACAAAAACCTTGTTGGAAATGAGTAAGCTTCGTACAGTATCGTGTGCCGACCGCATAGAGATAGGACCTATGGTAGAAGAAATTTTCACTGACCTTGCGCCCCTTGCAGAGAAGAACAATATTGCACTTGAAAGCACGGGCGACGCTGTTATGACAGGCAGTGACACGTTGATTTACCGTTTGTTATATAATCTGACCGAAAACGCTATACGCTACAACCGTTTTGACGGTACAGTGAATATTACCGTAACGCACAAAGACAATCAGCTTGTTATTACGGTTGCGGATACCGGCTACGGCATCCCCGAACAATACAGAGAAAGTATTTTTCAGTCCTTCTTTCGTGTGGATAAATCTCGAAGCAGGGAATACGGTGGCGTAGGCTTGGGACTTTCTTTGGTGTGGGAAATCGTCACATTGCACAATGGTAAAGTCCGTGTGGAAGAAAGTTTCCGACCGATACGATAAAATTTTAATATTTTGCAAAATTTTTTTAATAAATTGTTGAAATTACCGTAGTCCTGTGTTATACTATAGTTAATTAATTGATTAGTTATCAAAAGGAAGCGAACATTATGAGAACAACAGAGGAACAACACAACGAGCGTAAGCGGGAAATGATGGAAAAATGCTTTGAATGTTATGCTGAAAACGGGCTGACCGGTACGGGCATCAAGGCTTTGGCGGCAGCGTGTGGGTGTACAACGGGAAATCTGTATTCCTATTTCAATAATGTGGATGAACTGATTATTGAATCAACTGCATACTGTATGGAAAAGGTTGAGGATGATTTTATGGAAAAAGCCCCCACCGACCCGAATGATGTTGTCCGATTTGTGAGAGAGGTTCCGTATTGGACCGCAAAGAAGCACGGCAAAAAATATCGGCTGATGTATCAGGTCTATACTCATCCGAAATATATTGAGCACGGCAAGAAATTCTTTGAGGGAGTGAATGAGCGCTATACCGAATATGCCAAGCGGTTGGAGCCGAAAATCGGTATTCCGTACACGGTGATTACACCGTTGATTTTTATATTTGTTCGTGCCTGTGTACACTATGCTATGTTTGAGGATGAATATTATTTAAAAACCCAAATGGAGGTCTTAAAACAGGGTGTCGCTCTGTTTGCAGATAAATACCGTTCACAATATTTGAAGGGAGGAAACGGAAAATGAAAAAACGAATACTATGTACCCTGCTCACCCTATGTATGGTGATGTGTGTTGCTTTACCTATTATGAGCTATGCCGCTCTGGGAGTATCGGCATCCGACTCGAGTGCATACGGCACACTGCTCACACCCGACACAACCCCACCGGTCGGATGGGCAGAGGATGAAAGCAACCCGTACGGCACAAAAAAGGGTCAGCCCTTTGCCATCACCCCATGGTATGAGCCGATCATTTACAGCTATCGCAACGCAGAGGGGCAGGCAGCGCAGGATCATACCAAGGTATACAGTAAGTGGAATTTCGGTATCAACATTGCCGAATGTACACCGAGTGCCCATCGGGTTTCTGCTGTCGATAATGTTGCATTTGCTGTTGGAACAGCTTACGACCCACTCGGCACGGGCAGAAACGATCATGCTATCTTTGTCGGTCTTTGCGATATGGATAATTCCAAGAACACTGCGAAGATCTGCTACTGGGTACAAAACCTTGTAAACAACAAGCGCTCCGAGCTTCAGAAAATTGCCGACGCTCCGATGTGGGCGTGCAAGAAACCCGGTTACGGCGAGCTGGAATACCAGGAATTCCGCCACTATTTCAATGTCACGGCGGGCGACTATGATGGTGACGGAAAGATGACCGCCGTTATCACCTACGTCGGCAATGATGATTTATGGGGAATCGCCGGCACGGGAATTGCCGGAGAGCAGGGACTTTCAAGAAAATCGTTTGTCAAATCCAAGGGCAGCGGCAATGCCTATTTCGACGGCTGGAACACGACTCTGTATGAGCGCGACCAGATCACGAAGTCGCTTGTCTCGGCGGATATTGACCGTGACGGCTGCGATGAGCTTATCGTGTACGCAGGCATTGCCGAGCCGGATAAGATCGAAGGCAGGGACAAGGAGATTTCCGGCGATTCCTTCCGTAAGGCTGTTTCAAAGCTTTCGGTATACAAAGCCGAAAACGGGAACCTAAAAAGAGTGGATCAGAAGTCCCTGATGACCCTGAACCGCGAGGATGAAAAAGCGGACGGCAGCCGTTACTACGATCATATCCGCTACGGAAACCTTGCCGCGGGAGACATCAACGGCGACGGTTGGCAGGAAATCATAATTGCCGGATATTTCCGTGAAGTCAGGGAAGAAAAGAAGAAGGGCTTTATCTGGGACAAGAAAACCGACAACGAAAACATGGGCTTTGCCGTTTATTACGGTCAGAACAAGTCAATAACGAATGTGCAGAAAACCACGATGAGCGGTTATACCGCAAACGGAACAAATGATCTGGGCGTGAAGCCGAAGCCCGCTATGACAAGCGTTGCGATCAACGGCAGAGGTACGCCAGAGCAGGTATGGATCGCAGGCGGACTGTATGAGGTGCAGCAGAACGGCGCGCTTAATCTTCTGCGCGACACCGCGCGCGAAAAGAATTCAAGCGCGAGATGGTGGTGGTATCAGGATGTCATCGCAGGCAATTTTGACCACAACACGGAAGGCCGCGAGCAGGTGATCACGCTTGCCGCCGAAAGGCAAAAGGGAAGCGGTTCGGCGCGCAAATTCGACCTGTTCACCGATGTTTTCTACGGCGAGAATTTCGGCAGCGGCACTCTTTCGGTCGCCGGGAAGTATACGGTAACAGCCGAAAAGGACGAGTTTTCCAAGCTCTGCCACGATGCCGACCTAGCATGGGATATGCCGTATAACTGCATACTGCTTGCGGCGGATGTGAATAAAGACGGTCTGTTTGCTCGCTATGAGGGCAAGGGCTACGGATATTCCGATGCACAGGTGCAGGCGGTGCTCCAGGCGGCTCCGTATTTCTCGGAGCTCGGTGACTATGATCTTGATTTCTCCGACGGCTCAACCACCTACACCTTCTCCTCAGGCTATTCGGACACGAAATCGTCATCGCACAACACCTCCTTCGGTGCGTCCATCGTCGCGCAGGGAGATCTGAAGGTGTGGAGATACGAGGCGACCCTCGGATACACCATGGATTTTACAAAGAGCACCGAGGATACCCTTTCTAAGGAATACAGTGCCTCATTCAATGCCGGCGGCAACGATTCTGTGGTGCTGTACCGCGTGCCGGCAACAACCTATTATTACTCGCTTTATGACCCGCAAAAGGGCGATTTTGACCTCAGCGAGCGAAATACCATTGCCCTGATGATCCCCGGGCAACCGGTTTACACCATGCTCGACCGAGAGTATTACGATGAGTTTGCGGTACTGTACAACGAAACCTACAAGAAAGACATTGCAGCGGGAAAGGCAAAGGCTTTGCCGATACTGAACAGCCATGTACTGCCGGAAAACGCCGAGGGCGACCCGTTCGCCTATTGGTCGAATACCGCTACTACCGCCGACTATGTTTCGAAATTTGAGTCGCTGAGTAAGCAAAAATATGAGCTTGGCTTCGGTGCAAGCAGTATCACGAACGACTGGACTACCACATCTGAGCATGCCGAGGGAGTTGAGATGGCTCACGGCTTCTCCGCTTCGATGAAAAGCACATGGGGCGTAGACGCATTCAATATGGGTTTTGTAATCGATTTGAGCTACAGCAAAGCAACAGGTACGGTCTACACCACGACGGAAAGCAACGGCGCCAGCGGTACGGTAAACAACATCGACCGCCGTTCGCTCCTTGCCTCCTACGGAATCGGCTACGATGTTTCGAGCCAATACGGCTTTACCTGGGATTTCGGTATGCGCACATGGACGGCAGGAGATCAGAAGATTCCTGTGTTCGGATATGTGCTGACCAATCTTCGTGCCGCACCACCCGTACCTACACTTACAGGCGTATCCGTAACAGACAATCAAAGTGCAAAAATCACCTGGAAGGCACCGACTGCAGACAGCAGACGCCCCTATACAGGGTATCATATCTGGATGCGTATGGATGACGGCGATTTTGTGCGTGTGACTGATGCTCCGCTGTCAGACACGACCTTTGAATATACATACGATACTCTGGAAGAGGATACCACCTACACCTTTGCGGTTTCCTCTGTCGGCAATAACGGAACGGTATCGGCATTATCCAATACCAAAACCTTCTCAACCTTTACGGGATCGGACGGCAGAGAAATAGAATTACGCAGTGACGGCAGCAGTATCCAGTGGCGATATGTGGGCGAAAGTGACGACGCTTACCGTGTTCTTGTATCACTTTCCGAGTTGAAGGGAAATGACGGCGCAGATGGAAAGCAAATTGAACTGAATGTATATAATGGATTTATACAGTGGAAGTACAGTGATGATTCTGCCTGGAATAATTTGATTGCTTTGTCGGAGCTGACGGGCGATAAAGGTGACAAAGGCGACAAGGGTGACAAGGGAGAAACAGGTGCGCCCGGTCAGGACGGAAAAGACGGTGTAACGCCAAAGCTTAAAATAGGTGATGATAACTTCTGGTATATCTCCTATGACGACGGACAGACATGGGTATCCCTCGGTGTGAAAGCCACCGGCGAGAAGGGCGATACCGGTGAAACCGGACAACAAGGCGACAAGGGAGAAACAGGTGCACCCGGTCAGGACGGAAAAGACGGTGTAACGCCGAAGCTTAAAATAGGTGATGATAACTTCTGGTATATCTCCTATGATGACGGACAGACATGGGTATCCCTCGGTGTGAAAGCCACCGGAGAGAAGGGTGATACAGGTGAGGCCGGACAAAAGGGCGACAAAGGCGATAAGGGTGACAAAGGCGACACCGGCACTGACGGACAGGATGGTGCCGACGGAAAAGACGGTGTTGACGGTAAGGACGGAGATAAGGGCGGCAAAGGCGTTAAGGGCGACACCGGCAAGGACGGAACAAATGGAACAAACGGAACAAATGGTGCAAACGGCTCTGACGGCAAAGACGGTAAGGACGGCATAGGAATAGCCAAAGCGGAGATCAACGCAGACGGCGAGCTTGTTATCACCTATACCGACGGCGAGGTAGTCAATCTTGGTAAAGTTGTCGGTGCGGACGGCAAGGACGGTCTTACCCCATTTATCGGTGAAAACGGCAACTGGTGGATTGGTGAGAAAGACACCGGTGTGAAAGCGGTGGCAGATGTAGCCGTTCCCGCAGGCTTCGGAAACATATCCGAAGGAAACATATCCGAACCCGCATCTTCACCTGCTTTGGTTGCAATAGGCTCTGTTGCAGGAGTTGCGCTGCTTGGCAACCTCGGCTTAATCTTATACATTGTACTGAAAAAGAAAAAAGTATAGTTTGAGATTGCAAAACGGAGGTAACAGAATATGAAAAAACGAATACTTAGTATCTTGCTGACTTTATGCATGACGCTCTGTCTTACGCCGATAAGCGTATTTGCCGAGAAGGTTGGGGCATGGGGCTCTGCTGCGATACAGCTTGGCGCAGACGCACTGAATAAAACTGTAAACACAGAGATCGCACCGACTGTGTATTTCGGACAAAACCATGAAAATAATCCCGCTGCATGGCGAGTTATCGGCTATGACGGAAGCGGTGTTACAAGCTCAAAGGGGGATATTACCCTGCTTGCGGCAGGCGCTATGGGGGTTATACCATTTGTCGATGCCATATTAAACAACGAATACGCACCGAGCAATTTGAAAGCCACAATAGATGCGCTTGCGGAAAAGCTGACGACAGAAGAAAATGCTGCCGTAAAGAAACGGGCGCTTACAAGCGGAAGTTACGACGGAGAGAATACCGACTGTGTAGCAGGAGGGCAGGTGGATAACGCTGTATTCTGGCCACTTTCCGCAAAAGAGGCTATTGCTGTAAACAACGATCTGCGTGCCTTGGATCCTGCACATCCGAATTGGGTGACAACCGGTTGGTGGCTGCGCTCCCCCGGCTCCGATAAATATCATCTCGCCGTCGTGCGTAGTGAGGGTTCTGTCCAATACTCTGGGTACTCTGTCCTCATTTTCAATAATTATCGGACTGTTCGTCCCGCTTTTAACTTAAATATGAACTCTGTCCTTTTTGCATCTGCCGCTGTGGGCGGAAAGCCTGACGGAGGATTGACCGAAGTTTCCAAATACAGCGGAAACGAATGGAAGCTGACGCTTTTAGATAGTAGACGCAATTTTGCCGTAACGGAAAAAACTGTCAGCGCCGCCCCCGACGATACCGTTACGCTGAATTACAAAGGGGCGACCACAGGGAAAAATGAATATATCTCTGTCATCCTGGCGGATAACAACGGCGCACAGTATTACGGCAGAGTAGCACAACCTACTACCGAAAGCGGAACGGTTGAAATCAAAATCCCGTCTGACATTGCACCGGGCGACTATACCATGAAGGTATTCAGCGAGCAGTATAACGGTGACTGCAAGACCGACCTTGCAAGTGCTTTTGCGGATGTCACGCTGACGGTGGAAAGTCAGCCTGACGAACAGTTTACCCTCGCCCCCGGCGGCAGATACTATTTTGACCTTTCGGCAATGGATATTCCCGGAACGGTAAACAGCAATCTACCGGACAGCACCCTGCATTATGTGCCTTTTACCTATGTGGGTACGGTCAACGCTTATAGGCTCACATCGGAAACGGCAACCACCGAGGAGTATGCTCAGAAGAATAAATACGCCCACAGCCTGTTTGTGGCGGACTATGCCGTAACGCATACGGTAAGCTGGGATGACTTAAATACGAAAGGTCTGATTTTCGGCAAAAATTATGCCAGCGGCGGCGTGGACTACACCATGCGGGCGCCGTCGGCAGGGAGTCAGTCTAATAATAATAATGGCAAAGACGATAGTAGTACGCGAGGCATCCCGAAAAGCAACGAATGGGATGCGATTTTAGATAAGGCAAATCAAGACTGGAAGGATAATACATCTGGGTATATCAAAAACTGGTCACGTAAGTATTCCTTTGGACAGGACAACCATGCTGATGCGTCGATCCGTGCGGTTCGCGGGCACGGTTCGGCCCGCTACTGGCGCAGCTACTATGCTTCGTACTCCCTCCTGTTCGTCGGTTTCCGCCCCGTGCTTGAAATCCTGAACGCTGACACACTGGATTCTGACGGACTGAAGGTCGTTACCCTTGACCTGAACGGCGGCAAGCTGGGCGGCAGCTCCGATGCTATTCACATCATCGTGAAAAACGGCAGAGCATTTACCGCCCCTGCGTCCGACGGCCTGACCCGCCCGGACGGAAATACAGGCAGCTACTTCATGTGGCTTGGCAGCAACGGTAAATTCTACGCCCCCGGCGACAGTGTTCCGGCGGACGTTACCAAGCTCACGGCGCAGTTTGCTTTATCAGAACAGTTTTCCCTCAAACCCGGCGACACCTATTACTTTGACCTTTCGGCGATGAATATTCCCGGAACGGCAAACGGCGGAAACTCAGATGGTGCGGTTTCTTTGCCGGATACGTCGCTGCACTATGTTCCCTTTACCTATGTGGGAACGATAGAAGCCTACAAACTCACGTCTGCGACGGCAACCACCGAGGAGTATGCACAGCAGAACAAATATCCCCACAGCCTGTTTGTGGCGGACTATGCCGTAACGCATACGATTAGCTGGGGTGGCCTGAATGACGAAGGTCTGATTTTCGGCAAAAATTATGCCAGCGGCGGCGTGGACTATACCCTGCGCGC
>OHQP01000926.1_pt1 | contig 10126 bp, 8 predicted proteins | sample 1578101 | NCBI WGS metagenome assembly OHQP01 (sample SAMEA3879569, study PRJEB24766) | human gut metagenome | biome: human-associated habitat; feature: feces | place: USA | collected 1985/1987 | reverse complement strand
ATTTCCCGTGCACGTCGGATCTTCATTCTGCTGAAATATTCCATTGGTCCGCATCCGAATTCCTTATGGAAAAGATGCTGCAGCGTAGACCGGCTCATATAAAAAACATCACAGAGTGTATTCATATCGATTTGCTCCTGAACATGCTCCTGCATATAGTGGACGACCTGAATCAGTCGGGAACTTTTCAGATGTGCTGTCTCTTCCGTCAGCTCAAACCGTTTGGAATCGTCCGCCTTTTCTTCCCGCTCCCTGCGCAGCGTCAGCAAAAACAGCTCCAGATTCAGCAAAATCATCTGCTGCGCGTACAAGAATATTTCCTTTATCTACATATAAAAATTCCCAGAAATCCATCCTTTCCGCTGTCATTACTACAGTTGTGCAGATCGTGTTCTGTTCCATGGCAGGATATGCCTTTGCGAGAATTGAGTTCCCGTTCAAAAACTTTATTTTCGTACTGCTGTTATCCGTCCTGATGGTTCCCGGACAGATTTTCCTGCTTCCCCAGTATCAGTTAATCCAGAAGATGGGACTGTTGAACACCATCCCGGCGCTGTTTCTTCCGAACCTGTTCAGTGCCTTCGGTACATTCCTGCTGCGGCAGTTCTTTATGTCCATGCCTCAGGAGCTGGAAGATGCCGCAATCGTAGATGGCTGTAACCGGTTCCAGATTTTCGGACGTATTATGGTTCCGTTAATCCAGCCTGGTATCGCAGCGCTGACCATCTTCACCTTCAAGTTCGCATGGAACGACTTCATGTGGCCTCTGATCGTCAACAACTCCATGGATAAGCTGATCTTAGGTCCTGCACTGTCCACTCTGCAGGGTCAGTACACAACACAGTACCCGATGCAGATGGCAGGCGCCGTATTAGCCGTTATCCCGCTGGTTGTAATCTTCTTCATCTTCCAGAAGCAGTTTATCGAAAGCGTGGCCCGCATGGCCCCGAAACGTGTGGTCTACGTGAGCTGCAACCCGGTCACGCTGGCCCGGGATCTGGAGCTGCTGACCCGGAAGGGATACAAAGTGGAGAGCAGCACGCCGGTGGATATGTTCCCTCACAGTGAGCACGTCGAAGCGATAGTTTCGCTACAAAGAGAAATCTAGTAGAAATCCTCCGTTTTACGTTATTTTCTCGTCTCATTGTGTTCGATGGCGAGGGCGATAAACTCCGCAACAAACGCATTGAAAATCACATCACTGTTTCGGTGGTAATTGATATGGAGTGCGGAAACACAAAGAATTGAATATCTAACAATCGGCATAGCCGCAGACTTTCACAAAAAGCCTGCGGCTTTTTCTTTGCCCAAAAACAGAAAGGAGGCATCCGTGAAATGGCAGTTTTTCGGGTAGAAAAGAACAGCGGCTACACGGTCATGTCAAACCACCACCTGCGGAACCGGGCCTTGTCCCTGAAAGCCAAAGGCTTACTCTCCCAAATGCTCTCCCTGCCGGAAGATTGGGACTACACCCTGCAAGGGCTGGCCCGTATCAACCGGGAAAGCATCGACGCGATACGGCAGGCCATCCGGGAACTGGAACAGGCGGGCTACATCCAGCGTTCCAGAGAACGGGACGAGAAAGGGCGGCTGCGCGGTGCAGACTATGTGATCTTCGAGCTGCCGCAGCCCGTTCCTGCATCGGTTTCACCTACATTGGAAAATCCAACGTTGGAGAATCCCACGCAGGAAAACCCTACGTTGGAAAATCCAATGCAATTAAATAAAGATAAACTAATTACAGAAAAACAAAAGAAAGAGGGATTAAATACCGATTCCATTCCTATCCATTCCCCAAACCCCTTGCCTTTGGACGAGGACGAGGCAGCGGCACCGCCGCCGGAACGGACAGGAAGCCGAAAGGAAGCGGCCTATCAAATCTACCGGGACCTGATTTTGGAGAACATCGAGTATGACACCCTCACCCAGAATCCCCGGATAGACCGGGAACAGCTGGACGAAATCGTGGACATCCTGCTGGAAACGGTCTGCACTTCCCGCAAGTCCATCCGGGTGGCCGGGGACGATTACCCGGCAGAGCTGGTCAAGGCCAAGTTCCTGAAACTGGACAGCCATCACATTGAGTTCGTCATGGACTGCCTGCGGGATAACACCACCAAAGTCCGTAACATCAAGCAATACCTGCGGGCCATGCTGTTCAACGCCCCCAGCACCATCAACAGCTACTATGCGTCCCTTGTGGCGCACGATATGGCGCAGCCCGATTGGGGCCGCCCGCCCAACACCTGACCGAAAGGAGCGTCCACCCATGAGAACCCTTTACCTGCGGCGGCTGGTGGTTCCACCCTAGCTGCCGCTCTGAATTTTCTGCAACAAGGAGGGATTCATATTGCAGGAAGAAGTCACCCAGAAAACCATTGCCCTGTCCATGAAAACGGGCAAGCTCACCGCCCAAGCGTTGCAAGCTGCCCTGAAAAAATATTTGCAGCACCGGGCCAAGGGGCCAAAGCTGCACCACGGCAAGCAAAGCCTGAAACAGCTGAAAGCCCACGGTGCATCTCTGACCAACATTGAAGTCACGGAGGCGAACATCGGGGCGTTCAAGCCCTGCGCCAAGAAGTACGGCGTGGACTTCACCTTGCGCAAGGACAAGACCACCCAGCCGCCCCACTACATCGTGATCTTCAAGGCCAAGGATGCGGACAATCTGGAACAGGCGTTCCGGGAGTTCACCGCCAAAACGCTCTCCAAGGAGCAGCGGCCCTCTATCCGCAAGGTGCTGGCAGCAGCCAAGCAGAAAGCGGCCCAGCAGCCGAAACGTGCGAAGGAAAAAATCAAGCAAAGGGGGCTGGAACGATGAAGCCTGAACTGAAAAAGCTGCTGGTGCTGAATCTGCCGTATCTGCTGTTCGTGTACCTGTTCGCCAAATGCGGGCAGGCGTACCGTCTGGCGGCGGGCGCGGATGCTTCGGCCAAGCTGCTGCACCTAACGAGCGGCATCTCCGCCGCCTTTGCAAACCCGCTGCCCAGCCTGCATCCGTTTGACCTGTGCGTGGGCGTTGCCGGGGCGGTGGCTGTCCGGCTCATCGTGTACAGCAAGGGCAAGAACGCCAAGAAGTACCGCAAGGGCGAGGAATACGGTTCTGCCCGGTGGGGCACCGCCAAAGACATTGCCCCCTACATCGACCCCAAGTTTGAAAACAACATCCTGCTGACCCAGACCGAACGCCTGACCATGACCGGGCGGCCCAAAGACCCCAAGACGGCCCGGAACAAGAATGTGCTGGTGATCGGCGGCTCCGGCAGCGGCAAGACCCGCTTCTATGTGAAGCCCAACCTCATGCAATGTTTCCCCACTTCCGACTATCCCACCTCATTCGTGGTCACAGACCCAAAAGGCACACTGGTTCTGGAAACGGGCCAAATGTTCCAGCGGGCAGGCTACCGGGTGAAAATCCTGAACACGATAAACTTTTCCAAGTCCATGAAGTACAACCCCTTTGTCTATATCCACTCGGAAAAAGACGTGCTGAAGCTGGTAAACACCCTGATTGCCAACACAAAGGGCGAGGGTGAAAAATCGGCGGAAGATTTTTGGGTGAAGTCGGAACGGCTGTTCTACACCGCACTCATTGGCTACATCTGGTACGAGGCCCCGGCAGAGGAAATGAACTTCACCACCCTGCTGGAAATGATAAACGCCAGTGAAGCCCGCGAGGATGACCCGGACTTTCAAAGCCCGGTGGACCTCATGTTTGAACGGCTGGAACAGAAAGACCCGGACCACTTCGCCGTCCGGCAGTACAAAAAGTTTTTGCTGTCGGCCGGCAAGACCCGTTCCTCCATCCTGATAAGCTGCGGTGCCCGTTTAGCCCCATTTGACATCCGGGAGGTGCGGGAGCTGATGGAGGACGATGAAATGGAGCTGGACACCATCGGGGATGAAAAGACCGTGCTGTTTTTGATTATGAGCGACACGGACACCACCTTCAACTTCATTCTGGCCATGCTCCAAAGCCAGCTTATCAACCTGCTGTGTGACCGTGCGGATGATAAATACGGTGGTCGGCTGCCTGTCCATGTACGGCTGATTCTGGACGAGTTCGCCAACATTGGGCAGATTCCCAACTTCGACAAGCTGATCGCCACCATCCGCAGCCGGGAAATCTCGGCATCCATCATTTTGCAGAGCCAGTCGCAGCTAAAAGCCATCTACAAGGATGCGGCCGAAATCATTTCGGACAACTGCGATTCTGTTCTCTTTTTGAGTGGGCGGGGTAAGAATGCCAAAGAGATCTCCGATGCGCTGGGGAAAGAGACCATCGACAGTTTCAACACCAGCGAGAACCGGGGTTCTCAAACCTCCCACGGACTGAACTATCAAAAATTAGGAAAGGCGTTGATGTCAGAGGACGAAATCGCAATCATGGACGGCGGCAAGTGTATTTTGCAGCTGCGGGGCGTGAGGCCGTTCTTCTCGGAGAAGTTCGACATCACCAAGCACCCGCACTACAAATACCTTGCGGACGCGGACAAGAAAAACACCTTTGATGTGGACAGGTTCTTATCCACCCTGCGCCGGAAACGGCAGCAGGTAGTCGCACAGGACGAAAGTTTTGACCTGTACGAAATTGACCTGTCGGATAAAAATGCAGCCGAATAATTTTATTTTTGAGTGCCGCAGAACAAGCGGCAGAAAGTGAGGACCTTATGGAATTTTTCAACAGCGCAGTCGATACTTTGCAGACAATCGTGGTCGGTCTGGGCGGTGCCCTGTGTGTCTGGGGCGGCATCAACCTGTTGGAGGGCTATGGACAGGATAACCCCGGCAGCAAGAGCCAGGGCGTGAAGCAGCTGGTCGCGGGCGGCGGCGTTGCCCTGATCGGCGTGACCCTTGTCCCGCTGCTGTCCGGGCTGCTGGGCTAAGCCCTGCATCGCTGCCCACAATTTTCCGAACGACTAACACTTAAAATCCTACGCCGCGCTCTCCCGCTCACATGGGAGGGCGCGGGAAAGGAGGTATCTTTGCTTGATTAGTGAGATCATCGAGAAATGGATAAAAGGCATTTTGATCGATGGCATCACGGGCAACCTCTCCGGCCTGTTCGACAACGTGAACGCCAAGGTGGGCGAAATCGCTTCGGACGTTGGTTCTACCCCGCAGGCATGGAACAGCGGCATTTTCAATATGCTGCGCAGTCTTTCCGAAACGGTGGTGCTGCCCATTGCAGCGGCCATCCTTGCCCTTGTGATGTGCCATGAGCTTATCCAGATGATTACCGAAAAGAACAATATGCACGACTTCGATACTTCCATGTTCTTCCGCTGGATTTTCAAGTCTGCCTTTGCCATCCTCATTGTCAGCAACACATGGAATATCGTTATGGGTGTGTTCGATGCCACCCAGAGCGTTGTCAACCAAAGTTCCGGCGTGATCATCGGCGAAACATCCATCCACTTTGACCGCCTGATACCCGGACTGGAATTTCAGCTGGAAAGCATGACCATTGGCAGTCTGCTCAGCCTGTGGTTCCAGACCCTTGTGGTGGGCCTGACCATGAACATCCTGTCCATCTGCATCTTCCTTGTGACCTACGGCCGCATGATTGAGATTTACGTTGTGACCGCACTGGGGCCTATCCCGCTGGCGACCATGGGCAGCAGCGAGTGGCGCAGCACCGGGCAGAACTACTTGAAGTCTTTGCTGGCACTGGGTTTCCAAGCGTTCCTGATTATGATTGTCGTGGGCATCTATGCGGTGCTGATACGCAACATTTCGGGCGCGGCGGACATTGCCGGGGCTATCTGGGGCTGCATGGGCTATACCGTTCTGCTCTGTTTCTGTCTGTTCAAGACCGGCAGCATCAGCAAGTCGGTGTTCGGTGCCCATTGAGAAAGGAGCGTTTGAATGGCGTATGTGACCGTTCCCAAAGATTTGACCCATGTAAAATCCAAAGTCTTATTCGGGCTGACCAAGCGGCAGCTGGTCTGCTTCGGCGGTGCGCTTTTAACGGGCGGACCGCTTTATTTTTTGGCCCGGAACTATCTTTCCAACAGTGCAGCGGCCCTGCTGATGATTTTTGCCATGCTGCCGGGGCTGCTGTTCGCTCTGTTCGAGCGGCACGGCCAGCCCCTTGAAGTGGTGATTCAGCAAATGATTCAGTGCTGCTTTATCCGTCCCAAGGAAAGGCCCTATCAGACCAACAATGCTTACGCCGCCCTTGTGCGGCAATACCAAATGGAACAGGAGGTAAAGGCCATTGTCCAGAAAAACGATACCCCGCGAAACCGAAAAGCCCAAAAAGCTCACCCGCGCCCAGAAAAAAGAAATTGATGCCGTTATCCGCAAGTACAAGGGTGACGGCAAGCCCCGCACGGCACAGGCCACCATCCCGTATGAGGCCATCTACCCGGACGGTGTGTGCCGCATTGACCGACGCACATTCTCCAAGTGCATTGCCTTTGAGGACATCAGTTATCAGCTGGCCCAGCCGGAAACAAGAACCGCCATCTTTGAACACCTGTGCGACCTCTACAACTATGTGGATGCTTCCATCCATGTGCAGCTTTCGTTTTTGAATCGCAAGGTTGACCCGGTGCAGTACGCAAAAAGTTTTGAGATCGCACCGCAGGGGGATGATTTTGACGACATCCGCGCCGAGTACACCGCCATCCTGCAAAAGCAGCTTGCCAGCGGAAACAACGGCATTGTCAAAACCAAGTACCTGACCTTCACCATCGAGGCAGACAATCTAAAAACCGCACGGGCGCGGCTGACCCGCATTGGTCTTGACCTGCTGGGCTATTTCAAGACCATGGGCTGCGTGGCGCACGTCATGGACGGGCAGGAGCGTTTGGAGGTGCTGCACGGCATCTTCCACCCGGACGGGGAACCGTTCCGCTTTGACTGGGACTGGCTGGCGCCCTCCGGCCTGTCCACTAAGGATTTTGTGGCCCCGTCCTCCCTCTGCTTCGGCACGGCCAAGACTTTTGGACTGGGCGGCAAATATGGAGCTGTGAGCTTTTTACAAATCCTTGCGCCGGAACTTTCGGATGAAATGCTGGCCGATTTTCTCAAAACGGAAAGCGGCATTCTCGTCAATCTCCATGTGCAGGCCATTGACCAGACCGAGGCCATCAAAACCATCAAGCGGAAGATCACAGACCTTGACGCCATGAAGATTCAGGAGCAGAAAAAGGCTGTCCGTTCCGGGTACGACATGGACATCCTGCCCAGCGACCTTGCCACTTACGGCGAGGACGCCAAAAAGCTGCTGAACAAATTGCAGACCCGGAACGAACGGCTTTTCATGCTGACTTTTTTAGTGCTGAATGTGGCCGACACCAAGCAAAAGCTGGGCAACGATGTGTTCCAAGCGGCGGGCGTGGCCCAGAAGTACAACTGTTCCCTTGTCCGGCTGGACTACCAGCAGGAGCAGGGCCTTGTGTCCAGCCTGCCGCTGGGCATCAACCAGATAAAGATTCAGCGCAGCCTTACCACCTCCAACGTGGCGGTGTTCGTGCCCTTTGTGACGCAGGAGCTTTTCCAGAGCGGTGCGGCCATGTACTACGGCATCAACGCAAAATCCCACAACATGATCATGCTGGACCGCAAGCAGGCCCGGTGTCCCAACGGCTTGAAGCTGGGCACGCCCGGCAGCGGCAAATCCATGAGCTGCAAGTCCGAAATCGTCAGTGTGTTTTTAACGACTGCTGACGATATTTTTATTTCAGACCCAGAGGCCGAGTATTATCCGCTGGTCAAGCGGCTGCATGGGCAGGTCATCAAACTTTCGCCCACCAGCAAGGACTATGTGAATCCTCTGGACATCAACCTCAACTACTCCGAGGATGATAGTCCGCTTGCCCTGAAATCGGATTTTGTGCTGTCGTTCTGTGAACTGGTCATGGGCGGCAAAACAGGTCTGGAAGCGATTGAACGCACCGTGATAGACCGTGCCGTGAAAGCCATCTACCGCCCCTATCTGGCGAATCCCTGCCCGGAGAATATGCCGATTTTGTCTGACCTCCACCAAGCCCTGCTCGACCAGCACTTGCCGGAAGCGGACCGGGTAGCGCAGGCATTGGACCTGTATGTATCCGGCTCGCTGAATGTGTTTAACCACAAAACGAATGTGGACATCCACAACCGGCTTGTGGCCTTTGACATCAAAGAGTTAGGCAAGCAGTTAAAAAAATTGGGGATGCTCATTATCCAAGACCAGATATGGGGCCGCGTCACCCAGAACCGCAGCCAAGGCCGGGCCACATGGTATTTTGCAGACGAGTTCCACTTGCTTTTGAAAGAGGAACAGACCGCCGCGTACAGTGCCGAGATTTGGAAACGCTTCCGCAAATGGGGCGGCGTGCCCACGGGAGCCACCCAGAATGTGAAGGACCTTCTTTCTTCCCCGGAGATCGAGAACATTCTGGAAAACAGCGACTTCATCACGCTGCTGAATCAGGCATCCGGCGACCGCAAAATCCTGTCGGAACGGCTGAACCTCTCCGCAGACCAGCAGAAGTACATCGACAATTCGGAACCGGGCGAAGGACTGCTGATTTTTGAAAACGTGGTGCTTCCGTTTTCCAACCCCATCCCGAAAAACACACAGCTCTATAAGATCATGACCACCCGGCTCAGTGAGGTGGTGGAGCTATGAGCTTAACACATTTCAGCTTGTTTTCCGGCATCGGCGGCATCGACCTTGCCGCAGAAGCAGCGGGTTTCACCTCTGTCTGTCAATGCGAGTGGGCGGCATTTCCCGCCGCTGTGCTGGCAAGCCACTGGCCGGAAGTGCCCCGTTTTCAGGACATCACCACCGTAACAAAGGAGGCTTTCTTTGAAAAAACAGGACTTCGCACCGTCACCCTCATTTCAGGTGGCTTCCCGTGCCAGCCGTTCTCCACCGCAGGGCGGCAGCGCGGCTTCCACGATGAACGCTACCTGTGGCCCGAAATGCTGCGGGTCATCCGGGAATTGCAGCCCCGTTGGGTGCTTGGAGAAAATGTTGCTGGCTTCCTCCGTATGGGGCTCGACAAAACGCTCATTGACTTGGAGCAGGCAGGTTACGATGTTCGGGTTTTCGTATTACCTGCTGCTGCCGTTGGCGCGTGGCACGAACGGAAACGGGTATTCATCATCGGCTCCGCTGCTTCCCACACCCCTTGCCAGCGACACCGGGGATGTGGGCAAGGGGTTGGACATCCAAATCTCTGCGAACGGCAGCTATCGCAAGATGAACAAGGATGGCAAAGCATGGACGGCGCGGCTCTCTCATGTGGTCTACCGCATGACCCCCACCACGCTGGAAAGGCCCTACCTCAACCCGGACTGGGTAGAGTGGCTGATGGGTTTCCCGCGCAAATGGACGGACATTCCCTTTGGGCCGAAGAACCCGCCGACATCCCGCGCCTGACCGAAGATGTGCCAAACCGCAGCAAGCGGATGAAAACACTGGGCAATGCAGTTTCGCCGCCGCAGGTGTTCCCGATTCTCAAATACATTGCGGACATTGAAACGGGCCGCTGTCCGATGGGAGGTGAAGAACTTTGAAAGAATTGCAGGCAAAAGCCAAAGTCACCCAGACCATGACCCGTGACGGTCTGGTGGTGGAAAATCAGGCGGACGGCACTGTGGAGAACATTTCCAGCCGGGAGGCGGAACAGGACTACTCCACGGATGCCGAGGGCAAGGCCGAAAAAATTCTGGAACGGGCCGAGGACGTAAAGGACAAGCACAAGGCAAAGAAAAAAGCCAAACAAGCTGCGGAAACTGCCGAAAGTGAAGATGGCCTGCACCGTTCCGCTGCCCGTCTGGAACTGACCGAGGAAGAACGGGCAGACCCGGAATTACAGCCGTATATCCACAAAGCGGGGGCAAAAGCCGACAAGCTGGATGCGGCCCGCGCCGCTCTGCCGAAAAAGCGTGTTTCGGTCAAGGGAAAAGTCTACGATGCTGTCAGCGGCAAGGCAAAATCCACCCTGCGCTTTGAGCAGCAGGACAAAGGCCCGCCCAGCCTGAAACCAAACCCGGCCAGCCGCCCGCTATCGGAAGCGTTGCTGTTCGCTCACGGAAAAATCCATGAAGTCGAACACGAAAATGTGGGTGTGGAGGGTGGCCACAAGGGTGAAGAACTGGTGGAGCATCAGACCGCCAAAGCCAT
>OHQP01000922.1_pt1 | contig 10159 bp, 8 predicted proteins | sample 1578101 | NCBI WGS metagenome assembly OHQP01 (sample SAMEA3879569, study PRJEB24766) | human gut metagenome | biome: human-associated habitat; feature: feces | place: USA | collected 1985/1987 | reverse complement strand
AGATCTGTAAAATCTCCCTGTTCATAACATGTAATAGTTCCATCTTCCAGATTGGAAATCAGATCAAGCTTATACTCATCATCTTTGAACAGCTCTAATGCTTCTGCCTTTGAGATCTCACGTCTGTAAATCTTTTTACCTTCTTTGCAGACTTTTTTCATTTCTTTCTCGATCGCTGCGATCACATCATCATTGACTGCGGTATCGCCAAGATCGATATCATAATAAAATCCTTCTTTTACAACAGGTCCTACCCAGAACTTTGCGTTCGGATATAAATGTTTTACTGCCTGTGCCATCACATGTGCACAGGAATGGTTGAGCGTATTCAGTCTCTCATCTTCTTTAAAATCTACCATGATCAATCTCCTTTTCCTGAACTAAAAAGTCCCTTATACAGACAACTTATCTGTATAAGGGACGAATAAACAATCTTTTATCCGCGGTTCCACCCCGTTTATTTCCATGTGGAAAATCTCTCATTTTGATGATAACGGAATCACCGGACCGAATTAGGGCCGCTCAGAGGTGGTCTTCCTGATGTTCCATCTTAAGATACTCGCACCAAAATGTATCTCTCTCTTTAAAATTTCCGATCAGTACTCTTCTCTTCAACACGCTGTCTTGATTATATTTCAAACCTGGCATTCTGTCAAGTCCATTATGTGATACATCACACCTCAATATACGGATATTCGTGGAAATAATCCATAATGAGTTCCACCATCTCAACATTGATCTCTTTGACCAGCGGGCACTCCGTGTAAACATCATATCCACCGGCACCGCTGTAACGGTAATTGTTGAGACAGATCGTAAATTTATCATCATCAAGAACCGGTTTTCCGTCCTTTGACAATCCCTCGATCCGGCTGCCGATTGGATTCTCCGGGTTGATCTTAAAATCCACACCCATATAGTAGTCGTAATTATAGTGCTCGACTTTCGGAATCAGAAAACTGTCGGAAACACAGACATTTCCATCCTTATCATAAGCAAAATATTCCGCACTGCGCTCCATCACGGTCTTTAACTGTTTTCCGGTGATCTCACAGACCACGAGTGTATTCGGATATGGATATGTCGCAATAATATCGCGCGTGCTCACTTCACTGCGGAATCCGGCGATCTCATTTGCCAGACCGACCGATGAGAGCATTGCCCCGGAAAAATGAAGCTGGATGCGGTTTAAAAAGTCAGCGATCGGTGAGCCGTACAATGCCATTTTCACTTTCTCTTCCGGCAGGATCGCGCGGCTTAAATGACCGATCGGCTGGTTCAGCCATGCCTGCACCGCATTTTCTGTGGAACGGTACTTGTCCGCAAGCACCGTTCCCTTTGCCGCGTCTGACTGACGCAGTTCGGAGCGGATACTTTTTTCATGATCTGTCATCGTAACCTCCAGATACTGATACTCCTTCGCATTATCACAAGGCTGTACCGTATAAGTACCGGATATATCCCTTCCCGGCACGGACATATGCTGATGTCCGGTCAGTAAAATATCAAAATCCAGTTCCTTACAGATACGGTATCCGACATTTTCAGTCGTCTGGGACAATGTCTCTCCGCTCTCTAAGTCGCACTCAAAACCGCCGTGATAGATGCAGATCGTAAGGTCTGTCTGTTCTTTCATCTGCGCAAGTGCATTTTTTGCTGCCTCAAAAGGATCCGTGATGTGAATTCCTTTTAAATTTTCTTCTTTTTCCCAGATATTAACATAATCGGTCACAATACCCACGATACCGACACGCAGTCCGTTTTTCATCGTATGGAGTTTCCACGGGAACAATGTGTTTCCCGCTTCATCCGTAATATTCTGACAGACGCATACACCGTTGTTCCGGCTGCGGTATGCTGCCTGATATTCAAGCCCGTAATTAAAGTCATGATTGCCGAGTGTATAGTAATCATAACCACAGTCGTTCATGATATCGGCGATCACTTCCGGTGAGTCTGCAACCTGACGGCAGTAATAAGCAAAGGCGGAGCCTTGTAAAATATCTCCGCCATCTATGATGAGTGTCTCATCATCCTTGTTAAAATCTGCCGCACAGCCAAAAAGTCCTACCGGTTTTACATCCATATCCCCATAAGTCGTCGGATAAAAATATCCGTGCACATCTGAGGTAAAATAAACTTTTAACTTTTTCTGCTGCATGTTTTATCCCTTTCAATAACCTGCAAATTTGAGTATGCGACTCAAATTTGTGTGCGTAAAATCTTTCATATATGGATTTTTCGCACTACTAACCCCTCGCTAATTTTGTACGGATCTTTGATGAGATAACTTCAATAATTAAGATCAGTACGATCAGTCCGGCAAGAATTGCTCCTACCTGGTTCCATTTGTATGCACTCATCGCAAAGATAAGCGGTGCACCGATACCACCGGCACCAACCAGACCAAGTACAGTCGCATCTCTTAAGTTCATGTCAAAACGATAGATCAAAGTAGACATAAAATCCGGGAACAACTGGGATAAGATACCGTAACGGATCTTCTGGAACATCGTACATCCTGCTGCATCTAAGGATTCCAGGATCTTAGTATCCAGATCCTCAATGCTCTCGATAAACATTTTACTGATCATACCGATCGAACAAAGTGACATGGTAAGCAGTCCGGCGAATGGTCCCGGTCCCGTCACACGGATAAACATAAGTCCGTATACAAATGCCGGGATCGTACGGATCGCCATGATAAACACACGGAAGATCAGTGCAACCGGCTTCGGCATCAGGTTTGCTGCCGCAAGGAAAGAAAGCGGAATGGATAATACTGCACCAACGATCGTTCCTAAGAATGCGATACACATGGTTTCCAGTAACAGATAAGCAACACCGGATGTGGAGAGGTCAAACAGTAAATTCGTATCCGGGTGGAAAATTCCGCTGATGATCTTTCCTGCGACGGAAAGTCCGCTTCCGTTTGATCCGGTGGACTGAACCGTAGAAAGTGACCATGCAAGAAGCGCTGCAACAATCAAAGCCACAATGATCTTTGCGTACCAGGTCTTTGGTTCCTGCTCGTACATTTTTTTGATTGATTCATTCATTTTGCCGGTTCCTCCTACGTTAATTTCTTTCTGATATAATGGCTGATTGCTTCAATGATAAGAACGGTGCCAAAGAGAACGATCAGGATCATTCCTACACTGTCATACTCGCGCCATCCGATCTTTTCATTTAAGATCAGTCCAAGTCCGCCTGCTCCAACATATCCCAGGATCGCCGCGTAACGCACATTTCCCTCGAAACAGAATAAACAGACTGACATGTATGCCGGCAATACCTGCGGCATGATCGCAGAAATAAAGGAGTACGCCTTTCCTGCACCCATGGCCTCCATTGCCTCATAAGCTCCCATGTCGACCGTCTCGATCATCTCGTATAACTGTTTTCCGACATAAGCAAAAGTAAATACTGCGATTGCAAAGGTACCTGCCATGGTGCCAAGTCCCCAGATATAGGTTGCGATCAGGGCTGCAACCAGCGTCGGAATCGTACGCACGATACTTAAAAATACGCGGACCACACCGATCACAACTTTATTTTTGATCAGGTTGCTGGATGCTAAAATTGCAAAAGGAATCGCAAGCACACCACCCACAAAAGAGCCGAGCAGAGATTTTGATCGTATCAAAAAGTGGTCCCCAGATACTTGAGATGTAACCGACTTTCGGCGGGAACATCTGCGCTAAAATGTCAAAGAAAAACCGTATTCTCGTCACAAGTGTTGTCATGGAAAAACCTGTAACTTTTACAGAGATCCACGTTGCGATCACGAGCAGAACAATGATGAGCGGCGCGCGGGAACATCTTTCTTCCACAACTTTGCCGTTTGCAAGCACAAGTTTTTTCGGTTTAAATATTTTATCGTACAATCCCATTACGCTTCCTCCGTTTTCTCCGGAATCTTTCCTTCGTAAATTGTGTTTAACACGTCCTGTGTCACATTCTCGGAAGGTCCGTCATAGACGATCTTTCCGGCACGGATTCCGATGATGCGGTCTGCATATTCGAGTGCTAATTCCACATGATGGATATTGATCAGGATTGAAATGTTCATATCCTGATTGATCTTTCTGAAATCGCTCATAACCTGTTTTGCCGTTACCGGATCAAGTGCTGCAACCGGCTCATCTGCTAAGATAATCTCCGGATTCTGCGCAAGTGTACGTGCTAAGGCAACACGCTGCTGCTGACCACCGGAAAGCTGGTCTGCACGGATATATGCTTTATCCAGAATACCGACTTTATCCAGGCTCTCAAGTGCCTGCATTTTGTCTTCCTTTTTAAACACACCAAGCAGAACTCTCCAGAAAGGCATTTCCGGCACTTTTGCCATCAATACGTTACGGATTACTGTTGTTCGTGTGACAAGATTGAATGACTGGAAGATCATTCCGATCTTTCTGCGGAAAGTACGAAGCTCTTTTCCTTTTAAGTTCTTAACCTCTAATCCATCCACCGTCAGAGTTCCTGATGTGATGTCATGCATACGGTTGATCGTCCGCAGTAACGTGGACTTTCCTGCACCGGAAAGACCGATGATCGCTACAAATTCACCCTGTTCGATCTTTAAATTGACATTATCCAGTCCCACTACCCCGTTCGGATATACCTTCGATACGTCCTTAAACTCGATCATAAATTTAAACCAAACCTTTCTTTTACCTGCTGTTTTTATGGTGTGTGTTTTTTATAGGTGTATACTCATTGAAAGGCTGCCGCAAAACCGGTTTCCCGGCTCTGCAGCAGCCCTCCTGCTGCCCGTCATACTGCCTGTTATTATTTAGTCGATACTGTCCACTCCCTGTCAGACGTTCCAGTAACGATTAGTTTGCTGCACTTAATTCCTGGATCAGTTTCTGTGCTTCTCTCTCTTTATCATAATCAGAAGACTGTGCCGGCTCATATCCGTTGTGGCTGTAGATAGAGATAACTGCCTTACCTTCCTCTGTGTTACCGATATTGATGAGTGCTGTCTGGATTGCTGATTTTAAGCCGTCATCCATGATTGGAGATGTCTTGCTGACACAGACTGTATCGTTGTAAATCGGATCTGTTACACCGATTACGTTTGTCTCTTCCCAGATAGATTTTGTACGGCCAAATTCACTTGTCCAGCTCTCTTCGTAGTCACGTCTTGCATCTGCATAAGTTACAAGTACGTCGATCTGTCCGGAAGCAAGTCTTGCGAATGCGCTTGCGTAAGAATCAGACTGTACTGCGGAAGAAAGATCTGTGATACCCTTCTGGTATTTATCCTGTAACCATAAAGCCGGGTAAATGTAACCTGCCGGTGAGGAGGAGGACATAACGCTCCAGTTTGCGCCGTTTAAATCATCCCAGGTAAGTTCTTCGCCGGAGTTAACTTTATCAGCAAGTTCCTGTCCTTTGTCAGAAGGACCTGCGATGAATAATGCACGGTAAGAAACTGCCTGTTTGTCAGTACCTTCTGTAGGCTGTCCGTCATTCCAGTCTGCAGGGTTGTCCGAATCTTTATTTAAACCATCTCTGGTTGCTGTTAAGATCACATCTGCTCCATCATCATAAAGTACATAGGTACCACCCGGAATAAATCCAACATCAGCAGTTCCTGCTGCAAGTGCCTCACCTACTGCCTCAAAAGTTGTACCAACGGTAATCTTTACTTCTCCGATATCATATCCTAAGCCTGCTAACTCTGTCTGCATTAAATTTGCAAGCGGCTCTGTTGCAGTTACGATCTCATCCGGATCTCTGGATGGAACGAAATATACGTTTAACGTATCGATCTTTACGTTATCAGCAGAAGCTGTCACGTCAGAACTTTCTGTTGCAGCTGCCGTATTATTTGTCGTATTGTTGTCTGCTGCGCTGCTGTTGTTTGATGTGCTGTTTCCACATCCTGCAAATGTACCCATGCATAATGCTGCTGCAAGTAACATAGCAATTTTTTTCTTCATAATGAAATGTTCTCCTCTCTCTCCTGCATCCATTCCCATGCAGGCGTGCACACTTTTGTTGTTGCTCTTTCAGGAATTGTCCAGCCAATGATCAGGCACTGTCTCCAAGTTCAAGCTTTGTTGGCAGATATACCTTCATCGTATCTCTCCTGCCATCTAAGAGCCGCTCCAAAAGAAGCTTTATGGCAGTCGTCCATACGATATCCGGCAGCATGCGAAGACTTGTATACGTCGGGTATTTTGTCGACAGCGTCTCAATATCGCGGTAAACTACAACCGCAACATCTTTGGGGATCCGGAATTTTAACTCTTTGATCGCCTCTAATGCCCCTTCTGCGACCTCATCGTTTCCTAAAATAAGAACTTCCGGCACATCCTTCGTCAAAAGCATTTCCTTTGTGAGTGTATACCCATTTTCATGACTGATCTCTCCAACCTTAAAATAGTCTTCCCGATAACGGTCTTTTTTTTGCAGGATCTGCTTTAATCCATTCAGACGACGCACTCCGATACGCACCATATCATCTTCATAGATACCGCCAATATAACCAATGCTGCGATACTCTTTCTCGTCCATCAGATAATGCACCATATCGTTTAATCCCTGCTCATAATCCATGATGATCTGATCAAATTCATAATCCTTCTTATCTGAATTAACAAACAGAATCTCCGTGCTCAGTGACCGTAAAAAGTCAACTTCCACTTCCGAGAACAAGCCAAATGCAATGATACCGTCCACCTGTTTTACTTCTCCATAAATCAGACGTAAAAAGGCGATATCTGCTTTCTGCGCAATACTTCCGGATAAGATATCCTCCGATGTAATGCTCACATCCGGTCTGTCTCTTCTTACGATATGCCAGTCCGCAACTCCGATGACGATCTGTCTGTCTCGTTTTGCATGACGCATCTTAGGCGGGACATATTTCAACTCATGAGCGATTTTAATTATCTGGTTTTTTACCTCAGGTGTCACAGATAATGTCTCATCCTGATTCAACACTCTCGACACCGTTGCCGCCGACACATGTGCCAGCTTGGCAATCTCTTTGATTGTTGCCATATAATCACGCCTTTCTTCTGCATTATATTTCACGATTTTGCAGATTTCAATAGCTTTAGTAAAGTTTTACTAAAATTTTACCCAGTTTATACAAAAGAGAGAATATTTATCAGGTACGTTAATAAAAATCATTAATTCTGCTGATAAATATTCTCCCGTTTACTGAAAAACAAACCTGTTTTTTCCTTTTTTATATGATCATATTTTTGATTGTTCCGATGGATATGTAATTGGAAAGAACTGCTCCCGCATCCGTTCCATCCGCCGCTTCCGTTTCCGGCAGCCCTGCCGCTGAAAAAATACAGCTTCCGTCCGGTCTGTCCGTTCTCTTGTAGTTATCCCGGTAATACTGGTTCTGATCCGGGATACGATCCCACAGGATTCCTTTGTATTCCTCTAAAGTGCATCCCGGGAAATTGACGTTCCAGATCTCATTTTGCGGTAATGTTTTGGAGATCAGTTCTTTTGCAACCGGTTCTAAATATGTATTTAAAACCTCACACTCATCTTCCTCCGCAACGGAAAATGCGATCGCCGGGACACCCCAGCAGAGAGCCTCCATCGCCGCTCCGATCGTACCGGAATATAAGATATCCCGTCCAACGTTATAGCCTGCATTGATCCCGGAAAATACAATATCCGGTTTTTCTGTCATCAGACATCCAAGTGCCACTTTCACACAGTCTGCCGGGGTTCCCCCCACACTGTACGCCGTCACACCTGTGGCCGGAAAATCATACGGTTTTACCTCTAAATCGCCACGCACAGTGATCCGGTGTGACATGGCACTGCACTGTGCTGCCGGAGCCACCACCCATACTTCGCCAAGTCCTGCTGCCATCTGCACAAGACGCTTTATGCCCGGTGCTTTAATTCCATCATCGTTTACTACTAAAATCCGCATAAATTCTCTCTTCTACTTATTTTTTGATATAGTATTTGAATGTGCGTCTAAAAATTTATTTCCATTTTTATGAATCATATGTGTCGGTTCTTCTGCCACCCATATTTCCGTATCCCATGCAATTGATAAAAATTTTTGTTGGCATTTCTTCATTGTCTGGAATGCCGTCACAAAAATAATTTCTATATCTTTCGGACAATCTTTACAATATTCCTTAATTTTGGATACACGTTCTATCGTAAGTTCTCCTGTTGACGTATATGCCTCTATAAAAAGCAGCCATTTCTTTTCTTCCTGGTATAATATCAGATCCGGAAGCATTGCATGTTCCAACACTGTTATGTTCAACTCATTTAAAAACTCAACGTCTTTGACCAATTCCCGCTTCTTTGTATCACCAATATATAATAATTTTGCACCTGGTACAAATATAGGGACAAACTCTTCTAAGATTGCTGCTTGAAGCTTATTATGAGCCGATCTTTTCAGATGAAACTGTTCCCCATTATATAACACTGACAGCCCTTTATCTACTTGTCTTATTTGAGAATATTTCTCCTCGTAAGTCTGATGTGTCTCACAATAATAGCAAAGTTCCTCTTCCCAATTTTCTGTTCCGTACGCTCTTAACAGAGTTGCAAACTCTTTCGTCAAACGATAACTGCTTTTCTCACTCTGGGATTTAGCACCATTATGTTCCATAACTGCCATACTGCACAAAGGTGAAACAGAATCATCTCTAATTGTCTCACGGGAATTTTCACTATAACCACCACGCTTTAAATCTGTTCCACCTTTATTAGGATAATATTCATTCATGAACACAATCATATCATGTGTTCTGGCATAACTTTCCTCTACCTGAGACCATTTTGATTTTTCTTTTACACGTGCAACAGCCAGTAAAGTCAGAATAGTCCGTGTATTTTTCAATTTTGAAGGCATCTGCAATACTTCAAGTATTTCGCGCATTTCATTCATCTTTCTGTAAGGGTATTCTTTCATTTAAAGCTCCTTTTTCTTCTGCTCTATCCAATACATTGCCTTAAAATTTCATCGCTGGATAACATATTATCTCTGGTAAAATAATCACCCTGTTTTTTCCATTCTCTCATTGCAGTTTTTCCTATTTTCTGTAGTACATCCTTTGCCGGAATCGGCATTGTATTTAATTCTGCCGAATTTACCTGTGTGCTGCCATTTAACATCCGATAATAACGTTCCCATATATCAGAAGACAATAACGTATAAAACCCATATACCTCACAAAGACTAATCCGTTCTCCTACTTTAATTAAATAATTTAAATGATTTTCTGCGGTAAATTGTTTATATGCAAAAGCATCTGCTAAATGCAAGGCTGGCTGTAGTCTGCGTTTTTCTTCTTTTGCCGTCGCTCTCTTTAAAAAAACTGTATTCTGATTTTCCATCACATTCTTCTTAGATTCATCTTTTACTACAAAATACTGTGGTTTCTCTGTCTGAGCAGGAAATACTATTCTTCCTTCTAATACATTACATGAATGAAGCAATGGAATTGTAGACTCTTTTTTCTCCCACGCTATATACTCCTTATTACGAAATTCTACTACCTGTCCCGTTTTAAATCGAAAGCCCGCCTCTTCGACCGTATTAGGCATTTTCTTCATATAGTTTAATACCTTTAAATCTTCTTCATCTGATGGAAGTACAAAATAATGCTCTTTTCCTTCTGGCAAACAATTTCCACTCTCTACCTGAATTTCTTTTACTTTGCCTAAATCCTGCGCATTCTGACTAATCGCAATGATAATATTCCGAGACTGACTTTTCGATTTCTTTCCATAAGTAATCATTGTTTCCTGCAAGATATCATCACTATGTCCCTCTTTCCCTTTGAATACGCTATTTCGAGATTCAAACAAATGTACACGCTGAATATCCATACTATCCATAAAATAGCTTCTGAAACTTTTAAAATATGTCCCTGATGTCCAGGATCTTGGCGTAATAAATACAAACTCTCCATTTGTCCTCAGCATTTTAACTGCCATAGCCATAAACAGGAAATACATATTAGGCTGACCATGCACTATTTCACTCATACACACGGACTCTGCGGCCTCCTTGCGAATTTTCAAATATGGAGGATTGCTGATCACAATGTCAAATAATCCTTTGCTTTTCTGCATCTCCCAATATTTCTGATTGTCAACAATAAAATTTTCTTTCTGGGTCTTTATAAATAATTTTACC
>OHQP01000918.1_pt1 | contig 10185 bp, 9 predicted proteins | sample 1578101 | NCBI WGS metagenome assembly OHQP01 (sample SAMEA3879569, study PRJEB24766) | human gut metagenome | biome: human-associated habitat; feature: feces | place: USA | collected 1985/1987 | reverse complement strand
TGCCGACAGTTCCGGCGATAAATACCGATGAGTATGTCTCCGAAATTTCAGATCCCGTTGAAGATGATACAGATGCAGATAATGATGTTGTCATTGAGGAGCCCGAGGAACCAGAAAAAGCCGAAAAAGATGAAGCTCCGGCAGAGAATGTTGAATCGGATGAAAAAGATCAAAAACCGGAAGAGCTGATTGCTGCATTTGCCAATGAATCCGAATTCAGCGAAGAAACGGCGGCTCCCGACGAGATAGTGGCAAACGATATACTTATGCAGTCTTTCGGAGCTGAAGATACATATGATCCCATGGCCGCGACGGAATCCGATTCATCAGATTCCAATGAATCGGATGATGATGCTTCTGCAAATGGTTTTGTGATAAACGTCAGCGACATCAAGCATCATATTACTCCCGATGAATTTGAAGACGCTGATACGGATGATGATTTTGATACACCTGCAAATGTTGACGATTTTTTAAACGACGACGATGACGAAGATGACGATGAAAGCGACGACCATTCTCGTCACTCACGTTTCAGAGGCTTTTTCAAAAAATAAATTTTGAGGTTTTTATGATTCAAGCAATAACTCTTTTGGTGATTGCCGCGCTTGTGGCAATCGACCAGGTCATAAAAATTGCTGTTGTCAATCGCTTTGCGGCAGGCGGCAGCATGGATATTCTCTTCGGTCTTATCCGTATACGCTATGTCGAAAATACCGGCGCGGCGTTCAGTTCGATGCAGAACCAAACGGTTTTTCTGACGATTTTTACGGCTGTTGTTATAGTCATGTTCATTTTCCTGCTCATGACTAAAAAGATAAAGCCCGGCTTTATTTATTGGTGCGTCGCCGTTGTGATAGCCGGCGGAGCAGGCAACTTCGTTGACCGCGTAGCAAGAGGCTTTGTTGTTGATTATATCGAGCCTACCTTTGTCAATTTTGCGGTTTTCAACTTTGCCGATTGCTGTGTTACTGTCGGAGCTGCGTTGCTCATAATCAAGACGGTATATGACTTGATAAAGGAAAATAAGAAATATCTGTCTGATGACGACAAGAAAGCCGAAAACGGCGGAGATGGAAAAAATGTCTAAGCTTTTGCCGGGCGGTTATTCGCTGAGCTTTTCAGTTGATTCCGAAACAGCCGATCAGCGTATAGACCGCACGGTCGCCGATGCTTTTCCGGAACTCTCCCGTTCGCGCATCCAGCATATGGCTGAAAACGGCTGCATAACCGTCAATGGCAAAATTGTCGGCAAGAGCTTCAAGCCGAAAGCAGACGATGAAGTGTCTGTTTATATCGAACCTGCTCAGGACGATACGGCGCAGCCGGAAAACATTCCGCTTGATATAAGATATGAAGATGACTGTATGCTCGTTGTCAACAAGCCTAAAGGCATGGTCGTTCATCCTGCGCCCGGCAACAGAAGCGGAACGCTTGTCAATGCTCTTTTGTATCATTGCGGAAGCAGTCTTTCGGGGATAAACGGCGTTCTGCGTCCGGGCATCGTCCACAGGATAGACAAGGATACAAGCGGTCTTCTGCTTGTTGCCAAAAATGATATGGCACATGCATCGCTTGCCCATCAGATAAAGGAACACAGCCTGACGCGCGAATATGCGGCGGTTGTCTACGGAAAACTGCGCGAGCCCGAGGGCATAATAGACGCACCGATAGGCAGAAACCCTAACGACAGAAAGAAAATGGCAGTGACGGACAAAAATTCCCGTCCTGCGGTTACGCATTATTACACAGTAGAAGAATTTGAAAAGTTTACATTTGTAAGGCTGCGCCTTGAAACGGGGCGGACTCATCAGATAAGAGTCCACATGGCGTATATAGGTCACCCGGTGGCAGGAGATGCCGTCTACGGTCCGAGAAATGTTATAACGGAGCTCGGCGGTCAGTGCCTGCACGCAAGACTTCTCGGTTTTAACCATCCCGTGACGGGGGAGAGAATTGAGCTTTCGTCTGAGCTGCCTGAATATTTCGATAACTTTTTAAGAAAAATCAGAAAGTGAGAGATATGAAAACAGATTTTTCCGATTGGCTGATAGTTTCCGATGTTGACGGCACCCTGAACACGAAACTCAGGATGCTGCCCGAACGGAATCTCAAAGCCATTACACATTTTGTTGAAGATCTCGGAGGCAATTTTACCCTTGCTTCCGGAAGAAATATATCTTCGCTCAGAAAGCACTATGAGCGTCTGCCGATAAAATCCACGCCCGCAGTTATCCTAAACGGCGCTGGAATCTATGACTACGAGCACGAAAAAATGCTTTCGTTTCATTCAATTGACGAACGTGGCATAGATATAGTAAGACGAGTGAATGAGCGCTTTCCGCTGATTCAGATTGAGATATGCACAGATAGAGAGATATTTATTCTGAATCCAGGAGTTTTCAGCGGCGCGATGTCGCTGGCGGACGGAATACCGCACCAGAGCTTCAGAAAATTCGAAGATGTCCCGAAGAGCAATTGGGGCAAGGTCATATTTATGGGTCTTCCGCCGATGGTTTCGCGGATGGTTAAGTATCTCAATTCTATAGACCATTCGGGCGTTACATATATGTCGTCCTCGGTAGCGAGCTATGAGATGCTCCTTGAAGGAACAAATAAGGGCACCGCGGTGCTTGAAATAGCAGATATGCTTGGTATTCCGCATGAGCATACGGGTGCTATCGGAGACTATTTCAACGACTATGATATGATAAAGAGCGTCGGCGTTCCGGCAGTCTGCGGGCAGGCTCCGCAGGCGATGAAAGATGCTGCAACATTTGTTGCATGTCACTGCAATCACGGTGCCGTTGCCGATTTTCTTGAATATATTGAAAATAATTGCCAATAAATACGGTATTACAGGAGGTGGCTGTTGTGGACACAATTGTCAGCAAACAGTTGAAGATCAAAGCTTGTAAGGTGAGAATGGGTGCAATTGAAGGCGTTTATAATGCAAAGTCCGGTCATCCGGGCGGTTCGCTTTCAATCGCCGATATCCTGACTTACCTCTACTTCCATCGGCTCAACATCGACCCGAAGAATCCGCAGTGGGAAGACAGGGACAGGCTCGTCATGTCGAAAGGTCATGCCGCGCCCGCCTATTATTCCGTACTTGCGCACAGAGGATATTTCCCCGTCGAGGAGCTCAAAACACTCAGAAAGAGCGATTCGAGACTTCAGGGTCACCCGAACATGAGAACCGTTCCCGGCGTCGATGCCAGCACCGGTTCGCTCGGTCAGGGCGTGTCCATCGCCGTCGGCATGGCGCTGGGCGCCAAGCACCTGGGCAAGGACACCAAGGTGTTTACGCTGCTGGGCGACGGCGAGTGTCAGGAGGGCCAGATCTGGGAGGCCCTCATGTCCGCTGCCCACTATAAGCTGGACAACCTGACCGTGATCGTGGACAACAATGGCCTGCAGATCGACGGCAGCAACGATGAGGTCATGTCTCTGGGCGATATGCCCGCCAAGCTGCGGGCCTTTGGCTTTGATCTGCACGAGATCGACGGCCATGACCTGGACGCCATTGAAGCAGCGCTGGGCGCGCCTGTGACGCCTGGCAGGCCCAAGGCTATCTTGGCCCACACGGTCAAGGGCAAGGGCGTATCCTTCATGGAAGGCCAGGTGGGCTGGCACGGCAAGGCGCCCAACGAGGAACAGCGGCAGCAGGCATTGAAGGAATTGGAGGACTGAGCCATGAGTGAAAAGATCGCCACCCGTGAAGCCTACGGCAAGGCGCTGGTAGAGCTGGGTGAACAGAATAAGAACGTCGTGGTGCTGGATGCCGACCTGGCTGGTGCCACTATGACCAAGTATTTCAAGGCGGCGCATCCCGAGCGCTTCTTCGACTGCGGCATCGCCGAGGCCAATATGATGAATATCGGCGCCGGTTTGTCCACTATGGGGCTTGTCCCCTTCTGCTCCACCTTCGCCATGTTCGGCGCTGGCCGGGCCTACGAGCAGATCCGCAACTCCATCGCCTACCCAAAGTTCAACGTGAAGATCTGCTGCTCCCACGCCGGCGTGTCTGTGGGCGAGGACGGCGGCAGCCACCAGGCCATCGAGGACATCGGTCTTATGCGGCTGATCCCCGGCATGACCGTCATCGTCCCTGCTGACGCCAATGAGGCAAAGAAGGCCACCTTTGCCCTGGCGGAGTTTCAGGGTCCCGCCTATATGCGTCTGGCGCGTTTGGCCACCCCGGTATTCGAGGAGGACTATCCCTTTGAGATCGGCAAGGCCAATGTGCTGCGCGAGGGCAAGGACGCGGCGGTGTTCGCCTGCGGTCTGATGGTCAACGAGGCGCTGGAGGCCGCCAAGCTGCTCTCCGCCGAGGGTATCGAGATCAGCGTCATCAACGTACACACCATCAAGCCCATTGACGCGGAGTGCGTGACAAAGTACGCCGAAAAGTGCGGCAATGTCATTACCGTGGAGGAGCACAGCGTCATCGGAGGTCTGGGTGACGCTGTGGCCGATGTACTGATGGGCAAGGTCTGCTGCAAATTCCGCAAGATCGGCGTCAACGACCGGTTCGGTCAGTCCGGCAAGGCTGCCGACGTGCTGCGGGAATACGGCCTGACCGCCGATCAGATCGCGGTCAAAATCAAAGAGACACTGTAAAGTAGATATAATTTACAGCTGCTGTTATCAGCGGCGGCACGGATATCATCCGCGCCGCCGCTTTCGCTGTCCAAAATAATCGAAATAATTTGTAAGATTCCGCCGAGCCGCGCGTCATATAGACAAAGGAGGTGGCAGCAGATGGAATTTGAGCAGGTCTATGACCTGTACTTCCGGGATGTATACCGCTATATTCTGAAGCTATCCGGCAGCGAGCATGTGGCGGAGGAGATCACCAGCGACACATTCTTCAAGGCACTGCGATCCATCGGAAAATTCCGGGGCAGCTGCGACATGCGGGTATGGCTGTGCCAGATCGCCAAGAACCGCTATTATACCTATTTGCGGAAGGAAAAGCATACCACTCCGCTGGAAGAACTGCCGGAGTCTGTGGGCAGTGCGGATACCCCCGAGGAGCTGATCGGCGCACGGGAGGAAGCCCGGCAGATACAGGCTATTCTGCATGACCTGCCGGAGCCGTACCGGGAGGTGTTCATGTGGCGGGTATACGCCGAGCTGTCTTATAAGCAGATCGGTGAATTGTTCGCCAAGTCGGATAACTGGGCATGCGTCACCTACCACCGTGCCAGAAACATGATAAAAAACAGATTGGAGGACAGCAACAATGAAAAATGAATGCAGTATCGTCCGCGACCTGCTGCCGCTGTATGCGGAGGGCATGCTCAGCGAGGACAGCGCCGCCTTTGTCAAAGAGCATCTGGATACATGCGAAGAATGCTGTGCACTGTCCGCCGGTGAAGAGCCGTCCGCTCCCACCGACGCGGACACGGAGCAGCGCACCGGTGAAGCCGGCGTTCTGCGGACGCTGAAAAAGAAGCTGCGGAAGCAGACCTGGTGTGCCATCGTCATTACAGTGGCCGTGGTGCTGCTGGTTACACTCCTGCTGCGGCTGAACCCCATCGACTATCTGGCAGACATCAGCGCCACTAAGGAATACACCATCAGCGACCGCATGGCGCTGCTGTTCAAGGGCGGGATTTCCGACCGGGCCACAGCATTGTCCGTTCTGAACAGCGTACACATTGTATTTGAGAATAAAGAGGAAGACGTGTACAACAAGATGGCGATGTCACGGGAGGAAATTTCTTATTACTTCGGCGCACTGATGAACTACTGTGTCCCGGAGGTATTTGAAGGCGAAATTCTGACCACCTATCACATCGACCTGTTGTCGGCACATTTCGGCGGCAGCTCCGGGAAAATGTGGGTCAAATACGGATACAGCCATTTCGATCAAGCCCATGATCTCAGGCCATACGACAGCACCGGCGCGATAGACCATATCGCGCTTTGGAAGCTGGAAAAGCGGGATGACGGTTATTGGCGCGTTGTGGAGATTGTCAACAATATGGAGCTTGGATGCATATATAGCGATTGGTATAAGGATTATGCGAGAGGCGATACGGAGTTGAATATGTCCTGGTACGCCGATTGAAAAAATCCCCCGGATCGTGCCGGTCATGGCCAGGCGCAGATCGGAGTCGATGTTGATCTTGCAGACGGACAGACGGGCGGCCTGACGCAGCTGCTCCTCCGGCACGCCGATGGCATTGGGCATCTTGCCGCCGTGCTCATTGATCATCTTCACATACTCCTGCGGTACGGAGGATGAGCCGTGCAGCACGATGGGGAAGCCGGGCAGACGCTTGGAGACTTCCTTCAGCACATCGAAGCGCAGCGGGGGCGGGACGAGGATGCCCTGCTCATTGACGGTGCACTGCTCGGGCTTGAACTTATAGGCGCCGTGGCTGGTGCCGATGGCGATGGCCAGAGAGTCGCAGCCGGTCTTGGACACGAACTCCTCGACCTCCTCGGGACGGGTGTAGGACGCGGCATGGTCAGCCACCTTCACGTCATCCTCGATACCGGCCAGCGTGCCCAGCTCCGCTTCCACGACAACACCGTGGTCATGGGCGTATTCCACCACCTTGCGGGTGATCTCGATGTTCTCAGCAAAGGGCTTGGAGGAGGCGTCGATCATCACGGAGGTGAAGCCGCCGTCGATGCAGCTCTTGCAGGTCTCAAAGTCGGGGCCGTGATCCAGATGCAGCACGATGGGGATATCGGGGCAGGTCGCTACCGCCGCCTCCACCAGCTTCACCAGATAGGTGTGGTTGGCGTAGGCGCGGGCGCCCTTGCTGACCTGCAGGATCACGGGAGCGTGCTCCTCCTGGCAGGCCTCGGTGATGCCCTGTACGATCTCCATGTTGTTGACGTTGAACGCGCCGATGGCGTAGCCGCCATCATAAGCCTTGGCGAACATTTCCTTGGAAGTTACCAGTGCCATGTCAAAGTCTCCTTTATGATAAATTTTGCAAGTATGCACCTGTTGTATGGAACGTTCCTATTGTATCATATTTTTCTGGATTTGCAAGCACAAACTGTTTACAACGGCTATTCTACATGGTAAAATACCCGTTGTAAACACAAAAATTCCGCTTTTGGAGGTATGCGAATATGAAAGAACTGCGCGGCGCGTGTATTATCGGTCAATCCGGCGGCCCCACTTCCGTTATCAATGCCAGTGCCTACGGTGTGATCGACACGGCGCTGAAGTCCGGCGCCATTACCCAGGTGCTGGGTGCCGAACACGGCATCATGGGTGTACTTAACGATCGGCTGTTCGACATGGGGCAGGAGGATCCCGAGGAGCTGCGCCTGCTGAAGTATACCCCCTCCTCCGCACTGGGCTCCTGCCGCTATAAGATCGCCGATCCGGAGCTGGATGATACGGACTACAAGCGTATCCTTGAGGTCTTCAAGAAGCACGATGTACGCTATTTCTTCTATAACGGCGGCAACGACTCCATGGACACCTGCAATAAGATCAACCAGTATATGCAGTCTGTGGGCTACGAGTGCCGCGTTATGGGCGTGCCCAAGACCATTGACAACGATCTGTTCGGCACGGATCATTGCCCCGGCTACGCCTCTGCCGCCAAGTACATCGCTACCTCCATTATGGAGGTCTATCAGGACGCACACGTGTACGACAAGGGCATGATCGTGGTGGTGGAGATCATGGGCCGTCACGCCGGCTGGCTGGCCGCAGCTTCCGCCCTGGCCAGCGAATATGGCGCGGGCCCGGATCTGATCTATCTGCCTGAGACGGATTTCAGTATGCCCAAATTCATCGAAGACGTCAAGAAGGTCTACAATGCTACTGGGAATTGCATTGTGGCCGTGTCTGAGGGTATCCACTATGAGGACGGCGGCTTCGTCTCCGAGGCCAAGGTGGCCGCCAACGACGGCTTCGGCCACGCCCAGCTGGGTGGTCTGGCCACTATTCTGGCCGAAGTGCTGAAGGAGGAGACCGGCGCCAAGGTCCGAGGCATCGAGCTGAACCTGCTTCAGCGCTGCGCCGCCCATCTGGCCAGCGAGACGGATATCGAAGAGTCCTACATGGCCGGCAAGGTGGCCGTGGAGAACGCGGTCAACGGCATCAACGGCCGCATGATCGGCTTTGAGCGCGGTATCCAGAACGGGAAGTATGCCTGCCGCACCAAGCTCGTTCCGCTGGTGGAGGTCGCCAACGTGGAAAAGAAGATTCCCCGCGAGTGGATCAATGAGGAGGGCAATGGCGTGAACCACCAGTTCATCGAGTATGCGCTGCCGCTGATCCAGGGTGAGCCGGAGCTGCCCAAGCAGGACTCCCTGCCCCGCTTTGTCAAGCTGAAAAAGGTGCTTGCTAAGTAAAAACGTTATGCATAAACAGCTGGAAAGTATTTTTGCTTTCCAGCTGTTTTTACATAAAGGTACGCCCTCCGGTATCGCCGGAGGGCGCGTATGTCATTTTGCATTTTTCTGATAGATGGCGTACAGTCCCTCCATCAGCAGATATTTGTCGTACACCACGTGGTTGCGGCAGTATCGGGCGATCACCGGTGCGTTTGGGCCGGTGGCCACGATAGAGGGCTCCGCCCCGCCCAGCGTCTCACGGATACGGTCGATGACCCCATCCAGCATGGCGGCGGTGCCGTAGACGATGCCGCTTCGCATACAGTCCTCGGTGTTTTTGCCGATGAGCTGCCGGGGGTGCTCCAGCGAGATATTGGGCAGCTGCGCCGTATGATGGGACAGCGCATCCAGCGACAGCCGCACGCCGGGGAACATCAGTCCGCCCTCGTAGGTGCGCTTCTCTGAGATGTAGGAGATGATGGTGGCGGTACCCATATCGATCATGATGATGGGCACCGGGTATTTTTCCAATGCCGACACCGCATTAGCCACGATATCCGCGCCCAGCTGCTGGCTGTTGAATTCCATGCGGATGTTCAGCCCGGTCTTGATGCCTGCGCCAACTACCATGGGCGGCTTGCCCAGAAGGCGCGTCAGCGCCTTTTCCATCATGAAGTTCATAGGCGGTACCACGCTGGATAAGATCGCCCCGCTGACATCGTGGATATCACAGCCGTACAGTGTAAACAAATTCATCAGATCAATGCTGATCTGGTCTGCTGTCTTGCGGCTGTCCGTGTCTATGGATGCCAGAAATTTCAGCGTTTTCTCCCGGTCAAACAGCCCTACGGAAATATTTGAATTGCCGATATCGATGGCCAAAAGCATATATGTCCTCCTCCCTATCCACCTTTCCTACTGGTGCTATCATACCACGCGGCGAACCGCTTGACAAGGGTACGGACGCAAGAAATCTCCCCCGGCAGGGCCGGGGGAGATCGTATATATGCCGCTTATTCCTGCGCCATAAAGGCGTCCGCTTCGTCCACGGTGTGCATATGCTCCAGCATACGCACTACCATGTTGCTGTAACCCCACTCGTTGTCATACCAGGCGATGAGCTTCACGAAGTCCTGATCCAGAGAAATACCCGCTGTCTCGTCAAAAATGCAGGGGCAGGGATTGCCGATCAGGTCGGTGGATACCACCTGGTCGCGGGTATAGCCGATAATATCCTTCATATACGTCTCGGAGGCGTGCTTGACCTCGTAGCAGATGTCCGCATACGATGCCGTCTTGCTGAGCCGCGCCGTCAGGTCCACCACGGATACGTCTGCGGTGGGTACGCGGAAGGCCATGCCGGTCATTTTTCCCTTCAGGGAGGGGATCACGCGACCCACGGCCTTGGCCGCGCCGGTAGTCGTCGGGATGATGTTGTTCAGAATGGAACGGCCTGTGCGCCAGTCACTGCCGCCGCGAGAGTCCACGGCCTTCTGCTTGGCGGTGGATGCGTGGATGGTGGACATCAGGGACTGCTCGATACCGAACTCCTTGTGGATGACATAGGCCAGCGGCGCAAGGCAGTTTGTGGTACAGCTGGCGTTGGAGATGACGCGCATATCGCTGCGGTATTCATCACTGTTGACGCCGAAGACAAAGGTAGGGGTGGCATCGTCCTTGGCGGGGGCCGTCAGGATGACCTTCTTGGCGCCGCCCTTGAAATGGCGGGAGGCCTTATCGGTGGTGTTGTTGGCGCCGGTGGACTCGATGATGTACTCCGCGCCGCAGTCTGCCCAGTTGATCATGGCGGCATCGGACTCGCTGTATACCTTGATCTTGCGGCCGTTGACGATCAGGTCACCG
>OHQP01000903.1_pt1 | contig 10313 bp, 7 predicted proteins | sample 1578101 | NCBI WGS metagenome assembly OHQP01 (sample SAMEA3879569, study PRJEB24766) | human gut metagenome | biome: human-associated habitat; feature: feces | place: USA | collected 1985/1987 | reverse complement strand
CCTCCGCTTTCCGGAACTCCTCCAGCGTCTGCTCCCTTGTCAACCGGCCAGTGAAGCGGCAGGAGTCCGCAATGCCAAGTTTTTCTGCCAGACGGATGCAGGGCTGCAGGCACACGCCATCTCCGATGATGGTGAACTCAAACGGGCGCTTGTCTTTCCAGCTGCTCAACGCCGTCAGGACGGCGTCCACATTCTTGTCCGGGAGCAGATTTCCCGCATAGACGACCCGCATGGGGTGCGGTCCCTCTGCCCATTTTTTCCGGAACTCCTCGTCCGTCATGATGATGTCTTCGTCAATGCCGGACTGTGCCAGAAAAGTCGTCCTGATGCCGGTCTTCGCCAGCTTTTTCTGCAGCTGGCTCGTGCGGGCGCCCAACACATCGTAGGTCTTGCGGAGAGTCGGGCAGACTTCCGGCTTTGCCAGCACCGTTCCCAGGTCGGTCTTATGGAAAACAGCCGCCTTTTTGCAGTGGATGTCCAGCCTCTCCACGATACCGACATAATTGGTCGGGAAATGCACCAGTAGAACATCCGGCTCATATTCCTTCTCGTGAAAATACTGGTTGATGGCCACAGCCATCTTCTTCTGCTGCACCGGCAGATACCACTTGGCGTTCCGGAGCCAGAACTGCTCTTCCAGCAGAAGCACCCTGACGCCTTCGTTGTTCGGACACTCCTGTATCTTTCCGTAACGCCGGAAATCGTGCTTTCCCAGCTCCTTGACCAGCTCCCGGAAATAGTGTCCGTAGCAGTGCAGCACCGTCACCTGATGGCCCTGTTTCACCCACTCCCGTGCGATGTAGTGAACCGCAGAGGTGTCCCGCAGCAGATCTTTCCTCTCGGGGTGTGGGTAAAATGTCGTTATGACCAGAATCTTCATTGTTTTTCTCCCGCAGCGATGGACAAAAATACATCCGCACAGGGTTTCCAGTTGTAGCGCTGCACCGTTCGGGCCGCACTCTCATGGAGCGCCTCTCTCGACGGATGCTCGGCCAGCAGCCAGTTTTTCACGTCCTCGTAATCGCGGCACAGCTTGTGTCCTGGCATATCCTGCAGCGTCACCGACGGCCCCGGGGCCACCAGCGCCGCAACTGAGACTTCATAGTACATGGCCTCCAGAATCGCCATGCCGAAGATCTCCGTCCGGCAGAGATTGACAAAGTAATCCGCAGCAGCGTAAATTTTCCAGATCTGGTCGTTGGGTATCCGGTCGATAAGGATAATATCCGCTGCCCATTCGCAGGCCGCTATCCTGGCTTTCAGCTCATCGCTCTGGATGCCCTCTCCTACCAGGAGCAGCTTACAGGGCTTCTGCCTGCGGACCTCCCGATAAATATCCACCAGGTCCAGCGGATTTTTCTCCGGTCCCATTCTTCCGACGGTACAGATGACGGTATCCTCCGGCATCAGCCCCAGTTCCCGGCGCAGCTGCGCCCGGTCGTACTCCCGGAAGTTGGACTTCATGACAGAGAAATCCAGCCCCACCGGAGCCACCGTCACATCCTTTACTCCGAGCTGCAGAAGCTCCTGCCGCACTTCTTCGATTTTGGAGATGACCGGCCCGCGCCGGAACCAGTGCAGCGTCCCCATATGAAACAGGGCATTCATCACGAATCCGTGGACGCCCCCGCTGCTGCTATGCGTTCTGCCGATATACGGCACGAGCTTTATCCCATGCCGCACACAGAAGCGATGGATGTGCGGAAGAAAGATTTGATTATCCGCAAAGCAGAGCGCCGCATCCATGTCCGGGTCCAAAACTGCCGTGTCCAGACAGCCATGGGCACCAAAAGAAGAGACCGGGATGTACAGGATGGACAGCCGGTCGCCCAGCTCCACACGCTCTGCTTCGCCTGCGCCCTCTTTTTTCACGCACTTATAAATGGTGACCGCGTGGCCCTGCCGCACCAGTTCCCGGCCCAGACCGATCTCCTGAGTATTGTAAAATCCTCTTCGTCCAAACCCATTGATCATGGTGCAGATGATTCCAAGCTTCATGCGAACTCCTATCACTTTCTGTTTCTCAGTTTCCATACCGCCAGTTCCAGCTTCGGGGAGATGCAGGACAGCAGCACCGAAAGCTTCTGGCTGCGTCCGGAGTTTTCATCCCTGAAAAACAGACCCGCTCCCCGGCGGAGGATGCCCTTGAGCCGGGCATGATCGGCTCCATGGTAGCCTGCCGCTTCCATCGAGCGCAGGACGATGCCCGCTTCCCGGACTTCATGGAGACGGCAGGCTGCGGTCACAGCATCGTCCTTATACAGGTCTGCCATATATTCCGTCATCTCAAAAACGCTCATCCATTTCGGGTCATACGCCTTCCTGCCGGAATACCGGCCTCGGTTTGCGCCGCCGCTGACCTGACGGTAGCAGTACAGGCATTCCTCTGTGACGCAGACCCGGCTGCAATGGTAGAGATAGCTTCCCACAAACATGGTGTCCTCACAGGCCGGATAGTCCGCGTGGAACCGGATGTCGTGTTCCCGGATGAGCTGCAGATCGAAGAGCTTGTTCCAGACATAGCCGTTGAAGCTGTTATACCCCATCAGCAGCTGCATCGCCTCCCGGCGGTCCACAACTGCAGCTTTCAGTGTCTTTACCTGAGGCGGGTGCTCCACGCCGACCGCCTCAAAGCAGCAGGATGCCAGCTGACCGTCTCCGGCCTCAAGCGCAGCCTCCATCTTTTCGAGGAAGTCCGGGTGGTACCAGTCGTCTCCGTCCAAAAAGGCGGCGTACCTTCCTTTGCTGTGGTCCAGACCTGTATTTCTCGCCGCAGCGACCCCCTGATTCTTCTGATGAAACGGAACGATGCGGCGGTCGGTCTGTGCCAGCCGGTCCACGATCTCGCCGCTTTTGTCCTTTGAGCCGTCATCCACTAAGAGCAGCTCGAAATTTTCATAGGTCTGTGCCAGCACCGAACGAATGCACTGCTCCAGATACACTTCGACATTATAAATCGGAACGACCACCGTGATGAGAGGCTTCTCGTTCATCGTTCTTTCTCCTTCGGAGCTGTTTTCGGTCGGGGATATGATTGCACGCAACTGCGAGCAGAATAAAGAACATCACCACGCGGTACGCATACGCATTTTCGAAAATGCGCTCCGTCAGTCCGCAGAGCATCAGGTAAAAGAAGAGCGAACTGACCTGCATATATTCATTGAGCTTCATGTTTTTTGCATACCGCATGGAGCCAACGATGGCAAGGAAGTAAGAGGCGATGCCAAACAGACCGATATTCAGCCAGAGTTCCATGATCTGGTTGTGCGCACCGGTGGACATTCTGCTGAAATAGGATTTGTGGTTGTACATCAGGTGCAGTTTCTTCACGTTCGACTTGTTCATCCAGAACTGGCCGTAGCCGTAGCCTGTGAGCATATTGTGCTGCTGCATGAACTTGTAAATACCGTTCCACAGCTCTGTGCGTCCCGTCAGCGTCGCGTCCTTGCCCATGCTTTCCAGCAGAGGGGCAAACAGCGGCAGGATGGTAAAGGCAAACACCAGAAAGCCCACACTGCCCGCAACATAGAGCCATCCCAGCGGGAGCCGCAGGTCACGCAATTTCCGGAAGACCAGGAAATACATCGGGAGCAGCATGGAGATGAGCAGTGCGCCCGTCGCCTTGGCCATCAGCAGCAGGATGCCCTGAAATGCGATGGCGGCAAGCCAGAACGGCGAGAGATTCTTTTCTTCCTCCGCCTCACTGACGATATGGAGGAACATCACGATAAGGCCGAAGGCAAGCTCCGACGCCAGTGCATTTTTTGCCTCATACACGCCCCTGAGCGCGTGGGAATAAGTATCGCCAGACTGGAACGCGATGCCGGGCCGCAGGACGATGATGCCGACAATGGCCAGGTCAAGCAGCACCTGTGCGTAGGAAAACAGTTTCAGGATACGGTTCAGCGTGAAATGCTCCACCAGCCATATCGCAAACAGGATGGTCACAGAAAGCCGCAGACTCGTCACCACCTGCGCCTTCGGCACATCGGTCACCAGCATCGACTCCGCAAATGTAAATATCATGAACTGGTATATCGCCCGGTATTTCGGCTTCATATCCAGCAGCTTGACATCCATGACAGTCTCTCCGCTGGATGTCAGCATGATCACGATCTGCATCAGAAAGGAGAGGTACTCGTACAGCGTCTCTATAAAACCGCCAAATATCTGGCGGTAGGTCCCCGGAAAGCCGATGCTGCCCAGAAAGATGAAGACGATGACGATCTCCGTCCGGAATTGTGTGAGGTCACTTTTCTGTTTCATGGATGCACGCTGATGCTCACAGCCGCTGCCGCGAACGGAGCCCGACTCCTTTCCTGCAAAATCACAGCCGCCAGAACCGCATTCCGGATGCTTTCATATCCTTTACGGGATAGATGCCTTTGACGTCGATGAGCACCTTCTGGCCGTCCGGGACGTCCCGGTACAGGGCTTTCAGCTCTTCCACCGACAGAGCGCGGAACTGCTCATGGGCAACTGCCGCAATGATGCAGTCTGCCTCCCGGACGTCCGAAAGGTCCACCAGCTCTACGCCGTAAAAGCGCTTAGCCTCTTCCCTGTCCGCCCAGGGGTCCACGACCACAGGCTCTATCCCGTAGGTGCCAAGCTGCTTGATGATGTCCACCACCTTGGTGTTCCGGATGTCCGGGCAGCCCTCCTTGAAGGTCAGGCCCAGAACGACCACCTTCGCCGCTTTAGGCGTCTGCCCGGCCAGAATCATCTGCTTGACGGCCTTGTCGGCGATATAGGCGCCCATATTGTCGTTGAGGATGCGTCCGTTCAGGATGATCTGGCTGTGGTAGCCCAGCTTTTCGGCTTCATAGGTGAAGTAATAGGGGTCCACGCCGATGCAGTGGCCGCCCACCAGTCCCGGCCGGAACCCAAGCGCATTCCACTTGGTGTTCATGCCGTCCACGACCTCGTTGGTGTCGATGTCCATCCTGTCAAACACCATCGCCAGCTCGTTCATAAAAGCGATGTTGATGTCGCGCTGGCTGTTCTCCACGACCTTGATGGCCTCTGCCGTCCGGATGTTCGACACGGGATAGGTCCCCACCTCGATGACAATATCGTAGATATGCTGGATCTCTTCCAGAGACTCTTCGTCCATACCAGAAACGATTTTCCGGATGTTTTCCAGCCGATGGGCCTTATCACCGGGGTTGATGCGCTCCGGGCTGTAGCCGATCTTGAAATCGGTGCCGCAGACCATGCCGGAACCTTTTTCCAGGATGGGGATGCAGACATTCTCGGTGCAGCCCGGGTAGACCGTGGACTCATATACCACGATGGCACCCTTTTTCAGGTTCCGGCCCACGATCTCCGACGCACCGATCACCGGGGTCAGGTCTGGCGTATGGTCAAAGTTCACCGGCGTCGGCACAGCCACCACGATGAAGTCGGCCTTCCGGAGCTGCTGTTCCTCGTCCGTGAACTGCACGGTGGTGTTCCGTACCTGCTCGTCGCCCACTTCCTTCGTCGGGTCTGCGCCGGAGCAGTAGGCTTCTATTTTTTTGCTGTTGGTGTCAAAGCCAATGACATTCAGGCCCTTCTTTGCAAATGCCACCGCAATAGGCATTCCCACATAACCAAGACCGACCACAGCCAGCACTGCTTCTTTGGCAATCAATTTCTCATATAGCGACATGATATTTCTCCTCATCCTGCTCGTCATAGCCGGGCATATTCCATTTTCTGCACGCTTCCCGCACGGCTGCGGACCAGTGGTTCCAGTGCTTTTCCCCGTGCAGCGACCTTTCCGTCCGGCAGATGCTCCTTCTTTTCCCGGTCAATGAGCACACCGTCCGAATCATGATCCGGGTGTACCATCATTTCCGAGATGCCGGGAAGCGTTTTCTCATACATCCGGATGCTCTCAAAATGCTCCGGGCTGCGGAAGCCGTTCTGCCTCAGCCGTATCCCATAGATGTGGGCATACAGCCCATTCCACAGCTTGAATCTGCCCCGGACATTCTTGTGACATCTCACGCGGCAGATACCATGCTCCCGGCAGACCCGAAAAAAGATCGGTGCAAGCATCCAGTTCCAGTGGATGTGGTGGTGGGAATCGGCATGGGTAAGTTCTATCCCTCCGGCAATGAGCCGTTCCATCTGTGCCGTCAATTCTTCGTAGATGTCCTGCTTATCCTGCGGGGAAAGGCGGCGGAAGTAGTTCGAGCGGGTCTTGAAATAATCGGTAAACCGCCCATTTGAGACAAATTTCGCATTTTTCCGCATCGCAGGTGTCAGGGCAGGGCCTTCCGTCAGGTTCAGGTGCGCTCCGATATGGCCCCGCATTTCGGGAGCCATTGCGAATGCAAGCTCCATCGCTTCCCCGTTCGCCACCATCGTTGTGTCGGTTATCAGGCCCTTCTGAAAAGCCTCATAGATGGCTCTTGTACACGATTCGGTCTGACCGAAATCATCCGCGTTGATGATGACTGCATACTCATCCTTTTTCATGCCTGTACCTTCCTGTGCCGTTATTTTCTGCTGCTGTGGTGGACGATTTTGTACAGCACCAGGCCCAGAAGAGCGCCGAACGTGTTTGCCAGAATATCGTCCACATCGCAGTTTCCCAGCCGGAAGATGAGCTGACAGCTCTCGATGATGGTCGAGAGCATCACGCCGATGCCCAGCACCTGAGCGGCGTCGCCCAGCTTCCGGGGATGCATCTGCACGAACAGATAGCCCAGCGGCATGAACATCACGACGTTCAGGATCATGTGGTTCAGCTCTTCCACATCCCCTTCCAGCAGAAAGCTTTTTACCGAGGCGAACAGCTCCGTCTGCAAGACGGTCTCCGTCCGGGTCTGCCGGGTGATGAGGGTCACCACAAGAATCGCAAGGATGTAGAGGACGAACAGCACCGCGTACTGAGGCTTTATCTCTCCGCGGCTGCGGGAAACAGTCAGGAGGACGTTTCCGATCTCCACCAGAGCAAAGAGCAGGCAGAGCGTATACAGCACCATTCCGAGGTCACCCGACATATAGGCTGCCACTGTAAACCCGCCCGCAAAGCAGGAGTATACAAAAAACAGGACCCGTATCACCATCCGATTGCCCGGGGCGGCAGATTCGGGGACGGTCCGCTTTGCAAGCAGATAAAATCCCACAAGATACAGGATGATCGCTAACAGGATGGTCATGTTATTTTCCTCTTACTCTTTCCCAGTTCCGGCCTTCCTGCGGCATACCGCCGGGAACCTTCTGCCCAAAAGCAGGATGACAGCCTGCGCTGTCATCCTGTGCTCAATGCTTTGTTTTTTTGCCGAAAATGCCAAGCCCCCTGCGGGACGACGGCTTTCCGTGCTTTTCTACTGCGGCATCCGATCCTGCCTTATAGATATATTTGTGTTCCGGAGCAGACTTGCGCTCGTGCTTGGGTGCCGGTGCCGCTTTTTGTTCAGGTTCCGGCGGCAGCTCTGCCGGGAGCGGCTGCTCCAGAGGAGCCATGTCAGCTTCGGCCTTCTCAGGCTCGGCCCAAACCTCTTCCGTTTTCTGCAGTTCCGGCTCTGCTGCGGCAGATTCTTCCGGCTTTTCAAACACAGGCGGCTCCGGAGAGATGCTTTCTTCCTCGGTCGGCTGCATCTCTGCGACCTCTGCCGGGGCGGCAGCAGCTTCCTGCGGCTGTGCCTGAGAGGCTTTGCTTTCCGGTTTTTCCGGGTCTGTCTGCTTCCAGCTTCCGTCTTTGCCCATGCGGAGCAATTCCCACATGGCCTCATTGTCGCTCAGGCCGCCCTTTGTCTGGCACAGGTCGTCTGTCAGTTCGTCCAGCACGCTCTGGCTCCCTGCACCGGACGGCTTCCAGTCAGCGGCCTTCTCCTGACCGTCCGCCGGGCGAAGCAGATCTTCCGGCAGCGAGCCGCCAGTTTCTTTTTCGTCCGTATTTTCGTTCTTTTTCGATGCGTTCGAAACTGCAGTGCGCTCCGGATAGAACTGGAAGGTCCCCAGAGACTGCGTCTCGTTGACCACACAGCCCAGCACACGCACACCGGATTTATCCAGCTTTTCAATGGCATCCTGCAGAGCGGGCAGCGGCGTCGCATCGTAGCGCACCACGAACAGCACATTGTTCGCCAGTTTGTTCAGGCGCAGCACGTCCGAGGAACGACCCACCGACGAAGCGTCGATGACCACGTACTCGTAGGGCTCCATGATTTTTTCCAGAAGCTCGAACAGCGTACCATCCAGAGGCACGGCGTTGCGCTCCAGTACCATCGGCAGCAGGTCCAGAAAGCCCGTCAGCGAAACGATGGCCTCCTGTGCAGCAGACTCGCCCTTATACAGAGCATTCAGAGTCCGGCTGTAATCCACGCTCCGCAGAAACATTCCGCCCAGACTCGGGGCGCGGGTGTTCAGGTCCAGCAGCAGAGTGCGCTTTTCCATATCCGAAAGCTGCAGAGCCAGGTTCGCTGCCACCGTGCTCTTGCCCTCGCCGTCCTCGGCAGAGGTCACATAGAATCGGTGCTGCTTTTCCTTCGTGCCGAAGCGATTGGTCAGGATATATGCCGCCGAGGCAAAGTTCTGCACAGCTTCGGCATCCGAGCGGTGCTTTTCGCTCAGGAGCTGGGTATTCTTCTGGAAATAGCCGTCGTCCTTCGGGACATTGCCCAGCGTTTCCAGACCCAGAACATCCTCCACGTCTTTCAGGTTCACCAGAGTGGGCCGCATAAGCAGTTCCAGAACTGCCATGCCCACACCGGCCATCAGGCCCAGCAGGCTGAAGATGATCCAGAGGCTGGCATAGCTGCCGCCACCCATCAGGTACTTTGCCTCCGGGGCGTCGATGACCGCCACCGAGCCCACCATCAGCGTCTCCGGCAGGATCGTCCTGCTGGCGTCCAGAATGGCGTTCATCAGCCGGATGCCGGCGTCCGCATTGTTCCAGCTCAGAGTGAGCTGAAGGACCTGTGTCTCGTTGTACCGGCTCACCTCCAGATTCTGGTAAACATCCTTCGTCGAGACCGACACAAGGCCCGTGCTGTCAAGGGCCGCCTGCAATACACGGTTGCTCTTCATCACAAAACTTGCCGCGTCTACCATATCCTCCGCCAGATGGAAGTCGTTGGTGCTCAGGTAGGAGGAGTTGTTGGTAAAGGCTCCCGTCAATGATTGGGAGGTGATGGCAATGGAACAGCTGATCTCATAGCTGGTGTAGTTGCCCTGCAGATAGGAGACACCGCTGAGCGCGAATCCGCAGATGAATCCCAGCAGGCCCAGCGCCAAAATCATCTTCCAGCGCTTGAAGGCCGCATACAGCAGGTCTCCTACACGGAGCTGAACATTGTTCATCGTTTCTCACCGCCCTTTATGACTCTTTTTTGTTCGAATCTTCTTCGTTCTTTTCTTCTTTCTGGGCCTCTGCTGCCTTCCGCGCCTTGCGGCGGGCCAGCACGCCCCACAGGAATACCAGCAGCCAGATGACGCCTGCCGCGATGACAGCCAGCACAGCCAGCGCGATGGCACTGCGCAGCGTGAATACCGGCACGTTCCAGTTCTGTTGTCTTGCCGTATCCTGTACGGTAAAGTTATATTTCTTTGCGTTTTCTGCATTCGGCTCACCGCGCACGACATAGTAGCTGCCCTCGGTCAGGTCGGTGAACATCTCGCCGGAACCGTTGGTCGTCCAGGTCTGGATGAGCTGGTCCTGAGCGTTGTACAGCGAGAGCTGTTCGTCTGCCGTGTCACTGCGCAGGACCATATCCACTGCGTGGATGGACACCCGCAGCATCCGGTTGGTGATGGACAGAGCTGCCGTGCTGAGGCCGTCGATACGGCCATCTGCCGCCACCGTCATGGTGTAGTCCGTATTGTCCAGGCGGTAGTTCTCCAGCGTCTGCTGCTCACGGATGTGATAGGTCGTGCTCTTGTCCAGGTCGGTCAGCAGATCGGCGAAGTCATAGCCGGTGCCCAGATCCTTGCCGTAGGAGTTGACGTTCTGCCCCAGCAGGGTGATCTCCCGGAAGCCGTCGGCCACCAGCTCCCGCACCTCGTCGATGATCCTCTCCGGGTCGCGGCTGCGTTCCCGGCCGCGGACGTAGGGCACGATGCAGTAGGAGCAGAAGTTGTTGCAGCCGTACATGATGGACACCCACGCGCGGGTGCGGCCCTCGCGGACCACCGGCATACCCTCGGCAATGGCGCCGTGCTCATCCTCCACGGAGAACACCCTGCGCCGCTGGGTATAGACCTGATACAGCAGCTCGGGGAACTTCCACAGGGCCTGCGGGCCGAACACCAGATCCACATGGCGGTAGGACTGGCGCACCTTCTCCGCCACCTCCGGGCGCTGGGCCATGCAGCCGCAT
>OHQP01000889.1_pt1 | contig 10446 bp, 5 predicted proteins | sample 1578101 | NCBI WGS metagenome assembly OHQP01 (sample SAMEA3879569, study PRJEB24766) | human gut metagenome | biome: human-associated habitat; feature: feces | place: USA | collected 1985/1987 | reverse complement strand
GGTGAAGAATACAAAGGACAGCAACAGGATAGGATAGAGTGCCTGGTTGTCTATATTCAGCCGGTTCAGCATAAGGATGGCCAGCTTTCCGAGGAAATAACCGGTTGCGGCACCGACAATGAACTGTATGGCAAAAGAGCCCAATATCTGGGGAACTCCCATTCCGGAGGACTGGATGAATTGAATCAGCACGATTGTCAGCATATATGCCATCGGGTCGTTACTACCGCTTTCCAATTCCAGCATGGGGCGCAGATTATGCTTCAGGTTCATTTTTTGTGAACGCAGAATGGCGAATACAGAGGCTGAGTCGGTAGATGACATGGTGGATGCAAGCAAAAGGGAGGTTATCAACGGCAGGTGGATGTTGGTCCAGCTCATGCCGGACAGCCACCAGATAAATAATCCGGTAAAGAGGGCCGTGAGCAGCACTCCTGCAGTTGACAAAACAATGCCGGGAGTCAATATGGGCTTTATCTCCGTAAACTTGGTGTCCATGCCACCGGAGAACAGAATGATGCTGAGTGCAACCATGCCGATGAACTGTGCTTCCTTGGCGTTGTGGAACTGCAATCCCAATCCGTCACTGCCGAACAGCATGCCGACGACAAGAAAAAGCAATAATGCAGGCACTCCGAAACGGTAGCCGGTCTTGCCGACAATGATGCTGACGAAAAGTAATATGGAACCTATAAGTAGTATGTTTCCTGCTGTAAATATCATAAATTCTATGCTATATAGTTTGAAATGTGATGTTTCTTATGTCTAATAGTACAAAGATATGCATTGTGTTTAACAAATACAAATCTAAAATAGTTCAATTGAACTTTAAAATAAAGGTGGTTTCTTTACCGGGCAATAAGGATAAATTTCCGCCGGAAAGCCTCATTATTTGCCGGGAAATACTCAATCCAATACCGCTTCCACCCTCTTTGGTCGTAAAGAAGGGGATAAATATGTGTTCGGCAATGTCATTGGGAATGGCAGGTCCGTTGTTGGAAATTTCTATCAGTATGGCTTCCGCTTCGTTGCAGTAGGCACGTATGTTGATATGTCCTTCTTTATCTGTATTTTTATCCGATTCGATGGCTTGTATGGCATTTTTCAGTAAGTTGATGACTACTTGTGATACCAGGTTCTCATCGGCATATAGAATGAGGTCGCTTGGCGCGATGTCCGTATGAAAGGTGACCCGGACATCGGGGTGCTGGTGACGGGCGAGTTCGACCATCCGCTCGATAAAACTTTTTACATAGAACAAGGATGGTTCGGGGGTGGGAATACGGGTGAATTTCCGGTATGATTCCACAAAAGAGAGCAGGCCCTTGCCCGTGCTGCTGATAGTCTGCAGGCCGTTTCTGATTTCTTCTTTGGAAACTTGCGCTTCGGTCAGTCCCAGCAGTGTATCGCTTAGGGAGGTTATGGGAGTGACGGCATTCATTATTTCGTGCGTCAGCACACGTATCAGCTTTTGCCACGCTTCCATCTCATTGCGTTCCAGCACGCGGGTACGGAAATTCCTCATCGCTTCGGAAAGCTCGTCCACCATATCCTCCATAGACCGGTTCTTGTAGGGAGAACGGAACGACAGCATCATGTCGTCATAGCGTAGGCTCTCTGCCAGATGGCGCATCATGCGCACCTGAATCATCTGTAGACGATACAAATTAACGGCAATCGCTATTAATATCAAGAAAGCCATCAGTGCACTGAACCACAGTCCGGCATCCACCAGCAGATAAACGCCGACCGAAAGGAAGGCTATGCCGATGATGTGCAGTGCCACAATCAATGAATATCGTTTCATAAGCCCAGTTTTTCAAGTTTCCGGTACAAGGCGAAGCGAGTAATGCCCAAGTATTCGGCGGCACGGGTCACATTTCCTTCACTGAGCCGCATGGCACGTTCCACAGCCTGCCGTTCCAATTGCTCCAAGTTGAGGACTTCTTCTTCCTTCTTCTGACGGGAAACGGAAGCTTGGAACATAAAGTTCTCCGGACGAAGCAGAGAACCGTCTCCCAATATGACAGCACGTTCCACTGTATGCTGCAACTCACGTACATTACCCGGCCAGGCATATTTCAACAACTTGTTTTTCGCCTCCCGGGTCAGCCCGCGCATCTCTTTCTGATATTTGCGGGCATACCGTTGCAGGAAATACTCTGCCAGCAGGAAGATGTCGTTTCCGCGTTCCCGCAGAGGTGGAATATGCAACTCGATGGTGTTGATGCGATACAGCAGGTCTTGGCGGAAGTCTCCTTCGTCCACCAGCCGACGGATGTCTGCATTGGTGGCGCAGATGAGCCGCACATCAATGGGCGTAGCCTGCGTACTTCCCAAACGACTGATACAACGCTTTTCGATGGCAGTCAGCAATTTGGCCTGCATGGGCAGGGAAAGGTTACCTATCTCGTCCAGAAAAAGCGTACCGCCGGTTGCCACTTCCATACGTCCAGCTTTCGCTTTCCGTGCATCGGTGAAGGCGCCTTTCTCGTAGCCGAACAACTCGCTTTCGAACAACTGTTCGGGGATACTGCCGAGGTCTATCGTAACAAACGGCTTTCCATAGCGGGGAGAATTGCGGTACAGCAGGCGGGCAATCACATCCTTTCCGGTTCCATTCTCACCCAATATAAGTATGTTGGCATCCGTATCGCGCAACTTCTCCACTGTAGAGAAGACTTGCTGCATGACAAGAGAATCACCGATAATAACCTCTTCGGAGCCTCCCGCTGTGGCATTGCTCAGAACTTCCACCTGCTCCTTCAGCAGATTTATCTCGGTCCGCGAACGACGCAGCTTCATGCCCGAAGAAAGGGTCGCCAACAATTTTTCCTTCTCCCACGGCTTGGGAATGAAATCTGTAGCCCCCGCTTTGATGGCACGCACTGCCTTGTCCGTATCCGCGTAGGCAGTCATGAAGATGACCACTGCTTGCGGGTCGATACTCAGAATCTGCTTCAAGCTGTCGAAACCTTCCTGACCACTGATGGCATCACGGCTGAAATTCATATCCAGCAGAATAATGTCCGGACGGAAAGTGGTCATAAAATGCTCGATGCGGTCGGGAGTCACTACCACTTTTATCTTCTCGGCGTAGGGTTCGAGAAGAAGGTTCAGCGCAAAAAGGACATCCTCGTTATCATCTACAATCAATATTTTACCAAACTGCTCCATATCTGTTTTCTTTTCGTGCAGGCAAGGCCTACACAATCCCACATCTCTTGTACGGGCAAAGATAAGTATAATATCCATGTGTTGTGCGTGCATTATCGCACTATTTTTGTGCGCAACTGCACACGTTTGGAAAGCTTCGAACCACAACAAACACTTATAATACAATAACTTATACTTATGGCATAGAATTTGAACTTTATAGAGTAAAGAAAACAACTATGCACCGGAATATATTTTTATTGCTTATTACATTCAGTCTGACGTCGAGTGCCGTTGCCCAAGAGCACACGTTGGAGCTGACTTTGGAAGAAACCATCGAGCAGGCCCGCCAGCAGTCGCCCGACGCCCAAAATGCCCGCCATAGCTTCCGTTCCGCTTATTGGAACTACAAATACTACTGTGCCAACTACCTGCCGACGCTCAAGCTTACTTCCAATCCCTATCTGGACCGTGCTATCAACAAAGTGACCCAAAGCGATGGCAACGTCAAGTTCATAGAGCAGAACCTGCTGAGCACTGACCTGACACTGAGCCTGACACAAAACGTGCCGTGGACCGGAGGAACCTTTTTCATTGAAACGGCTGCGCAGCGCCTCGACCTTTTCAGCAGTGACACCTATTCCTGGCAGACTTCACCCGTCAACATCGGATACAGCCAGTCCTTGTTTGGCTACAACAGCCTGAAGTGGGACCGGCGCATCGAACCTATCCGTTATCGCGAAGCCAAGAAAACCTACGTAGAAACCCTTGAGCTTGTTGCCGCCAATGCCACAGAGAAGTTCTTCAACCTGGCCAAAGCACAAAGCAACTACGAAATAGCCAACGCCAACTACGCCAATGCCGACACCTTATATATATATGCGCAAGGACGATATAACATCGGCACCATCAGCGAAAACGAAATGTTGCAGCTCGAACTCAACAAACTGACCGAAGAAACCAACTGCATGAATGCCCGCATCGAAGTGGAAAACTGCATGCAGGAACTCCGTTCCTACCTCGGCATCCAAGAAGACCTCCTTATAAAGGTGAGAATAGACAACCGCGTGCCCGACCTGCACATCGACCTGGATGCCGCGCTGATGCTTGCCAACGAAAACAGTCCGGAGATACAGAACATGCTACGCCGCAAGGTGGAAAGCGAGAGTGCCGTGTCGCGCGCCAAGGCCAATGCCGGACTGAAGGCAGATATCTACCTGCGCTTCGGCTTGACACAAACTGCCGACAAGCTGAAAGATGCCTACCGGAATCCACTGGACCAGCAGTACGTCAGCTTGGGCATTACCCTCCCAATCCTGGACTGGGGGCGCGGAAGGGGACAAGTACGCGTGGCCCGTTCCAACCGAGACCTTGTCTACACGCAGGTAGAGCAAGACAAGACGGATTTCGACTTGAACGTACGGAAACTCGTAAAGCAATTCAACCTGCAGGCGCAACGGGTAAACATAGCCGCCCGCACGGACCATACAGCCCAACGACGCGCCGAAGTAGCCCGAAAACTCTATCTGCTCGGCAAGTCCTCGGTACTCGACCTCAATGCATCCATCACGGAAAAAGATACGGCCCGGAGAAGCTATATAACGGCTTTGTACAACTATTGGAGTTTGTACTATACACTGAGAAGCATCACGCTATATGACTTTGAAAAAGAGAGGCCACTGGCAGAAGACTTGGAAAGGGTTACTAATGAAGAATCTATACAGTAATAAAATCGTGGAATAGTTTTAGTAAAAGCTGACCGGAGATTTACTAAAACTCCGGTGACGATTTACTAAATCTCCGGTGAAGTTTTAGTAAAACTCGGAACCCTTATTCAGAAGAACTTCTGAAGGGGGTATCTGAAAAGTAAAAAAAGAGTATATAAAATATTGCATTATGGATATAAAACTTGAAAAGAAACCCTGGTACATCCGTTACCGCTACTATCTGGCGGGAGGCGTTGCCTTCCTTGCCTTCCTGATTTATGTAGTCACCCTTTCGCTGGGTCCCAGCAAACTGCGTATCGAGCAAGACAACATACAGATAGCCGAAGTCAAAAACGGCAAATTTATGGAATATGTAGATGTGGAGGGAGTGATTCAGCCCATCCTTACCATCAAGGTCAATGCACGTGAAACCGGAAGCGTGGAACGCATCATAGGAGAGGAGGGGAGCCTGCTCCGGCAAGGAGATACCATCCTCGTCATGGAAAACCCCGACCTGCTGCGCAGCATTGAAGACCAGCGCGACGACTGGGAAAAGCAACTTATCACCTACCGCGAAAAAGAAATTGAAATGGAGCAGAAAAGCCTGAACCTGCAACAACAAGCCCTGCAGACCGATTATGACCTCAACCGCCTGCGCAAGAGTTTTGCCCTTGACAAGGAGGAGTACCGCATGGGCATCAAGAGCAAGGCGCAGCTCGAAGTTTCCGAGGACGAATACAACTATAAAGTGAAAAATGCCCATCTTCAAAGGGAAAGCCTCCGTCATGACTCTGCCGTCACCGTCATCCGCAAAGACCTCATCAAGAACGACCGCGAACGGGAACGGAAGAAGTATGAACGCGCCTGCGAACGACTCGGCAACCTGGTGGTGAAAGCTCCCGTCGCAGGTCGCTTCCGGCGAAAGCATTGCGGAAATCAAGGTGCTGGACCAATATAAAGTGCATACTTCCCTGAGCGAATACTACATCGACCGCATTATCACCGGATTGCCTGCCACCATCAATTATCAGGGAAGAAAATACCCGTTGCGCATCACGAAAGTGGTTCCCGAAGTCAAAGACCGCACGTTCGACGTAGACCTCGTCTTCACCGGTGACATGCCCGACAACGTACGTGTAGGCAAGAGCTTCCGGGTACAGATTGAGTTAGGCCAGCCGGAAGAGGCGCTCATCATCCCGCGCGGCAACTTCTACCAGAGTACCGGCGGACAATGGATTTACAAACTGAACGCCACAAGGACAAAAGCCGTGCGTGTGCCGCTTGGCATCGGTCGCCAAAACCCGCAACAATACGAGATTACGGAAGGTTTGCAGCCCGGAGATTGGGTAATTACAACGGGATATGATACCTTTGGCGAGGCGGAAGAATTGATAATGAAATAAAACTACGCACTATGAGACAAATAATCTTAGCCATCAATGCATTGCTGAAATTCAAAGCATACACCCTTATCAATGTATTGGGACTGGCGTGCAGTTTGGCTTGCGTACTCACCGTAGCCCGATATATCCACCAAGAAAATACAGTGAACCAATGCTTTCCCGAATATAAACGCATTTGCCTGATAAAAACCTCTACCAGCAGTGGTGAGAACTTCTTGGGAGGCTACCGGTCGGGATTGGAAAAGAATCCTGACGTAGAACAATTTACGGTGATTTATCAAATATCGGATATGCCCGTTCTGTTCGGTGAACAAGAAATTGCAGCGAACGCTTTTTCTGTAGACAGCACCTTCTTCAAAATCTTTCCATATAGGGTGATTGCCGGAAGCGGAAGAATAGTCCGCCCGAGGGATGTTGTCATCACCCGTTCTTTTTGGAAGAAGAAGCTGGGAGGGAAGAATGCCATAGGCGCTACTTTCAAAAACACAAAAGGGAATAAATTCACTATTATAGGAGTGGTGGACGACCCCGATACCAAGACATCATGGATGCCGGATATATTTATGTCGGATGAACTGGATGAATTCCTTTTTTTCGACCCTATATACGCCATGCTGATGGCACCGGATACAGACATTGCACTGCTGAATAAAAAGTATTCAAAAGAACACCCCCGCAGCAAATGGAGCACTTATGAGACAGTACGCTATCAGTATTTGCCTTTGAAAGATTTATATTACGATAAAGACCACGGAAAAGAAAACAAGAACTATCAATATGGCAACCAAAGCTATGTCCGGGTATTGATGGTAGTAGCCTTCCTGGTAGGTATCATAGGGCTGCTGAACTTCATCAACATCTACACTGTCATCATGTCCAAGCGGTCAAGAGAGTTTGGGGTGAAAAAAGTGTTCGGTGCAGGCAGGACAGACATTTTCCTGCAAATATATGCCGAGAACATCTTATTGACGGGACTGGCATTACTCCTTTGCTGGGCTTTAATAGAAATAACCAGGTTTTTCTTTTTCCATGAACTTTATATACCTACCACAACAGACTCCGGCTTTGACCGGAAGGTCTCTGCCATCGTACTTTTAGGATTGCCATTGCTGACTACTGTTTATCCGTTCTTGAAATACACATGTAGCAGACCCGTCAACTCCATACGCGAGCTGGCATCTTCACGCTTTTCCACACGGTCACGCATGATATTACTGTGTTTTCAATATGTCGTAACCATCTTTATAATAACCGTTTCTCTATTCTTTGTACGGCAGTTGGAGTATATGCTCTGCGCCGACCTCGGTTTCCGCTCGCACGATGTGATAACTTGCCGGATGTATGTCGATAAATTGGGCTTATATAAAACAACTAAAGAGGAGGGATTGGATGAAGGAAAAAGACAATATATAAGTAATGCTTTGGTCAATAAACGAATGAGTGAAAGCACTCTGTTTGAGCATTGGAGCAGAGGAAACGACTTGCTGTTCACCGACTTCCGTTTTGACAGTTTTGCGCTCAACAGAGCCGAAAACGGTTTCCATCCGGCATTATCTGCACATTTAACGACCCACTCCATGGCAATATACGATTTTCAACTTGTAGAGGGGCGCCTATGGAACGACTCCATAGATGAAGCGTTCACCAAAAACAGTTTCAAGGTAATTATCAACGAAACCGCTAAAAGAGTCTATGGAATAAAAGACATCACCAAAGACAAGCTGCAACCTGAAGAACCACACTACGCCTCAAGCAGCTTACCGGATTTCTACAATCCACCTTGCGAGATAGTAGGGGTCATAAAGGATTTCAATGTTCGGCACCTTTCACAATCCATCCAACCGGTTGTCATCTATTATCACGATGCAAGCATAGGCGGAATTTATACTGTTACAGCCTCGTATAAGCACGAGAATAAAGCCAAAGTCATTGATTTCCTGCGCCGCTTATACGAAGAATCTACGGGAAGAACCGACTTTGAATATACGCTGATAGAAGATGAACTCCAAAAGATGTATCGTGAAGACCGTCAAGTGGTGAACATTTATACGCTCTTTGCCGGAATAGCCATTTTCATCTCTTCATTGGGATTATTGTCAATATCCTTGTTCGATATTCGGCAACGTTACCGTGAGATAGGTTTACGCAAAGTGAACGGTGCGCAAGCAAAGGATATTTATCCCTTACTCATTAAAAAGTATCTCTCGGTCATGGGAGTCGCCACTTTGCTATCCATACCCTTGTCATGGATTGCCATTACCCTCTATTTGCAGGATTTTGCCCACAAAGCCCCTTTGACATTCGACTTGTTTGCCGTAGCAGTAGCCATAACAACTGCCATCTCCTTGTTGACTATTATTGGGCAAATCAGCAAGGCTGCCAACATCAATCCGGCAAGCATTATGAAAAACGAATAAAAGACATAAAAATTATAAATTTGACATATAATGAAAACACTGAAATACGCTTGGCGTTTCTTGATGCGCTCAAAATCATACACGGTTATAAATTTAGTAGGTCTGGCTTTCAGTCTGGCATGCTGCATCATGCTGATGCGATATATCCATAGAGAACTGACGGTAGACACACATTGTGTGGATCGTAATCATGTATATGGTGTCATTCAGGACATGGATGGCAATAGAGGAATGGCAACAATAGAAAACACGAATAAAGACAGTATATACATTGACCACCGTTACATAGAGAAACGCACTTCTTTAATTCTGATGGAACAGGATTTTGTGAGCGACGAAACATCCCGTTACACAGTGCGGACACTCGTAGCAGATAGTTGTTATTTTCAGCTTTTTCCTTACCGCATAGTGCAAGGAACTCCTATAAAATCTCCTGAATCTGCACTACTGACGGAAGTATGTGCACGTCGTATTTTTGGCCATGACAATCCTATAGGTAAAGTGTTACATTATTCAAATGGGAAAGACATTACCGTAAGTGGCATTATAGCCGAACCGACTTGCAAGACAATGATACAATTTGACATTGTGGTATCAAATACGCTTTCCTCATTTTGGGAACGTATGCCTATTGAATTCGTCCGTTTCACGCCGGGTACAAGCATCAAGAAAATGAACGAGCTTGGGAAACAAGCACGCTGGGTAAATCCGAATTGGAAAAATATAGATGCACGACAATATACATTTTCGTTCATGCCTATAGCAGATATTTATTGGGAACCAGCTTATGTGCAAGATGCCGGTTGCCCTGCCATGCTCACTTATGGAAAACGTTCTCATATTTACATTTTATCTTGTGTATGCTTATTGTTATTGCTTACCGGCATTATAAACTTCATCAATCTTTATTTGATAGGCACACAACGGAGGGGAAAAGAGTACGGGCTTAAAAAAATGTTCGGTATAAAAGGAACGACACTTTTCCTGCAGATATTAACAGAAAACGGACTTTTAGTCGGTTGTGCTTTATTACTGGCTTGGTTACTGATAGAGATAACAATAATCCCTGTCAGCCGTTTGTTAGAATATTATTTCACTTATACATCTTTCGACTTTTGGCTTTCTGCCGGAATTTGGGTAATATTACCCATATTGACCTCTATCTATCCGTTTGTAAAATACAATTATGCATCACCCGTCAGTTCAATTCGTGATGCCACCCAAAGCAAACGTACTGTACACACACGCATTCTTTTTCTTTTTATACAATACATCTTCACATTCCTGCTCATCAGTCTTTCCCTTTATTTCAACAAGCAGCTTTCGCTCTTATTACACACGCAACCTGGATTCCGCATAGAAAATGTACTGATAGCCAAGTTAGGGTATGAATCGGAATCAGCGATGCCACGCGAAAAATGGCAGGAAGCCAGAGAAGCTATGTGGCAACGCAGACATGAACTATGGGAGGCACTTGCACAGTGTCCTTTTATAGAACATTTTGAAATGGAAAAACGACATATACTTTCCGAAGGTTTTAAAGTAACCTACTATAACAATAGAGAGGAAAAAGTAGAGATGAAGTTTTGGTATGCTACCCCTAACTTTTTTAAGTTGTACGGTATCAAAATAATAGAAGGTAGTATTCCCAGTTTTGAAGGAGAAGGAAACAGAGGAGAGGTTTTGGTAGCCAACCGAGCAGCTATGAAAGCTTTGCACTACGACAATCTGTCTGAAGCTTTGGTACAGGAAGAGAACGAGCGT
>OHQP01000888.1_pt1 | contig 10466 bp, 7 predicted proteins | sample 1578101 | NCBI WGS metagenome assembly OHQP01 (sample SAMEA3879569, study PRJEB24766) | human gut metagenome | biome: human-associated habitat; feature: feces | place: USA | collected 1985/1987 | reverse complement strand
GTCCGATGCCGACGATGACGTCATCCTGCGCTACTTCCTCAAAGCAAAGCTGCCCGACCGCCTGGTGGAGGACTTCTTCACCTTCTTCGACGTGGTGAAGTCGCCGCTTGCCATCCGTTCGTCCTCGTTGTTGGAAGACTCGCACTACCAACCCTTCGCCGGCATCTACAACACCTACATGATTCCCTATCTGGACGACAAGTACGAGATGCTGCGCATGCTGAGCGATGCCATCAAGGGAGTATATGCTTCGGTCTACTTCCGCGACTCGAAGGCATACATGCAGGCAACGAGCAACGTTATCGACCAGGAAAAGATGGCTGTCATCCTGCAAGAGGTAGTGGGCAACCAGTATGGTGACCGCTACTACCCCAGCATGTCCGGTGTGGCACGTTCGCTCAACTACTACCCCATCGGCGACGAGAAGGCAGAAGAAGGTATCGTCAATCTGGCGCTCGGTTTAGGTAAATACATCGTGGACGGTGGCATGACGCTCCGCTTCTCGCCCTATCACCCCAACCAGGTGCTGCAAACCAGCGAAATGGAGATTGCCCTCAAAGAGACTCAGACCCGCTTCTATGCCCTCGACCTGCGCAATGCCGGTCACGACTTCTCCATCGACGACGGCTTCAACCTGCTGAAACTGCACGTCAAAGAAGCGGAAAAGGACGGAGCACTGAACTACATAGCCTCCACCTACGACCCTTACGACCAGATTATCCGCGACGGGCTTTATCCCGGCGGACGCAAAGTCATCACCTTTGCCAACATCCTGCAACACGACGTATTCCCCCTGCCACGCATCCTGCAACTGGCTTTGAAATACGGAGAGCAGGAGATGCGCCGTCCCGTAGAGATAGAGTTTGCCGCCACCATGAGCCGCGAGAAGGACAAAACCGGCACCTTCTACCTGCTGCAAATCCGCCCGATAGTCGACACCAAGGAGATGCTGGATGAAGACCTTACCGCCATTCCGGACGACCAGGTACTGCTCCGTTCCAACAACTCATTGGGACATGGCATCATGAACGAGATACATGACATTATCTATGTGAAGACAGACGACTATAGTGCCTCCCACAACCAGGAGATTGCCTGGGAGATAGAGAAGCTGAACCAGCAGTTCCTGGACGAAGGCCGCAACTATGTCCTTGTAGGTCCCGGACGCTGGGGTAGCAGTGACACCTGGCTCGGCATCCCCGTGAAGTGGCCGCACATCAGCGCTGCCCGCGTGATAGTGGAAGCCGGACTGACCAACTACCGGGTAGACCCCAGCCAGGGAACCCACTTCTTCCAGAACCTGACCTCCTTTGGAGTGGGATACTTTACCATCAACGCCTTTATGAATGACGGCGTATACAACCAGGAATTCCTGAATGCACAGCCTGCCGTACACGAGACGAAGTACCTGCGGCATGTACATTTCCACCAGCCAATGGTGGTAAAGATGGATGGCAAGAAGAAACTGGGAGTGGTGCTGATGCCCGAAGAATAAATCAGTCCGTCAGCCGGTGCAGCACAATCATCACCACCTCTGCGGGAGCAAACATGCGGATGGCTTTCTGCGAAGTGCCGATGCCGTTGGTGACAATCATCGGGATGTTCTTTGAGTTGTACTTCAGCCCGGAGAGGAACCGCTGCCCGTAGTGCGAGGGGACTATCGGTGCATAAAGCCCGAACAGCGTCACCTGCCCGCCATGCGTGTGTCCGGCCAGGATGAGATCGGAGTTTGTCACCGGGACGTCCTCGGCATAGTCTGGCGTATGCGTCAGCAGGATTACGAAATCGTCGGGCGAAAGGCCGAGTGTGGGCGATGTGCCGTTCTTGCCCAAGTCGAAAGGATTGCGCACGCCCGCCACAAGAATCCGCTCGCCGCCACGCCGCAGGGTGTCCACCTTATGCTCCAGCAGATGCATGCCATAATGCCTCATTTCGCGCACGATGTCGTCATAGCAAGCCTCGTAGTCATTGTTGCCAAGCACGGCATAGGTGCCCAACGGCGTCTTCACTTGCGCCAGGGCAGCCATGACGGGCGGCACGTACTGGCAGCCTTCGTGAAAGTCGCCGCCAATCAGCAGCACGTCGGCCTTCTGGTCTATGAGCAGGCGGACCAGGTCCTTCAATCCCTCCTCCTTCAGCAGGCTTTTGTAGTGCAGGTCGGAGACAAAGGCGATGCGGAAGCCCTCGAAGGCGGCAGGCACGTCGCGATGCGTGAAGTCGTACGTCTTAATGCGGCTGACGCCCTTATAGGCCGAGCCTACGTGGGTGGTTTTCGATGTGATTCTTGTACCTCGCTGCACAATTACCTTTTGTACCGGTGCCGTTTTCTTTATCTGCTGTTTCTTTACCTCGCCCTTCGCCGGCTGGCGGCGGACATTACGCAAATCAGACTGGTCAAAGGTGAACATCGGCGAAAGGCGGGCGGGCAACCCGATAGTATCGCCAAGCTGCGTGCTGTCTGCCTGCATGACTGACTGCGGCAACGACACGGTAATCATCCGCTTGGAACGGCAGGAAGACAAGAGCAGCAGAGAAAGAATGGATATGTAGACTAACTTCTTCATCATAAGTGGGTACAAATATAGGGATTTTCAGTATTTTTGCTGGCAGATGCCGAACTAAATTGGAACTACGATGAACGAGATTAAACAGAATTCACCCTACGCATGGTTTCTCGCCGCCCGCCCCAAGACGTTGACGGGAGCCATCATCCCGGTATTGCTGGGCAGTGCCCTTGCCTTCAGCGACGGACAGTTCAAGACCGCACCCGCCCTGCTGTGCGCCCTCTTTGCCTGCGGCATGCAGATTGCCGCCAACTTTATCAACGACCTCTTCGACTTCCAGAAAGGGACCGACCGTCGGGAAGACCGGCTGGGGCCGCAGCGCGCCTGCGCCGAAGGTTGGATTACGCCGGCAGCCATGAAAACCGGCATCGGCATCGCACTGACACTGTCGTGCCTGGCAGGGCTGGCAGTGCTGTTCACCGTCTGGGGGCAGCTGCCCCACGGAGGCTGGGAACTGGTGGTGCTGGGCGTGGTGTGCATACTGTTTGCTTTCCTCTATACCACGCTGCTCTCCTATCGGGGCTGGGGCGACGTACTGGTGCTGGTGTTCTTCGGCTTCGTGCCCGTATGCGGCACCTACTACGTGCAGGCCTATACGCTGAATATGGATGTGGTGGTGCTGTCGCTCGTCAGTGGCCTCGCCATAGACACCTTGCTGATGGTGAACAACTATCGCGACCGCGAGCAGGATGCCGTGAGCGGCAAGTGTACGCTGGTGGTACGCTACGGCAAGAAGTTCGGTGAGAATATGTATCTGGCACTGGGCATCGCCGCCGTGCTGCTCTGCTTCTGGTTTGTCTACACGGGCAAGCTGACTCCGCTGGAATTTATCTGGGCTCCCTGCGTCTATCTCTATATGCACGCACTGACGTGGCGCAAAATGATACAGATAGGTAGCGGTAAAAAGCTGAACAGCATACTGGGCGAGACGTCGCGCAATATGCTGTTCTTAGGATTACTGTTAGCGGTGGCGCTGAATTGAGAGGTTAGAGGTTAAGGATTAGCGGTTAGACCCTAATCCCTAAACCTTAACCTCTACCTCCATACATCTGTTCGTAATACTTCTGATAATCACCGCTGGTCACTTCTTCCACCCACGGCTGGTTGTTCAGGTACCATTCAATGGTCTTGACGATGCCGACCTCGAACTTCGTCTCCGGATACCAGCCCAGGGCATTGGTAATCTTTGTGGGGTCGATGGCATAACGCTGGTCGTGACCTAGGCGGCGGACGGTGGCAATAGTCAGCTTCACGATTTCAAGATTGGTCTTTTCGTTGTGACCGCCTACGTTGTAGACTTCGCCTTCCACACCCTCGCGGACAACCAGGTCGATAGCTTTGCAGTGGTCTTCCACGTAGAGCCAGTCACGCACGTTACTGCCGTCGCCATAGACGGGGAGGTTCTTGCCTTCGAGAATATTCTTGATGATAAGCGGAATCAGCTTTTCGGGGAAGTGATAAGGACCGTAGTTGTTGGAACAGCGGGTGATAGTGACGGGCATCTTATAGGTATCGTGATAGGCCATCACTACCATATCGGCACTCGTCTTGCTGGCGCTGTAAGGGCTGTGCGGGCAGAGCGGGGTTTGCTCTGTGAAGTAGCCTTCGGCACCAAGTGAGCCGTAAACTTCGTCGGTAGACACTTGATGGTAACGAACGCCTTTGCGCCAAGTGGGATAACCGGACTCGTCCTTACCCGTGACCCAGGCACGGCGGGCGGCATCGAGCAAGTTTTGTGTACCCAGGATGTTGGTCATCAGGAAAAGCTGGGGATTCTCTATGCTACGGTCTACGTGGCTCTCGGCAGCAAAATTCACTACGTAATCGAATTTATACTTGGCAAACAGTTCGTCGGCAAGCACGCGGTCGCAGATGTCACCTTTTACAAAAAAGCAACGTTCATCGTCAATGTCATTGGCAATGGTGCCCAGATTGCCTGCGTAGGTCAAGGCATCCAGTATCACCACTTTAATATCATTATGTTTTGCCAGGATATATTTAATATAGTTGGCGCCGATAAAACCGGCGGCACCGGTTACGAGATAAGTCTTCATGAGAATTAAAAATTATAAATTAAAAATTAAAGTCAGCGGGCCTTTATAGGAGAACTATTCTCCTTCTCTTTTTGGGGAACAAAGAGTTCATCGCTTCGATTCAGCCAGTTCCATCAGGTATTTGCCATATTCGGTCTTGCCAAGCTGTTCACCCAAGCGATACAGGCGGTCTACATCTATCCAGCCCTTGCGCCAGGCAATCTCTTCGATACAGCTCACGCGGAAGCCTTGACGGTTCTGGATGGTGGCGACAAAATTGCTGGCTTCCAGCAGGCTGTCGCAGTTGCCGGTGTCGAGCCAGGCAAAACCGCGACCGAAAAGCTCCACTTTCAGCGTGCCCTCGTCCAGATAGAGACGGTTGAGGTCGGTAATTTCGTATTCGCCGCGGGCAGAGGGCTTCAAGGAGGCAGCTTTCTCTGTCACGGTGGAGTCGTAGAAGTACAGTCCGGGGACGGCATAGTTGCTTTTAGGGTTGGCAGGCTTTTCTTCCAGCGAGACGGCTTTGCCGTTGGCATCAAACTCCACTACACCGTAGGCACGGGGGTCCTTGACGTAATAACCAAAGATGCAGGCACCCTTGTCTATGGAAGCGGCACGCTTCAGCATGGCGGAGAAGCCTTGACCGTAGAACATGTTGTCGCCCAGGATGAGGCAGCCCGGTCCGCCGTCCAAGAACTCTGCACCCAGCACAAAGGCTTGTGCCAATCCGTTGGGATTCTCTTGTATCTTATAGGAAAAGGACATGCCGAGTTCTTCGCCGGTTCCCAGCAGTTCGCGGAACATGGGTAAGTCACGTGGAGTAGAGATAATAAGCACTTCGCGAATTCCCGCCAACATCAGTGTAGAGAGCGGGTAGTATATCATCGGCTTGTCGTAGACGGGCATTATCTGCTTGGAGATAGCCTTGGACAACGGATAGAGACGAGTGGCACTGCCACCTGCAAGAATAATTCCTTTCATATTTCAGTTCTTTTTCGGTGATACTTCAAAATGGAGAATAAAATAAGAAGGAGGACGATGCCCCACGGCTCTACTTGCTATTCGGGCACAAAGATAATGGAAAAATTCGATTAAGTGAAGGCTTGGTTTCATCTTTTTACTTCATTGCTTTGCTTACTCCGGTACATTGTTTTGCTTACTTCAGTGCGTAACGGCCGTCACCCCTTGATGAAACGGTCTTTACCTCAGCGTGTAACGACCTTTACCAAATAGTGTAACGACCTTTACCCAATAGCGTAACGACCTTTACATTAGCATGTAACGGCTTTTACACTATAGCGTAAACAATCGGTAAATACAATCCATTGTAAATAAACAAACTACATCATCGGTCAGCAAGTTCTATCACCTCCAAATCTTTAAACGTTCCCCCATCAACCGCAAAGCGTACCATCGTACGCACCTTATGGAAACCTTGAATGCCCGCAGCGCCCGGATTGATGTGGAGTACATCCAACGTCTTGTCATACTTCACCTTCAGTATATGCGAGTGCCCGCTGATGAACAGCTTTGGGGGACGCACCAGAATGCTGCCCTTGATGGAAGGGTCGTAGTTGCCGGGATAACCGCCGATATGCTTCATCAGCACCTCCGCCCCATCCACCGTAAAACGGAGAATCTGCGGATAGAGCTGCCGTATCTCCTGCCCGTCAATATTGCCATACACGGCACGGAAGGGACGGAAAGCCGCCAGCTTCTGTGCCACTTCCAGCGAACCGATATCGCCGGCGTGCCATATCTCGTCACAGTCTTCAAAATATTGCAGGTACTTTTCATCCCAGTAGCCATGCGTATCCGATAATAAACCAACTTTTGTCATCTTTCCTTTGTTTATTAAAACAAAGGTAACTATATTTGGGAAGAATACAATGTGGTAATGTGCTAATATGCCACATTAACACCTTAACACCATGGACAACAGATATTTCAAACGTGACATCAGCTGGCTTTCCTTCAACTACCGCGTACTGCTGGAAGCGGAAGACGAGACATTGCCGCTATACGAACGCATCAACTTTATTTCTATATACTCTTCCAATCTGGAAGAATTCTACAAGATACGCGTAGCCGACCATAAGGCCATAGCCACCGGAGCCTCGCAAAGCGATGAAGAGACTATGCAGTCTGCCGCCGAACTGGTAGATGAAATCAACCAAGAAGTCAATCGCCAACTGGAGGAACGTATCCGCATCTACGAACAGAAGATACTGCCCGCCCTGCGGAAACATCACATCATATTCTATCAAAGCCGCAACGTAGAACCGTTTCACCGCGATTTTGTGCGCAACTTCTTCCGCGAAGAGATATTCCCCTATCTGGCCCCGGTACCCGTAAGCAAGGACAAGGTGATTTCATTCCTGCGCGACAACCGTCTCTATCTGGCCGTACGGCTTCATCTGAAAGGAGCTCCCGTCGGTTCTCCAAACCGCATCCAATATTTCGTGATGAAACTACCGTACAGCAAAGTGCCGCGCTTCATCCAGCTGCCTAAGGTGGGGAAAGACTATTATCTGATGTTCATTGAAGACATCATCAAGGCCAATCTGGATACCATCTTCCCCGGTTATGAAGTGGACAGCAGTTATTGCATCAAGATTTCACGCGATGCGGATATTCTGATAGACGATGCCGCCAATACCTCCGAAATCATCGAGCAGGTGAAGAAGAAGGTAAAGAAACGCAAGATAGGCGCCGTGTGCCGTTTTGTATACGACCGCGCCATGCCCCAGGACTTCCTCGACTTTCTGGTAGATGCCTACCGCATAGACCGCCGGGAGCTGGTGCCGGGAGACAAGCACCTCAACATGGAGGATTTGCGGCATCTGCCCAATCCCAACCAAAGCGTACGTCCCATCAAGAAACCCCAGCCCATGAAGCTGACCTGCCTGGACGAACGCGAATCCATCTTCCGCTATGTGGAGAAGAAGGACCTGCTGCTGCATTATCCCTACCACTCTTTCGACCACTTCATCCATTTCCTATATGAAGCCGTCCATGAACCCACCGTGCGCGAAATCATGGTGACTCAGTATCGCGTGGCAGAGAACTCCACCGTCATCAACACCTTGATAGCCGCTGCACAGAACGGAAAGAGAGTCACCGTCTTTGTGGAACTGAAAGCCCGCTTCGACGAAGAAAACAACCTCGCCACCGCCGAGATGATGAAAACCGCCGGCATCAACATCATTTTCAGCATACCGGGACTAAAGGTACATGCCAAAGTAGCCCTCGTGCTACGCCGCGACAAGGAAGGGCGCAAACTGACAAGCTACGCCTACATCAGTACCGGCAACTTCAACGAAAAGACCGCCACCCTCTATGCGGACAGCGGACTATTCACCTGCAACCCGGTAATTGTAAACGACTTGCACAACTTGTTCCGTACTCTGCAGGGAAAGGAAAATCCGGTGTTCCACCGCCTGCTTGTGGCCCGCTTCAACCTGATTCCTGAACTGAACCGCCTCATCAATCACGAAATAGAACTGGCCCGGCAAGGCAAGCAAGGACGGATTATCCTAAAAATGAATGCCCTGCAAGACCCCGCCATGATAGACCGCCTCTACGAAGCCTCGCAAGCCGGTGTAGAGATAGACCTCATTGTCCGCGGCATCTGCTGCCTCATCCCCGGGCAGGAGTACAGCCGCAACATCCGCGTAACACGCATCGTGGATACCTTTTTGGAACATGCTCGTGTGTGGTACTTCGGCAACGGCGGCGCACCCAAGCTCTTCCTCGGCTCGCCGGACTGGATGCGGCGTAACTTGTACCGCCGTATCGAAGCCGTCACCCCCATTCTGGACCCGGACTTGAAGCAAGAGCTCATCGATATGCTATCCATACAACTGTCGGACAAACGGAAAGCCTGCTTTGTGGACGACCGGTTGCGAAACCGCTGGAAGTCGTCGCGACCGCAAAAGGAGAAGGTACGGTCGCAATATAGCTTTTACGAATACTTGAAACAAGGGATTAAGGATTAGCGATTAACGATAATTATCAATCGTCAATTATCAATCGTCAATCGCTTTGTAACATTTCTGTAACATGTATGACATTTCCCTGCAACACCAAACTCTTTCCTTTGCAGCCGGAAATAAAATACATGTCTATGGAAACAATTTATCTGGGTATCGTCATCTTTCTGTTCGTACTCGCGATTTTCGACCTCGTGGTAGGTGTCAGTAATGATGCGGTCAATTTTCTTCAGTCGGCTGTCGGAGCAAAGGCAGCATCTTTCAAAACCATACTGTTCATTGCAGGCATTGGCGTCTTCATCGGCGCGGCACTCAGCAATGGCATGATGGACATTGCACGACACGGCATCTATCAACCGGAGCACTTCTACTTTGCCGAAATCATGTGCATTCTGCTTGCCGTCATGTTGACGGACGTCGTGCTATTAGATGTCTTCAACACTATGGGAATGCCTACCTCCACCACTGTATCCATGGTGTTCGAACTGTTGGGAGGTACGTTCGCACTGGCGCTCATCAAGGTCTATAATAGCGATGCATTGGGACTGGGCGACCTCATCAATACAGACAAGGCACTGTCTGTCATCATGGCCATTTTTGTATCCGTAGCCATTGCCTTCTTTTTCGGTATGCTGGTACAGTGGCTGGCACGTATCGTGTTCACCTTCAACTACAAGAAAAACATGAAATACAGCATCGCGCTGTTCGGTGGTATAGCTGCCACCAGCATCATCTACTTCATGCTGATAAAGGGGCTGAAAGACAGCTCATTCATGACCACTGAAAACAAGCAATGGATACACGACAATACCGCATTGCTGATAACCGGTTTCTTTGTATTCTTCACCATACTGATGCAGATACTGCATTGGTGCAAGATAAATGTCTTCAAAGTAGTGGTTCTGATGGGTACTTTCGCCCTCGCTCTTGCCTTTGCCGGCAATGACTTGGTGAACTTTATCGGTGTCCCCCTCGCAGGATATTCCTCATTTATTGACTATACAGCCAATGGTACGGCCGCCGGCCCCGACGGATTCCTGATGTCCTCACTCCTCGGTGCAGCCAAAACCCCGTGGTATTTCCTTATCGGTGCAGGCGCCATTATGGTTTATGCACTCTGCACATCCAAGAAAGCCCACAACGTTATCAAGACTTCCGTGGACCTTGCCCGCCAGGATGACGGTGAAGAGAACTTCGGAAGTACCCCGATAGCCCGTACGCTGGTACGCTTCAGCATGACTCTGGCTAACGGAATATCCAAAACGATGCCCGAAAGCAGCAAGCGGTGGATGAACACACGCTTCCAGAAGGATGAAGCCATCATAGCCGACGGCGCCGCTTTTGACTTGGTTCGCGCCTCCGTCAATCTCGTATTGGCTGGTCTGCTCATCGCCTTGGGAACTTCCCCTTTCCACCACTTACGTCACCTTTATGGTAGCCATGGGTACATCGCTTGCCGACCGTGCCTGGGGACGTGATTCGGCGGTATTCCGCATTACGGGTGTGCTCAGCGTTATCGGCGGTTGGTTCATCACTGCCGGAGCAGCGTTCACCATCTGTTTCTTCGTAGCTCTCGTACTCCATTATGGAGGTAACATCTCTATCATCGCCCTCATCGGTATAGCTGTATTCATCTTGATCCGTAGCCAGGTGATGTACAAGAAACGCAAAGCGAAAGAACAAGGTAACGAAACTCTGAAGCAACTTATGCAAGCCACAGACAGCACAGAAGCCCTGCAACTGATGCGTAAGCACACCCGCGAAGAACTTTCCAAAGTATTGGAATATGCAGAAACAAATTTCGAACTGACTGTCACTTCATTCCTTCATGAAAATCTGCGAGGATTGCGTCGTGCCATGGGGTCCACTAAATTTGA
>OHQP01000876.1_pt1 | contig 10554 bp, 10 predicted proteins | sample 1578101 | NCBI WGS metagenome assembly OHQP01 (sample SAMEA3879569, study PRJEB24766) | human gut metagenome | biome: human-associated habitat; feature: feces | place: USA | collected 1985/1987 | reverse complement strand
TCAAAATGAAAAATGCGAAGATCGTCTTTCACATGGAAAAATGACCTTCGCATTTTCTTAAAATGGCGTCCCCGCCCGGATTCGAACCGGGGGCCTCAGGCTTAGGAGTAGGGGCTGAAGCCATAAATCCTAGGCAAAAGTAGGTAAAACAAGTAACGTTTTATCAATTGATTTTTTGTTGCGCTGTCAATCTGAGTAAAGAACACAAACCCCGAAATAAAACGAGTAAAAGGCTTTTCATTAGCAGAAAATTAGCAGAGCTAATGAAAAGTGGAAGGTTCATTGTAAAATGCCCACCTTTCATTAGCTGGGAAGTGTACGTTTCCCTACGGATATTTGCTTGTTTAGCATTCGTGAACCAGACCATACAGCCGTAGCTGGTGTGATGGACAAATGTTTTCAATAGAAAAAGACCAGAGCTTTCTGCGAGAAAACTCTGGTCTATGTAACAGTGCGAATGGAAATGCGCATTGTCTTGTAAAAGGAAGGGGCTTATGGTATTCTTACGGGAGTAAAGGCACTGGATGCAAGGAACTTTGCGTGATTTTAGGAGTGTGCGATGGAAAAGAAATTTAATATTGTAGTCGGTGAAGATGGAACTGTAAAACTCCCAGATGCGGTTCTGGAAAAACTTGAAGTCAAACCCGGAGAGGAAGTTCGCTTCGAGGTAGATGACAATTTCTATGCAGTCAGGCTTCTATCGCGGATAGAAGCTGAACGCTTGGATTACTTGAATTGGATGCATAATAAACATTGCCCCTCTATTGAGGAAATGATTGCAGAGTCGAGAAAACAAGCCACTCAGAACATTGTGATCTCCCGTATCCTTGATGGGATGCCGGCAGAAAAAATCGCAGAAGGCTATGAAGTTTCACTCGATTATGTAAAACAGCTTACACATCAGCTGAAGATGGACATAGAGGAAGCTAAGGCGAAAAAACACAAAGAAACGGGATCATCCTAAAACAGATAGCGGCAGTTTTCCATATACGGAAAACTGCCGCTGTTTATGTATAGAGGCTTATAGGTTCTTTGCAAGATTTTTAATGAGTGTAGCCATAGAGGGGTCAGCCAGCAGTTTAGCAAGAGCTGCTGCCGCATCTGTATCGACTGGACTGGCTTTGGGAGTGGATTGCTCTGCGCGAGGGAGGGCTTCAGGCTCTGCACCATGATGCTGATAGAAGAAATCGTCGAATCGTTGTGCGTTCAAACGCCGATCATCATCCAGAATGTGTGCGTACTGCTCGGTGACCATCGAAGCCTGTGCATGACCGGAATCGCCCTGCACGGCTTTGATATCGCCGCCGTTCAGCTTGAGCTTGTATGTAATGCTGGAGTGTCGGAAGCTGTGGAAAACCACTTTGGGGAGATCGTTTTCCTCAATCAGCTGCTTCAATGCACCGTTAATGGTGGATTGTTCGGTCGGCATTCCCAGCGGGCCGGCAACCACGAGATTATAGTCTGCATACTCTGCACCCAGTGCGTCCTTTGTCATGTCCTGCTCGGCTTTATAGTGGACAAGCATTTCAGCAACTGTTTTGGGGAGAAAAATGGTTCGGATACTGCTGTCTGTTTTAGGGCTTTTCAGAACCTGGACCGTGGTGCAGCGGGAACTCAGCGAGGGAAAACGAGTGATGACATTTTTATTTTCCAAGGCGTTCAGCGAAGCAATATCTACACGCTGCAATTCCTTATTTATGTAAATGGAGGCTCGCCCGGCTTCAATGCTTTCGGGGGAGATATCCACACAATCCCATGTCAGACCGAGCAATTCCCCTAAGCGCAGGGAACAAGAGAAGGAGAGGTTGATGCAAAGCCGGAGCCGTGGATCATCACAGACTTCTAAGGCATGGAACAGGGTCTCGGCAGTCCAGATATCACGCTTCTTTGCAGTGTATTTGGGCAAGGTGGCATAAATACAGGGATTCTTTTCCATAAGTTCCCACTTTACAGCCTGCTCAAAGGCACTTCTCAAAATTTTGTGAACCGAACGAACCGTGCCGGGAGAAACGTATTGATGCTGACGCTTTCCACACATAGGGTCAACGGCTTCGTATTTAAGCAGCCGCTGATAATATCCCTCAATTACGCGGGTGGTGAGATCTTGCAGCTTCATTGAGCCGATAAGCGGTTCTATGTAGTTTGAAATCAGTGCAGTGTTTGATTGATAGGTTGAAAGTGCCCATTTGGTTCTTCCGTACAGGGTGACGTATTCTTTAAGCAGGTCTTTTAGAGTTCGGCACTGGGGTGCCACAAAGGTACCGACGGATTCTTTGTATTCGACCTCTTTCTTACGGTTTTTTGGCATCTGCAAGGTCGGTAAAGGTTTCCCATTTCTGCTTTAGCGTTCCATTAGTGTGTTTGTAGGTATAGACAACGCAGTATCGGTTATTGCGTTTGACAATGCTAGCCATTATACATCCTCCTCTACTTTACGTTTGGACTTCAGAACTTCATCGAAAGCATCTTTTTGGATGCGTTTTACCCTTCCCAACTTCATCGTTGGAATTCCTTCTTTGAGAACCCACGAGTCAAGTGTTGGGCGGCTGATTCCGTAAAAAGCCTGAATTTCCTGAAAACTGTAGTATTTCCCATTCTTGGGACATTGCAGTTTTAGCGGCGGCTCCTCATGCGTTTCTTTTTTCGGTTTTTGAAGTTGGTATGTAGATTGGCTTTTAAGCCATGCCTTAAAACTTTTTTTGGTAATGCGCGGCCTGTCGGCCACGCGCTCAATGACGAAACAATCTCGGTATTTTTTGCAATCAAGAATCCCATAAACATTCTTGCGTGGGATACCGAGTAGTTTTGCCATTTCCGGGATGGAGATGGTTTGCGCTTCAATCTCCCGGTCACGCTCACGGTCGGCTGCTGTGCGGTAGCGACTTTGTGATCGGTACCACCGCTCAAAGTCCTCTTTGGGAATTCTCATACAGAAGTCTGCCGTTTCTGTTTTCAACTTGCCCTGTCGGATGAGTGTATAGATCGTTTCGGGTTTCACCTTCAATATCTCGGCGGCGTCAGGAACGGAATAGGACCGTTTGCAAAGTTCCTCGCCCGGTGGCGAACCATTGACCTTATGATATTTGACCTGATTGGCATACCATTTCTCAAAGCTGGAAATAACGATACGCCTTTTGTCGTTTATCAGAATGACTTCAAAGAGATTCTTATGAAGCAGCCAATAGCTGTCTGTTTTGCCAAGGCCGAGAAGCTGCCGCATCTCACGAACCGACATGGTGGTTTTGGTAGTGGCAGGTTCAGCTTTTCCGTATAAGGGAGCCGAAGTATTCCGCATATCATCCATGAAAGACACCTCTCTATCTATGTAAAAGTTTAGCCGGGATTTCTCATCCCGGCTAAAGAATAGCAGATTTCGCGTGAAATGTTGAGGATGTCAAACAGCGGGATTGCGTTCAACAGTGCCATCATTGAGCCATGCTTCAAAGCTGGCTTTGGAAATACGGTAAGCGCCGCTTACCTTGAACCAGCGGAATTCGTTCTGCTTCAGTAGACGGTAGACAGTGGGACGGCTCAGGAGCAGCATTTCCATCAGGTCTTCTACGGTATAGCAGCGGCTGTCCTTTGCTGTGGAAACAGGGGAGGAAACCGAGTTGGGCGAAGGTTCTTCATGGATAATCATTGGATAATACCTCGTTAAATATACTTAAAGTTAAAACTTGAGCGGCAATGCAGCCCGGCGGCTGCCACCATTATAAATAGTATAGACCTGCTGAAGGTACTTCGTCTTGCCGGGAAGGCTTACGCCTGCGGTTCGTGCAAGGCGAAAAATCGTGAATGCATCGACCTGCCGCAGTTTGGCAATCAAGCGGCCTTTGTTATATTCGGAGTGATACAGTTCTACAAAGCGGCAAATGCCGAGCAGGTTTGCGGAACTCATGGAATCGGGTTCTCCGTTCCACGCATTCAGCAAAACATCAAGGGATTCGATATACAGTTCCGGACCCAGCCGGATGAATTCGTGATAGGCGGTTGCGATGCAGCTGATCCGCTGCTTGCCTCGGCCTTCTTCAAAAGAAAGATGAACGCCAGCCAATTCGGTGGCCTGCTGGAATGCAACGGCAGCAGGCTCCCCTGCAAAAATCAGGGCACGGAGCTTCTGCCCTGCACTCAGCCGTTCCGAAATGCCTGTCTGCTGTGCAAACAGGAGAGCTTCTTCCTGCTCGGTCATGTTAAAGTAGACCTTGCAACGAATCTGAAGATCGTCGCCGCCGTTCAGAAATTTCCGTGCAGCGATGGTGTTCTGTCCGTCCATCACATAGTAGTGACCATCCCGGAAGCTGATCTTCGGCTCATTGGCAACCCGCTCGTCAAATTCTTTTGCGATGCGGGCAACACGAGCGGGGTGAAGAGCACGCTGATAAGTGTCGCGCGGCACGATCAGTTCACTGCTGTTCAGGCACATCTCATGGTAAGGTTTTACAACTGCGTTCATCATAAAGGAACCTCCTTCTTCTTTTGCAGAAAATCAATTCCTGATTGGATAATCAAACCGATTTTCTTCTTTTCGTTATCGGATAAGCGGAAACTGGAATACCGTTCATAACAGATATTCCAGCGGAACATAAGCGATTGAAGTGCATCATCCAGTTCTGCGACCATGAACTCAACAGAAGATTCTGTCGGGGTGGAGAGCATCCTTTCCGATATCTGCTCAATGCTATGTAAATCGCCTTTTGTGTGCTTGGCGAGAGCAGGGGGCTGACTGTTCAGCACCCGAAGATTCTGAAACTGCTGGGAGAGCAGCTCTTTTGCAGCGGCGAGAACATCCTCCTGCGGAGGAGCCGTAAGGTATTTTCGGAATGACTTGTATCCAATGAACCCAAAGCTGTATTGCAGACACACTGACACTTGCCGCATTTCATATTTGGACAGGTGCCCAAGGTAGCTTAACACTCTGGATTTATCTGCAGGGCGCGGGCTTTCGCAAATCGCCATAGATGGCGCACTCAAAAAACGATTGTGCAGAATAAAATGCGTTGGCATATTTCGCTTTTTGATCTGTGTTGTCAGCGGAACGACCAGAAGAACATTGGAATAAAAATTACCGTCATCGTTCTGGACAACAATGGCAGGTCGGACGCCACCTTGCTCGGAACCGCTGTAAGGATTCAGATCCATCATGTAGACATCCCCGCGCTTGTACATCCAGTTTGCGGGCATAGGCGGATACTCTTTCTCTTTTTTGCCTCGTGTTGCCAATTTGGATTTCTCCTTTCTATCCGTATATGTAACAGTGGGCTGCTCGCACAGCCCACCCTACTATCTCAAACAGCAAAAATGCTGTGATTTATAGTTCTATACCTTTCCGTATTTGTCCCCGACATCCCCGGAAAACGAAAACTCAGTTTTCGTGTGGGAAATCTTTCAGCCGTCCGGCAGCGTACCGAATCCATAGGGTTCTCACCTCTCCGTGGTTCTCACCGAGCTGCCCGAAGGCAGAAGTATCATTATTCTGTGATGGCTCTTAGCTATGGAGAAGCTGTCATCCATTTACCGTCAACCTACCGCTCATTCCCTCAGTGGGAGATCATCGCATTTGTTACGGACGTGGCTCATCATCACAGGAACGTGACTGAAGAATGCGTGTTCAATTTTCAAGGGGCGGGATAGCTTGAGGGCTGCTTTGAACGCTTTCCGAAGCTATGGCTGTATTGTAACCGATGCGGAACGAAATGAACAGGAACTCAGAGTTCACAATTTTTGAGGAAAATAGGAAGTATCGTTCCTGTTTCTCGATGAACCGTCAAAAATATATTTCTTGACTTTATGTAAGAAATGAAGTATTATACTCGTAAGAAACTAACTTACGAGTATATAAATTCGATAAATACACTTTGGGGAGGGAACAAAATGAGCCGATTTTACTGCCGCGATGAGGAACTTCGGAAGTTAAACAAACGATATGAGAATGGAAAGTTTGAATGCGTTGTCATTTACGGCAGACGCCGTGTTGGAAAAACTGCGCTGATCAATGAATTCTGCAAGGATAAACCGACCATTTTCTTCTCTGCCTTGAATACGACCGGAAAAGAAAATCTGGAAGCCTTGTCCAAGGCAATCATGAGTTTTGAACGACCCAATGCAGAATCATCTCCGGAATTTACAACCTACGATGCAGCATTGGACGAACTGACAGCTCTCTCCAAGGAGCAGCGGATCGTAGTTGTAATTGATGAGTATCCTTATCTTGCAAAGGCTAAACCCGCTATTTCCGCAATGCTTCAGCACATCATCGACCATAAATGGACAGAGTCCCAAATGTACCTGATCCTGTGTGGCTCGTCCATGAGTTTTATGGAAAGTCAGGTTTTGGGCAAAGAAAGCCCTCTGTATGGGCGCAGAACAGCGCAATTCAAGATCATGCCGCTGGATTACAAGGAAACAGCGGTGTTCCATCCGAATCTGTCCGAGGAAGATAACGCCCTGATTTATGGCATCACAGGCGGCGTTCCGCATTATATCAACAAATTGGATGTTCGGGACAGCGTAGATGAAGCACTGATGGAAAACTTGTTTGACCGTTCCAGCTACCTCTATGAGGAACCGGCCAACCTGTTAAAGCAGGAGCTGCGTGAGCCGGCAATTTATAATGCAATCATCAAGGCAATTGCAGAGGGGGCTTCTCGCCTGAATGATATCACCACGAAAGTTGGTGAAGAAAACTCTGTGGTGGCGAAGTACCTCAAAACGTTGATAGACCTTGGAATCGTCAAAAAGGAAACGCCGATCACTGAGAAACCGGGCAAAAAAACGATCTATCTTCTGGCAGACAATTTTTTTCGTTTTTGGTACCGTTTTGTGCCGGTCAATGCAAGTGCCATTGATTCGGGGCGGATCGCAAAGACCTATCCCCATGCGGTGAAGCAGTATTTTCCAGACTATATGGGTCTGATTTTTGAGAAGATGTGCCAAGACTACTTGCTCTATTATGCGAATGATCTTCCTATCGAGTTGAGTGAGATTGGGCAGTGGTGGGGAACCGACCCTCAAAAAAAGAAGCAGATACAAATCGATATTGTCGGTAGGCCGGTTGAGGGCAATGACTATATCATCGGCTCCTGCAAATATCGCAATGAAAAAATCGGTTTGGACGAACTGGAACTGATTCGGGAATATGCAGCAGTCTTTGGGAAAGGAACAAACTACCACTACTACATTTTCTCGAAAGGCGGATTTACGGACGGCCTGCTTCAGGCACAGGAACGCGGAGAAGTACAGCTGCTTACCCTTGCCGATATTTTTGAATAACACAAGAAACGCTCTTGCCGGTGTAAAACTGGCAGGAGCGTTTCTTGTTGAAGTGATTATAAAAGACCTTTGATTTTTTCAAGATGATCTATAGCGGCTTGCAGTTCATTTTGAAACTGATCCCTAGAAGGATCTCGACCCAAAAGAAGATAATCCATACTGACATGGAAGTATTCTGCAATATCGATCAGGATTTTTACAGAGCCATTGGAGCTTCCCCTTTCAAGATCGCCGAGGTGTCGATGGGAAACACCAAGTTTTTCAGCAAGTTTTTCCTGCGATAACTTCGCATTTGTACGCAAAGTAAAAATACGGTTACCAATAGCATTCGGATCAAAACTCATGTGTGACCTCCAAATTTTCGATAAAGCGTGAGAAGTCGAAAACTCGGAGTTGCTACGGATATCTAGCCGCTTGGGGCATCCACGAAAAACGGACAAACATAAAGCCTGCTCCTTTTTACGGGAGCAGGCTTCCTGAAGGCTAAAAAAATAGCCGGACAACAACCAACTGAGGGATCTTCAAAGAAAATCTCTCAATCAGCTGTTGCCCGGCTATTTGGAGCACGTTTCATACATTGCCTTGCGGCAATGGCCCGTTGCTCGGAGCGAACAGTCCATATTCAGGGTGCAATGCACCCGTATTTGTTAAAATGACTGGAAAATCACCGGCATCTAAATGCCAGATCAAGTCTCAGGGTTTCTTTGCATCTATTGCACTTCACTTGTAGTATACCTGAACACCCCTCGATTTTTTGGTATAACTTATTTCCACAAACAGGGCAAAATCTCCAGCCTATGCTAAATTCTGCCTGCTGTGTAGTAGTCGGTGCTTTACCGGCAAAGGGACGGTTCTTTAACTGAATCATATTCATTCTCCAAATCGGATGATGTCCAATGGATGGCAGTGGATGGGTTTGCCTTTTATAACCTGCATCTGCTGCAGTCTGATCCTGATTGCAGACCAAGAAACCCCAATCCGTCGAGCCATCTCCAGAATTTTTTCATAGTTAGGGTCAGACACTGATTTGTACAGAATCCCATTTGGCAGAGTCAACGCTACACGTTCTATTTCGGCATTGATCAGAAATGTTGGCATCAGCAGCTCTGCTGCAAGGGTATCCGCCTGCCATTCTTCCCACGAGGGCTTTCCGTTTCTCTCCCGATAGGCAATGTGCCCACGGCACTTGACTGCTTTTCCGTAGTCGTTCGGAAACAGATCAGCCAAAATCTGATGTGCTGCTTCATGCGCTATTGTGAAATTCCGGCATCCAGTGCATCTGTCTGCCGCAAGAGCAGAATCGATTACGATATCCCTCGGCATAAATACTTCAACAAGCTTTGTTCCATCCTCAAGGGTTGCTGTGAAGCTACATCTCTGGAAAACCGTTAATCCAAGGATGTGACCATCGCTACACAGCGGCAACATCTTCAGGTTCAGTCCAAGAACAGAATTTGCAAACTGCTCTGGGTTAATAGGAGCGGGGTCATTTTTGCTTATTCCGAAGAGTGCATAGTACATTTCAATATATTTGCCTGCTATGCACGAAAGTTCTGCACGCGATAAGTATCTTGCCATTATGAAGCCCTACCTTCTGATGTGGCACAGTAGCAGTTGAAAACAGCTCAGGTTACCTATTGCAATTCTGACTATTTGGAATATACTTGTAAGTATCAAATTATTTCACTGTATGAGGACATCCGCACCAAACTTATCCAGTCCGGTGTAATGAAATGCAGAGAATAAAAGACAAAATTGGTATGTTCCACGAAATTTAGGGAGAAAACTGAGCAAGTAGGAAGGCGGAATATATATGAAACAAGATACTTTAGAGGGCAAAGCAAAAACAAAAAATGGGGTAAAACGGCTGTGTTTTTCCATAATCTGCATTCTTCTGGAAGTGATTTTTATTATTACTATCGTAACACGCTTGAATGAATATGCAGAAATCATAAATTTATTTACAAGGATTTTGAGTGGGATCTTGGTTTTGGGATTGTACGCATCAAATAAGACATCCTCTATGAAAATGCCTTGGGTCATCTTAATTCTAATTTTCCCAATTATGGGTGTAGGCCTGTATTTGTTGATTGGTTTGAATGGTGGCACACATAAAATGCGTGAGCGATATGCAGAAATTGATAGCAAATTGTTACCAATGCTTCCGGACAGTCAGGAGTGTTTGAGCAGAATAAAAGAAACAATTCCGAAAGCAGGAAATATAGCAAGTTACATACAAAGAAATTCGCAGTATCCAATCTATCAGAATACGGATATTGTGTATTTTGATGAAGCAGTGAAAGGATTAGAGGCACAGCTTAAGGATTTGGAGAAAGCACAGAAGTTTATCTTTATGGAATATCATGCGATAGAAGACGCTGAAGCATGGCATAAGATTCAAGATGTTCTGGAAGAGCGAGTAAAAGCAGGTGTGGAAGTTAGAGTATTCTACGATGATATGGGTTCTATAGGCTTTATTAACACAGATTTTGTGAAAAAGATGGAGGCAATAGGAATTCATTGCCGTGTATTCAATCCGTTTATGCCAGGTTTAAATCTGTTTTTGAACAATCGTGATCATAGAAAAATAACAGTTATTGATGGAAAAGTCGGATTTACAGGTGGATATAATCTAGCAAACGAATATTTTAATTACACACACCCGTATGGACAGTGGAAAGATACAGGTATTCGTTTAGAAGGAGATGCTGTTCAGTCGCTTACGGTGACATTTTTGGAAATGTGGAATGCAGTAAGTGATAAGGATGCTAATGATTCTGATTTTAGTAAATACCTTTTCCACTATGATTATGCGGCACAGCAAACTGGGTTTGTTCAACCTTATGCAGACAGCCCTATGGATAATGAGCAAGTAGGAGAAGAAGTTTATATCAGTATGATAAATAAAGCTGAAAAATATTGTTGGTTTATGACTCCATATCTAATCATAACAGATGAAATGACGCATGCGTTATGTCTGGCTGCTAAGCGAGGGGTAGACGTAAGAATTATCACACCTGGTATCCCTGATAAAAAATTCATTTATAATATAACTCGTTCTTTTTATCATGGATTAGTTAAACATGGTGTTCGTGTTTATGAGTGGACTCCTGGTTTCTGTCATGCAAAAATGAGTGTGGCAGATGACTGTATGGCAACTTGTGGAACAATTAATTTGGATTATCGAAGTTTATATCACCATTTTGAAAACGGCTGTTTTATGGCAGATTGTCAGGCAGTTGTGGAAATAAAAAATGATCTGATAAGAACGATGGGAGAATGTCG
>OHQP01000875.1_pt1 | contig 10566 bp, 10 predicted proteins | sample 1578101 | NCBI WGS metagenome assembly OHQP01 (sample SAMEA3879569, study PRJEB24766) | human gut metagenome | biome: human-associated habitat; feature: feces | place: USA | collected 1985/1987 | reverse complement strand
GCTGCGCCTGCGGGGCGCGGCGGGGGCTTTTTCGGCCCAGTCCACGCCGGCTGCGGCTTTCTTCTCTTCTTCCATGCTTACTCCCACTCTCTTAGGGCAATACCGCTTAAGCCGTCAGGCGGGAATTGTGCGGTGTTGCCTTAGCACACCCGGCCATACACACGGCACGGCGGGCCGGGGGCACCGCGCCGATTGTAACATTCTATGGGCGGCATCGCCGTGCGATGCCTGTGTTATTCAGCCTCGCGGAATTGCAGACCGCTGCTGCCGTTCAGGGCAAGCTGCGGGTCGGTGGATTTGCTGCCGATGCGCAGCTCATAGATCAGACTGTGGCTCGTCCCGGCGGTGCCCAGCGGGTCGCCGGTGGAAACCGACTGCCCGCGCACAACGCCGACCGTTTCCAGACCGTACAGATAGCTTTTTACGCCGCAGCCGTGGTCGATGACCACAGTGCCGCCGGTCAGAGTCAGCGTGCCGGCAAACACAATGTTACCGGCCTGAGGGGCGGTGACAGTCTCGCCGTCTGCGGCGGCATAGGTCAGGCCGGTGGCCTGGCCGCTGCGCTGGCCATCCACCATCTGGGTGGTGCCGTAGGCCAGACTGACAGAACCGGCGCTGGGGGCCTCGAACCGGCCGTTCCATAGCTTGGCGGAGCTGCCGGTGGTGTAAAGCGGCCAGATCGCGTTGCGGAACTCCTCCCCGCCGCCGGCATCCTCCTCCGCCGGGACGGAGACGGTGTCGTACAGTGTGCGGGTCACCGTCAGGGTGATCTCCTTTTGCAGGGTGCCGCAGGTCAGCTGCAGCGTATGGTCGCCGCCCTCGGCGTTGTAGGTTACGGGCAGGTAGCCCATGTACCCCGTGGCGGTCTTGCGGAACCATACCTCGCCGAGATCGCTCTCAACGGTCGGCTCGCCGTCCAGAATACCGGACAGCTGGATCGCCACGATGCTGCCCTGCGGCGCGCGCTCGCTGCTCAGGGTGACTTTGGGGTTCATCGCCATTGTGTAGCCTGCGCGGTAGGCGTACCAGCCCACCGGGTCACCGGGGGCATCACTGTCGCTGTGGTGGGCGGTCACTATGATCTGATACGCGCCATTCTGGGTGTAGGTATAGGTGTTGCAGTCGGTCAGGCCGCCCGACCAGACGGTGCCGTCTGGCGCGGTGATCTGCACCTCGGCCGCTGTGACCCATTCGGGCAGGGTCAGTGCGGGGATCGTATCGGTGAAGGTGCCGAGCTTCTGCACGGTCAGGTTGGTCGGGCTTTCATAGGTCTTGCTGACCTTGTCGCCCAGCACGGGTATGGCCCAGTCCCAGCCGTTGGCGGTCAGCGTCAGCCCGCCGAACTGCACGGGCTGCTGGGGAAGTCGGTCCTCGCCGGTGCGGCTGTAGAGAAACGCCGCTGTTCCGCCAAGGATCGCGGCAACCATGGCGGCGACCATCACCAGCCAAAGCAGCAGTTTGCGCATGATCTAGCTTTCTCCATTAACAAAAGACTGGGCGCCGTCAGGTCAGCGCCCAGCCGGTTCGTATTCGGTCACACAGGACCCCGATGGGGATTACTCCTCGGTGTTGGGGGCGTCGGGGATCTTCTCGTAGGTGGTGGTGTCCTCGGCGGCGGTGTCGTCCTCGTCATCGAAATCGTCATAATCATCGCTGAAGAGCAGGCGCTCGTACTCGTCCAGCTCCTTCTCACGGTGATGCAGGTAGAGGGCGGCGGCGGTCAGGGCACCGGCAGCGGCAAACAGGAAGGCCAGAGCGGCACCGAAGGTGGTCTTTTTCATCATGATAAAAACTCCTTTGTAAAAGCTGCGCTGCTGCGTCAGCTTAGTGAAATGTTCCCAGCGTGTCAAAAAATCATATTCTTGCCCTATTGAATCTGTAGGGGCGACCATTGGTCGCCCGCCAATTTGGCGCAGCAACGCGTTCCCCAAGAAGGCTTTTTCACAGACAAACGGACACGGGCGAGCAATGCTCGCCCCTACAAGAGCTTTTGACAGTCTGATGATCCGATTTACTGATTTTATTATACCCGACATCCCGCGCAAATACAACAGCGTAATTGTAAAATATTGCGCGCAGCGTCCCTCGGCAGAGGCATCAGAACAGCCGGTCGGTCGGGTACAGCCCGGCCGCGCTCATCTGCTTGAGAGCGGCGACAAGCTCGGGCTTGTCCTCACGGTAGGTGATGCCGTGCCATTTGTCGGCGCTGGTCAGCACATGGACATCGGCTTCGCCGTTGTTCAGCGCGTTCGTCACGACGGTGGGCAGATAGTACTCGCATTTCAGCGGGTTGACGGGCAGATTCTCCTTCAAAAACGCCGCAAACCCGGCCTTTGCATCGCGGACATAGGCGGGTGTGAAGCCCCACAGATTCATCGAAACAACGGCGTCTGCAGGCAGGTCGCACCAGCTTTTGCCGCCGTCCTCACTGTAATGGATGCCGCCGTCATACGGCTCGATGCAGGTGCGCTCGGTCACGCTGACAAGGTTGTGCTGCGCATCGGTCACGCAGACACCGCGGCTGACGCTGCCGTTGGCGCTGACCGTGTTGCCCAGCAGGAAGCCCACCATCGCCCAGGCGTAGCGGTCGCCATCGGCGTGGGTGCTGAGGTAGTCGTAGACAAGGTGGAAGCCCTGCGGGCCGTAGTAGTCATCCGCGTTGATGACCGCGAACGGCGCATCGCCGATGGCCTGCTCTGCCACAAGGATGGCGTGGGCCGTGCCCCAGGGCTTGACGCGCCCCTCCGGCACGGTGAACCCCTCCGGCAGCTTGTCGAGCTGCTGGTAGGCATAGCGGACCTCAAACCCGGCGCGCAGGGCGCGGGCGCCGACAGCCTCCTTGAACGCCTGCTCGATCTCATGCTTGATGATGAAGACAACGGTCTCGAACCCGGCGCGGCGGGCATCGTAAAGGGAATAATCCACGATCACCTGACCGTTCGGCCCCACCGGGTCGATCTGCTTGAGCCCGCCGTAGCGGCTGCCCATACCGGCAGCCATGACAACAAGGATAGGTTTGGTAGACATGGAAATTCCCTCACTAATATGGTATTGCAATGTTAAAATATGGCAGGGGCGTCGAGGACGCCGCCCCCTACAGCACGCAGGATAAACAACTGCTTTTATAATACTGCGTTTCCCCTTCCGTTGCAACCCCTGACAAAATACAAAAATTCCATAAAAAAACGGCAGATTGTGACGCAGTATGCTATGGCAACTTTGCACAGAAGATGCTATAATGAGGAAAACCATGACCGGGAGGGAGAACGAAGATGGAACATACCAGAAAGCGCGCGCTGGTGCTGGCGGGGGGCGGTGCCAAGGGAAGCTACCAGATCGGTGTCTGGCATGCCCTGCAGGCGCTGGACTGGACGCCGGATATCATCACCGGGGCCAGTGTCGGCACCCTGAACGGCTGCCTTTTCACGATGGGCAAGGCCCGCGAGGCAGAGGAGCTTTGGCGCAGTCTGGAGATCCATGATGTGTTGGAGGTCCCCGAATCGCTCAAGCGCGAGGAGCTGCGCAACTTCTTCCTCGATATTTTCCGCAGCGGCGGGCTGAATGTTGAGCCGCTGGCCGAGACGATCGACCGCCTGATCGACGAGGATGCCGTGCGGCATTCCGCCATTCATTTCGGCCTTGTCATGACGGAGCTGGGCAGCCTGCGCAGCGTGCAATGCCCGATTGAGGATATCCCCAAGGGACAGCTCAAGGACTATATGCTGGCGTCCAGCGCCTGCTTCCCTGCCCTGCGCCCGCGGGAAATTGACGGTGTAAAGTACATTGACGGCGGCTGGCGGGATAATATGCCTTTGGATCTGGCCGCCCGCATGGGCGCGACCGAGCTGCTTGGGGTCGATGTGGACGGCATCGGCATAGTGCGACCCAACACGACCGGCCTGCCCACCCGCATTGTGCGCAGCCATTGGGACCTTGGCCCCACGCTGGACTTTGACCCCGCCCGCGCCGGGCGCAACATTGCGCTGGGCTATTTTGATACGCTGCGCCTGTTCGGCCGGTGCGGCGGCACGGCCTACGCGATGCTGCCCGATAACGAGGAATACCTTGCCCATTTCGCGGAGCGGTACCAGAAAAACCTTGCCGAGGTCTGCGCCCGCGCACCCGAGATAGATCTGGTCGAGAAGAACGCCCGCACCCGGGCAAACTACCCGGCCCCTTATGCACCGAACCCCAGCGCCCCGACCCGCGGCGCGCTGGCCCCGCTGGAGCTGGCGGCAGAGCGTGTCGGCGTGCCTGAGGACATTCCGTATACCCCGAAGCTGCTGGCTGCAACCTTTATGGGCAGCTTTGACAAGGACCCGGCAGACCGGTTCCCCGCCCTGCTGGAGGGAAAGGAAAACACCCTTGTGACAGAGCGCGCCATTGCCGCCGCCGTGCCGGAGGAGTTTGTCACGGCCCTTGTGAGCAAAACACTCTCCGAAATGCCGATTTTGTAAAAGTGCCTCCCCTCCGGGAAGGCTAAGGAGATTCAAAAAGGAGGCCTACTCTATGCACACCTACACCGGCGTGCCGGCTTCGTCCGGTATTGTGGTCGGCCCAGTCGAGCAGATCGACCACGGCACCACAGGGCTGCACCGCATCGTCTGTGACCCGTTCCGGGAGCGCGCGCTCTATGATGTGGCCGTTGTGCTGGCCAAGGACGAGCTGCGCCGGCTGAGCCAGCGCGCCAAGGGCCCCGATGCGGATATTCTGCTGTTTCAGATCGCCCTGCTGGAGGATGAATCCTTCACCAACGAGATCGGCGATTATATCGCCGCCGGTGCGGGCGGTGCCGCCGCCGTTGAGCGGGCAGAGCAGATCTTTGCAGACCGGCTGAAAAATGTGGACGATGAGTATATCCGGGAGCGCAGTGTCGATGTCTGCGATGTCTGCCGCCGGGTCGTGGATATTCTGGACGGCCGCCCGCGCCGGCGGCTGCATCTCAAGCGGCCGAGCATTCTGGTCGCGGATCGGTTTTTCCCCAGCGATCTGTTCAGCCTTGACCGCCGGATGGTGCTGGGGCTTGCCAGCGATCAGGACAGCACGATCAGCCACGCCGCCATTATGGCGCGCAGCATGGGGATCCCGGCGGTGGTGCAGCTGGGGGACGGCGCAGCCGCCATGGCGGTGGGCCGCCGCGCGATCCTCGATGCCGACAACGGCACACTGGTGGTCGAGCCGGACGGCGCGCAGATCGCCCGGGTGGACTGCCAGATCGCATTGAGCCGCCTGCACGGCCAGCAGCCTGACCCTGTGGCCGCCCTGCCCTGCCTGACCAAGGGCGGCACAGCCTTCCGCCTGATGCAGACCTGCAACCTGATCGACAACGAGGTGCCCCATACGCAGGGGGCGGCGGGCATCGGCATCGTGCGCTCCGAGAGCGCGATCCTTTGCGAGCAGACCCAGACGAGCCGCCTGAAGGAATATCTGCGCTCGGCCGAGGGCGTCCCCGTGGTGCTGCGCACCTGCGATACCCGCGCCGATGCCCCCTGGTCTGCCGAGCTGCAGGCGCGGCTGGGCGGAGACCGGCTGTTCAAGTCCCAGATCCGTGCGTTGCTGCGCGCCGCCCCAGAGGGGCATCTGTGTGTCGTGTTCCCGACGGTAAAGGATGCGGCAGACTGGGATAGCTGCCTGCAGGAGGTCAATGACTGCAGGGATGAGCTGCAGAGCAGCGGTGTTGAGATCGGGATGCCGATGCTGGGCTGTGTGATAGATATGCCCTCGGCCGCTCTGATGGCCGCCGACATCATGGACCGCGGCGCCCAGCTGATGGTCATTGACGCGGAGGACCTGACCCGCTACACGCTGGGCCTTGTGCATAACCCCACCGCTGCCGTGGGCCAGCTGACAAACCCCGCTGTGCTGCGGCTGGTCAAGAGTGTGGTGGAGCAGGCTGCGGCCCGCAGTGTGCCGGTCTATGTCTGCGGCATCACGGTGGCGGCGGTGAGTGCCATGCCGGAGTACCTCAAGCTCGGTGTGCGCACCTTCAGCGCAGAGCCTGCCGCGCTGCTGCCGCTGAAGAAGCTGCTGATGGAGCAGGAGATTTGAAACCTGTACCCCCGCAGCGTGCCGAGAAAACGCCCCTTTGCAGCGCTTAACAAAATGAAAATGCCCGCCGTTTTCACGGCGGGCATTGTTCATGCGATCAATTACTGAGCAGCAGCCTTGTTGGCGCGCTTAGCCATGCGGCTGATCTTGCGGGCAGCGGTGTTCTTATGGATGACACCCTTGCTCTTAGCAGAGTCGATGGCAGAGACAGCAACCTTAACGACGGTCTCCTTGTCAGCAGCATTGCTGTCGATGGCAGCGTTTGCCTTCTTGACAACTGTTTTCAGGTTGGACTTGACGACCTTATTGTGCAGAGCCTCTTTCTTGGCCTGAACAACGCGATCCTTCTGAGATTTAATATTAGGCATTCGTTCCACCTCCTTAGTTCCCCATAACAGTACAAGTTATCCTATCATACTTTTTGCAAAGTTGCAAGTGGTTTTTGAAAAAAACTTCATAGAAAGCAAAAAAAACGCATAAAATTTGGGTGCAGAGGGGGTGTGTGCCATGCAAAGACTGCGCCGGTGGGCCTCGGCGGCGGTGTACGGGGGTGCTTTTGCGGCCGGGGTGCTGGCGGTTGGGGCAGCGCTGGCGTTCTGCCCCGGGCGCGCCTGGCTGCTGCGGGGGGCGCTCTATCTGCAGGACCCTGCGGCTGCGGCGGCGCTTGACTGGCCTGCCGCCCCGGCACAGAGCGTCAGCAGCCCGCAGCGGCCGGAAAGCCGCCCCACGCCGCTGCCCACGCCCTGCCCTGCCCCGGCACCGTCCGCAACGCCGCAGCCGTCCGCAGCCCCCACGGCCACGCCGCTGCCCAGCGCCGCGCCCGAGCTGGCGGACGCGGGCCGTATCCGTGCGGTGCAGCTGCGGCAGGGCAGCGGCACCGGCTACCTGCAGCTTGCGGCGGGCAGCATTAAAAACAGCACCGAGCATCCGGACTCTGACCTGCGCGCCGCCGTCACGACCCCCAGCCTGCCTTTTTCTATAGAAAGGGACAGCGCCGCGCCGCAGGTGCTGATCATGCACACCCACGCCACGGAAAGCTACCAGCTTTGGCCCGACCCTGTGTATGACAAAAGCTATGCGGCCCGCAGCAGGAACACGGCGCTGAATGTCTGCGCCGTGGGGGCTGAGATGGCCCGGGTGCTGAACGAGGCCGGCATCAACACCCTGCATGATACAACGCTCTACGATGCGCCCGGCTATACCGACAGCTACAAGCGCAGCCGCGCCGGCGTGCAGGAATATCTGGCGCGGTATCCCTCGATCAAGGTCGTGCTGGATGTTCACCGCGATGCCATTGAGGACGCGGACGGCACCCGGGTCAAGCCCGTGTGGGTGCAGGACGGCGAAAGCACGGCGCAGGTCATGGTCATTGCCGGGTGCGACAACGGCGGCAGTATCGCCCTGCCCAACTGGCGGCTGAATCTGCGTCTGGCCGCCGCATGGGAGACCGCCATGGAGGAATCCCACCCCGGCCTGACCCGCCCTGTTCTGTGCGGGTACAGGTTTTATAACCAGGATTTAACGACAGGCAGTTTGTTGATAGAGGTCGGCGGCCATGCCAATACGCTGGATGAGGCAATAAGGGCCGGAAGGTATGCGGCGGAAGGGCTGGCGAAAATATTGTGAGCCGAAAGATGAAAATAACGCCGCCCTGCAGAGGCCGCAGATGCGCGGCTCTCAGCTGCCCATTGCTGAGCAGTTTCCGTACAGCGGCGGGCCGGGCATGCCCGGCCCCTACAACTCTATAAATATCGGCTCTTTACTTTTTATAAAATACCTGCTACAATACTAATATTCATAGTATAAAGAGGAGTGGACTACCCATGCAGAGAACGGAACTTGCATCGCTGTACAAGGCTACCCCCGCAGACGGCACTAAGGTCACTGTCTGCGGCTGGGCCAAGACTGTGCGCGATTCCAAAAATATCGGCTTCATCTCGCTGTCGGACGGCAGCTGCTATAAGCCTGTCCAGATCGTATTTCAGGCAGATAAGCTCGCCAACTATGCCGAGATCGCCAAATGCGGCCTGTACACCAGCTTTGAGGTCACCGGCACGCTGGTGCTGACCCCGAACGCCAAGCAGCCCTTTGAGATCAACGCTGACGAGATCACCGTGCTGGGTGCCTGCGGCGGCGATTATCCGCTGCAGAAAAAGAAGATGGGCATGGACTATCTGCGCACGATGACCCACCTGCGCCCCCGCACGAACACCTTCAATGCGGCGTTCCGCGTGCGCGGTCAGGCAGCGTTCGCCCTGCACCAGTTCTTCCACGAGCATGGCTTTACCTATGTTCATACGCCGATCTTCACCGGCTCTGACTGTGAGGGCGCCGGCGAGATGTTCCAAGTCACAACGCTCGACCTCAACGACATCCCCCGCAACGACGAGGGTGGTGTCGACTACACGAAGGACTTCTTCAAGCGCCCCGTCAACCTGACCGTTTCCGGCCAGCTGGAGGCCGAGGCCATGGCGATGGCGCTGGGCAATGTTTACACCTTCGGCCCCACCTTCCGCGCCGAGAAGAGCTACGACACCCGCCATGCGGCAGAGTTCTGGATGATCGAGCCTGAGATGGCCTTCGCCGACCTGAACACCTACCTTGAGACCGCCGAGGCGATGACCCGCTATGTCATCCGCTATCTGCTCGACAACTGCCACGACGAGCTGGCCTTCTTCAACCAGTTCTTCGATAAGGGTCTGATCGAGCGGCTGGAGCTGGTCGCAAACTCCGAGTTTGCCCGTGTAAGCTACACCGATGCCGTAGAGCTGCTGAAGAAGAACAACGATAACTTCCAGTACAAGGTCGAGTGGGGCACCGACCTGCAGACCGAGCACGAGCGCTACCTGACCGAGCAGATCTTCAAGAAGCCGGTGTTCGTGACCGACTACCCGAAGGAAATCAAGGCATTTTACATGCGCCAGAACGAGGACGGCAAGACCGTGGCCGCAGCTGATATGCTGGTGCCCGGCATCGGCGAGCTGATCGGCGGCTCCCAGCGTGAGGAGCGCCTCGATGTGCTGGAGGCCCGCATGAAGGAGCTGGGTCTGAACACCGCCGACTATGACTGGTACCTTGACCTGCGCCGCTACGGCAGCGTCAAGCACGCGGGCTACGGCCTGGGCTTTGAGCGCCTGCTGATGTATGTCACCGGCATCCCCAACATCCGTGATGTCATCCCCTTCCCCCGCACCTGCGGAGGCTTCTGATGCAGCCCATTGCCGCACCGCTGCTGCAATGGTTCAACGCAAACAAACGGCTCCTGCCATTCCGGCAGGAGCCTTCTGCGTACCATATCTGGGTCAGCGAGATCATGCTTCAGCAGACCCGCGTGGCAGCGGCCATCCCCTACTATGAGCGTTTTATCGCGGCGCTGCCCGACCCCGCCGCGCTGGCCGCCTGTGAGCCTGACGCTCTGCGCAAGCTGTGGCAGGGCCTTGGGTACTACAACCGCGTCAACAACATGCAAAAGGCCGCCCGCATCGTCTGCGAGGAGTACGGCGGCGAGCTTCCGGCCGACTACGACGCCCTCCGCGCTCTGCCCGGTATCGGGGACTACACAGCGGGAGCCATCGCGTCCATCAGCTTCGGGCTGGCTGTCCCGGCGGTAGACGGAAATGTGCTGCGGGTGTTTTCCAGACTGTATAATGACCCTGGCGTTATTACAGAACCGGCGGTAAAACGAGCTTTTACGGCCCGGGTCATGGAGCATCAGCCCCCCGAGAAGGCGGGCGACTACAACCAGGCTCTGATGGAGCTGGGCGCACTGGTCTGTGTGCCGAACGGCGCACCGCTCTGTGAGCAGTGTCCGCTGGCGTCTCTGTGTGAAGCCCGCAGGGCCGGTACGGCGCTGGAACTGCCCCATAAGGCTGCGCCCAAAGCACGGCGCATCGAGCCGGTGACGGTAGTGCTGGCCGAAGATGCCGAAGGACGTTTCCTGTTGCAGCAGCGGCCCGAAAAAGGTCTGCTGGCCGGTCTGTGGCAGCCGCTTCTGTGGGAGGGCGAAGCCCTCAGCGCCGAAGAAGTCTGCGCCCGGCTGGAAGCGCTGGGCCTTGCCTGTGAGGGCATCGAACCTCTGCCGGCGGCAAAACATATTTTCAGCCACATCGAGTGGCGGATGAGCGGCTATTCTGTCTGCGTCGGCAGTGCGGAAGCTCCGGCGGGCTGTGTCTGGGCCAGCCGCGAACAGCTGCAGAACGAATACACCCTGCCCGGCGCATTCAAGGCGTATAAGAAAAAGCTAGGACTCTGAAAAAAGCAAAATTTTGCCTTTTTGGTTGTAATTTTCGTGAAGTCCGGGTATAATAGTTTCAGAATAGACCGAGCCTGTGCCGCGGAACGACCGCTGAAAATAGCTGGACCGCTGGTTCGACCAAAAAGGAGTGTGCTGAACCTATGAAGAAATCCTGTCTGATCGCTGTTATCGCAACGCTGGCTGCTGTGGCTGGTGCGCTGGCCGCTGTGGCTGTTTATCTGCGCCGCCGTGAGAAGGAGCTGGACGAGTACGAGCGTCTGCTG
>OHQP01000874.1_pt1 | contig 10572 bp, 8 predicted proteins | sample 1578101 | NCBI WGS metagenome assembly OHQP01 (sample SAMEA3879569, study PRJEB24766) | human gut metagenome | biome: human-associated habitat; feature: feces | place: USA | collected 1985/1987 | reverse complement strand
GCACGGCCATGATGTTCAGACACAGTTTCGGCTCGCCGCCCATGGCATACACGTCGCTGAGGGCGTTGGTGGCGGCGATCTGGCCGAAGAGGTAGGGGTCGTCGGCGATGGGGGGGAAGAAGTCCACCGTCTGCACCAGGGCCAGCTCGTCGCTGATCTTATACACGGAGGCGTCGTCGCTCTTGTCGAAGCCCACCAGCAAATTGGGGTCGTGGTGCACGCGGATGCCCTCCAGCAGCTGCGCCAGCACACCTGCGCCCACCTTGGCGCCGCAGCCGGCGCACTTGGTCAGCTTTGTCAGCTTGATGTTCTGCTCTTCCATGACTTGTCTCCTATCGCAGTGCACCAGTCAGGTGCAGTATGGCCTCCAGCGCGCCGCCGCCAACGGCCAGCGCCTTGTCTGAGGCGGTGGTGCAGTATTCCGGTTGGCACCGTGGGTCCACGTCGCCGGATTTCATCCCCCGGTGTACCGGCGTGCCGCTGGGCAGAATACCCCGCACCACGCCGCCGATGGTGCATTTCATGGGCTGGCCGTTCACGGTCCCGGCGATGTCACCGGGCTGGACCTCGTCACCGATGTCCAGTATCCGGGCTGATCCGCCGCCCGCCGGGACGTGAGGCTTATCCGGGAGATGTTTTCTATCTCCATTCCAGACTTCTGGAGCGTGCCGCAAAGCTGGACGATGAACACGGCGGCGGTTCCATGACGGCACTGCCGATCATTGAGACCCAGGCAGGCGATATTTCCGCCTATATTCCGACGAACGTCATTTCCATTACCGACGGGCAGATATTCTTGGAAACATCACTGTTTTACCAAGGCGTCCGGCCGGCAGTCAATGTCGGCATTTCCGTCAGCCGCGTCGGCTCCGCCGCACAGGTTAAAGCAATGAAACAGGTGGCTGGCACGATGAAACTGGATTTGGCGCAATACCGTGAAATGGCAGCTTTCTCGCAGTTTTCATCCGACTTGGACGCAGCGACGAAAAAGCTACTGGAACGCGGCGTCCGCCTGACCGAACTGCTGAAACAGCCGGTTTACCATCCGCTGGCGCTGGAAGACGAGGTCGTTTCCCTGTTTGCAGGTGCCAAAGGCTTTTTGGACGGGCTGGAAGTCAGCCAGGTTAAGGATTTTGAAAAGTTTCTGCTGGAGAGCATTAAGCGCGAGAAAAACAGCATTATGAAAGAAATCCGCGACAAGAAGGCTATTTCCGAAGAGCTGGAAAAAGAACTCGGCACTTATATGCAGCAATGCCTTGACGCTTTTAAAAAGAAAGCGGCGGAGAAAGCAGCATAATGGAAACAGTGCATAGCGAAGAGGGCAGATTATGGCAGGCTTAAAAGAACTCCGAACCCGGATTGAAAGCATTAAGTCGACACAGAAAATCACTTCGGCAATGAAGATGGTCGCGGCGTCCAAATTCCGCCGCGCCCAGTTGACTTTGGAAAAAAGCGAATTGTTCCAAAAGATGATGATTGGCAATATCAAAAACGTTTTGGTTTCGCTCAAGCAGGAGGCTGCTGAAAAAGGCGTTTCGTATATGCTGCCGAAAATGCTCGTGCAGCCAAAGAATCCGAAAGTCTATGCCTTATTTGTTCTGGCATCCGACCGGGGCTTGTGCGGCAGCTACAATTCGCAAATTGCCAAAGAAGCCAAGCGGCGCATCGACGAACTGCACAAAGAGGGCAAACGGACGGTGGTCTTCTGTTACGGCAAAAAAGGGCTGTCCGGCTTAAAAAGGCTCGGCGTTACCGAAATCGAAGGCAGCTATCCGAATGTTATCAAAAAACACTTAACCTACGAAGAGGCGATGAGTTTTTTGCATGATGTCTGGAATAAGAAAGAGCAATACGGCGCAGATATCTGCGAAATCGTATACAGCGACTTTTTATCCGGACTGTCGCGGACGCTGGTTTCCAAACAGGTGATTCCGTTTGACATTGCTACGGCACCGGAAGACGAAAGCCTGAATCGGGTCGGCGATGCTTTTTATGGCTATCTTCCGGACAAGCTCGGACTGTTGCAAAAGCTTTCGCGCGTTTATATGCGGACGGCCATGTTTGAAATCCTCATCAATTCGCAGGCTTCCGAACATGCGGCGCGCATGAGTTCAATGGACAATGCCAACCGCAACGCCCGCGATATGATAAGCTCGCTGACCTTTAAGTACAACAGTCTGCGGCAATCCGCGATTACGACCGAACTTACGGAAATCGTCGCCGGAGCAGAAGCGATGTAACAGGAGAATGTCGCCGGGCGAGGCAATATGACAGTAAAATATCGCCCGAGCAGAGGCGATATGACAGAGGAATGTCGCCGGGCAGAGGCGATGTAACAGCGAACAAGGCGCTTTTATGCGGAGAAACATTAGGAGTAAAAAAAGAGATGGTGGCAAGAAAGAAAAAAGAAGCTGAAGAAAAAGCGGAAATGCAAGACCTCAAAAAAGAGGCGGATTTGCGTCTGGCCGAGCTGCGCCAAAAGATAAAGGAACAGGAGGGTTCGGATAAACTCGGCGAAATTTATCAGGTTATGGGGGCAGTTGTTGACGTCAAATTTCAAAACGTCAAGGTTCTGCCGCCAATCTTAAGCGCGCTGGAATGCGAAGTCGGCGGGCGGCGCCTGGTGTTGGAAGTAGAGCAGCACCTCGGCGAAAATATCGTCCGCACGATTGCGATGGATACCACGGACGGCATGAGCCGCGGCATTAAAGTTTACAATACGGGAAAGCCGATTACGGTTCCGGTCGGACCGGAACTTTTGGGACGCATTATCAATGTTGTCGGCAACGAAGTTGACGGGCGCGGCAAAATCAACACCAAGGAGTATATGCCGATTCACCGCGAGGCGCCGGAATTTATCGACCAGTCGACAGACCCGGAAATTTTTGTTACCGGCATTAAGGTAATCGACCTGCTTGAACCGTATTCCAAAGGCGGAAAAATCGGTTTGTTCGGCGGCGCAGGCGTCGGCAAGACGGTGTTGATTATGGAACTGATTAACAACATCGCCAAAGGACATGGCGGCTATTCGGTTTTCGCGGGCGTCGGCGAGCGGACGCGCGAAGGCAACGATTTGTACCATGAAATGATAGAATCCGGCGTTATCGACCTTGAAGGCGACAAGTCAAAAACTGTTCTGGTCTACGGACAGATGAACGAACCGCCCGGAGCACGTGCCCGCGTGGCTTTGACCGGGCTGACCGAGGCGGAGTATTTCCGCGATGTGGAACATCAGGACGTATTGTTCTTCGTTGACAACATCTTCCGTTTCACACAGGCGGGGTCAGAAGTTTCGGCGCTGCTGGGGCGTATTCCGTCTGCCGTGGGCTACCAGCCGACACTCGGTACGGATATGGGTTCCATGCAGGAACGCATTACCTCAACGAAAAACGGTTCCATTACTTCGGTACAGGCAGTTTACGTCCCGGCCGACGACTTGACCGACCCGGCGCCGGCTACGACTTTCGCCCATTTGGACGCGACGACGGTTCTGTCACGAAAAATTTCCGAACTCGGCATTTATCCGGCGGTTGACCCGCTTGATTCGACCAGCCGGATTTTGAATCCCGACATTGTGGGCGAAGAGCATTACAATGTAGCACGCGGCGTACAGGAGATTTTGCAGAAATACAGTTCCCTGCAAGACATTATCGCCATCCTGGGCATGGACGAGTTATCCGATGACGACCGGATGGTAGTTTCGCGAGCCCGGAAAATTCAGAAGTTTCTGTCGCAGCCGTTCCATGTCGCCGAGGTCTTTACCGGGAAGAAAGGCCGCTTTGTCAATCTGGAAGATACCGTTAAAGGCTTTAAGGGCATTTTGGAAGGCAAGTACGACGATATTCCCGAACAGGCTTTTTATATGGTCGGAACGATAGAAGAAGTGCTGGAAAAGGCCGAACAGATGAAAGGCGCAGCATAAGCCATGACAGCAAATATCGACTTAAAAATCTATATGCCGGAAAAGCTTGTGCTCAGCCAAAAAGTTTATCGGGTTGTGCTGCCGGCAGACGATATGCCGCTTACGGTTATCCAAGGGCGGGCGCCGACTTTGATGGCTCTGGACATGGGCGCGGTTAAGATTTTGGACGAGCGAGGCGAAGCAACCGAGGAATGGCTGATTTCCGGAGGTTCGGCCGATATCAGGGAAGATGCCTGCACGATTTTGACCGAGGCGGCGTTTGCCAAAAAAGAGCTCAGCCTTGAAAAGGCGCGGGCACTGAACGAAGAGTTTGCCAACCCGTTTTATGAATGGCTTATCAGCTATTTTGAAAAAGAAAACGAGAAAAAATAACCGGCTTTTTTTGAATTTGGCTTTAACCGAAACGGTCTGAAACGGAAAAAACGGATTTGCCAAACCAGAGTTTCCTGAATATTCAGGGAGGGAAAAGCGCCGTACCGGCATATGGGCGGCGTTTTTTTTATAATCTGAGAGGGGATTCTTTTATAATCAGGGAGAAGATTTTCTTACCGTAATGCAATAAACGGGGGCTTTACGATTTTCCCGAGTGTGGAGAATAGCTGTTTACAGGTATGGAGTAGCGATTGACTTCAAGGCGGGAAATGTTTTATACTCGGCTTAAAATTAACAATGAAAGCAGTTGATTATGCGTATTTTTTTAACAAAGTTTCCACACATTTCCGCATATATTGCACTCGTTTCGGCAACAATCCGGCACAGTTTCACCGGAAAAGCCTGCCTGCTCATTGGGATAACGGCAGTACTTTACGGCCTGCTTATCAACAACCTGAACTTATGGACTGACGAAATATACTCGGTTCTGATGGCCAAAGACAATTTGGGCGATATGTTCCATTTGCTTTTAACCGAAGATTCCAAGCCGCCGCTCTATTACCTTTACCTGAAAGGGATTTTGGCGCTGTTCCCGAACGAATACGAGATATGGGGAGCCCATTTCGCCTCATATATTCTGCTGCTTGCGGCACAGCTTTTTGCCGTAACGGAAGTACGAAAAGACTACGGCGACAAGACTGCTCTATGGCTGGCAGCTCTGATGCTGCTGATGCCTCAATCGCTGTGGCTGGCATTTGAGGTGCGAACCTATATGCTTTCCGCTTTTTTGATGCTGGCGGCACTGGTCTACGGCCTGCGGGTCTCGGAACAGCCGGAGCTGCGCGATTATTTTAAGCTCGGAGCAGCGACGGTTTTGGCTTTGTATTCCCATTATTACTGTGCCTTATGGCTGATGTTCCTGTATCTTTTTCTGCTGGCAGACATTCTGCGGGCACGGCGTTTTAAACAGCTCAAGCCTTTTCTGGCGACAGCCGGCGCCGCGGCGCTGCTGTTCGCACCATGGCTGGCAGTACCGCTGTCTACCGGCGGGGAAATCAGCCGGAACTGGTACGTTACAATGGATTTCGTCAGAGTCAGCGCGCAATTTTTCACAACTCCGCCGGCGGCAGAAATCTGGCAATCCCCGTTTTTTATTGCCACAACCCTTGCCGCAACATCCCTGACTTTTATCGTCATATGCGGCGTGACGGACACAGCCGGCGGCAAAATGACAAAACCGGATTCAAACAGCAAATTGCTTACTACAGCGGCAGGAACGGTGCTGGCGACATATCTGCTGCTTATCCTGCTGTCCGTTACGGTGCGTCCGATGGTTACAACCCGCTATATGTATATTTTTTCATTGATATGGTATGCCGCAGGTGCGGCGGTGCTGGCAAAAAGCTCCTTTTTGCCCAGAGGTTTCATTATTATCGCATTGCTTGGTTTTGCCGGCACTTACGGTGATTTCAAGGCGGCATTTTTTGACCGAGGCTTTTACAATCTGGCGCATGACATCAAGGCCTTTGTTCCCAAAGACAAGCCTATCCTTGCGTTTGACAACAACAACCTGTTTTGCGAATATTACCTGCCCGAACATACGTGTCTGGCGATTGTCGGCGCCGACGGGGAAATCCTGCGACGCCCGTCGGTCATGAAAAACATTGCCCTTTACGGCAAAGAGCCCGGAGAGGTTACGTTTACCCTTTCAAGCTATGGGCAGATGCGCAACAACAAAGACTGTTTAAACTATAAGTCCGCCTACCGCATCAGCCACGGCACGGACCTGTGCAAACTGGACGCGGCACATGTCAGGCAATTATTGAAAGAAAGCCTTGATTTGCGGTTGAACAAATATGAACGGCATTGACTCTATGAAAAAACAAGATTATCGTATTAACTAAATTTTAATTTTTTTTAACAAGAGGCGCTATGACCGGAAAAACCAAAAAGCCACAAGTGGCAGCCATCGGAGAAATTGTATCGGATATCCTGCCCGACAGCAGAAAGCTCGGCGGCGCACCGGCAGATTTTCTGCATTATGCCGTAAAATCAGGTGCGGACGGACACCTTATCAGCGCCATAGGCGCCGACGACCTCGGGCGCGAAGTGGTTGCGGAACTTAATAAGTTCGGAATAAAACCCGTGCTGGCAATTACCCCCTATCCTACCGGGCGGGTCCTTATCTTCAGGAGTCCGAGCGGCGGGCATACGGCCCATATTCTGGAAAATGCGGCGTGGGACTATATTCCGTATACGGAAGCGGCAGAAACCTGCATCAAAAACGCCGATGCCGTCTTTTTCGGCACTCTGGCTCTTCGAAAAACCTATTCCCGCAATACGATTTTGGACTTAATCGACTGTGCGCCGGAAAAAGCCCTTAAGTTCTTTGACATTAATATCAGGCAGGAATATTACGACAAGCAGACGATTGAAACGCTACTGACGAAAGCCAATATCCTCAAACTTAATACCGACGAGCTGAAAACGCTCAAAGCGATGCTGAAAATCAGCGGCAGCCCTGACGATTTCTGCCTCCGCCTTAAAGAGGACTACGGGCTCAAATATTTGATTTTGACCGATATGGCCAAGGAAAGCCGCGTATACGGCGACGACGTTACCGTTGTCAAAAACAGCGGCATCAGGCAGGCTTTCGCTTTTGGTGCAGGCAATGCCTTTGCCGGAACGTTTACTGCGGCCGTTCTGAAAGGAGCATCCCAACAGGAAGCGCACGAAACCGCAAATCAGGCAGCTGTTGACGTGTGCCGGGCGAATTTGAAAAATGCCTGAAAACGAAAGAACGACCGAAGCCAATTTACTGCAGGCCGAAAAGAGGCTTATTGGGAGCGCTGAGGTACAGAAAACTGAAAAAAACGGGCAAAACCGAAAAAACAAAAAGGAACAAGAACTTGGCTAAAGCCGGCAAAACAAAAAGAAACAAGAACTTGGGCAAAACCGGAAAAAGCCGGAAAGATTGAATAAAATAAACGGAAAAGAAGACATGGCAGTTACGCTAAAAGAAAATAACGGGGATTTTGTGCTTTTGCTTTACGGTGAGCCTGACAGCGGATCTTCCGAAAAGTTGAAGAACAATACCGCATCAGGCCTTGATTCGACACGTCTGCAACAGCTGAAAGAACGCGGCCAGACAAAGATTTTTGCCGAAACCCCGGAAGGGCAGCCCTATGCCTCGTTGCCGGCAGCGGAACTGTTCGGGCTGGCCAAACAAATCCAAGCGGCAGGGCTTACTTTGGATTTAAGCCGCCTGCCGAAAAATATCCGGGATATGCTGACGCTGGCGCTCAAGGTGGAAAACAGGCCGCCGAAAGATGCCGCATCGCAAAGCGGGCCGCTTGAGCGGATTGGCAAAAAAAGTTTTATCATATATGAACAGGTAAAAAGCGCCCTGCGCTTTATGCACGAGACAAATCTGTCACTGCTGCGCTTTTTTTCGGGGCGCGCTATCTGGCGGCGCAAAGACTTCTGGTTTATTTTCGGCGACTGCAGCTACAAAGCCGTCGGCATTATTGCGCTGGTCAGCTTTCTGGTAGGATTGATTCTCGCTTTTGTCGGCGCCTTGCAGCTGCGGACTTTCGGCGCGGGCATTTATGTTGCCAGCATGGTGGCGCTCGGCATGACGCGCATTATGGCGGCGATTATGGTCGGCATCATCATGGCGGGACGCACCGGCTCATCCTATGCGGCCACGCTCGGCACGATGCAGGTTAACGAAGAAATTGACGCACTGAAAACGCTTGGCATCAAAATTTCCGACTATCTGGTAACGCCGCGCCTGGTGTCGCTGGTTGTTACCATTCCGTTTTTAACCTTGCTGGCCGATGCGCTCGGCATTTTGGGCGGCGCGGTTGTCGGCGTCAGCTTTTTGGACTTGTCTTCATCCTCTTATTTCGATTATTCAATTAAGGCACTGAGTTTAAAAAATATTCTGGTCGGGCTGATGCACAGTGTCGTTTACGGTATTATCATTTCGCTGTGCGGCTGTTACGAAGGGCTTAACGCGGGACGCGATGCCGACAGCGTCGGCAAGGCGACGACTGGAGCCGTTGTAACGGCGCTGGTATGGATGATTGTCGCGACCGGTGTTTTGACGGTTATTCTGGAGGAGATGGGAATATGACAAAGGAAATCATTACCGTCAAAGACCTGAAAGTGGCTTACGGCGACTTTGTCCTGTTTGACGACATCAATTTTTCCGTCAACGAAAAAGACATCTTTATCATCATGGGCGCCAGCGGCTGCGGCAAAAGCAGCATGCTGCGGGTTCTGACCGGACTGGTAACGCCGGTCAAAGGCGAAGTGCTCATCGACGGAAAAGACTTTTCGGGAGCAGACAGCCGCAGCAAAACGGAAATTATGAAAAACTGCGGCGTCCTTTATCAGAGCGGCGCGCTGTTCTCTTCCATGACGCTCAAGGAAAACGTCGCGATGGCGCTGGAACTGTATTCGGCGTATACACCGCAGGAGATTTCAGAGCTGGCCAGTTACAAACTGGCGCTGACCGGCCTGTACGGCTTTGAAGACTTTTACCCGTCGGAGATTTCCGGCGGCATGAAAAAACGCGCCGCCCTTTCGCGTGCATTGGCGCTTGACCCGAAAATCGTCTATTGCGACGAGCCGTCGGCCGGGCTTGACCCGATAAGTTCCAAACGGCTGGACGACCTGATTCTGGAATTAAACCAGAATCTCGGCACAACGTTTGTCGTCGTTACGCACGAACTGCAGTCGATTTTTGCCATCGGCACCAACTCCATCTTTCTGGACGGCAGCGTCAAAAACATTACCGGCAGGGGAAACCCGAACGACCTTTTGCAAAACCCGCCGAATGCGGACATTTATGAATTTTTAACCAGAGGAAAAAATAATGATAAAACAGCCTAACATGAAATTAATCGGATTATTTGTCAGCATCGGCCTGATTTCCATGTTCCTGATGTTTGCCTATTTTCTGAAATCGAAATTCTCGGACGACGAATCGACGGTTGTCATGTATTTTGACGAATCGGTCAAAGGGCTTGACGTCGGCGCACCGGTTCTGTTTAAAGGGGTTAAAATCGGCGAGGTTTCAGAGGTTCGCCTGCAAGCCAACCTGCATACGCTCCAGTTCCTGATTCCGGTATATGCCAAAATCTACAACGGCCGCTCGCTGATTACGGATACACACGATGAAAAGGAGAGGCTGGACAAGTTTATCCGCGACGGACTGCGCGCCCAACTGGCCATCAATTCAGTCATTACCGGGCAGCTGCTGATTGAACTGGACATGTTCCCAAATTCCAAGGCCGTCCTGCACGAACAGGCTAAAAACGAACTTGAAATCCCGACTATCGGGTCGCCGTTTTCGGAAATTTCCAAAAGCCTGCAGGTTATGCCGATTACACAGATTGCCAGCGACGTTCACAACATTACGCAAACGCTTAACAAGGAACTCCCGCCGCTGCTTAAGCGCATGAATTCGACAATGGATACGTTTGACCATATCCTGAAAGAAAACAAGAACAATACGGCCAAAATGGTATCAGAGCTCGGCAATGCCGCACAAAATGTCGGCGGCGCGGCGCAGTCGTTTGACCTGATGGTCGGGGAAAACGCGGCAGGCATTGCGGCAATGATTGAAAGCTTCTCTGCGGCGGCAGCTTCTTTGAAAAACCTTACGGATTATCTGCAGATGTACCCGAATGCGGTCATCACGGGAAAGGAATACTAACGGCGGCAGCAAACCACGTACCAATGCAGCAGCGGCGGAAATACCGACGCAGAGCAAAAGGCAAGGTTTGATACGAAAAAATGGATGCCCGATATGTTTATCGAAATAAGCCCTGTATATATTGAGAAAGGAAAAATGACATGAAAAAAATTCTGATTGCGATTATGGCTCTGGCAACGGCGGCATGTTCCAGCCCTGCCCCCAACTTTTTTCAGCCGATCGCGGTAAAAACAACTGACGCGACTTATCCCGGAGTCAAGGGAATGGTGCTTGTCGGACAGGTTCTGCTGCCGGCAGAACAGGCACGACCGCAGATTACGACTCTGGGAGAGGAAAACTATCAGGTCAGAATCGACGAATTTAACCGCTGGGGCGCATCTCCCGAGCGGCTGGTTCAACGGGTTCTGAATGAAGATTTGGGAATGCTGCTGCCCAACGCCATGATTGAGAACCAGACGACGCTAAAGAAAAACTACAAATATGCCGTTACCGTCGAAATACTGGATATGAGCGGCAGGCTTGACGAAATGGCAGCATTAAAAGCCTCTTATTT
>OHQP01000872.1_pt1 | contig 10577 bp, 8 predicted proteins | sample 1578101 | NCBI WGS metagenome assembly OHQP01 (sample SAMEA3879569, study PRJEB24766) | human gut metagenome | biome: human-associated habitat; feature: feces | place: USA | collected 1985/1987 | reverse complement strand
CTGTCGCAGACGGCCCGTGCCGTGCTTTGTCTGCTGGCGGCAGCCACCGCTGTCATGCTGATCTCGGTGCTGCCGCGTCTGCGGATCACGAACCTGCAGTACAGCGTTTTGACGCGCGCAGATTTTTTCACCTCCACCAAGGATCAGCTGACCCTTTACCCGGAATATCTGCTGCCCGCCCTCTGGCCCGCACAGGACAAGCGCGGCCGTCATACACTGCTGCGGCTGGCCGGGTATGCGCTGGCATTCGATGTCTCGATCCATCTGCTGCTTGAGCTGTTCTACGGCGCTGCCATGCCGCTGCGGGCAGACCCCGTCCATGCCGCCGCGCGGTGCGGTGCGCTGTCCATCTTCAACCGGCTGGAATGGCTGCAGTTCATCCTGTGGGTCATGGCCGTCACCGTCAAGCTGGCGCTTTATCTCTATGCGCTGGTGCGGCTGCTGGGCGGCCGAAGCAAGGCGGAGAACAGTGCCGCCGGGCTGGACCGATTTCCTGTGTATCTGGGCGGCATCTGGCTGCTTTGCGCCGTGCTGCGCAAGATTGATTTGGACACAGCACTGCCGCTGCGCAGTGCGCTGACCTGGGGGTTTGTGCTGCTGACCTGGATTGGAGGTGGGGCCGCATGTCTGTACCGAAGTATAAGGCGCTGCTGATCGCCTGCATCACGCTTTTTCTCTGCGGCTGCGGGCAGGCGCTGTCGGAGCGGGAGATCGTCCGCGCCGTATTCTTCGCACGGCAGCAGGGACAGTATTCCGTCTGTCTGCTGCTGGCTGACCAGAACAACAATGAGGACGGCCTTCACTACAAGACCTCCTCCGCACGCGGTTTCACCGCTGCTCAGGCCCTCCACCGGGCCGAAACTACGCTGCCGGGCCGCCTTTATTACGGCTTGATTGATCTAGCCGTTCTGCCGGCCGATGCCGACTGGCAAACCGCCCGCGAGCTGGGCAGTCTGCTCTACGACAAAGCCCAGCCCGCGCCGGAGCTTTCGGTCTTTGCGCTGGATACAGCCCCCCACAGCTGGGCTGAGGATGCCGCCGCCCTGTATGAGGACATGAAGTCGGTTCGCTCCGAATACCGCCTGCACTGCGGTCTGCAGCAGCTTTTTACACAGGCGGACTGCTGCACCGTGCCCGGCTACCGCGCCGACAGCGGGTATGATCTTCTGCTGCTCGCAAAGCAGCAGCCCGCCCCTTACCGCGCTGCAGGTCTGGCCGCCCAACTGGCCGCCGTGCTCTGCGGGCAGACGGACCGCCTTTATACGACCTATGCGGGCGGGACTGCCCTGTGCCGCGCCCGCATCGATGTAACGGTGCAGGATACCACCGTACAGCTGCACCTGCGCGATACAGCGTTTGAATTCCTCACACAGACGGGGCAGGATCTGCAGGCGTTGTTCTGCACCGAGCTGCAGCAGGCTTTTGCCGCACTCACCGCTGAACGATCGGCCGACTTTTTTCACCTGCAGTTCTGGCACGCCAATCTGTACGGCCCCCGCAGCCCGGCACCGGCCCCGCAGCTTACGATTCTATGGGAATAAAAAAATGCGCCCGATTCCGCAAAATGCGGGGTCGGGCGCAGCTGATTACTGCAGGGTGGTGGGCCGGGTAATATAAATCAGGTTTGTGTCGGCTATAAAGGTCTGGAAGTTATACAGCACGAGTACCTCATCGTAGCCCTCTTTTTCAATCGTAGAATCAAGGCCGTACTTGAAGTTGCGGAAATCCACCACGCCGATCTTGGCGTAGTTGGCGGTCAGATAGGGGATAAAGCTGTTGGCGTAGCTGTCCTTCACGACCAGAATACTGCCTGTCCCGTTGCCCTCGATGGTCGAGTAGCCGTTGTTGCCGTCCAGAAACGCCGCGTATTTGTCGCGGGTCGCAAACTTGTCGGCGTTGATCAGGTTTTCGGTTCGTTCCGGCTCATAGGCGGCCTCGCCGGTGATCCTGTAGACCGTCATCAGATTGTCAAGCGGGTAGTAGGTGATCGTGTCATCCTCCACATTCCAAAGACGGGTAGCGGAGTAATGGGTTCCCTCAAAGCCGGTCACAGTCGCGCTCTCATGGGTATCACGGTCAAAGGGCGTCAGCCCCTTCTGTGCGCAGAACGCCTCATACGCGCGGTAGGCACCGTTGGGCGTCCAGTGGTGGTCTGTCTTGAAATACAGATACTCGTCCTTGCGCGCTGCAAACAGTTCCCGCAGGTCGATGATTCCTGCGCTCTGGCCGACCGTGGCAAAGATCTCATCCAGCATGGCATTTTCGTCCACCATCGGCGCACCGGCCGGCAGTTTTTCGGGGTAGATGACGCTGGCCGACGGAGCCAGCAGGAAGGTCACCTTGCCGGGGTGATTGGCAGCAAACTCACTGACGGCCGCGATGTTTTTGTTCAGCTGCTTTTCCGTTGCATCGTCCACTGTGAACAGCTTTGTAAACATCCAGCGGTCCTTGCCCAGCAGGATACCGCCCTCCTCAGCCTTGCGGAAGAGAATCTCGTCTGCGGCACGCTGGGTGTTGACCGCCGCATCGCGGAAGGAGAACTGATCCTGCATCCAGCGGGAAAAGCCGCTCTGCCAGCTTCCGTCCAACAATGCACTGACACTGAATGCGGGAAGCTGTGCGGCCTTGCGGTTTTCCAGCTCAAGCTGCTCCCGCTTGGGCCACAGCATATTCACAGCCGAAAAGCCGAACAGCAGCACAGCGCAGAGGACGAGCAGCGGAAAGCCTACGCGGCGCCTGCCGCCGCCCTTGCGGTATATGACCTTTGACATACAGCAGTTCCTCCTCTCAGAAATTGGCATACAGCGCTGTTGCGTTGGTGGCAGCCACCACATAGCAGACGCACAGCACCAGCAGCAGGGTAAACACAAGAAGCTTGGCTACCGTGTTCCGGCTGATCTTATCCCAGAGCCGCCGCGGCAGCGCAGACGAGCAGACGCAGCCCAGCGCCAGCAGCACGCCGTAGTTGCGCAGACTATACACAGCGGAGATACCGCCCTGCGGCACAAACAGCTTTTGCAGCAGCAGTCCCAGCGGTGCACCGGGCTGGTTGGCTGTAAAAAGACCCCAGCCCAGCACGACAAAGAACAAGGTGTAAAGATGCGGCCAGACCTTGCCCTTTTTCAGGTATTTGAGCAGGAAGGTCTTTTCGATTGTCAGCAGCACAAAGTAGTAGAGCCCCCAGGCAATGAAGTTCCAGCTTGCACCGTGCCAAATGCCGGTAGCAGCCCAGACAAGGAACATGTTGAACAGCTGCCGCGCCTGCCCCTTTCGGTTACCACCCAGCGGGATATAGATGTAATCCCGGAACCACCCCGACAGGGTGATATGCCAGCGCCGCCAGAACTCGGTAATGCTGCCCGAAATATAGGGCAGATCAAAGTTGGCAGGGCAGTCAAAGCCGAGCAGCGCCGCCAGACCGTTACTCATCTCACTGTAGCCGGCAAAGTCAAAGTATAGCTGCAGGCTGTAGGCCAAAATACCCAGCCATGCCAGCGGGGTGGAGACATTGGCCAGCCCCACACCGCCTGCGCCGACGATGTCGGTCCACAGCGCACCGATGGAATCCGCCAGAATGACCTTTTTGGCCAGACCAAAGACAAACAGCTCGGCACCGCGCTGCGCCTTTTCCATCGTGCAGCGGTTTTTGCTGTCATGGAGTTGATCCGCCATCTCACGGTATTTGACGATAGGCCCGACGATCAGCTGCGGGAAGAACAGCACATACACGGCAAAGGTCAGCGGATTTCTTTCCGGTTCGATCTTGCCGGTGTAGACATCTGCCTCATAGCTGATGATCTTGAAGATATAGTAGCTGATGCCCAGCGGCAGCACCGTACCGATGTTGAGTGCAGCGATCCCCAGATGGCCGATCTGATTCAGCGTGTCGATCAGGAAGTTGGCATACTTAAAATACACCAGCACCCCAAGGTTGACCAGCACCGCCGCCAGCGGCAGCAGCCCGCGCAGCGTTGTTCTGGCCCGGGCCGTCAGCAGGCCCCACAGATAGTTGAATACAATCAGGACCGCAATCAACGGCAGAAATGCAACGCCGGTCCAGCAGTAGAACAGCAGGCTTTCTGCCAGCAGCACTGCATTTTTGGCACGGCCGGGTACCAGATAATACAGCAGCAGGGAAAGCGGCAGAAAGCAGAACAGGAACACCACACTGTTAAAAACCATGGCGGAACTCCCTTTCTTTTGATGGCATCACCGCATGAACCAAAACGCCGATACGGCGCAGGTCAGGCGGCAATGCATTGGTGGTCGTTATGAAAAAAGGCCGTTGCCGAGCGGCAGCGGCCTTCTTTCAGGGTCTCATCAGAAATTCAGCGCCGTCTCCAGTGCGGTGTCGATGGCAGCGTAGTCAGGGTTTGCAATACCGGCAATGACAATGGCCACATAGTTGCCATTGGTCACGATGCGGGCATCCTTGGCCAGCGCGATCTTATCGGCAAACTCAGCATACAGGTCATTGGCGGACAGGCTTGCCTTGTAGGCCTCCAGCTCGCTCTTGACGGCATCGACCTGACCATCCTTGGCCTGTGCCACAAAGACAAGGCCGCAGTCCGCCTGATCGTTGGTCACATCGCCCTTGTAGGCAACAAGGTTGTCCATCGTCAGCATCAGCTCATTCTCAACAGAGAAATCATCCAGTGCGCGCGGGTTGGCGATGGGGTTGACCGCCTCGATAGCGGCAACGGCAGCATCCAGATTGGCGGTGTTGGCCTCCTCGGCGGCCTTCTTCTCGTCCTCGGTCTCAAGGCCCAGATCGCCGCTGTTGACGTTCTTGAACTCCACGGTGCCGTCCTTGCCCTCGGCATCCTTGCGGGGATAGGTGCGCAGGATCTGCAGGCAGAACTCATCCACATCCTCGGTCAGGAGCAGGACGTCATAGCCCTTGTCCATGACCAGCTCAGCGGCAGGCAGCTTTGCCAGACGGTCGGTGGAGTCGCCGGCGGCGAAGTAGATGTACTTCTGCTCGGCGGGCATCTTGTCCACGTACTCCTGCAGAGTGACCATCTTCTGCTCCTTGGCAGACCAGAACAGCAGCAGGTCGCGCAGCAGCTCGGCGTGCATGCCGTAGTCGGAGTAGGCACCGAACTTGATCTGACGGCCGAACTCCTTCCAGAACTCCTCGTACTTTGTGCGGTCGTTGGCCAGCATGGCGTGCAGCTCGTTCTTGATCTTCTTTTCCAGAGCGTTGTGGATCAGCTTGAGCTGGTTGTCCTTCTGCAGCATCTCACGGCTGATGTTCAGGCTCAGATCCTGACTGTCCACAATGCCCTTGACGAAGCTGAAGTAATCGGGCAGCAGGTCCGCGCACTTCTCCATGATAAGCACGCCGGAAGCATACAGAGCCAGGCCCTTTTCGTAGTCCTTGGTGTAGAAATCATACGGTGCCTTGGCCGGGATATAGAGCAGGGCCTTGTACGTGACCGCGCCCTCGACATTCGCGTGGATGACGGCCAGCGGGTCTTCAAAGTCGAAGAACTTCTCCTTATAGAAATTGTTGTATTCCTCGTCGGTGACGTCCTTCTTCGAATACGCGATGTTTTCACGCACTGTTCCACGGAACACCCACGTGTCCTGCAGCACCATGGAGAACTGGTCGTGCACGTTCCAGCGCGGCACGGACTTGGTGTCGATGCCGTCGATCGAAATCGTGCCACCGGAAATCTCGTAGAAGCGCATCAGCAGGTTGACCATGGTGGTCTTGCCGGCGCCGGTCGGGCCGACGATAGCCACCTTCTGGCCGGCCTTCACGGACGCGGAGAAGTCGTTGATGATGGTCTTGTCCGCGTCGTAGCCGAAGCGCACGTGGCTGAATTCCACGTCGCCGCGCACCGGCTGCGGCTTGCCGTCCGCGCCGACGCCCAGCAGCGCCTGCTTGCCGGTTTCGTCGGACAGTTCCGGCTCCTCAAGGAAGCCGAAGACGCGTTCGGATGCGGCCGCGCAGCGCTGCAGGTTCTGGAACGCCTGCGCGAACTGGGACAGCGGCTGCGTGAACAGGCGGATGTACATCATGAACGCCACGATCACGCCGAACTCGATCTGCCCGTCGAGCGCGAGCGCCGCGCCCACCACGCACACCACCACGTAGCCGAAGTTGCCCACGAAATTCATGAGCGGCATCATCAGGCCGGACAGGAACTGGCTTTTCCAGCCGGACACGTACAGGTCGTTGTTGTACTTCTCGAACTGCTCGATGGAGCGTTCCTCGCCGCAGTATGCCTTGACCACGGTGTGGCCGGTGTACATTTCCTCGACGTGGCCGTTGACGTCGCCGAGCGCCACCTGCTGGCGGGTGAAGTACTTCTGCGACACCTTCATGATCACGCCCATGATGATCAGGCCGAGCAGCGCGGAACCGATGGCGCACAGCGTCATGATCACGTTGTTGTAGAACATCATGACGAGCGCGCCGACGAACAGCGTGATCGAAGTGATCAGCGAGCCGACCGACTGGCCGAGCGTCTGTCCAATCGCGTCCACATCGTTGGTGATGCGGCTGAGCACATCGCCGTAGCTGATCTTGTCGAAATATTTGAGCGGCAGACGATTAATCTTCTTGCTGATCGCCTCACGCAGCTGCTGTGCGGTGCGTTGCGTGACGTTGGCCATCAGCCAGCTTTGCAGGTAGCTCAGCAGCGCGTACCCGACGTACAGCGCGACGAGCAGCCATGCGATGCGCGACACCGCGTCCATATCGATCGAATTCATGACGGGCTTGCCGTGCACCATGGCCGGCAGACCCTTCGTGATCTCGTTGGTCATGTCCTTGAGCTTGTCCGGGCCGATGATCTGGCACACCGTGCCGGCAGCGCCCAGAACCAGCGCGAGAATCATCACCGGAATGTACCGGCTGCAGAATTTCACGAGCTTCTTCATCACTCCGCCGAAGTCCTTCGGCTTTTCCACGGCCCCACGGCCGCGTCCCATTCCTCTTGGCATGTCTCCCCCTTTCAGCGCTTCAGTTCGTCTTCGCTCAACTGCGATTCGGCGATCTGCCGATACACTTCGCACGTGTCGAGCAGTTCCTCGTGCGTGCCCTGGCCGACCACTTTGCCGTCGTCGAGCACGATGATGCGGTCGGCATTCATGATGGTGCCGATGCGCTGCGCGACGATGAGTTTCGTGGAATCCTTCGCTTCCTTTTCGAGCGCGTCACGTACGGCACGGTCGGTTTTGAAGTCGAGCGCGGAGAAGGAATCGTCGAAGATCAGGATTTCCGGATGGCGGTAGACTGCGCGCGCGATCGACAGGCGCTGTTTCTGCCCGCCCGACACGTTGGAACCGCCCTGCGAAATGCCGGAATCGTACTTCTTCTGCTTTTTGTCGATGAATTCCGTCGCCTGCGCGACGTCGCATGCGCGGCGCACGGTGTCGTCGTCGCGGTCCGTATCTCCGTACGCGACGTTGCTGGCGATCGTTCCCTTGAACAGGAACGACTGCTGCGGCACGTAGCCGATCTTGTCGCGCAACGCCTTCAGCTTGTAGTCGCGCACGTTGACGCCGTCGACGAGCACCTCGCCTTGCGTGGCGTCGTAGAAACGCGGCACGAGGTTGATGAGGGACGATTTGCCGGAGCCGGTCGAGCCGATGAACGCCACCGTCTGACCCTTCTTCGCCTTGAAATTGACGCCTTCGAGCATGGCGTGACGCGAGTCGGGGTAGGCGAAGCTCACATTGCGGAATTCGATTTCGCCTTCCTCGCCCGGCTTGCCCGCGTCCTGCGTGCCGTCGGTGACCATCGGCTCGGTGTCGATGACTTCGAGCACGCGCTGCGCGGACACGTCGGCTCGCGGCCAGAGCACGAACACCATGCTCAGCAGCAGGAAGCTCATGATGACCTGGATGGAGTAGCTGGAGAACACCACCATGTTGGAGAAGGTGGTGAGCTTGTCGACGGCGTCGGCAGCGTCGATAAGGTACGCGCCGATCCAGTAGACGGCGAGCATCAGGCCGTTCATGACGGTGTTCATCAACGGCATCATGATGGCCATGGCACGGTTGGTGAACAGCTGGGTCTCGGTGAGTTCCTTGTTGGCTTCGGTGAACTTGGCTTCCTGATAGTCCTCGGCGTTGTACGCGCGCACCACGCGCAGGCCGGTGAGGTTCTCGCGCGCCACGAGGTTGATGTTGTCGGTCAGGCGCTGCATGGCCTTGAACTTCGGCATGACGAAGTGCATGAGCACGGCGATGACCACCAGCAGGATGGCCACGGCGATGCCGGTTGCGAGCGTCCAATCGAAGCCCTTTCCTGCGATCTTGCACACGGCCCACACGGCCATGATCGGCGCTTTGACGATCATCATGAGGCCCATGGTGATGAACATCTGGATCTGCGTGATGTCGTTCGTGGAGCGGGTGATGAGCGACGCGGTGGAGAAACGGTTCATTTCCGCCGGTCCGAAGCTTTCCACCTTGTTGAATTCGAGCGAACGCAGGCGCTGGCTGAACGAGGCGCCCACGCGCGCGGCGATGAAGCCGGTGACGATGGCGCAGGCCGCCGAGCCGAGCGAGACGAGCAGCATTTTGCCGCCGGCCACCCAGATGTCGTGCATTTCACTGCCGGGGGTTTCGACGAGCTGCGTGATGTCGGCCATGTAGTCCGGCAGGGTCAGGTCAAGCCAGATCTGACCGACGATGCTGACCAGCGCGACGAGCATCTGACCGATCTCCGCTTTGGAGAGGTATCGTACGATGCGAAGCATGCTTGGTTCCTTCTCTTACGTTTTGTGTTTTGCTTGTTTTCTTACGATTAGTTTTTGCGATTTTTCGCGGTTTTTGCGATTACTGGATTGCGATTACTTACACTGTGAATTATTTACAGCGTAAGATACTACGCGTCTTCCTGTGCGTTTCCTGAGAACGCGGCTTTGACCTCGTCCGCCGTGGGGCGCGGTTTGCCGGGCATGCACAGCGACATGTACGTGGTGAATTCCTCGGTGAGCTCAACGAATTCGCGCGCGCGGCGCTCCCCCATCTGCGAGAAGATCCAGCAGATCGCCTCGCGCATGCTTTCGCGCTGCCGTTCGGCGCGTTCCCTGCCGGCTTCGGTGAGGTTCACGTGCACCACACGGCGATCGTCGGGGTCGGATTCGCGTGTGATCTGGCCTTTTTTCTCCAACGCGGACAGCAGTGCGGACACGCGTCCGGTGGTGGTTTTCATTGAAGAGGCGAGCTGCGATGGCGTCAGCGGGCCTTTCCTATAGAGTTCCTGCACGGCGAAGGGTTCGCCCTTCGCGCCTTTCACCATCTCCTGCTGCATGCGCGAGCGTTTGTCCCATGTGTTGGTCGCCAATTCGTGGAACAGTTCCTCTTCAAAGCCCACGCGGCACCTCCTTCCGTCGCAATCGCCGTCATAATATCTTACAGTGTAAACATTTTACAGTGTAAGTTATTCCCAGGGCGATTTTGCAGCGAGCAAGCTACAGAAGGCACGAAAAAGGCCGCGGGCCGAATCGCGATTATTGTGCGGAATCGGGCGCGGCCAATCGTACGTATTGCGCGGAATTCAGCCGCGACGGGCGTCGACGGAGGCGTTCAGCATCGCCAGCTCATCCTGCGTGAGCGTCAGTTCGGTGGCGGCGAAGGAATCGTTGATTTCCTGCGGATTGCGGGCGCTGGGGATGGTGAACAACCGCTCGTAGCGGCTCAGTTCCCAGGCGAGCACCACGCGCTGGTAGGAGCAGCCGTGGTTGCCGGCGACCGTGCGGAACGGGTCGTACGCGCGCTGGTCGAACGCGTCGAGGAAGCCGCCGAGGGGGCTCCAGCACACGAACGCGAGTCCAAGTTCCGCGCAGTGCTCCATCGTATGCTCAGGGTCGGGGTGCGAGGGCGAGAACTGGTTCTGCACGGCGATCAGCTTGTCGCCGAGAATCTCGCGGGCGATGTCGATCTGCGCGTTGTCCACGCGGGAAATGCCCGCGTACCGGATCACGCCCTCGTCAAGCAGCTGCTTCAGCGCGCCGACCTGGTCCTCATAAGCCACTTCCGGGTCCGGTCCGTGCGAGTACAGCAGGTCCAGCGCCTCCACGCCGCGGCCGACTCCTTTGCGTCGCAGATCATCGTTTCCGGACGCGAATCCGCCATCCACCCGTACTGGCTGCCCACAGCCTGCAAATGCTGGCGTTCCGGCTCGTTTTCGGCAACGTTCGGCGCCTCCATGGTGCGGCGATAGCCGGTTTTGGTTGCAATCAGCACTTCGTCGCGCGGACCGTCCCAGCTGGCGAGCGCGTCGCGCACCATTTTTTCGCCGTAGCCCAGGTCTTCGGCGGTGCCGGTGCCGGGTTGGCTTGGCAGGTAATACGACCAGGCGGTGTCCAGATATCGCACGCCCGCGTCCAAGCCGGCGTGAATCGTGCGGATCGCCGTATCGCGGTCCGGGCGGCCCTCAATCGCCAACGCCATCGTGCCCATGCCGAGCCGTGGAATCGCAAATCCCGCCAATTCGCCCATGTTTCGTGCGGTCGTCATAACCGTCTCCCTTCCGTCGCCACATCCGTCGCTACAAAATCCGCCACCCATTCTCGCACAAAACAGCGCGGAGCGGGTTGTCGGGCGGGTGCGGG
>OHQP01000868.1_pt1 | contig 10601 bp, 10 predicted proteins | sample 1578101 | NCBI WGS metagenome assembly OHQP01 (sample SAMEA3879569, study PRJEB24766) | human gut metagenome | biome: human-associated habitat; feature: feces | place: USA | collected 1985/1987 | reverse complement strand
ATACGCAAGATTATGCTCAATTTTTTGTATAGTTTTTAATTGGTGCTTAGTATAACCCATTTACCTTGTGCTTATTTGTGCTGATTTTTATAAAAGTGCGTAATCGAATGCTCGCTTATACTAATCTTTAATCGTTCTATAGACAAAGCCGAGGATTTGTCTATAGGTTGATTGAGGATTAGTATTAAGCGAAAAGGGACTGCTGCAATGTGCAACAGTCCCTTTTATTGTTATTATGATATTTCTCAGTTCTTCATCAGCTTGACCATAACAGCCTTCTGTGCATGGAGACGGTTCTCTGCTTCGTCAAATATCTCCTCTGCATGAGCCTCGAACACCTTTGCGGTGATCTCTTCCTCACGGTGTGCAGGCAGGCAGTGCTGTACCATTGCGTCACGCTTTGCGGCAGCCATAACATTATCGTTGATCTGATAAATGCCCTCAAACACCTTGCGACGCTCAGCTGCTTCGCCCTCCTGACCCATGGAAGCCCAGACATCGGTGAAGATAACGTCTGCATTTGCGGCTGCTTCAACGGGATCGGCGGTAAGTGTGAACTTGCCCTCGTAGTTCTTTGCAAAGTCAAGAACTGTCTTGTCGGGGTGATATCCCTCGGGGCACGCTGCGGAAACCTCCATGCCAACGGTAAGACCGCCGACGATAAGGGAGTTTGCCATATTGTTTCCGTCGCCTATGTAGCACATTTTCAGTCCGTCGAACTGACCCTTATACTCTCTTACTGTCATAAGGTCGGCAAGCACCTGGCAGGGGTGGCAATAGTCGGTAAGTCCGTTGATTATGGGGATATTGCCGTAGTTTGCAAGGTCCTCCACTTCCTTCTGCTCGAAGGTACGGATCATTATGCCGTTGAGGTAGCGGGAGAGGACACGGGCGGTATCCTGAACAGGCTCGCCTCTGCCTATCTGGAGGTCACGGGAGGAAAGGAAGAGTGCGTTTCCGCCCAGCTGGTACATACCTGTTTCAAAGGAAACACGGGTACGTGTGGAGGACTTCTGGAAGATCATACCCAAAGTTTTGCCCTCAAGGTGGCGGTGGGGAATGTTGTGCTTCAGCTCGTACTTGAGCTGGTCAGCAAGGTTCAGGATCTCGATGATATCCTCCCTTGAAAGGTCGGACATTTTAAGAAGATTTTTCATTTTATATGCCTCCTGTATATTGGTTTTGAATTTATTTACGTATCGATCCTCACTATTTCGGTGAGGGATTTGTTGCGGTAGATTATATCATTTCTTTCGGTAAAGCCCATTTTCTCCCAGAAAGCGTTGGCGCCTGTGTTTCTGCCGAACACCAGCAGAGCCGCTTTGGCTATCCCCCGGGCTTCAAGAGCGCTTACAGCCTTGTTTACAAGCTCCGAAGCGATTCCCCGATGCCTGTATTCGGGACGGACTGCGGTGTGATAGATATATCCCCTGCGGCCGTCGTTTCCTGCCATGATAACGCCTGTGATGACGCTTTCGCCGTCTGCGTCGTTTTCAACGGCAACAAAGCAGGTCTCGGGATTTCTTTTCAGAAATCTCTCTACGCCTTGGCGGGAATCGTCGATATCGTTAAGCCCCATTCCGCTGCATGAGAGCCACAGGCTGTAGATATCGTCATAGTCGGATATGGTAAGAAGCCTGACAGTCATTACGCCAGCAGCTTTTTAAGTATCTCCATGCCCTTGTCTATCTCCTCATAGGTGATGGTGAGAGGGGGCAGGAAGCGGAGCTTTTCCTTTGCGGTAAGGATAAGCAGTCCGTTTTCGGCTGCGGCGGAAAGAATATCTGCCGCTTTCTTGGTTTTAAGACGAACGCCCAGCATAAGTCCCATGCCGTCAACGCCCTCGACCTCGGGTATCTCTGCCAGCTTCTTTCTGAAATACTCGCCCTTGGCGATGACCTCGTCGCAGAAGCCCTCGGAGGAAACTGTATCAAGAACCACGTTTCCGCCTGCGCAGGCAAGGGGATTTCCGCCGAATGTTGAGCCGTGAGTGCCCTTTACAAGCACTCCCGCACACTTTTCATCGGCAAGGCAGGCACCCATGGGAACGCCGCCTGCTATTCCCTTTGCAAGTGTGGTTATATCGGGCTTTACGCCGTATCTCATGGAGGTGAGGATCGCACCTGTTCTGCCAACGCCTGTCTGAACCTCGTCGGCAACTGTAAGGATATCGTTTTCTCCGCAGAGCTTGAATATCTCGTCAACAAAGGCTTTATCAAGGGGATTTACTCCGCCCTCGCCCTGAACGAACTCAAACATAACTGCGCAGATCGTCTTATCCTCGGCGATAAGCTTTCTGAGAGCGTCGATATCGTTTCCGGGAACGTTCACAAAGCCCTCTACAAAGGGGAAGAAGTAGTTGTGGAACACGTCCTGGCCTGTTGCGGAAAGGGTGGCAAGAGTTCTGCCGTGGAATGAGTTCACAAGGGTAACGATGGTGTGTCTGCCCTTGCCGTATTTATCGAAGGAATATTTTCTTGCAAGCTTGATAGCGCACTCGTTTGCTTCTGCGCCCGAGTTTCCGAAGAAAACATCGGTATAGCCAGTAAGCTCGCAGAGCTTTGCGGCAAAATCAGCCTGCACCTTGGTGTAGAAATAGTTGGAGGTGTGCTGGATAGCTCTTGCCTGTGCGCACACAGCGTCAGCCCACTTATCGTTGCAGTAGCCCAGAGAGTTGGTGCCGATGCCGCTTCCGAAATCTATGTATTCCTTGCCGTTTTCGTCAACAGCGTCGTCATTGTGACCCTTTTCCAGAACTATAGGCAGCCTGCCGTAGGTCTGCATAACGTGCTTGTTGAATTTTTCTATTGTTTCGGACATTTATATCATTCCTTTCAGTGTGTTGCCGTATCAGATAAACTGTGTACCGATGCCCTGGCTGGTAAGCAGCTCAACGAGAATGGAGTGCTTTACTCTGCCGTCGATGATGCAGGTCTTGTGAACGCCTCTTCTTACGGCTTCAACACAGCAGTCGATCTTGGGTATCATGCCGCCGCTGATGATGCCCTGTCTCTTCATGAAAGGCACCTCGCTGACCTGAACGCTGGGGATAAGGGTGGAGCTGTCGTCCTTGTCCTTGAGAAGTCCCACGATATCGGTCATAAGGATAAGGTTCTCCGCTCTGAGCTCTGCGGCAATTCTTGCAGCTGCGGTATCTGCGTTTATGTTGTAGGTCTGTCCCTTTTCATCGCAGGCAACAGTGGAGATAACGGGGATATAGCCCTTTTCAAGTGCGTCAAGGATAGGTGTGGTGTTCACCTTGTCGATCTCGCCGACAAAGCCAAGGTCAACATCGCCCTCTATCTTGTGACAGAGTATCATCTGTCCGTCAATGCCGCACATACCGAGAGCCTTGCCGCCGTGCTGTATGAGGTGAGAAACAAGCTCCTTGTTTACCTTGCCCGCAAGCACCATCTTGACGATATCAACGGTAGCTTCGTCGGTGTATCTGAGGCCGTTTATGAACTTGCTCTCGATGCCCACACGTCTGAGCATATCGTTTATCTCAGGGCCGCCGCCGTGAACGAGAACTGTCTTTATGCCGACCAGATTAAGGAGCACGATATCGCTCATTACTGCATCCTTCAGCTCATCATTGGTCATAGCGTTTCCGCCGTACTTGATAACGACTATCTTGTCGTTGTACTTCTGTATGTAGGGCAGGGCGTCTATGAGCACCTGCGAACGTATCTCATTTGAAATGCTGTTCTCCATTGAATAACTCTCCTTTATTTATGCTGCCCGGGACATGAGCCTGCACCGCACGCTGATAATAAATATCCTTATCAGCTTCTGTAATCTCCGTTTATCTTAACATAGTCATATGTAAGGTCGCAGCCCCATGCAGTAGCCTTTGCATCGCCTGCATTAAGCTCAATGTATATCTCGATCTCGTCCTCGGTGAGTATCTTCTTTGCCTCGTCCTCGGAGAAATCAACGCCTGCGCCATTGCGGCACACTGCAATGCGTCCCGCTCTTGAGCCAAGGTCAACATCTACCTTGTTGATATCAAAATCAGCCTCGGCATAGCCTATTGCGCAGAGGACACGTCCCCAGTTTGCGTCAGCGCCGAACATTGCGCACTTGAACAGCGGTGAACGGATAACACTCTTTGCAACGATTATAGCAGTGTCAAGATCAGGTGCGGAGGAGCATATGCAGGTGAGGAGCTTTGTTGCGCCCTCGCCGTCCTTTGCAAGCATTCTTGTAAGGTTTGCCATTACCTGATAAAGGGCAGCCTTGAAGGTATCAAACTCTGCGCCCTCTGCTGCTATCTCGGCATTTTCTGCCAGACCGTTTGACATCAGCATACAGGTGTCGTTGGTGGACTGGTCGCCGTCAACGGAAAGGCAGTTGTATGTAATTTTAACTATCTCGGAAAGTGCTTTCTGGAGCATAGGTGCGGAAACGGCACAGTCGGTGGTGATAAAGTTGAGGGTGGTAGCCATATTGGGGTGTATCATTCCGCTGCCCTTTGCCATGCCGCCCAGATGACAAACCTTGCCGCCAATATCAAACTCAACTGCATATTCTTTCTTGACTGTATCAGTGGTCATTATTGCGGTAGCCGCTTCAACATTGCCTGTGTAGGAAAGCTTCTCCACCAGCTGTGGAACTGCCTTAACGATAGGCTCAATGGGCAGCACCTGACCGATAACGCCTGTGGAAGCAACGATGACCTCTTCGGGCTTTATTCCCAGAGCATCGGCAGCAAGGCTGCACATTTTCTCAGCCTTTTCCTCGCCGTCGGCATTGCAGGTGTTGGCATTCTTGGAGTTAACGATAACTGCCTTTGCCTTTCCGCCTGATTTTTCAAGATTTTTCTTTGTAACAACAACAGGAGCGCCCTTCACCTTGTTGGAGGTATAAACGCCTGCCGCATTGCACATAACGTCCGAAACGATAAGTGCGATATCATTCTTCTTAGTGGGATTTTCCTTTATGGCGCAGTAAACGCCGCTTGCCTTGAATCCCTTTGCGGCGCAAACACCGCCGTCGATGATCTTAAAATCCATATCAGTGACCTTCTTTTATAAGTTTATTTCGTTATTATCTGTTTTGCCGAATTTTTTTCAAGCATATCCCATATTGTTTTATGCAAAAGCAAGCTTTCCTTTTGGCTTAGGTATTTCCCTGCCAAGAAGCTCAGCAGTTTCTATCCACTCGTCAACGACGATGTGAACATTTTCAAGAGCGGAAAGCATTGATTCACCGTCAGCCATGCAGCCTGCAAGCTCGGGAACCTCTGCGATATATTTTTCGTCTTCTTCGCTCCGGTACAAAATGACTTCGTATTTATGAATTAAATTTTCCTCACATTCTGCATTTAAGAATTATATTCCTGCTCTGCTTTACTTATAAGAATAAATCTTTGCTTTTGAGCCATCAAGCTGAATACTGATGATTTTATCAATTATTCCAGTCCTGTTCTCTCGTCAATGCCCATCATAATGTTCATGCACTGAACTGCTGCGCCCGATGCGCCCTTGCCCAGATTATCAAGCTGGGAGCAGAGAAGAACGTGGTCGTCATTGCCGTAAACAAAAATTCTCAGCATATTTGTATCCGCAACGGTGTTGGAGAAAAGCTCGGAAGCTTCGGGCATTCCCTCAGCGCCGAAAGGCATTACCTGTACAAAATGCTCGCCTGCATAATGCTCGGACAGCATTTCCCATACATCGTGAGCCGTGACCTTTCTTGCCATGGTTCTCAGCTGAATGGGGATATTTACCAGCATACCGTTATAGAAATCTCCTACTATGGGGCAGAAAACAGGGGGATAGGAAAGTCCCGAAACTGCCATCATTTCCTTGACGTGCTTGTGGGTCTTGCCAAGGGAATATGCCCTTGTGCTGGCAAGCTGGAAGTCTCTGTTCTCGTCCTCGTATCTTGCGATAAGCTTCTTGCCGCCGCCGCTGTAGCCTGAAATTGCGTGGCAGATAACAGGGTGATAGGGAGCCAGCATACCCGATCTTACCATGGGGTACATAAGGCAGTTGAAGCCGCTGGCATAGCAGCCGGGAACGGCAGTTCTTTTTGATGCCGCAACTGCGCTTCTCTGCTCCTTTGAAAGCTCGGGCAGACCATATACCCAGTCAGGATTGGTTCTGTGAGCTGTGGAAGCGTCGATTATCTTGGTGTGGTCGTTTTCCACCAGTGAAACGGCTTCAACAGCCGCTGCATCGGGCAGGCAGAGGAATGTGTAATCGGAAGCGTTTATATACTTCTTTCTCTCCTCGGTGTCCTTGCGCTTTTCCTCGGGAATTTCAAGTATCTCGATATCGCTGCGGTCCTTGAAACGGTCAGCTATACGCAGACCTGTGGTTCCCTCTTTGCCGTCTATAAAAATCTTGTATGACATTTTCTTATTTCCTTTCAAAAATGCAGTCAGAAACTGTAGTTTTCAGAAATTATGATTTTCAGAAATTATAATTTCTGAGTTCCGCTTTCAGCTGCTCGATCTGTCTCGCAACAGCTTCGGGAGCAGGGCCGCCGTCAACATTTCTCTGCATTACGCAGGTCTCAAGGTTGATAGCCTTGTAAACGTCCTCGTCAAATACATCGGTGAGCTTCTTGTACTCCTTGATGTCAAGGTCTTCAAGGGTGGTGTCAAGCTCGATACATCTTGCAACAAGTGTGCCTGTTATCTTGTAAGCGTCTCTGAAAGGCATACCCTTCTTAACAAGGTAGTCTGCGCAGTCGGTGGCATTGATAAAGCCCTTTGCGGCAGCCTTTCTCATATTGTCCTTGAGAACGGTCATAGTTCTGAACATGGGGCTAAATGTGGATAGGCAGAGCTTAACGGTGTCAATAGCGTCAAATATAGCTTCCTTATCCTCCTGCATATCCTTGTTGTAGGCAAGGGGAAGGTTCTTCATCATGGAAAGCAGGGTCATAAGGTCGCCGTAAACTCTTCCTGTCTTTCCTCTGATAAGCTCGGTGATATCGGGGTTCTTCTTCTGGGGCATAATGGAGGAGCCTGTGGAATAAGCGTCGTCCAGCTCGATGAACTTGAACTCCCAGCTGCACCACATAACGATCTCCTCGGAAAATCTTGAAAGGTGCATCATGAGTATGGAAACGGCACTTGCCAGCTCTATGCAGTAGTCACGGTCGGAAACGCCGTCAAGGCTGTTGTAGGTGATATCCTCAAAGCCCAGCAGCTCAGCTGTGCGCTTTCTGTTAAGGGGATATGTAGTGCCGGCCAGCGCACAGGAGCCGAGAGGCATTCTGTCCATTCTCTTCTTGGTATCAGCCAGTCTGCCAAGGTCACGGGTGAGCATCTGTGCATATGCCATGATGTGGTGTGCAAAGGTGACGGGCTGCGCTCTCTGGAGGTGGGTATATCCGGGCATTACGGTGTCATAATGCTCCTGAGCGGTGGCGATAAGGGTCTCGATAAGCTCATAAGTGAGCTTGGATATCTCGTCGCACTCGTCTTTAAGGTAGAACTTTATATCAAGTGCCACCTGATCGTTTCTGCTTCGTGCGGTGTGAAGTCTCTTGCCTGTGTCGCCCAGTCTTTCGGTGAGCACCTGCTCAACGAACATATGGATATCCTCAGCATTGGGGTCAAAGTGGAGCGCACCGCTGTCAAGGTCGGCAAGTATGCCTTTAAGTCCCTCGATTATCTTTTCGCTCTCGTGCTTTTCAATAATGCCCTGCTCACCCAGCATCTGCGCATGAGCCATAGAGCCTCTTATATCATGCCTGTACATTCTTGCATCAAAGGAAATGGAGGAGTTGAAGTCGTTGACCTTCTCATCGACCTCCTTGGAAAATCGTCCTGCCCACATCTTAGCCATTTTATTTCATTCCTTTCAAATCATTCTGCTGCCGAAGTTCCTTCTGATGTTGAAGCATCTGAAGCATTTGCCGATGTTTCTTCTCTTATGCTGCCGTCCTCATTGAGCTTGTGTCCCTCTGAATCGGTACCGTAAAGCAGACCAAGATAATCCAGCTGCTTCTGATAATTATCGGCATCAATATAGTAAACACCGAAGTTGCAAACCTCTTCCATGCTCATTTTTCTGTACTGGGAAGAGCCGCCGTTATATATCATTGTAAGAACGTCATTATCTATCTCGATACGGCACTTGGCGCCGTTGCCTACGGTAAGGAAATCATCGCTTATCTCGTAGGTATCTTCCGTATAAACGGAGCCCATTGCCATGGGTGTGTGATAGATAAGACCGCCCTCGGAGGTGAACTCGTAAAGCTTGTAATAGGGGTTGCCCTCATTCTCGAAATACTCGGGGCCGTCGATATCGCACCAAACACCTACGATATCTGTTTTCAGCTGCTCGTATTTCTTCTGTTTATCGCTACTGCAGGCGGTAAGGCTTATCATCATAACAAATGCCATTGCCGCCGCAAGGAGATTTCGTATTTTAAAATTCATATTGTTACCGACTTTCTTTGTTCTTTTTATTCTAATACCAGTTAAATACAAAAATCAGGTATCGTCCTGCATATAATATTGTTCCCTTATATGCCGATTTTTACTGTGGAAATTTATTCCTGAAAAAACTAATATAACTGCGTATGCCCGAAACGTGGATTTCGGGCATAAACAGCATATATATTACGGGTTATTTTTAATTACTTGCCACGCTTCTGGTCAAGCTTTGCCTTAACGTGAGTGGGAAGACCGAAGATATTGATGAATCCGCCTGCATCAGCCTGGTTGTAAACGTGATCCTCATCAAATGTAGCAACTTCCTCATCGTAAAGGGTGTAGGGAGATGTAACGCCAGCGTTGATAACGTTGCCCTTGTAGAGCTTGAGCTTAACATCACCTGTAACAGTCTTCTGAGTCTCGGTAACGAATGCGGACATAGCCTCTCTGAGAGGAGAGAACCACTGACCGTTATAAACGATATCAGCAAACTTGATGGAAAGGTAGGACTTGATCCTTGCGGTCTCCTTATCGAGGCAGAGAGTCTCGAGAGCTTCGTGTGCTCTGTAAAGGATAGTTCCGCCGGGTGTTTCATAAACGCCTCTGGACTTCATACCAACGAGACGGTTCTCAACCAGGTCAACAAGACCGATACCGTTCTCGCCGCCGAGCTTATTGAGGGTGGAAACCAGCTCAACACCGTTCATTTTCTTGCCGTCAACAGCGGTGGGGATGCCCTTCTCAAAGTGGATCTTGACATAGGTCGGCTTGTCGGGGGCCTGCTCGGGGGAGACGCCCAGCTCAAGGAAGCCGGGCTTATTGTACTGCGGCTCGAGAGAGGGCTTCTCCAGATCAAGGCCCTCATGACTGAGGTGCCAGAGGTTCTTATCCTTGGAGTAGTTGGTCTCGCGGTTGATCTTCAGGGGGATGTTATGCGCCTCGGCGTAGTCGATCTCCTCATCACGGCTCTTGATGCTCCACTCACGCCACGGGGCGATGATGGCCATATCGGGGGCGAGAGCCTTGAGGGTCAGCTCAAAACGGACCTGATCGTTGCCCTTGCCGGTGCAGCCGTGGCAGATGGCATCGGCGTTCTCCTTCTTGGCGATGTCGGCCAGCGCGGCGGCGATGCAGGGGCGCGCATGGGAGGTGCCCAGCAGGTAATCCTCGTACTTGGCATCGGCCTTCAGGCAGGGCCAGATGTAGTTTTCCACATAGTCCTTCTTCAGGTCCAGCACATACAGCTTGGAGGCGCCGGTCTTGAGGGCCTTCTCCTCCAGACCGTCCAGCTCGGTGCCCTGCCCCACATCGCCGGAAACCGCAACGACCTCGCAGTTGTTGTAGTTTTCCTTCAGCCAGGGAATGATGATGGAGGTATCCAGACCGCCGGAGTACGCCAGAACAACCTTTTTAATATCCTTCTTATCCTTTTTCATGATAAAATTCCCCTCTCTGTAATTGTCAAGACCCGCAGGGTGTTGCTGCTTGCTGTGTGTCTTGAATATTTATTCATTCATTGCTGTATATTATACACTCTTTTATACATTTTGCAAGAGGGCAAACCTGCCAAAGGATTTTCTATATCCCGGTTTGTTTTAGGCAGGTTGCTGAATAGTTATGCGTTTATGCAGCGGATGCCTGCAAAAATATACAGGCATGTATGTATACACAGCACCGATACGGGTATTATAGCACGGTTTCCCGCAATGAGCAACACAAAATTGCAATTTTCGCAACACGGTGTCGCAGGAAAGCCGCGGAGCAAGAGGCCCCCTTGTCAAAGGGGGCTGTCCGCGAAGCGGACTGGGGGATTCCCCGCCGCACCTGCCCGCAATGACCACATATATCAGAAGGAGAGATACCATGTTCAAGAAAATCGCAGCTTTGGGTGCTGCGGCTGTGCTGGGGATCGGTCTGCTGACCGGCTGCGGCGCATCCGCCTCCACGGCCGATGCAGGTTACAGCGCCGAGAACCCGCTGGTGCTGACGCTGGCCCACGGCCTGTCGGAGACCCACACTGTCCATATCGCCATGACCCAGTTTGCGGAGGAGGTCAACGAAAAGACCGATGGCCGCATTCAGGTCAAGATCTTCCCCAACGGTCAGCTTGGCAGCGAGAACGAGAACCTTGAGCAGCTGCAGGCGGGTGTTATCGCCATGACGAAGGTCTCCGCCCCCGGCCTTGCCACCTACAACGAGGCCT
>OHQP01000866.1_pt1 | contig 10633 bp, 13 predicted proteins | sample 1578101 | NCBI WGS metagenome assembly OHQP01 (sample SAMEA3879569, study PRJEB24766) | human gut metagenome | biome: human-associated habitat; feature: feces | place: USA | collected 1985/1987 | reverse complement strand
TCACGCCTGCAACGAGACTTTTGTCTGCAAAGTGTGCGGGCGCACTGTAGTGCCGCAGGGAGCGGGCAGCAACCACAGAAACCACTGCCCGAACTGCCTTTCGAGCCTGCATGTTGATATCGAGCCCGGAGACAGAGCTTCGGACTGCGGGGGAATCATGGACCCCATAGCGGTCTGGGTGAGAAAAAACGGCGAATGGGCAATAGTCCACCGTTGCCGCAGATGCGGTGCGATGTCCTCGAACCGCGTCGCCGCAGATGACAACCCGATGAAGCTGATGAGCATAGCAATGAAACCGCTGTGCTCCCCGCCGTTCCCGATAGAGCGCATAAGAGAGCTGACGGCGCTCATGGGCGGAGACGGGGCGCTCGAATAACCCGAAAGAAAATAACGGAGTAGGTTTTGCCTGCTCCGTTATTTTTTATGTATATCAAAAAAACGGTGCAGCCCGAGTGAGCTGCACCGCCGTGCTTATTGATTTGTCGGAGACAATCAGTCGTTGTTTCCGTTATTCTTGCTTGCGCGTCTTTCGATAAGCTCGTTGAGTATTCTTGTGTGCTCCTTATCGGTGAGCGAATACTTGAGAGTGGGGATAGCGGAGAGAAGCATACCGATTGCGGGCGGAATGGAAATAAGCAGGAACATCGCCATTGCGTATTTTCCGTCGTTCGCCTCGTAGAAATGATACTTTCCTGCCGCCAGGTCGAGGTTAAGAGTCTCGATGTATTCGGCGGTGTAGTGAACAGCCGAATAAATGAAGCCGGAGATGAGCGAGGAAACGCCCATTGCAAGCTTGGTGATGAAGGACTGGCCGGAGAAGAACACGCCGTCGGTGCGAACGCCGTTCTTGTACTCCTCGTAGTCAACGCAGTCTGCTATCATTATCGACTGGAGAATGTTTATCGAGCCCATTGCCCAGGAAGCTGCGAACATCATTATAGCCATCAAAACGACATAAACCATGTTCTGCATAAGGTTGCCGCCGGCTATTTTATAGACGACAAAGATCATTGCATAGGGGACTGCACCGGCGATTGAATAGAAGTTATAGAGCTGCTTCTTGCCGAACTTTGCGGACATCTTCGGCGTGGCGGCAGTACCGATGATCATACCGCCGAGAAGGCCGATAGCCATAACCAGAAGCTGAACGATTTTTATAATCTGAAGCTGGCCGTCAACAACAAGATTGGCAAGGTTGTTGTCGAAGAAGTAGTACATAACGAGCGACAGACCGACGATCGAGAGAAGCATGATGGGGCTTCTGAGAATGCCCGAGAGGAGGAGCCTTCTGAACGGATCGTTGGAGATCGCGATTTTGAAGTTCTCCTTCATGGTGTACTTCTTTTCGGACTGCTGAACTCTCTCTTTTACAGAGAAGCCGGAAAACTGGAAGAGAATAGTTGCGAATATCGTAAGGATAACGGCGATTATGATATAGGACATCTTGTCCGCATGAATAAGGTCAAGGCCTTTCTTCTCCTGGAACATGGGGGAGAGAGCCTTTCCTGCGAAAGTGATGAGCATGCCGATAGCGCCGAGGTTTGCGACGATACGGGCGAGCGAGAGAGCCTTTGCTCTGTCGTTCTCATCGTCGGTCATAAGCGAGGTTACACCCCAGAGCGGAATATCGCCGACGGTGTAGCACATACCCCAGAGAATGTAGGAGATTGCCGCCCAGGCGATAATCAGTACATGCGCACCGGTCGATGTGTAGTCGGTGTATGTCTTGTTGCAGAATGTGAGAATGGTAATGATTCCTATCGGGATCGGGACGAACATGAGGTAGGGCTTGCACTTACCCCACTTTGTTCTGGTGTGGTCAACTATCGAACCCATCATCGGGTCATTGATAGCATCCCAAACGCGGGCGACGAAGAATATTACCGAGATGGCCATCGCCGGCAAAAAAATAATCGACTGCCAGTAGTACTGGAGTCCGCCTGCGATGATGTTGTAGATGATGTTCTGTCCTGCGAGACCTACTAAGTAACCTGTCAGCTCTTTGCCGGTGTAGGTGCTGTGCTTGATAGCCCCGCTCGGCGCCTGGTTCTTTCCTTTGCTCATTTCTACCTTCCTTTTGTGTAATACTTTATGTGCAAGTCTTTACACATAATCTCAAATTATTATACCATGTGTAAAAAGGCTTTTCAAGCACACAAATATATTTAGGCATGTTCAACAAAATGGGAAGCGCCGAATTGTTGAACATGCCTATCTGCATTATTAAATATTTCTGAAAATAAAATGCAAAAGTAAAAATGCTTGATTTTTATCGATGCAAATTATTTCAGACTGTTGATATTTTTGACAACGTGCTCTTTTATCGCCGCGAATGTCTCGTCGCTTATGTCGTGCTCGAGCTTGCATGCGTCCTCGACCGCGACTTCTTCGCTGACGCCGAGGCGGATCAGCAGATTCGAGAGCACGGTGTGCCGCTCGTATATCTTGTGCGCGACCTCAAGCCCCGCATCGGTGAGTGTGAGATATCCGTCCTTGTCCATGAGGAGATAGCCGCCCTGCTTGAGAAGTCCAACGGCGCGGCTGACGCTCGGCTTTGAAAAGCCCATGTATTCCGCGACATCGAGCGAGCGCACGACGCCTTTCTTTGAAAGTACATATATTGTTTCGAGATACATCTCGCCGGATTCCTGCAGGTGCATCTGATCCCTCCGTTCATTAAATTTGTATAATTAATGATATCACGCGCCCGCCCGAAAATCAATATGTCTTTGTGCCCGTGCTTTTTGACAAGATTATTGGTTAGCATATGCTAATCGTTTGTGGATGTTGCCGAATTTGTTAGTCTGTCAATAAAACAGGAAAAAATCATATTGACACAGCGCAAAGAATAGTTTACCATATAGCTTGGTTAGCGGTGGCTAATCTATTTTTAAAGATCGCGGTTAGCAAATGCTAATCAAATGTTTGACACTTTATTGCGGGAGGAAGATCATGACAAACCGAAGAACACTTACGGCGTCAAATATACGCTACCTTCTGACAATGAAGGAGCTCGACAGAGACGGATGCGGAGTCCGCTGCGTCGACCTTGCTTCGGCGCTCAATCTGTCAAAGCCGAGCGTGCACAATATGATGGACACTTTTTCGGAACTCGGGATAATCAGCAAAACCTCTTACGGAGTGGCGCATTTTACCGATTCGGGCAACGATACCGCGCACCGCTACGGTCATTACTATGAGATAGTTTCGGAGAGCCTGCGATGTATGTTCCCCGATATTGGGGATCTGCAAATGGCTGTGTGTTCTCTGCTCTCGGAGGTTCCGCAGGACAGCCTCGAACACATGAGCAGAAGATATGAGCAAGAAAGGGAGAAAAGCAATGGCAGTAGTAAAGTTTGAAAATGTGAGCCGCGTCTATAAAAGCGGCGACCACGAACTCAAGGCTCTCGATTCGGTGAATATGGAGCTTGAAGAGGGAAAATTTGTTGTTATCCTCGGCCCCAGCGGCGCGGGAAAGAGTACGCTTCTGAACCTGCTCGGCGGACTTGACAGCCCGACCGACGGAAAGATATATGTCGAGGGCGAGGATATATCGAAGCTCTCGAACGATGAGCTCGCCGATTACAGAGCGAAGAAAGTCGGCTTCGTGTTCCAGTTCTATAATCTCGTCCCGACCCTTACGGTTCACGAGAATGTCTCGCTCGTCAAAGAGATAGCCCCGGATTCGCTCTCCGCGACAAAGATGCTCGAAGAAGTCGGGCTTGCGGATCATCTCAAGAAGTTCCCCTCCGAGCTTTCCGGCGGCGAACAGCAGCGCGTGTCTATTGCCCGTGCGCTCGCGAAGAATCCGAAGATACTCCTGTGCGATGAGCCGACCGGCGCGCTCGATTCCGAAACCGGCGTGCGCGTGCTCAAATTGCTGCTCAAAATGGCTCGCGATTACGGCAAGACGATAGTCATAGTCACTCATAACCAGAATATAGCGAAGATGGCGGATACCGTTATAAGAGTGAAAAACGGCAGGATAGTCTCCTGTGAGGATCAGCCTATGAGATTGATTGGTAAAGGAGGCGCAGTATGCTGTTCAAAAAGCTTTTGAGAACGATGCGTCTTTACCGCGCGCAGTTTATCTCGATGATAATCATGATAGTCCTCGGAGTCGGTATTTTTGTCGGCTTCAATATGGAATGGGTCAGCATTGAGGACAACATGGCTTCGTTTTTCGAAGAATCCAACTATGCGGATTACAGAATAATATCCGAGTCGGGCTTTTCAAAAGACGAGCTTGAAAAAATAGAGAACATAAGCGGAGTGAAATCAGCCTCGCGTTATCTCTCCGTCAACGCCGATGTGAAAGAGCGTGAGGGCGATAGCCTCGCGATGACCGTTACGGAGAACGAGAATGTCTCGGGCTTTGTGCTCATGGACGGCGAAGAATATAATTCCGCGAGCGAGGACGGCATCTGGCTGTCGGATATCTACGCTTCTAAAAATGATGTGAAGATCGGCGACAAGCTGACGCTTGTATATAAAAATTTTGAAGTCAGCGGAACGGTCAAAGGCTTAATAAAAGCGGGCGAATATATGATCTGCGTACGTGATGAGACGCAGCTCATGCCCGATTATACAACCTACGGCTATGCGTTTATTTCGCCGGCTCTCTATAAAAAGACAGTTGGCATGGACTTTTATCCGCAGATAAATGTTATTTCCGATGATTCGAGAAAGCAGTTTGAAAATTCAGTCGATGATGCCCTCGGCAAGACCACGCTTATTCTTTCAAAGGACGAGAGCACGGCTTATGCTCAGGCGAAAGGCGAGAGCGACGAGGGCAAAACCATGGGCTCCGTCCTGCCGCCGCTGTTTTTGCTTATCGCGGTTCTGACTATGGTAACGACCATGCAGAGGCTGACCGCAAAGGAAAAGACGCAGATAGGCACGCTCAAGGCGCTCGGTTTCAAAGACAGGCGTATTCTCGCGCACTATACTTCATATGCCTTTTCGATCGGCATCGTCGGCTCCATTCTCGGAACGGCGCTCGGCTATATTATCGCATGGAGTGTTATGAACCCGAACGGCACGATGGGTACATATCTCGATATGCCGTATTGGCGTCTGCGTATGCCGCTGTTCTGCATTATAATTGTTGTTGCGATGATACTTATCCTGACACTTATCGGTTTTTTGTGCGTCAAGAAGATACTCCACGGTACCGCCGCCGATGCCCTGCGCCCGTATGAGCCCAAGAGAATGAAAGCCCTGCTCATAGAGAGAACGAACGGCTTCCACAAGCTCTCGTTCGGCACGCGCTGGAATCTGCGCGATGTCATGCGCCATAAGTCGCGTACCGCAATGACTCTTATCGGCATAATCGGCTGCACTCTGCTCGTTGTCGGTTCGCTCGGAATGCGCGACACTATGTCCGCTTTCCTCGATATGTACTATGACGGCGCAATAGCCTATTCCTCGCGCATATATGTTGCCGAGGGCACGACGAAAGAGCAGTGCGAAGCCCTTGCCGATAAATATGACGGCGACTGGAGTTCATCCGTCAGCGTCAAGCATGATGAAAAGACACTCTCGCTCGATATATATAATATCGAACACGATAAAGTTAAGTTCCCGGATGAGAACACCGATTATATAAAAATCGGCAACGACGGCGCGTATGTCTGCATGAGAATAGCCGATGAGTTCGGGCTCAAAGCGGGCGATACCTTCAAAATCAGCCCATACGGCTCGGACAAAGAATATGAGCTTAAAATAGCCGGACTTATCCGCAGCGTCACCGAGAGCATTGTTATCTCGCCCGAATATGCCGAAAAGCTCGATATCCCGTATAATATAGATTCGATTTATACGAGCACCGAAAAATCGGATATCGCTTCCGACAGCCTGATAAAGAGCGTTCAGACGAAGCAGTCGATAGTCGATTCGTTCGATACGTTTACTGAGATACAGAACATGATGATAGGCATTCTCGTTGTCGCGGCTCTCGGACTCGGCATGGTCGTGCTCTATAACCTCGGCGTCATGAGCTACACCGAACGCTACCGCGAGATGGCGACTCTTAAAGTAGTCGGCTTCAGGGACAAAAAGATAGGAAAATTGCTTATCGGTCAGAATATGTGGCTGACGCTAATCGGCGTCATTATCGGCATCCCGTGCGGACTCGGAACGCTCAGCTACCTCGTCAGCGCGATGGCAGGGGAATATGAGATGAACACGGTCGTCAGCTGGAAGACATATGTCATCAGCGCGCTGCTGACTTTCGGAGTCTCGCTGATAGTCAGCCTCATGGTCGCGCGCAAGAACCGTAAGATAGATATGGTCGAGGCTCTAAAGTCCGCCGAATAACTATTTGAAATATCGGTCGAGGCTCTCGGATATCATAATTTCGCGGTCGTATATTTTAATCAGCTCTGCCGTCGAGTGCAGCTGATGCGCAGAATGAATATAATCATTCTGCCCGTGCAGCCGCATCTGAAACTCCGCCGGCAGCGAGAGAAAATATTTTCTCGAACTGCGGCTTTGAGTAATCAATTCACTAAGATTTCTGTACTGCAAAAATATCACCCCGTGATATTCTTCGCAGGATAGATATAAAAATTCGCGGCGTTTAGCCGCGTTTTGAAAGGAAGAACTTGAAATGATCAAAACAACGCTGAAAATTGACGGAATGATGTGCGGAATGTGCGAGTCGCATATAAACGACGCTATCCGCAACAGCTTTGATGTCAAAAAAGTTAACTCCTCACACACAAAGGGCGAGACGGTCATAGTCTCGAAAGAGGCGCTTGACGAAGATAAAATAAAGAGCGTTATCGACAAAACGGGCTATGAACTTAAAAGCATCAGCTCCGAGGAGTTTGAAGAGAAAAAAGGACTTTTCGGATTCCTGAAAAAGTAAATATTATTAAACTAAAACCGGGAAAGGCGGTGGCGGCATGACGGCAACTGAGCTTGAAAAGAATATATACGGCGACGATGTGAAGATTATTTCGCGCACCGATGACTGCACTGTTTACAGGCTCGAGGACGAAGCCGGCTATATCGACATGACCTGCTATTCCGTCTTTCCCGGCATCGACCTTGTCTATGACGATGTGCATATGCACGGCAATTTCAGGGAGAACGCCAAGCCCGGCAATATCTTCGAGCTGAACCATTGCCGCGAGGGGCGCTTCGAGTGCGAGTTTGAAAAAGGCTCGTGCTATTTGGGACCCGGCGATCTGACCGTCTGCTGCAAACCCGACAGCGGCTACGGTTCGAGCTTCCCGCTCGGATATTACAGAGGAATAACAATAGTCGTCGATGTCGATAAAACGCCCGAATGTCTCTCGTATGTCCTGGGCGATGTGAATGTTGATCCGAAGCAGCTGATGAGCCGCTTCTATGCCGGCGGCAGGGGATATATATCCCGCTCCGACCCGGCTATCGATCATATCTTTTCCGAACTTTACAGCGGCGTTCCCGAGAATATCCGCGCATATATTCTCCGAGCTTTACAGCGTGCCCGAAAGCATCCGGCGCGGGTATTTCAAGGTCAAGATACTCGAACTGTTCCTGCTTCTCAGCGCTATCGACCTTGAAAACGATTCCGGCAAGGATGATTTCGTTTCGAGACCGCAGGTGAACCTTGCCAAAAGCGTCTGCGGTTATCTTACAGAGCATATGGACAGCCATGTGACTCTCGATACCCTCTGCGGGCTGTTTCACGCCTCCGGCACGAGCATAAAGAACAGCTTCCGCTCGGTCTACGGCGAGTCGATATATTCATATATCCGCACCCTCAAGATGCAGTCCGCGGCGCATATGCTGAAGACTACTGACAAGAGCGTGCTCGAGGTCGCGGGGACGTTCGGCTATAACAACGGCTCGAAGTTCGCCAAGGCATTCCGCGATGTCTGCGGTGTCTCGCCGAATGAATACCGCCAGTCGGCGGACAAATAAGTGTGCCCGAACGGAGTCGAAAAACAGACGCCGTTGTGATATAATATAAAAAGAGTGATGCCGCAAGGCATTTACTTTTTAGACTGCGGTTAGCAACTGCTAACCAAAAGGAGCTGAATTATGAGTGTAGTGATAGTCGGCGGCAACGAGTGTATGGTCAGACGGTATGAGGATCTTTGCCGTGAATATTCGTGCAAGGCAAAGGTGTTCGCAAAACCGGACAGGGGAATGCAGAATTTCGGCAATCCCGATCTTCTTGTGCTGTTTACCGGGACGATGTCCCACAAGATGCTGTCGATAGCCATGGGGCAGGCAAAAAAGAAGAATATCCCCGTGGCGCACAGCGCGACAAGCTCGGTCTCCGCGCTCAAAAATATACTTGATATCCACGCGAAAGGGGAGAAATAAAATGTCCGAAGATCTTGTGATATCCCAGTGCTCGCCGACCATGGCGGGGCTCAAAACCGGCAATCTTTTTACCTGCCCGATGGAGGATAAAAAGACGCTCAACGAGAGCATACGCCGCATGAACATGAAGCTCGTCCCGCGCGGGGTGCGCCTGCTCCCGGTAAAATATCTCGAAAAGCGCGTGCTGATATATATGTATCGCCCAGACAGGCTCAGAGCCGATTTAAAAGACGCACAGGCGCTCTCGATTCTCTCCGAAAAGGCTTATCCAATTGATAATGCCGACAAATGCGTCGCCGAGCTCGTCAGAAGGGTCAATTCTCAGGAGACTTTCCCGCATGAAATCGGGCTGTTCCTCGGCTATCCGTCCGAGGATGTCAACGGCTTTATAAAATACGGCGCGGACAAGGCGAAATGCGTCGGCACATGGAGAGTCTACGGCGACGAGGAGGCGGCGAAGAAAAAATTCGCGCTCTATAAAAAATGCACGAGAGTGTATAAGGACGCTTACCGCAGGCATAATTCGTTTGAAAGGCTCGTCGTAAACGGCGCGCGCTGACAATAAATCAAAATTCTGAAAGGCAGGTAAATTATTATGAGCAAAATAGCTGTTGTATATTGGAGCGGAACAGGCAACACGGAGTCCATGGCGGATGCCATTGCGCAGGGCGCAAAAGATAAGGGCGCGGAGGTAAAACTCTTCACTCCCGATTCGTTCAACTCTTCCATGGTCGATGAGTTCGACGCCATAGCTTTCGGCTGCCCCGCAATGGGTGCGGAGGAGCTTGAAGAAAGCGAGTTTGAGCCTATGTTCTCCGACTGCGAGAGCAAGCTCGGCGGCAAGAAAATCGCCCTCTTCGGCTCTTACGGCTGGGGCGACGGCGAGTGGATGAGAACATGGGAGGACACTTGCCGCGGCGACGGCGCGTCGGTCGTCTCCGAGCCGGTTATCTGCAACGAAGCTCCCGACGATTCCGCCCTCGATGAGTGCAAAGCCCTCGGCGCCGCGCTCGTATAAGACATAGCTTTCTTCATAGAGTTGCTTCCATAGACAAACCGCGTCTGCTCTTAAAGGCAGGCGCGGCTTGCTTTTGTTAGTCTGCGTTGTCTTTCTGTTCAAATCTTTTTCGTATGAATTTCACGAACTGCTTTTCGCTGTCCGAAAGCGTGTCGCTGTATTCGAGCCCGAAAACATACGGTATGCTCGGCTCAAGCTCGCGCAGAACGAGCGCGTTGTTGAGCTGTTTTATGCCTATAGCGCGATCCTGTATGAGTATATTCATGTCATACAGAAGCAGTGCGGAGACTCCCGACGAGTTTCCCTGATAGAATATGTTGCCGATGCCGTCGAGAAGATAGCCGAGGAACAGCAGATAAAGAATATTAAAACAGTCACGCTCGAAATAGGCGAGGTATCCGATATAGTGCCGGAATACCTTGTCGACTGCTGGAATTATTTCAGAAAGCGCTATCCCGCGCTCGAAAATGCAGAGCTTGACTATGAAATACTCGAAGCGGCAACATACTGCGAGGACTGCGGAAAACAGTACCTGACCGTGCAGTACGGCAGAATATGCCCGCATTGCCAAAGCGAGCGGACATACCTTATCCGCGGCAGGGAGTGCAATATAAAAGAATTGGCAGTCATCGGAGAATAAAAATATAAAGCCACAATTTGCAGTTTGTAATGCGGATTGTGGCTTTTGTTTTAATTTCGCTTTTTGTCTTTTGGGAGTCTTATTGCGCCCAAAAAGAGCGGAAATGGGAGACGGAAAGCTTTATACTTTTCTTCGTAAGGGACGCGGAAAGCCGCGATCCCTATAAAAAAGTCAATCGGTTAGCAATCGCTAATTGCTTCACAGGGAGGAATGTAAATTGGATAAGAAAACCGAGAAAAAGCCGTCCGATCTCAAGCGTCTTTTCAGCTATGCCGGCAATTTCAGGTTTCTGACGGTCGCGTCAATTATCCTGTCCGCCGTCAGCGCGGTCATGGCTCTCGCGCCGTTCCTCAAGGATTCCCCGATAATCCTCATGGACGAGGCGACCGCTTCGCTCGATGCCGAAAACGAGACGATGATTCAGGAGTCGCTCTCGAAGCTTATCAGGAATAAGACCGTTCTGATAATAGCCCACAGAATGAGAACCGTTTCGGGCGCAGACAAGATAGTCGTGCTCAAGGACGGCGTCGTCGCCGAAAGCGGCAGACCCGAAGAACTGATAAACGAAAACGGCGTCTATGCCCGCATGACGGCTCTCCAGACCCGCTCGAACGCGTGGAAGCTGTAAAATGAATTTACCCGTCCGCACTCTC
>OHQP01000851.1_pt1 | contig 10725 bp, 5 predicted proteins | sample 1578101 | NCBI WGS metagenome assembly OHQP01 (sample SAMEA3879569, study PRJEB24766) | human gut metagenome | biome: human-associated habitat; feature: feces | place: USA | collected 1985/1987 | reverse complement strand
TGCGCAAAACCCTACCCCCTGCGCGCGAGCCTTTTTTATCCCCGGCTTAATCCTTTTTTAACTCCCGCCGTCTAAACTGAAAACATACAACATACCAACCCGATTTTAACTGAGGAAAAAATGCGCGTTATCGCTCTCATATTGTTTTCATCTTTTCTCTGCATGAATGCCCGCGCCGCGGCAATCCTTGAATTAAACCCGGACGAAACGCGTTTTGTCGCCATGCGCGCCGACAAGGTAAACGCCCGTTCCGGCCCCAATATCCGCTACCCGATAGAATGGATTTACCAGCAGCAGAACTACCCGGTAGAAATCATTGCCGAATATGACCAGTGGCGCAAAATAAAAGACTATGAAGGGACGATAACCTGGGTGCGCAAAAATCTCCTGACCAACACCCGCTATGCGCTGATTACCGAACCGGGCGAAAACAACATCTATGAAAAAGACAGCCTTAATTCCGACGTCATTGCCCGTGCCGAAAACGGCGTCGTCGCCAAAATCAAACGCTGCGGCCAATCTTTTTGCCAGCTTGAATTTGAAAACAATATTGAAGGCTGGATGCAGCGCAGCATCCTCTACGGCATCAAAAAGGGCGAAATTATAGAATGAGCGCTCTCTGCCCCCGATTGCAGCACCGCTGAAAAATCGCTCCCGACATTCCGCAGCCTTTTTATAAGAGCCGGATTTGTCAATTTTTAGACAAATATTAAATATCAGTTAACAAAATATTTCATTTTGGTTAATAGAAGAAGACAAGCGATTCGCACAAGATTTATTTTCGATTCCCGCAAACTTCGGCACAGATTCGTTTTGCGCCGGATTTAGACTTTAAAATGCAAATTTTATACAAAAAACATCTTTACAAATAAAATTTTATATGTTAGAAATGGGGCAAGGTGTATTTAAACGCCGGTTTTATGCATAAAATTTTAAGATTTGCCCCGGTAAAAACCATGATAACCAAAAACAACGGGGCAGAGGAGACACATATGAACAACATAATAAGACGCTTATGTTTTGGTCTTGGCATTCTTGCATTATTCTGCAGCATTTCCGGCACATCTGCCGAAGCTGCCACGCGCCTGACCCCTGCGCACCTGTACAATTGGGCAAAAACCGGCAACATAACGCGGCTGCAGCAGTTCAAACGCTACATCAACCTGCAGGACCGCAACCGCAATACTGCGCTATGTCTGGCTCAACAGGCCGAAGACCGGGACGCTTACGCCCTTCTCCTCAAATTCGGCGCCAGCACCAAAGTTCCCTGTCATGACGACAATGATCCGATTTGTGCCGTAATCGCCGGCGAAAAAACTAAAATATCTCCGGCCGGCATTTTGCTGCTTGGTGCCGGAGCAGCCGCCGGGGCATATTTTCTGCTTGATGACGATGACGGCGGAGACGACCCCGTTTGCCCGGTCGACTATCCGAGCACATTGCCCTGCCGGCCGAGCGGAAACGGATTTGTTACCGATCAGGACAGTAAATCCGTTAACAACATAACCTGTTACAAATGTACCTATACCTGCGCCCCGGGCTGGAGTGCCGGAACCTGCCCCGCAGGAAAAGCCTGCAATACGATTACAAGCCCGGTTCAGTGCTATCAGGTAACCGGCTGCCCGATTGATTATCCCTTCACTGATAAAGGACTGTGCGAAGCTGACGGTTACACCTGTACCGAAAGCGCCAACGGTTCCGGATGCTGGAAACGTACCGGCTCGCAAACCTGCCCGGTTGACTATCCGGATACAAAACCGTGCCTTCCGAGCGACAAGGGTTACACCACCACGCAGGACTCTGTTCAGCAAGGCTTCAACACCTGTTACAAATGCGCTTATGAATGTGCACCGGGCTGGAACGCAGGAAGCTGCCCCGCCGGTCTGACCTGTGATACGATTACCTCTCCGGTACAATGTTATCAGAAAAAAGGCTGCGACACCTCTGCCGGAAATTATGACACGCAACAGGCGTGCGAACTGGCCAACCCGGGATACGACTGCACACAGGCCGCCAATCAGTGTTGGGTTCCCGGCGCCGCTTCACAATGCCCTGCCGGCTATGACACCGCAATTCAGACTCCTGCCGACTGCGGCGTTGGCGGAACTAATGGTTGGAAAGTTGAATTCAACGGCACGTCCGGCGGCAAACAATGCGGCAAATGTACGGCTTTGGCTTGTGAGACCGGCACCACGCAGTGCGAACCGGCCGGTACCGGATTTACCCTCACCTCAAAAGAAAACGGCGATTACAGCGGCAACACTCCGTGTCTGACCTGCACCTATGCCTGCGCCGACAATTACTACACTTCCGAAAACGCCTGTACCAGCAACGGCGCTTACCAATGCTCGTCCGTAACTGACCATGGGCTGACCTGCTGGCTGCGCGGTAACGCCGAACAATGCGAAATCGGCTCCACCAAATACCAAAGCGTTGCCGACTGCGGCGATCAGGGAGCCAACGGCTGGACTTATACCGAACACGGCATGTCCGGTAATCTGAAATGCGGCGAATGTACGCCTAAAACCTGTCAGGACGGCTCATCTACCGCCAGATGCACCCCCGGAACCTATACCCAAGTCGCCAGCGAAACGGAACATGGCGCCGCCGGTGACAGTATCTGCTATCTCTGCACCTACGCTTGTAACGAATCAAACGCCTTTAGCCAGCAAAGCACTTGTCAGGCCGGCGGGTACACCTGTACGCCAACGCCCGCAGAACACGGCATAGTCTGCTATGTCCGCAACGGTTCCCAAACCTGCCCGGACGACTACCCCAGCTCCACCAAGTGTACGCCAAGCGGCAACGGTTTCACCACCACCGAAGATTCCACACAAGTCGGCGACAACACCTGTTATAAATGTACTTATGCCTGTGCGACAGGGTGGACTCCCGGCAGCTGTCCGGCAGGAAAAGCCTGCAACACAATCACGACACCCGTACAATGCTATCAGGTAACCGGCTGCCCTGTCGATTATCCGTTCACCAGCGAAGAAACCTGCCAGGCTGGCGGCTACACCTGTACGGAAAGTGCGCCCGGTTCAAACTGTTGGAAACGGGGCGAAGCTTCACAATGCCCGGATCCCTCCTATAATACGTCAATCCAAACTCCTGCCGACTGCGGTGTTGGCGGAATCAACGGCTGGGAAGTTATCTTTAACGGCTCGTCCGGCGGCAAACAATGCGGCAAATGCCAGGCTCTGGCTTGTGAGAACGGCACCACGCAGTGCGAACCGGCCGGTACCGGATTTACCCTCACCTCAAAAGAAAACGGCGATTACAGCGGCAACACTCCGTGTCTGACCTGCACCTATGCCTGCGCCGACAATTACTACACTTCCGAAAACGCCTGTACCAGCAACGGCGCTTACCAATGCTCGTCCGTAACCGGGCATGGGTTAACCTGCTGGCTGCGCGGCAATGCCGAACAATGTGAAATCGGTTCTACCCAATACCAAAGCGTTGCCGACTGCGGCACCAAGGGCAGCCTCGGCTGGAGTTACACCGAACACGGTATGTCCGGTGATTTGAAATGCGGCGAGTGCGACAAATTGCAGTGCAACAGCGGTTTCAGCACCTCCAAACAAGACGTCAGCGACTGCGGCAGCCAGGGAGCCAACGGTTGGACAATCCAGATTGACAGTACGCGTTACAATGGCGATGAAGCCTGCGGCAAATGTACAGCCAAAACCTGTCAGGACGGCTCGACGACAGCCGGATGCTCTGCCGGAACCTATACCAAAGTTGCCAGCGAAACGGAACATGGCGCTGCCGGTGACAGCATCTGCTATCTCTGCACTTACGCTTGTAACGAATCAACAGCCTTTGCCGAACAAAGCAATTGTCAGGCAGGCGGCTACACCTGCACGCAGGTTGAAGAAAACGGAAAGACCTGCTGGCTCAGAGGATCTGCTTCCCAATGTCCGTCCGGCTACACTGCCGGGCTGGAAGACTGCAGCGGCAAAGCTCACCCCGAAGGCTGGAATTATTCGTCAAGCGGCACCTCCGGCGGACAGGTATGCGGTAAATGTGAAGCCAAAACCTGCACCAACGGCGCATCCACTTCAAACACCAGCGTTTCTTCCTGCGGCGTCGGCGGCAGCGAAGGCTGGAACTTCAGCATTAACGGCTATGCCGGCGACACCGCGTGCGGCCTGTGCACAGCAAGAACCTGCGATACCGGGTCTACAGATATCACCAGCGCTGCCGATTGCCAGACAACCGGTATCAACGGCTGGACGATTAACCGTGTAGATTATGCCGGAAACACCGCCTGCAACGAATGCGTTGCCAAAACCTGCCCTGTCGGTTCCAGTACCAGCCAAACCTGCAATAACGGTACCTATACCACGGGTTCGGCGCAGGAAACCGGCTCTTTCCAGGGTAATACCCCCTGCTACGAATGCAGCTATGCTTGTAACGAATCAAATGCCTTTGCCAGCCAGACCAACTGCACTAATGGCGGCTATACATGCACTACCACTACTGAAAACGGCAAAACCTGCTACATCCACAACGGTTCGCAAAGCTGTCCGTCCGAGTATAACAACGGCACAACGCCCTGCTCCGGCGGAACCGGCTATACTTACAATCAGGAAACGACCACTGTCGGCAGCAACACCTGCTATAAATGCACTTATTCCTGCGCTTCCGGTTGGACGGCCGGCAGCTGCCCGAGCGGCAAAACCTGCACCAACTCTATTACCTCTCCGGTAGCCTGCTACACTGGTGCCCAATGCCCATCCGATTATCCGTTCACCAGTCAAGCAACCTGCCAGGAAGGCGGCTATACTTGTACAGAAAGTGCCAGCGGATCAGGATGTTGGAAACAAACCGGATCGACCAGTTGCCCCTCTGGCTACAGCACAGCCTATCAGTCCGTTGATAACTGCGGAACATCAAAAGCTAACGGCTGGACTTTCTCTTCCAGCGGCACTTCCGGCGGTCTGGTCTGTGGCAAATGTACCGAAAAAGACTGCTCCAGCGGCCAGACAACCGCATGCGCCACCAGCAGCTATGCCACTGTCGGAACGGAAAATACCGGTGCATATTCCGGCGACACCCAGTGTTTCACCTGTTCATACACCTGCAACAATACTTCCGGCTTTGACTCCTGCCCGACCGGAGCTTCTTCCTGCGGAACGGACAGCGTTTCAGGATGTAAATATGTCATCAGCTGCGATGCAAGCAAAGGATATATCCTGACTAACGGTACTTGCGCCTGCGACAGCAGATTTTCGCACAGCAGCTGCCCGACCGGAGCCAACTGTTCGCAATGTGAAGGAAAATATGGTATTGACTCTTGTAAAGAGGAAGAGGGATATATTGAAGATAACGGCACATGTATATTGGTAAATGCCTTCAACTCCAAGCTTACTCTGACAAATCAAACCGCCATAGACATTACAATCAGCGCAGAAGAGAGCAAAGACATATACGGCATAAAGAACGGAGCGAACATAAAGAACACGACGGACAGCGTAAACGGGGGCATCGGGCGCATCACCATCAGCCACTTCGGCACGGGCACGGCGTACGGCATGTACGGCTCGTCCTCCGGCACCGTTACCAATGACACCGGCGCATCCGTTGCCATCAAGAGTTATAACGGCGGTGATGCCGTCGGCATCTACTCCAACATCGGCGGCACCGTCATCAACAAAGGCTCCGTTGCCATCTCCGGAAACGCCGAAAACGCTTACGGCATCTATGGCGAAGGCCAAAACACCATCACCAACGAAGGTTCCATCGACGTTGAAGGGCAAAACGCCTACGGCATCTACGTCAAAGACGGTCAGGGCACCACGGTAACCAACACCGAAACCGGCACCATCACCGTCAACTCTTCGCCCGACGGACAGGCGCACGGCATCTTTATTGATGAAAATTCTTCCGACGCCGTCGTCAACAACTTCGGCACCATCACCGTCAACGGCGAAATCCGCGAAGGCAGTTCCGGCATTACTCTCAACGGGGCAAAACTCCGCAATTACAGCCTTATGAGCTTCTCCGGAGACGCCGACCTCGACGCCCTCGGCGGCAAAATCTACCTTGAAGACGGCGGCGTTTATGAAGCCGAAAGCCTCAAAGGCGACCTCGCCGCAGGTTCCTCCACCGTCATGGGCGGCAATCAGGATACCTATGTCCAGGAAGGAAGCCTCAAAACCGAAAACGCCGACGGCTTGAACCTCTCCTCAGAATCTGCCCTCTTCAAAGCCGAGAAAAAGCAAAACGCTTCCGGCGGCTATGACGTCGTCCTCAACCGCAGAAACTTCAACGAGTTTGCGCAAAACGCCTCCCTCGGCGAATATCTTGAACAGAACTACAAACAAGGCAACCTTGAAGGCATGTATGACGATATCAAAGGCGCTTCTTCCGACGCCGGCGCTGCCCTCAGCATTGCCGACAAGGCCGGCCTCAATACCCTCACCAACTTCGCCGACGAGAACTTCCAGGTGCTCCGGAGCCTTAACCGCAATATGGCCGACACCATCTTGAAACCGTCCGACGAGCCTTACCGCGTTATCGCCGGTTATGACAACTATAACCTTGAAACCGACAACAAGAGCTACCTCTCCGGTTACGACCTCTCCGCCAACTCCATGTATACTTTTGGCGACAAGAGGATTGATAATAAAAACCGCCTCGGCCTCGGTATCGGTTATACCAAAATTTCAACCAGCTATGACGACGGCGGCGACCGCGACCTCAACATCGTTACCGTCTTTATGCCCTGGCTCCACAAATTTACCGACAACCTCCGCCTCGCTTCCGTCTTAAGCCTCGGCTACGGTTACGGCGAATACGACCGCGGCTCCGACAGGGAATCGGACATCACCGACTTCTTCTACGGCCTTACCAACGAACTCCGCTACACCGTTGACCTCAACGGCTACGCCGAACTCGAACCCGCCCTTATGCTCAACGCCCTCGGCTATACCGAAGACGGATTTGACGAAGGAAACGGCGAAAACGACCTCGTTACCAAAAAGACGCACAACCTCTCCGTCGAAGCCGGTATCGGCCTCTTCCTCAAAAAAGAAGTCAAAACCGAAAAGTACGGCAAGTTCGCCTTTAAGGTCGGCGGCGTCTATTACCACGAATTCGCTTCGCCCTTCGACGACATCAAGGCCAGACACAGCTCAGGCTCCGGATGGTACTACATCCGCGACGACGCAAACCTCTATCAGCGCGACCGCGCCGTCCTCGAAGCTGCCCTTGATTACGAGTATAAGGATATCGCTCTTTACGCCAAGTACAACCGGCTCATACAGAAGAACGACCCTCAGCTCTTCGACCTCGGCGTCAAATACAAGTTCTGATAATACGCCCGCACACACCAAGCCTGCGCACACCCCAAGCGTGTAGACCTCATACGCGCGCACCACAAACGCGCGTGCCCCAAACGCGTAGACCACGCCTGCGCGTGCCCCAAGCGTATAGACCTCAAACGCGCACACCACGCGCCTGCCCGCCCTACACCCAAAACACCGCGCCCCTCCCTCTGCGCAAAACCCTACCCCCTGCGCGCGAGCCTTCAGGCGCAACTCTGCCCCTTCTATAACCCGGTGCCAGTCGCTCCCACCACACCCCTCTCTCTCATTCCTCCTCCCTGTCCGCGTCCAAACCCACGCCAATGCGCCAATATCGCAGCCCAACACAAAAAATACGTCCCATAACCATAACATAAAAAATCCAGCGCCCACGGACACTGGATTTTCCTTTTCTTCACAAAACAGCTGCTATTTACTTCTCAGGCATTTTGTCCGCCAGTTCTTCCAGCTGATCCAGATAATAGCCTATCAGATTTAATCCGCCCTGCCAGAACTCCCTGCTCTCCGGGTTCAGCCCGAACGGTGCGAAAATCTCCTTATAATCACCGATAGCCGTTTTGGACAACAGTTCCAAATACTTGTTCTCAAAATTTTCAACCTTGTTCTGCAGCTTCAGCCAGTACAGCGAATTGACCACGCAATCGGCAAAAGAATAAGCATATACATAAAACGGCAAAAAGAAGAAATGCCCGACCTGTTCCCAAATATAGGCGGAGTTTTCATCTACCTCTACCCACGGCCCCAAGCTTGCTTTCATCTCTTCCAGCCAGATTTCGTTCAGCCGTTCGACGGGCAGCTCGCCGTTTTTACGCTCGTTATGCGCCCTTGTTTCAAAAAAATGAAACGCAATCTGGCGTATTGCCGTATTAATCATATCATTGACCTTCATCGCCAGCAACGCAATTTTCTCATTGTCGGTCTTCGCATTGTTGAGCATCGACTGGAACACCAGCATTTCGCCGAACACCGACGCCACCTCTTCGGTCGTCATTCGCGTCGTCTCGTTCAGGACACCGTTTTGCCGCCGCAGCTGGTGATGGCACCCGTGACCAAGCTCATGTGCCAGAGTCAATACGTCATTGCAGCAGCAAAAACGGATGCTCCTCGGTCAGCGGTCCCGAACAAAAAGCTCCGCTGCGCTTGCCGTCTTTCGGCGCCACATCAATCCACGGTTTATCAAAAAACTCACGCGCAATCGTATGCAGTTTCGGCGAAAAGGCATGGTACGCATCCAAAACCGTCTTAACGGCTTCTTCCCACGTATATTCCTTGTCATCTTCAAGCGGCAGCGGCGCATTTCTGTCCCAATATTTGATTTTCTCCACACCGAGCAGTTTCGCCTTTATCTTGTAAAAGCGCCAGGCGATGTTTTCATAATTGTCCCGCACCGTCTGCGCCAGATTTTCCACCGTTTCGTCGCTGACTTCTTCCGACAAATTGCGTGACGACATCGGCAGCCGCCTTGTCTTTCATAATCATATTATAGATATAGCCCGCCTCAAAGCTGTTTTCTCTGGAAACATTGTTAATCTCCTTGCCGGCCTTTTCGCGCAACTCTGCATCCGGACTGAGACACAGGCGGCTGATTTGCGCATCGTTATAGCTTTTGCCGTCCACCGAATACGACAGCCGTGCCATAAATTCCTCATACAGGCGAACCCATGCCGAACCGGACGTTACATCTTTTTCCAGCAGCGTTTTTTCAACTTCCTCCGACAGCTCGTAGGGCTTGAACTTCCGCACCCGTTTTAAATACGGCAGATAAAAGCGTACCTGTTCATCAGCCAAAAGCTTTTCTTCCGCCGCCTTGTCCAGCTTGTTATATTCAAGAGCAAAAAACAATAGATCCTTTCCCGCGTCGTTCAACCCTTCAACCACGCGCTGGTAGAGAGCCGACGCCTTCGCATCAGTCAAATGCGTCGAAGAGTTAAGGCTCGCATACCCGCCGAGTTTGGATGCAATACGGCTCATTTCTTCCAGCTCTTTCAAGGCCGCAACAAACGCCGCGCCGTCAAGCCCCGCTACTTTGCCGCGGTACTTCGCCGCAAAAGCTGCCGCTTTGTCGGCATACGCGTTGAGGTCTTCGCCGATTTTCGGGTCATCAACCCCGTTATAATATTCAGATAAATCCCATTCCGGCATTTTCTCTTTATTTTCCATATTCTTACACTCCTTACAACTATATGTCCGGCCGCAGCTGCAGCCCGTTTTCCGGTTCATTTGCCTTCCTGCCGGCCTTTATATCTCTCTGCCGGCATCATCTCCTCCCGCCGGCACTTATGCCTTTCTGCCGGCTCACTTCTTCTCCTGCCACAAATCTTCGCTGGTTTCCCTGCCGTCCAGCCTGTTCGCCTTTAACAAATCTTCCGAAAACGGTTCGCTTAATTCCGGCGGAATCTTAAAATTCTCCGATTCGAAAAAATAATTGCTCCATGGCGCCGGCTGTTTGCCGTCCAGCCAAAGCCCGACGCCGTCCGCAACAATGCCCGCATAACAGACATAACTTTCGCCGACGGCACCCAGCACGCCCCAAATCCGGCGCCCGGCTCCCTGCAGGCTGAGTTCCTGCGCCAGCCGGTAAGTGCAGGGTGTAAAACCGCGCATTTTTGCATCGTCATGCGGCGCAGCGGCAACAATCGCCGCAAATATCAAAAACAACAGCGCCGCCGTCAGCAGTAGAATGCCGAACCAGTATTCCTTTAACGCTTTGCCCAATTTTCCCTTTCCTTATAAAATTCCTCCAGCAAGGCCAGCTCCTCGCGCGTATTGGCGCTGGCGACCTCTTTCGGATTGCCCTCAATCGCGGTGCATTTAAGTCCCATTCCGCGCGCAATTTTGACCGCATCGGTAAGATAATATTCCTTTGCCGCATTTTCATTGTCAATTTGTGCCAAAATTTTAAATAAATAATGCCCGTCAAATCCCATGCACCCGGAATTGCAGAAATCAATGCTCCGTTCTTCTTCCGTTGCATCTTTATATTCGACAATCCCTGTCAGCTCCGTTCCGCTCATCTTCAGGCGTCCGTACCGAGCCGGATCTCCGGGTCTGAACCCGAGCACAACAACGGCGTAGCCTTTGCGGATTCTGTCTGCAATTTTCAAAAAGGTTTCTTCCGTAATCAGCGGCGTATCGCCGAAAATCACCAGCACCGGCCCGTCAAAACCGCCTTTCAGCGCTTCTTCGGCGCACCTGACCGCATGTCCCGTGCCAAGCTGTTCCGCCTGCACTGCAGTCCTGTACGGCGCAGTTTCGTTTTTCACCATATCTCCGTCGGGAGAAACAACCGTTACGACATCCTTTACGCCGATTTTCTCCAGCGTATCAATAATATGGCGTATCATCGGCTTGCCGCACACCGGCATCATCACTTTCGGCAGGTCGGATTTCA
>OHQP01000850.1_pt1 | contig 10733 bp, 7 predicted proteins | sample 1578101 | NCBI WGS metagenome assembly OHQP01 (sample SAMEA3879569, study PRJEB24766) | human gut metagenome | biome: human-associated habitat; feature: feces | place: USA | collected 1985/1987 | reverse complement strand
GTCACCCATGAGATGGGCTTTGCCCGCAATGTGTCTGACCGCATCATCTTTATGGAAAACGGCATTGTGGCGGAGGAAGCCCCCGCCAAGGAGTTCTTCCTGCATCCGAAGCAGGAGGCAAGCAAGCGCTTTCTGCGCACGGTCACGGATGATTTCGACTACAGCATCTGACAGGGGAGGAAAGGCAGTATGGCAGGGGTGGTACATTCCATTGATGAGCTGGTGGGTCATACGCCGCTGATGGAGCTTGACCGTTTTGAACGGCAGCAGCACTGCGGGGCGCATATCCTCGCAAAGCTGGAATTTTTTAACCCGACCGGCAGCGTTAAGGATCGCGCGGCGCTGGCGATGATTCAAGCGGCCGAACAAAGCGGGGCGCTGAAGCCGGGCGGAACCATTGTGGAGCAGACCAGCGGAAACACCGGTATCGGTCTGGCCGCCTTCGCCGCCGCCCGCGGGTATAAAATGGAGATTTTCCTCGAGAGGGGAGCGTCCCTCGAACGCCGCCTGATTTTGCAGGCCTACGGTGCCCGGCTTCTCGACTACAAGGACGCCACCGGCGAACGCCCCGAATCTGAGCGAACCCACCCCTGGCAGGAGCCGGAGCGCGAGGCAACCCTGGCGGAAATCGCCGCCTACTGCAGACGCACGGGGGCGTATTTCAACAATCAGGCAGCCAACCCGGCCAACCCGGAGGCGCATTTCCGCACAACAGGGCCGGAGATCTGGCAGGATGCCGGCGGCAATGTGGATGTGCTGGTCTGCATGGCAGGCACAGGCGGTACAGGCAGTGGCACGGCGCGGTATCTGCGCAGCCGCAACCCCGGGCTGCGTGTCGTGCTGGTGCAGCCCCACCCCGACTCCCGCCTGACACCGGAGCATCCGGATGTGCAGATCATCGACGGTGTTCTGCCGGCCTACGGCGTACCGGAAGAAGAACTGTCGGAGTATCTGACACCGGATTGGAGCGATGAATACATCAATGTCCGCACGGCCGAGGCCTACGCAACGGCCCATGATGTCCTGCATACGGAGGGACTGTTTCTCGGCACATCGGCGGCGGCTGCGCTGCATGCCGCGGTACAGGTCGGACAGCGCGCAGAATATGCAGGCAAAAGCATCGCAGTCATTCTGCCGGACAACGGTATGAAATATCTGTCCACACCCATGTATCAACAGACTATATAAGGGGGATACAACCATGAGAATCGGCAATGTAGGTATTTTTGTAAAGGATTTGGCGGGTGCAAGAAAATTCTTTGAGGATTACTTCGGCGCAACGCTGCTGAAAACCTATAACGAGGAGGAAAACAACTACTACTCTGACATCCTGCAGCTGGATGAGGGGGCATGGATCGAGCTTATGACAAAGCCTGAGATCGTAGATGCCCCCAAGGACCCCAACCGCACGGGGCTTGCCCATATCTGCATCAAGGTGAGCAGTCGGCCGGAGCTGGACCGCATCATCCAAAAATTCAAGCAGGACGGCTATAAGATCCAGTATGAGCCGTCCAACCCGACCGGCGGCGGTGAGGTGCGTGCCGTGACCTTTGAGGACATTGTGCTGGAAGTCAACTACACGCCGGAAGCGTAAAGCAAACAGGGCGGGGGAGAGTGACCGCCCGGAATACCCAACAGGGAGAGTGGTACTATGAGTTTATCTATCGAGAGCCGATGTATCCATCTGGAGGGGGACGACCCCGCAGCGCGGTACGGCGCTATCAGCTTTCCTATTTACCAGACAGCGACCTTTGCCCACCCCGCTTTGGGGGAAAGCACCGGCTATGATTACAGCCGTGTGCAGAACCCCACCCGCCAGCAGTTGGAAAAGACGGTGGCGGCACTGGAACAGGGCACCGATGCCGTTGCGTTTTCCACCGGTATGGCTGCCATTCTGGCGGTGATGGAGCTGTTTGCACCGGGGGATCATATCGTGGCGGAGGCCGACCTGTACGGCGGCACACCCAGACTGTTCCACACGGTCAGTGAGCCACGCGGTATTACCTTTACAACGGTGAACTTCAGCGATGGCACCGCGCAGGTGGCAGCAGCGATCCGCCCCGAAACGAAGGCGCTTTATATCGAAACGCCCACCAACCCGATGATGCGTGTTACTGATATCCGCGCAGCTGCCGAGCTGGCGCATGCACATGGGGCGCTGCTTATCGTGGATAATACCTTTCTCTCGCCCTATCTGCAGAACCCACTGACCCTTGGGGCAGACATCGTTGTACACAGCGGCACCAAGTATCTGTCCGGCCACAATGATACGCTCGCCGGCTTTGCCGTGGTAAAGGACGCTGCGCTGGCCACCCGCCTGCGGGAAATCAGTAAGACGATCGGTGCGAATCTGGCACCGTTCGATGCATGGCTGCTGCTGCGCGGTATCCAGACGCTGGCGGTACGGATGGACCGCGCCGAGGAAAATGCAATGGCGCTGGCGCAGTGGCTCAAAACCCGGCCGGAGGTCACGCGGGTCATCTACCCCGGCCTGCCGGAGCATCCCGGCCATGCGCTGATGAAACAGCAGGCGCGCGGCTTCGGTGCGATGCTGACCTTTGAGGTGCGCGACAAACGGGAAGTACCTGTGCTGCTGAAAGCAGTGCGCCTTATCCGCTTTGCCGAGAGTCTGGGCGGCACCGAAAGCCTGCTGACCTACCCGATCACCCAGACCCACGCTGATGTGCCGCCGGAGGTGCTGGCGGCGAACGGCCTGACCGACCGTATCCTGCGCCTGTCGGTGGGAATTGAAAATATAAACGATCTGCGCGCCGATTTGGAACAGGCGTTTGCAGCCGTACAAGCCGCCCTGTAAGAAAAAGGAGCCGATGATGAGCGAACGCAATCTGGATTTTGATGCGGTCATTGACCGCCGCGGCACCAAATGCCTGAAATATGACTTTGCCGTGCAGCGCGGCCGTCCGGCTGATGTCCTGCCGCTTTGGGTCGCAGATATGGACTTCAAGACCTCCTCCTACATTGAGGATGCGCTGATCCGTCAGGCACAGCATGCCATCTACGGCTATACCGAGTCAGATGATGCCTATTTTGACGCTGTACAGCACTGGATGCTGACCCGCCACGGCTGGCAGGTGGAGCCTGCATGGCTGCAGAAAACGCCCGGCATCGTCTTTGCCATAGCGGTTGCCGTCAGGGCCTGCACCATGCCCGGGGAGGCGGTGCTGATCCAGCAGCCGGTCTACTACCCGTTCAGTGAGGTGATTCTGGACAATGGGCGCAGGTTGGTATCCAGTGATCTGGTACTGGATGAGAAAACAGGAAGATACCAGATAGACTTTGCTGATTTTGAAAAGAAGATCATCGAAAACAAGGTCCGCCTCTTTCTGCTGTGCAGCCCGCACAACCCCGTGGGCCGTGTGTGGAGCCGTGAGGAACTGCAGCAGCTGGGGCGTATCTGCCACAGGCATGGCGTAATCGTATTCAGCGATGAGATTCATGCCGATTTTGTCTGGCATGGGCAGCATCAGGTGTTTGCGACTGTGGACCCGGATTTTGCAGCCTTTACCATTACGGCTACCTCACCCAGCAAGACCTTCAACATTGCAGGGCTGCAGGTGTCAAACATCTTTATCCCGGATGAAGCACTGCGCCAGCAGTTCCGCAGGGCGTACAATGCGAGCGGCTACAGCCAGCTGAATGCGGCAGGTCTGATCGCAGCTGAGGCCGCCTACCGTGACGGCGGGGTCTGGTACGATGCGGTAAAGGCGTATCTCAAAGACAATATTGCGTATATGCGTGAATTTGTTGCGGCCCGGCTGCCGGAGCTTAAAATGATCGAGCCGGAGGGGACCTACCTTGTCTGGGTGGATTTTCGCGGATTGGCTTTGGATGCGGCAGCGTTGGAGGAGCTGATCCTTAATAAGGCAAAGCTCTGGCTGGACAGCGGCGCAATTTTCGGCGAGGTCGGGCAGGGCTTTCAGCGGTTCAACATTGCCTGCCCCCGCGCAACCCTGACAAAGGCGCTGGCACAATTAGAAGGGGCTGTTGATGCCTGCCGAAAAGGCAATTTGTGAAAATCCAAAAAGTCGATTGACAAAACAACAAGGTTGTGCTTTACTATATAAAAATTTAAGGCAATACCGCATAATTCTAAGTGCCGATACGGCGAGCGAGGTGCGGCAGCTGCTAAGCCAAAAGCGCAGATAATACTGGATGTCTTATCGAGCATTTTGGCAACGCAGATGCCGTGCCGCACACCGAGCCGCAGCGAGGCGCTTCGGAGCGCAACCGCCGCTTGCGGCGGCTCTTGGCGCGGAGATCCGCCGGAGCGGTGCTTAAGCCGTCAGGCGGGAATTGTGCGGTGTTGCCTTAGCATTTTGCACAGGTTTTCCACATCATTCCACAGTTGAAATGTGGAAAACCATGTTGAAACTGTGGAAAACCCGGTGTAAACTGTCCAAAACCCACGATATATAGGTTTTGTTGAAATGTGGAAAACGCCCGTTCTTCCCATTTTTTAAAAAAATTACGGATTTTTCCGATTTTTGTAACAACTCGGAAACATTTATCGTTATTATAGATGACAGCACCCCTACCCTATCTGAAAGGAGGGCCTCTATCATGGCCCCGTATGATCCGTACATTGCCTACAAAGACCTGACCGTTGACCTGCGCGCCCACCGTGTGCGCCGCGCCGGCTGCGAGCTTTGCCTGACGCCGCGGGAATTTGCCCTGCTGGCCGTCCTTGTGACCCACTGTGACAAGGCCCTGAGCCGCAGCCAGCTTCTTGAGGCTGCGTGGGGCTACGCCTTTATCGGCGAGAGCCGCACCGTTGATGTCCACATCAACCGGCTGCGCCGCAAGCTTGGGCTGGAAAACGACATCCAGACCGTCTACAAGGTCGGCTACCGGCTGAACAGCGCCAGTTGACTTTCCCGCCGGATTTGATACAATAAGGGTATTATGGCGTTATCGAACCGCCCTGCGGTACGGCAGCGCCCTACACTTCCTGCTTACCTGAAGGAGGATCCTGCCATGAAGCGTATCATCACCATCGGCCGCGAGTTCGGCGCAGGCGGCGGCGAGCTGGGCCGCCGTCTGGCCCGGGAGCTGGACATTGCCTACTATGACCGCGACATTATCTTAAAGACCGCCAAGGCCAGCGCCCACCTGACACCGGAGCAGGTGCGCCGCTGGGACGAGCGTGTCCCCCATGAGTTCGGCTTTACCCAGAGCCTTTTCAACTTCTACAACCGCCCCCTGAGCGAGGAGCTGTGGGATGCCCAGGTCCGCGCCATCCGCGAGATTGCCGACCGGGAAAGCTGCGTTATCGTGGGCCGCAACGCCGACTATATCCTGCGGGAGTTTGACCACTGCCTGCGGGTGTTCGTCCATGCCGACCGCAACTGGCGTCTTTTGCACATGCGCAAACTGATGCCCGACACCCCGTTTGAGCAGCTGGAGGCCGACATGGACAGTGCCGACCGCGCCCGCCGCAGCTACTGTAAGCAGCACACCGGCCAGATCTACGGCGACAGCCGCAACTATGACCTGACCCTCTGCACCAGCAAGCTCGGGCTGGACAAGGCCGAGGAAATTCTGCTGTGCGCGGCAAAAAATTTGTAAATCGAAAATCCTTTGGCGCCCTAAAGCGCAAAAGTAAACCGGAGACTTTGGCTTTTTTAGCTTTAAAAGTGCTCTGGTTTACTTTTGCGTTTTAGGGCATTTCTTTTAGAACTCTTTTATTAGCCACTTGTGGTTATAAGAAAAATCTGTTATAATGTTATTGTATATCTGTAAGGGAAGGGGACTTATATCCTTTTCTTACTAAAATTGCGAAAGGAGGGCTTGACAATGTCTGTCAGTGGCGCGAAAATGGCTCGGCTCGGCTCGGCTCGGCTCGGCTCGGCAGTAGCATAGCGCCGTTTTTTCAGCGTGTCAAGTCTTATTTCATACAATTTATAACGAACCAGTTGCCGGAGACAGGGCGTATTGCGCCTTGGCTTCGGCTTTTTGCGTTTGCCGGAAGGATGGTGGTTTGATATTGAAGTCCTAACTACGACCGGCAAATCAATCTTTTCCGGTTAAACCTTCTGCCTTCTCCGGTGTGTCCGCTGTCGGAGGAAGTAAATAGCGGCTAGAATTATTTTGGAGGAATGAAAATGAAGAAGAAACTTCTAAGCCTTCTGCTTGCGTTGTGCCTTGTGATGGCACTTGTTCCCATGACAGCATTTGCGGCAGACACCATGGACATTTGGGATGGAACAGCCGATACAAGCTGGTATGATGAGAATAAAACGGAATTTCATCTGCAAACAGCCGAGCAGTTGGCAGGCATGGCAAAGCTCGTCAATGATAATACAGCAAATTTTAAGGACAAAACTGTTTATCTTGATAATGACTTGGATTTAGGCGGGCATGAATGGATCTCTATCGGTAACGGAGCCAATACGGCTTGGGGATCATTTCAGGGGATTTTTGACGGACAAAGCCATGTAGTTTATAACCTGTATTCTCATGAGGGCCTAAAATCTGAAAACAAAGACAATAACAATAACTTGTATAGAAATGGTTTGTTCGGTGCTATCTACAATGCAACTGTGCAAAATCTCGGCATTGAAAATGCGGATATCGTGATACCGATGAATGATACCTCCACCTACGGAAAAGGCATTTTGGTGGACTGGATGACCGATTCCACTATTAAAAACTGTTATACTACCGGTTCCATTACCGGCGGTTCTTATATAGAAAAATTCATAGGTGGTATTGCAGGATTTTTAAATGGGAACAACAGTATCAGCCAGTGTTATTCTACCGCTGCAATTACGGGTAACTATGACGGCGAGTACTATGCAGAACAAGAAGGCGGGTTAGAGCCTATGGATTGCTGGGATTCGCTGGGTGGCATTGTCGGAGCCTCGTATACGGGACAGGTGACAATAAGCGACTGTTGGTTTGGTGGAGAAATCGTTGTAAACTCCATTCAGGCTCCCGTTGGCGGTATTATTGGCTTTGGCCAAGGTGTGAGCATGGTCAACTGTCTTGTCGCTACGAAGGGAATCGGCAACGACGGCTTGGGAAACACTTGCTGGTTGGGGTATGTCGTAAATACCGATGCAAAGAATTGTTTCTGGCCTGCTGATGACAGATATGGTTCAAATGTTTCTAATGAACAAAGCGGCAACTCAGCCGGAACCGCTACCAACGACTTTAACTCTGACGATGTTCTCGTAGGACTTCAGGCAAATGCAGGAAGCGATGTAAAGTGGGTATCCGGGATTGGACATCCGACATTTGGATGGGATGACAGAAATGTTTCCGCTGACTATTCGACAGTTGACAAAGCAATCAAAAATGCAGAAGCCTTGAATGCGGATCTGTATTCGAATTATTCGGATGTAACGGCTGCAATTGAGGCTGTGGATCGGAATAAAAGCAAAGCTGAGCAGTCCAAAGTGGATGCTATGGCGCAAGCTATCGAAGCTGCCATTGCGGCTCTCGAATACAAGGCTGCCGATTACAGCAAAGTAGACGCAGCCATTGCCAAGGCAAATGCACTGAACAAGGACAACTACAAGGACTTCACCGGCGTAGAAGCCGCTGTCAGCGCTGTTGTGCGCGGTAAGAACATTACCGAGCAGAGCAAAGTAGACGCCATGGCGAAGGCTATCGAGGATGCCCTTGCTGCTTTGCAGTACAAGGACGTCGTCACCACGCCGAGCACACCGACTCCTACCAAAACGCCCACGCCGAACAGCACAGCGGCTCCTGTCCAAACACCCGCGCCGGTCAGCGCACCGACTCCTGCCAAAACATCCGCGTCGAACAGAACAACGGCACCTACCAAAACACCAACGCCGAACAAGACATCGGCTCCCACCGCTACGCCCGCCGCCGAAAGTACGGCGACCCCTACCCCCGCACCTACCGCAACGCCGAGTTCTACGCCCTCGCCAACACCCGAATCTCAGGACACCGTTCCGCAGGACAGCCATACAAGCAGCCCTGCGTTGTGGATCATCCTTATCCTTGTTATCGGCGGTGCAGTCTTTGCCATAGCTGTTTTTGGCAAAAAGAAAAAGAATAACAGATAACGGAACAGCCCCTCGCTCCATCTTCCGGGCAAAGCAAAAGCGCCGCAGCGATGCGGCGCTTTTCTATTGCCAAAAACATCAGGAAGTGGACTTCACTGTTCACCATACGGAAAGCATTTCGCTACACAGCGGCTTTTGTGTTATTGCTCCAAAAATTCGCGGATCTCCTTTTCGACCGCGTTGACCTCCTCCTCAAACGCGCGGGCCGAAACACGCAGCGCGCCGTGGCCCATCACGATGATCTGCTCCGCGCCGTCACTGCTGACCACGCGGGTGCGATGCTCACGCGCCAGCTCATGGGTCGCGCGCTCAATATACATATCGGCGGTCTCGGCCTCCCGGGTGTAGACGACATAGAGGTTGTGGTATTTCTCCACCTCCCGCGCGCCGCCCCGCACCTTGTAGGCGTCAAACACCAGTATCGGCACACAGCGCTTATAGCCTGCGTAGTTGCACAGAATGTCCATCAGCCTGCGCCGCGCGGCATCAAGGCTGCCGTCCGCCAGCCTGCGCAGGGCGTCCCACGCAAAGATGACATTGTAGCCGTCCACCAGCAGATAGTCCGGCCCGGCGGGCACAGGCGCAGCCGGCACGCTCGCCACCGGGGCGGTGTGCAGGGCCGCGCGGGCGGCCTTTTTGGCATCGTCAACGCCGCCACGGCGCTTTATCTTGCCGTAGGTGCGCTCAAAAATTGCCAGCAATTCCTTATCCTGCTCCAGCGTGCCGCAGTAGGCGGAGGCCCGGCGGCGGCGCGCGTTGGCCTCGTCCTCCTCCTGCGTCTGCCCGGCGGCGGGTGCAGCACCCAGCCGCCGCTCCAGCCCGCTGGAAACATGGGCGCGGGCGGGGACCTCGTCCCATTTGACAAGATACCCGGCCCCGTGGGAGCAGAACACTGAATCCGCCGGGTTGTCGGTATCGGCATCGGGGTCATACCCTGCGGCGGCCAGCACCTCATCGGTGTTGTGGCAGGCATCGTACCCGGCGGGCAGCACAGCCCACCGGCCCAGCCCGTGGGTGTAGGCTGCGACCTCCCGCGCATAGCCGCGCGCCGTGGCAACGGGCAGGCGGCCGGTCAGCCGCACCGTGTTTTCGGAATTCGGGAGTGTTTCAGGCGCATGGAAGCTGCCGCACATCCTCTGCACATCGGCCATGGCGCGGCCCAACGCATCGGCGGGCAGCTCCAGCGTAAAATCGTACCATGGCTCCAGCAGCTGCACGCCGTCCCCGGCCGCAGCCATCCGCAGGCCCTGCCGCACAGCGCGGTAGGTCGCCTGCCGGAAGTCCCCGCCCTCGGTGTGCTTTTGGTGGGCGCGGCCCGCCGCCAGCGTGATCCTGACATCGGTCAGCGGTGCGCCGATCAGCACGCCCGGGTGGGTGCGCTCGGCCAGATGTGTCAAAATCAGCCGCTGCCAGTTTTCGGCCAGCGTGTCGGGCGGGCAGTCTGCCGCCAGCTGGACGCCGCTGCCCCGGGGCGCAGGCTCCAGCAGCAGATGCACCTCGGCATAGTGGCGCAGCGGCTCATAGTGGCCGATGCCCTCGACAGCCGCCGTCAGCGTCTCCTTATACAAAATGCCGCCCTCGCTGAATGTTACATCCAGCCCGAACCGCTCCTGCAGGATATTCTGCAAAATTTCCAGCTGCACCTCACCCATCAGCTGGACATGCACCTCGCCGAGGTCGTCCCGCCAGTTCACATGCAGCTGGGGGTCCTCGTCCTCCAGCGTCTGCAATGCCTTCAGCAGGGTATGGGGGTCGGCTGCGCTCTCGACACGGTAGTTCAGCACCGGCTCCAGCAGCGGGGTATCGGCGTCAGCCTCCGCCCCAAGGCCCTGCCCGGGGCGGGTGGCAGCCGGCCCCGCCGCAGCTACGACCATACCGGGGTATGCCTCGCTGACCAGCCGGAATTTGCCGCCGTTGTACAGCCGCAGCGCATCGGCCTTCTCGCCGCCGGGCAGCACAGCCTTGACCGGCAGCACGCCGCCGGTGATCTTGAGCCAGGTCAGCCGTGTGCCCGCGTCCTCGCTGATCTTGAACACCCGCGCACCGAACTCCGGCCAGCGCGGCGGGGTGCGGGTCAGCGTCTGCAGCCCGCGCAGCAGGCCGTCCAGCCCATCCAGCCGCAGTGCCGCGCCGAAAAACACCGGGAACACCTGCCGCCGCGCAATGGCCGTCACCACGGTCTCGGGCGAGGCCGCGCCGTTTTCCAGCACCTCGTTCATCAGCGGCTCACTGCACAGGGCCAGTGCCTCCGGGTCGGGCACGGCGGAAAAATCCACGCACCCGTCCCCGAACCGCCCGCGCAGCTCCCGCAGGCGGACGGCGGCATCAGCACCCGGCAGATCCATCTTGTTCACAAACACAAAGGTGGGCACACGGTAGCGGGCCAGCAGCTTCCAGAGCGTCTCGGTGTGGGCCTGCACGCCGTCCGTGCCAGAGACCACCAGTACCGCATAATCCAGCACCTGCAGGGCGCGCTCGGCCTCGGCGGAAAAATCCACATGTCCCGGCGTGTCCAGCAGGGTCAGCTCGCACGCCTCGGCCCCAGCGGCGGCGGGCAGTGCCAGCACCGCCTGCTTGGCAAAGATCGTAATGCCCCGCGCCCGCTCCCGGCTGTCGGTATCCAGAAATGCGTCCCTGTGGTCCACGCGGCCCAGCTTGCGCAGTACCCCCGCGCGG
>OHQP01000845.1_pt1 | contig 10758 bp, 7 predicted proteins | sample 1578101 | NCBI WGS metagenome assembly OHQP01 (sample SAMEA3879569, study PRJEB24766) | human gut metagenome | biome: human-associated habitat; feature: feces | place: USA | collected 1985/1987 | reverse complement strand
ACGCACCGGTTTTCGTCCAGGAATGGTAAATGCCCAGTCCGGGTGTTCCCGATAGAGGTCACTGTCCTCACAGACCATTTCCGGCTCGATCCAGATCCCAAATTTCATGCCAAGCCCACGAATTTTTTCTGCAACTTTCCCAAGCGGCATCCCAAGTTTTTTCTCATTGACCGTCCAGTCGCCCAGTCCTGCCAGATCATCATCACGTTTTCCAAACCACCCATCATCGAGCACCAGCATCTCCACGCCAAGCTCCGCCGCCTGTTTTGCGATCTCTATGATTTTTTCTCCGGTAAAATCAAAATAAGTTGCCTCCCAGTTATTGATCAGAACCGGTCTTTTGGTATCGCGGTATGCACTGCGGCAGATGTGGCTGCGGATCAGACGATGCAGATTCCACGAAAGTGTTGAAAAACCATTTGCCGAATAACTAAATGCCGTCTCCGGTGTATCAAACGTCTCTCCCGGCTCTAATTTCCAGGAGAACATTTCGTCGGACAAGCCCATAACAAGCCTCGTCTGCTCATACTGGTCTTTTTCTGCCTCCGCCTTAAAATTGCCGCTGTACAAAAGCATACAGCCGTAACATTCACCGGCATCTTCCCCGGTCTGTTTTCCCGCCAGCATCACAAACGGATTCTGCTGATGGCTGGATGACCCGCGCCTGCTTCCAAATACCTGATTGCCATGCTCCACCGGCGTACGCTCTAAGATCCGCTCCATCCCGTGTCTGCCATGAAAATGAATCACATCAAATTCTCCGGTCATAAAATCAAGTACAGCGCTTGCTGCTTTTTCAATATGAACAGCCTCCTGCCCCCGGTTTGTAATCTGCACAGCCCTTGTAATAATATCGAGCTCTGCAAATATACCATAAAGCAGTGTCACCTGCACGCCACTTGGCTTGTCCTCCAGATATACCTTTAAAGTCTCACTCTCCGTCCCCGTCTCGTCATAAGCTGCCGGAAGACCCGGTATCCGATATTTTCCCTCACAAATTTCGCAGGATACAAACCGCAGATCGGCACAGTAACTTCCATCCGCATTTTTCAGGATAAATGCCGGACTGCGGAAATCTCCATTGCCAAAGCAGGGATATTCCTGCGGCAATGCATCCATGGAATATGTCTTATCACAATCTGCTTCATACGGATTGCCGGAAAATCCCCTGTCATAATAAGTCAGAAGATACCGCATATCACCACCCAAACGTGGTCCATAATAAAGATGGAGCAGTTGTCCATAAGCACCGACAGCCATCTGATAAGTCGTATTTTTTGTATGTAGCGTGATCAGTTTCTGATCCTGATCTATCCTGATTGCCATAATCCGTCCCCTTTCCATACAGATCTTATTTACGATAAAATACTTTTGCCTCGTATGGTCTTAAATGAATTCCATTTTCATTTCGAATAACATCTTTATAATTGCTGATCAGAACCTCTTCTTCCCCGGTAAAACCGTCCTCCAAGGCAAAATCCATCTCCTGCTCCCTGAAATTGCAGATTACAAACAGTTTTTCATTTCCAAGTGTTCTGGTGTACGCAAACACATCCGGGTGTTCTAACGCTTTGCTCTCGTATACACCATACACAATGATTTCCATCTGATGACGCAATTCAATAAGCTTCTTATAATAGGAAAATACGGAATCCGGATCGTTTATCTGCGCTGCCGCATTGATGTTTTTATAATTCTCATTGACAGAAATCCAAGGTGTACCCGTCGTAAATCCCGCATTGTCGCTGTCATCCCAGTGCATCGGAAATCTTGCATTATCACGGCCGATAGCATTGACAAATTTTAACATGGTTTCCTCATCTAAAATACCGCCACCGACAAAATCCCGATATGCATTCTTGATCTCAATATCACGAAATTCCGAAAAATCCTTACATTTACGGTTTGTCATTCCGAGCTCCTCGCCCTGATAAATATAAGGTGTTCCCTTCATAAAATGCAGACAGGTTGCAAGCATTTTTGCAGAAATTTCACGATACTCTTCACTGTCATTTCCAAATCTTGACACGGCTCTCGGCTGATCGTGGTTATCCCAGTAAAGGCTGTTCCACGCCACACTTTCGAGTCCATCCTCCCATTTTTCAAATACCTTTTTGAGTTCCACCAGATCAAAACTGCCGTCACTCCATTTTCCATACTGTGTCTGTCCGAGATTGACATGCTCAAACGTAAAAATCATGTCGAGTTCGCCCCGGTCTGCCCCGGCATAGCGTTTTGCATCCTCGACACCTGCCCCTGCGCCCTCGCCAACCGTCATCCAGTCAAATTTGGAGATTACCTTTTGATTCATCTCCTTTAAATACTCATGTACACGCGGGCCATTGTTGACATAAGGAGAAGAATCCCCGTATTTTTCATTGCCATGCACGATTCCATCCGGGAAACGCTGATCTTTTGATATCATCGTAATGACATCCATACGGAATCCGTCAATTCCACGCTCGCCCCACCAGGTCATCATGTCATAGACTTCCTGTCTGAGTTTTGGATTTTCCCAGTTGAGATCCGGCTGTTTTTTGGAAAACATGTGAAGATAATACATATCTGTCGTCTGATCATACTCCCATGCAGATCCGCCAAAACAGGAACCCCAGTTATTCGGTTCTTTTCCGTCCCTTGCCTCACGCCAGATATAATAATCGCGGTGCGGGTTATCCTTACTTTTTCTGCTCTCCACAAACCACCGGTGCTCATCGGAACTGTGGTTGACGACCAGATCCATGACGATCTTAATGCCAAGTTTGTGTGCCTCGGCAAGCATTTCATCGAAATCTTCGAGTGTACCAAACTCCGTCATGATATCTCTGTAATCACTGATATCGTAACCGTTGTCATCGTTCGGAGACTGATAGACCGGGGATAACCAGATCACGTCAATTCCCAATAATTTTAAATAAGACAGCCGGCTCTTAATGCCGCGAAGATCGCCGACACCATCACCATTGCTGTCCATAAAGCTGCGCGGATAGATCTGGTAGACTACCGCTTCTTTCCACCATTTTTTTTCTTCCATAGGAATCCTCCATTCTTGCGCCGGTTTTGCGCATGCACTATTTACCTTCCTGCTATATACCTGGCTCATATACATATTGAATTAAGTCGTCTCCCTTACTACAAGTGATACCGGCAGAGTAGTGCGGTTCGGCACAAGTTCCCCATTGCCGGAACGGACGAGCAGTTCCACCGCCATTTTTGCCATCTCTTTGATCGGCTGATGGATCGTCGTGATCGGCGGCGTTGTTAATGATGCAATATTGACATCATCGAAACCCACGATCTTCATCTGCGACGGCACATCAATGTTCAAATTATGGCACACCTGCAGAAGCTGCGCTGCGATCAGATCACTGCTGGCAAAAATGCCATCTGTATCCGTATTTTCCTTTAACAGATTTTCAAGTATCTGATGATATTCCAGATGGTTATACTCAAAAGCTGTGGTATCTGCGATCTGATAAGAAACATTCTGTTTTTCACAGACTGCCCGGAAACCAACTGCACGCTCATCTGCCGGCATGGCTGTCTCGTGGACACCGCTGATATGGATCAGATGCTTACAGCCACAGTCAATCAGATGCTGCGCTGCAAGACGTCCGCCCTGCTCATTGTCACACTCCACCTCCGCTGTTCCATTTTCAAGATAACGCTCAATCGTGATCAGCGGCACATTTAATCCGGTAAACTTTTCCACGCCGACCGTTCCACTGCAGAGAATGACTCCCGCCACGCGGTTGCTCGTGCACATTTCCATGTATTCCCATTCTTTTTCATTTTTCTCCTGGGAGTTAAACAGTAAAATCTTATGATCATAATGATACGCCTGACTCTCCAAATTACTGATCAGCTCCGCAAAATACGGATGTCTGATGTGCGGCACGATCACACCGATCGTGTTCGTCGTCTGTTTGGAAAGCGAACGCGCTACTTCGTTCGGGCGGTAATTGAGCTTCTTCATCGCCTCGTATACTTTTTTTCTCGTTTCTTCGCTGATATATCCACGGTTATTCAGCACACGGGAAACAGTGCTTACGGTAAGCCCTGTCTCCTTTGCCACATCCTTTAAGGTTGCCATACTTCCTCCCCGAAAACCAGTATCTTCTCTATGCTGCCCTTTTCCATGCAAAATTTTTCTGCAATTTCAGGCAGTTCAAATATACCTGTGATTGTACCACAATCTGCAGTCACTTCAAGAATCACATCATCAAAAAGCAGAGAAAAATCACGGATTCCGGCACCTGTTACAAATGTTTCTTCACCGATTTTTAACTCTCCGGTTTTTGCATTGTATACAAAGTCAGTCTTCTGGTTGATGCGGGCACTTAAAATGTCCTCTGACTGTGCACGGGTAATCTGAATTTCTGTTGCAGTATCCTGCACAAATTTCCACTGAAATAAATCCTTTGCTGACACATGTTCATCTGCAACTTTTGCTGCGGTGTCTGCCATCAGTGCCTCATTTTCAGTATCCTGCTGCCGGACATTTTTCATTGTACCGTCATACACAAGTTTCCTGTATTGCTGTAAGTCTGCGCCGCATAAGCTATCTTATTAATGTATGCCGCATGACGCACACCATCGGTCTGAAATTGATATCCATCAAACTCTCCCCAGAAGTAAAAACCGTCTGCGCTCCAGAACATCCAGGTCTCATTTCCTTTTTCATCTTTCAGGCATACCAGATCCGGACATTCCCACGCCTCTTTGAATGTCAGGCGGTCGGTCTGTTCCCATTTTAGCAGATCGGTGGAACGAAAAATGCCAAAATCATTTTCCTCTAACCACAGTGTCATGATATAGGCACCGCTTTTTTCATGCCAGAACACCTTCGGATCACGGTTTTCTTTACAAACCGTCGGAAGCACACCTTTGTCAATTTTATGGAGTGTCTCCCCGCCATCCGTACTGTATGCAATGCGCTGGGTAAACTGTTTCCCTGCGCTCCATTTATTATTATTTCCGGCTGCCGTATAGAAAAATACCAGCGCATCTTCCGGCAGTCCGAGCATCTTACGATCATTTACAATACCGCTTCCGGAAAACATCGTTCCGGTCTCATCCGGGAAAAGTACATCATCCTTCTGCTCCCAGTGCAGTAAATCCCTGCTTACCGCGTGTCCCCAGCTCATATTTTCCCACTGCACATCAAACGGGTTATGCTGGAAATACAAATGATACACGCCCTCTGCATACACAAGGCCATTCGGATCATTCATCCATCCGGTCTGCGGTGTAAAATGAATCGAAGGGCGGTGGAAAGCCTCACCCTGCGTAGCACGGAGAGATTTTTCTTCCGTTTCAGGTACGTCCTCATTTCTGATTCCGTCAAAGAAAGCTTTCCTAAGATCCCCTCTTAGAATTAGTGTTTTATCGGTAAATTGCTTTACCGGAAAACGGGCATAATAACTGACAGGGTATGTTTCATCCTCTGCCTCTCCCGCCGGGATCTGAAACTCAAACAGCTTTGTTTCGCTGTTATCCTCCCGGCAGAAGATCTCAAGCATACGGTTGTTTTTTTTGCCGCCAAACGGCAGTTCGCCATACGTGGCACAGACCGGAATAAACAGCCACCCTTTTTTAATGCATATTTCTTTTTCCATGTCCTACAACCTCCTACGGATATTTTTCCTTTTAAAATAGTACTTCAAAATCTTTAAAACGTGTGAACTTCTCCGTCCTCTGTATAAGTGATCTCAAACTTCTTCGCCTTAAAGTCAGCGGAAAGTTTTGCCCACGCATCACCGTTTCTTCGCACGATCACAAGCTTATCATCGTCACTGGTTTCGAGTTCAAACGTTCCATCGAATGCCGGGTGAGCATTACGGAATTCCATCATGCGCAGAAGTTCTGCCACGACCGGACGTTTTACTTCCGCATCGATCTCTTCTTTTGTATAGTAATGACGGTTGATGTTCCGTCCCACTTTCGTCTCTTCCAAAAGTTTTAAGTCATTCTTTCCTGCCAGCAGTCCGACATAGTAAACCTGCGGGATACCCGGTGCAAAGAACTGAACCGCTCTCGCTAACAGATACGCATCATCCTCATCGCCAAGTGCGGAATAATAAGAACAGTTGACCTGATAAATGTCAAGGTTATTGTACGCTGCGGTATTATAGATTTTCTTGACATTTGCACCAAACTTAAAGATATCTTCCTTGGTGCGCCCGATCTCCTCATCCGGCAGCAGATCTTTAACATCTACCACACCGATTCCGTCATGCGTATCAAGTGTCGTGAACTGTTTGCGCGGGCAGATCTCAAACCAGTGTTTTAAATACTGTGTCTGTCCATAGTATAATGCATTAATGAGCAGCATTGGAAGTGCAAAATCGTATACATAGTAATCTTCTTTTGCGATCTTCTCCTGCATCGTGTAATGCTCATGAATTTCCGGTAAAAGTGTAACTCCGTAAGGTTTTACGATATCCTCACACTCTTTTAAGAACTCCCATACATCCGGCTCAATGAAAAAGCAGCTTGTTCCGGCTTTTTTTGTTGCATAGGCAAATGCGTCGAGACGGATCATTGCAGCACCATGCTCACACAATGTTGTTAAGTTGTCGCGGATAAAACGCTTTGCCGTCTCAGATTTACAGTTGATATCGATCTGCTCTTCATCAAACGTGCACCATACTTTTTCAGATGTTCCGTCTGCAAAATGTGCCTCCACATACGGTGCACGCGGCTTTCTTTTGTAGATTGCATCCACCTGCTCCTCGGTCGGCTCCCCGTTTTCCCAGAAATCTTTGTAGCGGATGAACAGGTCATGATACTCAGATGCATCTTTTTTCTCCAGAAAGTCTTTGTAATACGGACTCTGTGCCGAAATATGATTGATCATATAATCAAACATCAGGTAATACTTTTCTGCCAGATGTTCCACGTCGCTCCAGTCTCCAAATGCCGGATCGACTTTGTGGTAATCCATCGGTGCAAATCCCCTGTCTCCCGAAGAAGGGAAGAACGGAAGGATATGGATCCCGCCCACTGCATTTTTAAAATATTTATCTAAGATCTCGTTTAAGTCTGCCAGATTATGTCCCATCGAATCCGAATAAGTAATCAGCATACATTTGTTTTCCAACTTTTTCATATCAGTCTCCATTTCTGCATAAAATCCTGTTTTTATGCTCACCACCATTTCACTGCTGCCACTTCACAGGAATAATACTCTTTTATGATTTCACCGCTCCGGCTACCACGCCATCGATAATCTCTTTCTGCAGGAACAGATATAATACCAGGATCGGTGCAACAGTAAGTACCAGTGCTGCCATGATCACACCGTAATCGGATGAGTAAGTTCCGTAGAAAGAATAAGTGGATAACGGAAGTGTATATAAGTTTTTCTTTCCAAGTACCAGTGAAGGAAGCAGATAGTCGTTCCAGAATGCCAGTACGTTTAAGATCACAAGGGTTGCCGTAGTCGGTTTTAACAGAGGAAATACGACCTTGAAAAATGTCTGTACATTGGTACATCCATCCAGATATGCCGCCTCCTCCAGTGAAAGCGGGATACCGCTCTTAATAAATCCCTGATAAATGAATACTGACATACTCATCGCAAATCCGGTATGCATAAAGATCAGTGTCAGTCTGTGGTTTAACATATGAAGTCCGGAACCGTAAATGGAAACTAACGGGATCATGATCGCCTGGAATGGAATGATCATGGATGCTGCCATCAGTGCAAAGAATACTCTGGAAAATGTATTTTTTGCACGGGTAAAATAATATGCCACCATAGATGCGAAAATGATGACGAGCAATGTGCTTAAACCTGTGATAAACAGGGAGTTTCCAAACGCTTTTATGAATTCCATTTTCTCAAATGCTTTTGTATAGTTTGCAAGTGTATATCCCTTTTCTGTGATAAAGGAAAATGGATTTTTGATGATATCACGTTTCTGTTTAAAGGAGTTTAACAACACCAGAATGAACGGTACCATATAAAGCAGGAATAAAACAATGATCGCTGTAAAGCCAACAACATCCAATACACGGCGTTTTGTCCCGCCAACTTTTGAACCTCTGCTCATTATGCCTCTACCTCCTTCTTCTTTCCGATATAGATCTGTGCACCGCTGATGCATGCAACAATGATAAATAAGATCAGTGCTTCAGCCTGGCCTACGCCATAATTTCTGGATGTGAATGCCTTTTCATAGACATGCATCGCAACCAGTCTGGTGGAACCGTAAGGCTCACCGCCTGTCAATGTAAGGTTTACATCGTAAACCATGAATGCTCTCGATAAGGTAAGGAACAGACAGATAACAAACGACGGCACCATCAGCGGTAAGATAATGCTCTTCATTTTCTGGAAACCTGTTGCCCCATCTATGCTGGCTGCCTCAAGCACATCTGTGGACAGCCCTGTGAAACCGGCGATGTAAATTAACATCATATAACCGGATAATTGCCAAACTGTAACGATCACCATGGACCAGAATGCTTTATTCGGATCTGCTAACCAGGAAGTGGAAAATAATCCCCAGCCTGTGCTCTTTCCCATGTTTACAAGCACTCTTGAAAATACGAACTGCCAGATAAATCCAAGTACGACACCACCGATCAAATTCGGTGTAAAGAAACCGGCACGGAAAAATTTCTGGCCTTTGATTCCATTTGTCAGTGCATATGCTAAAAGGAATGCCACTGCATTGACTAAGATTACCGATAAAACTACATATTTTAAAGTGAGTCCCATAGAGGACCAGAATGCCGTATCTTTAAATACGGAAATATAATTCTGCACGCCGATAATATTTTTTACTTTGCTGACTCCATCCCAATCGGTCAGTGTCAGGTAAAAACCATACAGGAAAGGCAGTATGACAACTGCACAGAAAATCAGACATCCCGGCAGTGCAAAGATACATAGATTTTTAATTTTTTCTCCCGTTTTTCTACCCATAACCCTAATTCCTTTCTGATATCCCCCGCGGAACTGCCACCGTGCTTTTTTCCAGATGGCGTTCCCGCAGGGATGATATATGGCTGTGATCCGTACGGTCACGCTCAGATGTTTTTTGTTTTTATACTTTAGATACGATTAGTTCTGTGATGTCCAGTAGCTGTCGATGTCTGCTGCAAGATCATCTCTTGTGCACTGTCCGCCAAGGTATTTCTGCATGGAAGCTCCAAGTACGCTCCAGTGATCAGACGGTGCGATAAAGCTGGATGAATAGGTGTTGCCTGCTGCCATTTTTGCCTGAATGTCTTTTCCAAGCGGATCTAATGCTTCATAAGTATTGTTCTTGCATGCCGGGATCACTGCTGCATCTTCCACTAACATTTTCTGTCCGTTGTCAGAGTATACCAGCCAGTTGACAAATGCCTTTGCCGCCTCCTGCTGCTCCGGTGTGGACTGCTCTGCATCGATCATTAACTGTTTACTTGCGCTTGCCTGAATACCGTTGTTTGCAAAATCAGAAGTATCATTTCCTAAAACATATGGAAGGAATCCATACTCATCACTGTCGGAAGCGCCTGCCTCTTTTAAGTTTGGCCAAGCCCAGCATCCATTGATCCAGAGAGCGGCATCACCGTCAGCTAAGAAGATCGGATCCTGATCATAAAGAGCACCTAAAGGATCCTCTCCGTTGATGTTGTACTGGCTTAACAGATCAAAAGTATCCATGAACTCGTTGAATCTGTCATAATCCTCTGCTTTTAATGTGCCTGCTTTTAACTCATCGATCACTTTGGCACTTCCCTCTGTGGTTCCGTCGTAGGAATCATAGATAAATCCAAGCTGATGTGCGCCTAATGACCAGTCCTCTTTGGAGATAACGACCGGATTCTCCATACCGCCTGCACGAAGGTTTTCAAGCAGTTCCTTTAATGCATCGTAGGAATTGATGGTGGATGGATCAAACTCTTCTCCTAAAGTATCCTCGATCGCTGTTTTATTGTAAATGATTCCACGTCCCTCAACACAGAATGGGAAGCTGTATATCTTTCCATCAACCTGTGTGGTCTGGTTTACACACTCTTTTACCCACTCTTCATCGGAGAGATCAACTGCATACTGGGAAGCAAGTGCAACAACGTCGGTGGTATCTAAGATCGCCATCGTCGGTGCTGTTCCTGAGTTGTATGCGCTTGTAACTCTTGTATATGGAGATTCGCCAGTTCCACATGCCTGAACTTCAAGCTCGATTCCTGTATCTTCTTTAAACGCCTCTGCCATATCTTCAAGTGCTGTCTGGATCTCACCTTTACTGTTTAACATGGTGATCTGTGTTCCTGCCAGATCTGATGTATCAGTGCTTCCGGCACTCTCTGTTCCTGCTGCATCTGTGCTCTCACCGGCATCACTTTTGCTCTCTGCGCTATTGCTGCCTGCATTTGCTGTACCTGTGCTGTTGTTGCTTCCGCAGCCTGCTAACATCCCCATTGTCATTGCCGCTGTCATGAATACTGCTACCACTTTTTTTGCTTTCATTGTTTTTCCTCCACTCTTTCGTGAATCTAAAATATGATAGGTTCCCGTTCCCAAACTTACTAATTCTTTTTCTGTCCGTCATTGCTGTCCTTACTGTGCCCTTACTTTAACACTGCTCTTTTTGTATGTCAACCGGTTGACATACGATTTGTCAGTTATAATCAAATAATCGCTTCTGTTTTTGTACATATTCACAACATATATTTTGCATTTTTAATCATTTATGGGCAGAAAGGACTATTAAAGCCTTGTGTTTTATGTTAATCGGTTGACATTTTAAATTTTATCAA
>OHQP01000843.1_pt1 | contig 10783 bp, 12 predicted proteins | sample 1578101 | NCBI WGS metagenome assembly OHQP01 (sample SAMEA3879569, study PRJEB24766) | human gut metagenome | biome: human-associated habitat; feature: feces | place: USA | collected 1985/1987 | reverse complement strand
TAGATAAGAAATATGGTGGAGCGCGTCGCTTTGCGCCGCTCAAAATTATTATACTTGTTTGCATATAAGGCGTCAATCTGCTATAATAACCACAATACAAATTTTGTTTTTGCCAAAGGCGAAAACTCCACCATTTTTATTATCTATTATCTCTTATCTCTTATCTACTAATAAGGTGTTGATTTTTTATGTTGCTTTCCAACAAAACCGTCGTCCTCGGCATCACCGGAGGCATTGCGGCCTATAAAATGCCTAATGTGGCGCATGCACTGGTCAAGCTGGGGGCCGATGTTCATGTCCTGATGAAACGCCACCCAGTTCATCACCCCACTGACCTTTGAGACGCTGTGCAACACCCGCTGCATGGTCGACACCTTCGACCGCAACTTCCAGTACGATGTGGCGCATATCAGCCTTGCCAATGCGGCGGACCTCATGCTCATTGCGCCTGCCACGGCCAATGTCATCGCCAAGCTGGCCCACGGTCAGGCCGATGATATGCTGACCACCGTCACGCTGGCTGCGACCTGCCCCAAGCTGATTGCGCCCGCCATGAACACCCACATGCTGGAAAATCCCATCACGCAGGATAACCTCAAAACACTGCGGCACTATGGCTTCACCGTCATTCCGTCCGGCTCCGGTATGCTGGCCTGCGGCGATGTCGGCTCCGGCCGGCTGCCTGAGGAGGGTGTGCTGGTGGACTATGTGCTGCGTGAGCTTGCCTGTGAAAAGGACCTGCGCGGCAAAAAGGTCGTTGTTTCGGCCGGTGCAACGCAGGAATCCATGGACCCGGTGCGCTACCTGACAAACCATTCCACCGGCAAGATGGGCTATGCTGTGGCGCGTGCCTGTATGCTGCGCGGCGCAGAGGTCACGCTTCTTGCTTCGACTGGCTGCACACTGCCGCCTGTTCCGTTTGTCAAGACTGTGCCGTTCACAACGGCAGCCGACCTCTTTGAGGCTGTAAAGACCCATGCCATGGACGCCGATGCACTGGTGATGGCGGCTGCCGTGGCGGACTACCGCCCTGCCACCGTGGCAGCCGACAAGGTGAAAAAGCATGACGGCGAGATGAGCATTGCCCTTGAGCGCACTGAGGACATCCTTGCATGGGTGGGCGCACACAAGCCGGAGAAGCTGTTTGTCTGCGGCTTTTCGATGGAGACGCGCGATCTGATCGAGAACTCCACCGCTAAGCTGAAAAAGAAAAACATGGATATGATTGTTGCCAATAACCTGAAGGTCCCCGGTGCGGGCTTCGGCGTCGATACCAATGTCGTGACGATCATTACCGGGCAGGGCATCACCGAGCTGCCCCTGCAGAGCAAGGACGGCGTTGCCGGGCATATCGCAGACGCAATCGCCAATAAATAACACATACCACCGCTCCCTCCCGCATATTCATTTATGAATCATGCAAAGGGGGCTTTTTTATGTGCGGAATTGCGGGGCAGGTCGGGCGCGACCCCCGGACGATACAGGGCCGGTATGCGGCCTACTGCGCCATGCAGCAGACGCTGGCGCGCCGCGGCCCGGACCAGCGAGGCATGTTCATCAGCGGCCGTGCAGCGCTGATCCATGCACGGCTGGCGGTCGTGGATCTTGAGAACGGCCTGCAGCCCATGCAGCTGGACTGGCAGGGGGAAACCTATGTGCTGGCCTATAACGGAGAACTGTACAACACGCCTGAACTGCGGGCTGCGCTGCTGCACCGCGGCCACCGCTTTACCGGGCACTCCGACACTGAGGTGCTGCTCCATGCCTTTGCGGAATGGGGCGAAAGCTGCACGGCAATGTGCAACGGCATTTTTGCGTTTGCGGTCTGGCAGGTAAATGCGGGAAGGCTGTTTCTGGCGCGGGATCGCTGCGGTGTCAAGCCGCTGTTCTATACCCTGACAGAGCAGAGCCTGATCTTCGGCAGCGAAATCAAAACTCTGCTGGCCCACCCGGCCGTGCCGCCGGGTGGATGCCGCCGGTCTGGCGGAAGTGCTGCTGCTCGGCCCCGGCCGCACACCCGGCTGCGGCGTGTTCTGCGGGGTGCAGGAGCTTCTGCCCGGGCAGTATGCTATCTACGAGGCCGACACGGCTCGACTGACACTGCATACCTACTGGCGGCTTGAGGATCATGAGCATCCCGATGATTTTGCCGCGACAGCCCGCAGGGTGCGCGAGCTTGTGACAGATGCCATCGAGCGGCAGTTGGTGTCCGATGTGCCGGTTGCTGCATTTTTGTCCGGCGGGCTGGACTCCAGCCTGATTTCCGCCATTGCGGACGCTAATTTTACAGCCCACGACAGGCAGCTGCAGACCTTCTCGGTGGGATACCGGGATAACCGGAAGTATTTTCATGCTACAAAATTTCAGCCCGGTGCGGATGCCCCCTATATCCGCAAAATGAATGAGTTTCTCCATGCCCGCCACCATTGGATCACGCTGGACACCCCGGAGCTGGTCCCGGCGCTGTATGCAGCAGTGGATGCGCGTGACCTGCCCGGTATGGCGGATGTCGATGCATCGCTGCTGCTGTTCTGCCGGCAGATCAAGCCTCATGCCACGGTGGCACTGTCGGGAGAGTGCGCCGATGAGATTTTCGGCGGTTACCCGTGGTACCGCGACCCGGCAGTGCGGGAAAAATATGGCTTCCCATGGGCGCAGTCCACAGTCTATCGCGCCTCCTTCCTCAAGCCCGGTGTGCTGGGCAGCATTGACCCGGCTGCTTTTGTGGATGCCCGCTACCGCCAAACGCTGGCAGAAACTTCCGTCCGACCCGGTCTGTCGGCAGAGGAACAGCGTATGCGCCAGATGATGAACCTGAATTTCAAATGGTTTATGCAGACCCTGCTTGACCGTAAGGATCGCATGAGCATGTACAGCGGGCTGGAGGTCCGGGTGCCGTTCTGCGACTACCGCATTGCGGAGTACCTCTACTCTGTCCCGTGGGAATATAAAGACTACCGAAATCAGGAAAAAGGCCTGCTGCGCGAGGCAATGCGGGGCGTACTGCCGGATGAGGTGCTGTGGCGGCGCAAAAGCCCTTACCCTAAGACATGGAATCCCAGCTACCTTACAGCTGTCTCGGCCGAGCTGCGCGGTGTGCTGGCTGACCCGGCCGCACCAATTTTGCGCGTTATCAAGGCCGATGCACTGGAAAACCTGCTGGCGTCGGGCGCGGATAACCCCATCCCATGGTACGGCCAGCTTATGACAACGCCGCAGACCATCGCATGGTTTGTCCAGTTGAACTACTGGCTAGAGAAGTATAAGGTGGAGCTGGTGTGATGTGGAGGGCGGCGGTCAGGGGACTGGCCAGTCCTCTGGCCGCCGCAGCTCGTTCCCGTCACTGCAGACCTTCCGCGCAAAAATAATTTATTTTTCCTCCCCATCTGTTCAAACCTTGCCCGATGTGCTATAATAACTCAATAGGACTACAAATAGAGAAGGGAGACCCCTCATGCAGCAGGAAACCGTTATCGTTCTGGATTTCGGCGGCCAGTATAATCAGCTGATCGCGCGCCGCGTCCGCGAATGCAACGTATATTGCGAGATCTATTCTTACCGTACCGACCTTGCCAAGATCAAGGCCAAAAACCCGAAGGGCATCATCTTCACCGGCGGCCCCAACAGTGCCTATCTGCCAGATTCGCCCACGATCGACCCCGAAATCTTTACTTGGGGTGTGCCCATCCTCGGCATCTGCTACGGCAGCCAACTGATGATGCACATGCTGGGCGGCAAGGTCTGCAAGGCCCCCGAGCGTGAGTACGGCAAAACGCTGGTCGATCTGGATACTGCCAGCCCGCTGTTTGATACGCTGCCCGCCCAGAATGTCTGCTGGATGAGCCATAACGATTACATCGAGCAGGCGGCCCCCGGCTTTGAGATCGTTGCCCATACACCCAACTGCCCGGTGGCCGCCGCGCAGGATAAGGCCCGCGGCCTGTATGCTGTGCAGTTCCACCCCGAGGTCCTGCACACTGAGAACGGCACCAAGATCCTGCACAACTTTGTGTATAAGGTCTGCGGCTGCGCCGGTGACTGGAAGATGGACTCTTTTGTCGAGAACTCCGTCAAGGCCCTGCGCGAGAAGATCGGCGACGGCAAGGTGCTGTGCGCCCTGTCCGGCGGTGTCGATTCCAGCGTCTGCGCGGCTATGCTGGCCAAGGCCATCGGCAAGCAGCTGACCTGCGTTTTCGTTGACCACGGTCTGCTGCGCAAGAACGAGCGCGAGCAGGTCTGCGAGGTCTTTGGCGAGGGCGGTCAGTTTGACATCAACTTTGTCTGCGTTGACGCCCGCGACCGCTTCTACAAGAAGCTGGCCGGCGTAGAGGCCCCCGAGAGCAAGCGCAAGATCATCGGCGAGGAGTTCATCCGCGTCTTTGAGGAACAGGCGAAGCAGATCGGCAAGGTCGATTTCCTCGCACAGGGTACCATTTACCCCGATGTCGTCGAGAGCGGTCTGGGCGGTGAGTCCACCGTCATCAAGAGCCACCACAACGTCGGCGGCCTGCCGGACTTTGTGGATTTCAAGGAGATCATTGAGCCGCTGCGCCTGCTGTTTAAGGACGAGGTGCGTGCGCTTGGCCGCGAGCTCGGCCTGCCGGAGTATCTGGTCATGCGCCAGCCATTCCCGGGCCCGGGCCTGGCCATCCGCTGCCTCGGCGCGGTGTCCAAGGATAAGCTGGACATCCTGCGCGACGCGGACTTCATCTCGGCGTTTTCCGCGGTCGGGCGTGCGGCATCCGGCGAGCAGGACTGGGGCGATTCGCTGTCGGAGGCCTATGTCGCGGTGTTTGGCGGCGAGAGCAAGGCGCAGGAGGTCTCGGGCAATCTGATCGGCATGACGGTCTCGGAGCAGGACGTCTCCGACCTCACGAGCGCGCGGGAGCTGCCCGCACTCGCCGTGGGCGAGCAGCGCATTTTAGGCTTTTCATACACGACGCCGCTGTCCGGCACGGTGACATCGCCGTTCGGCTGGCGCGACGACCCGAACGGCGCGGGCGAGTGCTTCCATTACGGCATGGACATCGCGGGCGAGGAGGGCGCCTCCGTCGCCTGCTTTGCCGACGGCACCGTCGGCACGGTAGGGGAGAGCAATATCCTCGGCAACTATGTGACGGTCAACCACGAGGGCGGATTTTCAACGCTCTACGCCCATTGCAGCGCCATCACCGCGAGCGCGGGACAGAGCGTCAAAAAGGGCGATGCCATCGCTAAAGTTGGCTCGACCGGCAACGCCACGGGCTCGCACCTCCACTTTGAGGTGCACGACGGGGAAGAGTATCTGAACCCCGTTTACTATGCGGTTCCCTGAACGCGGGCTCCACGTTTCGTGGAGCTTCTGGCTGCTCATTCTGCTCGCGGCCATCGTCAGTCCGATCACGATCGTGCTCTCGATTTTGCTGGCCGCCGCGCTGCACGAGTGCGGGCATCTTCTGGCGCTGCGGGCATTCCACGTGCCCATCGAGGGGCTGCGTCTCAGCGCGTTTGGCGCGGTGCTGCACGCGCGCGGAGCGCAAAGGCTCTCTTACGGGCGTGAGCTTGTCGTTACGCTCGCGGGCTGCGGCATGAACCTCGTCTGCGGCGTTCTGACGGCGTGGTTTTCGCTGCACTATGTGTGGGTGGAGGGCTTCGTCTTCGCTGGCGCGCACATTCTGCTCTGCGCGTTCAACCTGCTGCCCATCCCCCCGCTCGACGGCGGCATGGCGCTCCGGCACCTCGCGGACGGGCGGTTTACACGCCTGCTGAATCTTGCGGTCTCAGCGTTGTTTGGCCCGCTCGTGGGCGACGCGGTCGCGGCGCTTGCGGGCGTTCTCTGTTCACTTGCGCTGCTGGGCGGGGTAGTGTATCTCTATGTGCAGACGCGCAGCGGCGCGCTCGTTATTTTTGCCGCACTGGCACTGCTTTTAAGCGCGCTCAAAGAACTGAGACTTGCGCGTCGCGCAATAAAAGTGTAGAATAGCCGAAAATGGATGTTTGTGCCCATTTTCGGCTTTTTATTTCTGCTTACTTCAGAGGAGAACTTTTGTGGATAAGAGATTGGAACGCATTTTGCCCCGCGTGCAGAAGCCCGCACGCTATGTCGGCGGGGAATTCAACGCGATCATGAAGGACAAGAGCAAGGTCGACACGCGCGTCGCCTTCTGCTTTCCCGACACGTATGAGATCGGCATGTCGAACCTCGGCATGCGCATTCTGTACGGTGTGATGAACAATATTGAGGGCGTGTGGTGCGAGCGCTGCTTCGCCCCCTGGGGCGACATGGAGCAGGAGATGCGAAATGCGAACATCCCACTCTACGCGCTCGAATCGTTTGACCCGATCAAGGATTTTGACATCATCGCCTTTTCCATTGGCTATGAGATGGCGTTCCCCGCGATGGTCGACATGCTGGACTTAGCAGGCGTGCCGCTGCACGCGAGCGAACGCACGGCGCTCACACCGCTCGTTGTCGCGGGCGGCACGGCGATGTACAACTGCGAACCCATCGCGGATTTTATCGATCTTGCTCTTATCGGCGAGGGCGAGGAGATGGATGTCGAGCTCATCGAGCTGCACCGTCAGGCGCGGCGAGAGGGCTGGAGCAAGCACGAGTTTCTCGTGTGCGCCGCGCAGATCCCGGGCGTCTATGTGCCGAGCCTTTACGACGTTGCCTACAACGACGACGGCACGGTCAAGTCCATCACGGCAAACGAGGGTGCGCCCAAGGTCGTCCTAAAGCGCATCATGCGGGACATGGACAAGGCCTACTATCCGACCAAGACCATCGTTCCCTCGACCGAGATCGTGCAGGACCGCGTGTCGCTCGAACTGTTTCGCGGCTGCATCCGCGGCTGCCGCTTCTGTCAGGCGGGGTATGTCTACCGTCCCGTGCGCAACCGCTCGGAGGAGCTGCTGCGCGGCTACGCCGTTGAAGCCGTCGAGGACTCGGGCTATCAGGATATGACGCTCTCGTCGCTCTCGACATCCGACTATCCGCACCTTGTCGAGCTGTGCGACGACTTAGAGGACTTCTGTGCCCAGCGGCATGTGACGCTCGCGCTGCCGTCGCTGCGCGCGGACAACTTCTCCATGGCGCTGATGGAGCGCTTGCAAAAGGGCAGAAAGACCGGCCTCACGTTTGCACCCGAGGCGGGCACGCAGAGACTGCGCGACGCCATCAACAAGAATCTGACGGAGGAAGATCTGCTCGAATCCTGCCGCCGCGCGTTTGCGGGCGGATACAGCGCGGTCAAGCTCTACTTTATGCTCGGCCTTCCGACCGAGACGGACGAGGACGTGCTCGGCATTGCCGACATCGCGGCCCATGTCATGCACGCCTGGCGCGAAAGCGCACTCAACAAGACGCGCGGCGTGCGCATCACGGTTTCGACCTCGTGGTTCGTGCCAAAGCCGCATACGGCCTTCCAGTGGGAGCCGCAGATCCCCATTGAAGAGTACGAGCGCCGCGTCAAGCTCCTGCGCGAGGCGATGAACACCAAGTCCGTCACGTACAACTGGCACCCCTCGCCCACGAGCTTTATGGAGGCGGTCATCTCCTGCGGCGACCGCCGGCTCGGCAAGGTCATCGAGACCGCGTGGCGCAAGGGTGAGACGCTAAGCGCGTGGGAGGACTATTTTGATCTGAACCGCTGGATGGAGGCCTTTGAGGAGTGCGGTCTTGACCCGCACTTTTACGCCAACCGCCGCCGCAGCGAGGATGAAATTCTGCCGTGGAGCATGATCTCCTGCGGCGTTGCACCGGGGTATTTGAAGCGCGAGCACGCGCTGAGCTATGAGGGCGTGACGACGCCGGATTGCCGCACGCACTGCAACGCCTGCGGCGCAAACTGCCTGGTGGGAGGGAAATGCGATGTCTAAATTGCGGCTGGTTTTTGTCAAGGAGCATCAGGCGTCCTACATTTCGCATCTTGACGTGATGCGCACGTTCCAGCGCGTGTTCCCGCGCGCGGGCCTTTCTATCAAGCACTCCAACGGCTTCCACCCGCACCGAGCGACTGCGAGATCCTCGACTTTGAAAGCGTGGAGGACAGCACGGGCGAGGGCGTGGCCGAGGCGCTGAACACCGGCATGCCCGCGGGCCTTCGCGTGCTGGACTGCTATTGCGTGACGCGCCCCGTGCGCGAGATGGTCAACCTGCGCGCACAGCTCGAAATGGAATACGACAACGGTGTGCCCGAGGGTGCGTGCGAGCGCATCCGCGAGTTTTTTACGCAGGAGGAGATCTTTGTCGAAAAGCGCACGAAGCACAAGGGCATGACCGAACTCAACATTGCGCCGCTCATCCGCTCGCTCACGCTGACGGAGGGGGAGGGCGTGATCCTCGCCGATGCGGTCGTCGCCGCGCAGGACCCGGGCCTCAACCCCGCGCTGATCGGCGCGGCGGTCGCGCGGCACCTGCCGGAGATCGCGCCGGACTTTGTTCGCGTGCGCCGAAAAGAGGTCTACGACGCGGAAATGAACGTTTTCCGCTGATTTCTGCCGTGTTTTTGCAAATAATGCTTGCATTCCCGTTGGGGATGTGATATGCTACCATAGCTTGAAAAGGGCGGTCCTCTGCCGTGCGCGGGTGAAAGAGTCCCGACAGCGTCGAAGAAAAGCGGTCAAGAACGCCTATAAATAGGAGGAAAATATCCATGGATCTCATCAAAGAGCTCGAATCCCAGCAGCTGAAAAAGGAAATGCCCGTCATCAACGTCGGCGATACCGTCCGCGTTCATGTCAAGATCAAGGAAGGCTCCCGCGAGCGTATCCAGGTCTTCGAGGGCATCGTTATCGCGAAGAAGCACGGCGGTCTTGAGGAGACCTTCACCGTTCGTCGTCTTGCCTACGGCGTCGGCGTCGAGAAGGTGTTCCCCATCCACTCCCCCCTCATCGAGAAGGTCGAGACCGTGCGCAGCGGTTATGTTCGCCGCGCCAAGCTGTATTACCTGCGCGGCCGCGTCGGTAAGGCTGCCAAGATCCGCGAGAAGCTGTAAGGCAGATTCTTTGAGAACAAAAAAGCATGGCGTTTCCGCCATGCTTTTTTTGTTGCCTTTTTCAAAAAGCGTGCTACAATAATACATTAGAAAATCAGGCGCTTTTTGCCGCAGAGGGAGACTGTTAGTCCGCCGCTGCGCGGCGCTGGGTTTAGGAGACCGAAATGGACGAATTTGATCAGAAAATGGAGATCAGCGAGCAGCCGCAGGAGGAGATCGTGGAAAAGATCCCCGGACGCGACGTGTATGAGACGGTCTCGTCTCTCGTCTCGGCGCTGCTGGTCGTTGTGCTGGTGTTTACGTTTCTTGTGCGGCTGATGGGCGTTTCCGGCCCGTCAATGATCCCGACGCTGCAGGACGGCGACCGGCTTCTCGTCGTCAACTCGCTGCTCTGCGGCGACTATCAGGTCGGCGATATCGTCATCGCGCGCAAGGAGACCTTTGACTCGAAGCCCATCGTCAAGCGCGTCATCGCCACCGCGGGCCAGACCGTGGACATCGACTTTAACTTGGGTCAGGTCTATGTGGACGGCGAGCTTCTGGACGAGGACTACATCAACGACTACACCTATCGCGAAGAGGGCACCGTGTTCCCGCTTACCGTGCCGGAGGGCGAAGTCTTCCTCATGGGTGACAACCGCAACCATTCGAACGACAGCCGCGATTCCTCGCTCGGCACGGTGGACACGCGCCTTCTGATCGGCAAGGCGGTGTTCCTCGTCTTCCCGGGACGCGACTATCTGACCGAGCAGCGCGAGTTTGGCCGCATCGGCCTTTTGCAGTAAAGGGGGACGAGCAAATGCAGTTGGATTCTCTGAGCTGGTTCCCGGGGCACATGACCAAGACCCGCCGCATGATCACGGCGGAGCTCGGCAACGTGGACGCCGTGTGCGAAATTCTGGACGCGCGCATCCCGATGAGCAGCCGCAACCCCGATGTGGACGAACTGACGGCGGGGAAGCCCCGCATGGTGGTGCTGAACCGCGTGGATCAGGCGGACCCTGAGATGACGAAAAAGTGGGCGGCGTATTTCCGCTCGCTCGGCTGCGCCGTCATCGAAACGGACGCGAAGCAGGGCGGGGGCGTGAAGCAGTTTTCTTCCGCCGTGCGCACGCTGCTGCACGATAAGATCGCCTCTTACGAGGCCAAGGGCCAGATCGGCCGTGTGCTGCGCGTGATGGTACTCGGCATTCCGAACGTTGGCAAGTCGACGTTTATCAACAAGGTCTCCGGCCGCAAGAGCGCCAAGGCGGAGGACCGCCCCGGCGTCACGCGCACGAAGCAGTGGGTGCCGGTCGACAAGACGCTCGAGCTCCTTGATACGCCAGGCATCCTGTGGCCGAAATTTGAGGACAGTAGCGTCGGCGTGCGTTTAGCCTTCACCGGCGCGATCCGCGACGAGGTCATCGACATCGAAGAGCTCGCCATGCGCCTGATGGATTACCTCGGCAAAAATTATCCCAAGGCCATCGAGGAGCGCTACAAACTCACCGTTTCGGAAGAGGACGACGGCTATGCACTGCTCGAAAAGGCGGGGCGCAAGCGCGGCTTTCTGATCTCCGGCGGCGAGGTCGACACCGAGCGCATGAGCCGTATCCTGCTCGACGAGTTCCGCGGCGGCAAGCTCGGCCGCTTTACGCTCGAATTCCCGCCGGAGGGCGAGCGCACATGAGCGTCAACCTACACTACGAGGACAAAGCCCGCTCCGCGGGCTTTTCATCCGTCTGCGGCGTGGACGAGGCGGGGCGCGGGCCGCTGGCCGGCCCTGTGTACGCGGCGGCGGTGATCCTGCCGAGAGAATTGGA
>OHQP01000841.1_pt1 | contig 10788 bp, 7 predicted proteins | sample 1578101 | NCBI WGS metagenome assembly OHQP01 (sample SAMEA3879569, study PRJEB24766) | human gut metagenome | biome: human-associated habitat; feature: feces | place: USA | collected 1985/1987 | reverse complement strand
AAGCGGAATAAATCCGCTTACGTCTTTTGTCAGAGCACATTCTCAATAGAAATGATAAATCCAAACACATTACCCACTTGGATAATGTAGTTCGGATTATCATTACTTGGTCCGAGTGTTGAGATTCGAACTCAAGGCCTCTTGAACCCCATTCAAGCGCGATACCAAACTTCGCCACACCCGGATATTCTGTTGTGCCTCAAACAGCCCACTTAGAATACCACAGTTTTCGGCGGTTTGCAAGTCCTATTTTGAATTTTTTTCAAATTTCTTCCGAGGCTTTTTGTTGACAAAGGCGTCGGCGCATGGTAATATAATACTCGCGTTTGGCACGAGAGACGCTTTTACGCACGGAGAGATGGCTGAGTGGTCGAAAGCACCGGTCTTGAAAACCGGCGATGTGAAAGCATCCGTGGGTTCGAATCCCACTCTCTCCGCCAGAAAATAAATATGTATGCGGAAGTACCCAAGTGGCCGAAGGGGCTCCCCTGCTAAGGGAGTAGGCCGTCAAAAGCGGCGCGAGGGTTCAAATCCCTCCTTCCGCGCCAGCAAAAAGAGACATCCGAAAGGATGTCTCTTTTTGCTTCACGCGGCTGATTTTGCCCTTCCCCCGTGAAACCACCCGTTGACAAACCCAATCAAACGGTTTATACTTATTGCCATCAAAAAGGCAGTGACGAAGAAGAAGCTGTTTTTCCGCGGCCAAAGAGAGGGGCGCCCCCGGCTGAAAGCACCCCGCCAAGGACACGGCCCGTACCACTTCCGAGCCGCCTGCGACGAGCAGGACGGGTATCGCCCGTTACAGCGATCGAAAGCGACGGCGTATGCCGGATCTCTTCCGCCGATACTGCGTTGCAGAAGCTTGAAATACAGACCGTATTCCTGCGCTCCTGCGCCTTGTCTCGACGAAAGATATCCCGCCATCCGCAGCGGACAGTAAAAATGCTGCGTATGCCGTAAGCAGGGTGGAACCGTGGAGTAATGCCTATTACCTCACCCCTGATACCATTCAGGGGTGGGGATTTTTATTTATCCAGCCCCGATCACAAGGAGGAACAGACTATGAGCGAAGTCAACAAGGAATTTACGTTTGAAAATGAGCAGTACCGCAAGACCTACTGGCACACCTGCTCCCACATCATGGCCCAGGCCGTCAAGCGCCTGTGGCCCGAGGTGAAGCTGGCCATCGGCCCCAGCATCGACAACGGCTTTTATTACGATCTGGACGCGCCCTTCGCCTTCACCCAGGACGACCTGGGCGAGATCGAGGCTGAAATGCGTAAGATCTGTAAAGAGAAGCTGAAGCTGGAGCGCTTCGAGCTGCCCCGCGCCGAGGCTGTCAAGTACATGGAGGAAAAGGAAGAGCCCTACAAGGTGGAACTCATCAACGATCTGCCCGAGGACGCCCACATCTCCTTCTACAAGCAGGGCGAGTTCGTGGACCTGTGCGCCGGACCCCACGTGGACTCCACCGGCCGCATCAAGGGCAACGGCATCAAGCTGACCGCCTGCAACGCCGCCTACTGGCGCGGCGACTCCAACCGCCAGACCCTGCAGCGTATCTACGGCGTGGCCTTCCCCAGCAAGGACGAGCTGGATGCCTATCTGAAGGAGCGGGAGGAGGCCGTGAAGCGCGACCACAATAAGCTGGGACGCGAGCTGGAATATTTCACCACTGTGGACTGCATTGGCCAGGGCTTGCCCATCCTGCTGCCCAAGGGTGCCCGCGTTATCCAGCTGCTGCAGCGCTGGGTGGAGGACACCGAGCAGCAGCGTGGCTATCTGCTGACCAAGACGCCTTTGATGGCCAAGCGTGAGCTGTACAAGATCTCCGGTCACTGGGATCATTATCTGGACGGCATGTTCGTCATGGGCGATCCCGCGGATGAGACGAAGGAGTGCTTTGCCCTGCGTCCCATGACCTGCCCGTTCCAGTATCAGGTGTTCCTGAACCGCGGCCGCAGCTACCGCGACCTGCCCATGCGTCTGGGCGAGACATCCACCCTGTTCCGCAACGAGGACTCCGGTGAGATGCACGGCCTGATCCGCGTCCGCCAGTTCACCATCTCCGAGGGACATCTGGTGCTGCGCCCCGACCAGCTGGAGGAGGAGTTCAAGCAGTGCCTGGATCTGGCCAAGTACTGCCTGGGCACCGTGGGCCTGTTGGAAAAGTGCACGTTCCGCTTCTCCCAGTGGGACCCCGCCAACCCCAACAACAAGTACGAGGGCACGGCGGAGCAGTGGGACCACGCCCAGGCCGCCATGGAGCGCATCCTGAAGGATCTGAACGTGGACTACACCGTGGGCATTGACGAGGCCGCGTTCTACGGCCCCAAGCTGGACATCCAGTACAAGAATGTGTACGGCAAGGAGGATACCCTTGTCACCATCCAGATCGATATGCTGCTGGCGGAGCGCTTCGGCATGTACTATATCGATGAGAACGGCAACAAGGCCCTGCCCTATATCATCCACCGCACGTCTCTGGGCTGCTATGAGCGGACGCTGGCCTACCTGATCGAGGAGTACGCCGGTGCGCTGCCCACCTGGATGATGCCCGAGCAGGTACGCTTCCTGCCTATTACTGACCGCGCTGCCGACTACTGCGTGCAGCAGGCCGCGGAGCTGCGCAAGCAGGGCTTCCGCGTGGAGGTGGACAGCCGCAACGAGAAGGTAGGCAAGAAGATCCGCGAAGCCACGCTGGAGAAGATCCCCTTCATGCTGGTGGTTGGCGACCGCGACATGGAGAACGGCACCGTCTCCGTCCGTACCCGCAAGGGCGAGGACCTGGGCGCCATGACGCTGGAGGATTTCTCTGCCAAGCTGCGCCGGATCGTGGATGAGAAGCAGAAGATCTGACGAGTGCCATAAGTCATAAGGTAAGCGAGAGAGACAGGCGGAAGCCTGTCTCTTTTGCTGCAGTCAGACAAAAAACAGATTTCGCCAAAAGAAAAGTTTATTATAGCAAAACAGCAGGATTCTGACAGAAAACCGCATGAAAAATACATGAAAATGATGCAAATGCGCCAAAAAATGGGGGAAAGTGTGTGGATGAAAAACAAGGAGATGCGCTATTGAACACTATTCAGAGACACAAATATGTTGACAGAGTGTGAACTTATCTGGTAAAATCAAATGGGTGCGCAGCACCCGAATGCATAGAAGAGAACAGGGCGCGCCCTGTTCGCTGTTTCCTTCTGGCGGAGGAAACAACAAACTATGGTAAAGGAATTAGGAGGTAAACATGAAAAAAGTAGTTTCTCTGCTGCTGGCTCTCATCATGGCGCTCTCCCTGGTCGCCTGCGGCGAAAAGAAGGGCGAGACCGATGATAACACCGTGCCCTACAAGATCGGCATCGTGACCGGCTCCGTCTCTCAGTCCGAGGATGATCGCCGCGGCGCCGAGGCCTTCCAGAAGGAGTATGGCGAGGATATGGTCCAGCTGGCCATCTATCCCGACAACTTCACCGAGGAGACCGAGACCACCATCCAGTCCATCGTGAACCTGTCCGCCGATCCCCTGATGAAGGCCATCATTGTCAACCAGTCCGTTCCCGGCACCACCGAGGCGTTCCGCAAGATCAAGGAGACCCGCCCTGACATCATCTGCATCGCAGGCGAGGCTCACGAGGATCTGCCCGAGATCGGCTCCGCTGCCGACCTGGTCACCAACAACGACTTCGTGTCCCGCGGCTATCTGATCATCCGCACCGCGCACGAGCTGGGCTGCGACACCTTCGTACATATCTCCTTCCCCCGCCACATGTCCTATGAGACCATGAGCCGCCGCGTGGCCATCATGAAGGCCGCTTGCGAGGAGTTCGGCATGAAGTTCGTCCTGGAGACGGCTCCCGATCCCACCTCTGACGTCGGCGTTTCCGGCGCTCAGGCCTACATTCTGGAGCAGGTGCCCGCATGGGTCGAGAAGTACGGCCAGAAGGCTGCTTACTTCTGCACCAACGATGCGCACACCGAGCCTCTGCTGAAGCGCCTGCTGGAGTGCGGCGGCTACTTCATCGAGGCCGACCTGCCCTCCCCCCTGATGGGCTATCCCGGCGCGCTGGGTATTGATCTGACCGAGGAAGCCGGTGATTTCGAGAAGATCCTGACCAAGGTCGAGTCCGCCATCGTGGAGAAGGGCGGCGCCGATCACTTCGGTACCTGGGCTTACTCCTACGGCTACACCCTGTCCGCCGGTCTTGCTCTGCACGCCAAGAATGTGCTGGACGGCAAGAGCGAGCTGAAGGACATGGACGATGTGGCTGCCGCGCTGCAGGTCTACTCTCCCAAGGCGGCCTGGAACGGCGCCAGCTACACCAACGCCACCACCGGCGCGAAGTCTGAAAACGTGTTCCTGATCTATCAGGATACCTATATCATGGGCGATCCCGGCCACTTCATGGGCAACGCTACCGTGGAGATCCCGGAAAAATACTTCACCATCAGCTGACGACAGGCTTTTGAAGAAACCATTAAAGCGGGGAGGGAGGGCATCCTCCCTCCTCGCTGCTATAGGTAGGGATGAATATGGAAAAGAACAATGCTCCGCTGCTTGAGATGCGGAATATCAAAAAGGGCTTTTTCGGCAATCAGGTGCTCACAGACATCAACTTCACCTTGAAAGAGGGCGAGGTGCTGGGTCTGGTGGGCGAAAACGGCGCCGGAAAGAGTACCTTGATGAAAATACTGTTTGGCATGGACGTGATCCGTGAGACGGGCGGCTATGAGGGGGATGTCCTGATCGACGGAGAAAAAGTGCAGTTCAACACCCCCTTTGATGCGCTGAAGGCCGGCATCGGCATGGTGCATCAGGAGTTCTCGCTGATCCCCGGCTTTACTGCCACGGAGAACATCCTCCTCAACCGCGAGCCCAAGAAAAAAAGCGTCATTTCAGAAGTGTTCGGCCCGCGCCTGGACACTCTCGACTATAAGGAAATGGATAACCGCGCCGCAAAAGCCATTGAGAAGATGGGCGTGGCTATCGACCAGAAGATGGTCATCAGCAGCATGCCCGTGGGGCACAAGCAGTTCACGGAGATCGCCCGCGAGCTGAGCAAGGAGAACCTGAAGCTGCTGATCCTGGATGAGCCCACCGCCGTGCTCACCGAGCAGGAGGCACAGGCCCTGCTGGACTCCATCCGCGGCATGGCCGCCCGGGGCATCGCCGTGATCTTCATCACCCACCGCCTGCAGGAGATCCTGTCGGTGTGCGATAAGGTGGTCATCATGCGGGACGGTTATGTGGTCAAGGACGTGGCCGCCCGCGAGACGGACGTCCGCGACATCACCCACTACATGGTGGGGCGCGAGGTGGCCGCCGGCGGCGCTGCCCACGACATCCGCGACCACTCCGATGCCCGCACCATTCTGTCCATCCGCAAGCTGTGGGTGGATATGCCCGGCGAGATCGTCCGCAACGTGGATCTGGACGTGAAGGAGGGCGAGATCCTGGGCATCGGCGGTCTGGCCGGCCAGGGCAAGCTGGGTATTCCCAACGGTGTGATGGGCCTGTATGAGGCGGGCGGCACCGTGGAGTTCGACGGCAAGCCCATCGCGCTGAACAGCCCCCGGAAGTGCCTGGACTCCCAGCTGGCCTTTGTGTCCGAGGATCGGCGCGGCGTGGGTCTGCTGCTGGACGAGTCGCTGGAGTGGAACGTGGCGTTCCCCGCCATGCAGGTGCAGAACAAGTTCCTGAAGAGAATGGGTTTCTTCACATGGCGCGACGAAAAGGCCGTCCACACGGTGACGAACCGGTATATCGATGAATTGCAGATCAAGTGTACCGGCTCCGGCCAGAAGGCCAGAGAGCTGTCCGGCGGCAACCAGCAGAAGGTGTGTCTGGCCAAGGCGTTCGCGCTGGAGCCCCGCTTCCTCTTCGTGTCCGAGCCTACCCGCGGCATCGACGTGGGCGCCAAGGCGCTGGTGCTGGAGGCGCTGAAGAAATTTAACCGCGAATCCGGCGTCACGGTGGTGATGATCTCCTCCGAGCTGGAGGAGCTGCGCCAGATCTGCGACCGCATCGCCATCGTCTCCGGCGGCAGGGTCGCCGGTATCCTGCCTGCTGACCATTCCTCCGAGGAGTTCGGTATGCTCATGGTCAGTCAGGTGAAGTAAGGAGGAAGAAATGGGCAATACGACCACACTTGGAAACAAGTCAAAATTCCGAGAGCTGCTGGACAGCTTCGGCCTGCCGCGTCTGATCATCGCGTGCTTCCTGCTGCTGCTGCTCATCGCCGCGCCCTGCGTGGGGCTGGATTTCCCCACACAGATCACCAATATCATCACCCGTTTCAGCTGGAACGCCGTGATGGTGCTGGCCATGGTGCCCATGGTACACTCCGGCTGCGGCCTGAACTTCGGTCTGCCGCTGGGTATCGTGTCCGGACTGCTGGGTGCCACGCTGTCCATCGAGCTGGGCTACACCGGCTTTGCCAGCTTCCTGATGGCCATCCTCATCGCCACGCCCTTTGCCCTGCTGTTCGGCGGCGGCTATGGTTGGCTGCTGAACAAGATCAAGGGCGGCGAGATGATGATCGCCACCTATGTGGGCTTCTCGTCCGTGTCCTTCATGTGCATGATGTGGCTGCTGCTGCCGTATAAGCACCCTACCATGGTGTGGGGCTTCTCCGCCAGCGGTCTGCGTACCGTCATCTCGCTGGAGGGCTATTACGACAAGGCGCTGGCCAACATTCTGACCATCGACCTGAACAGCATCGGCATCAATCTGGTGATCCCCACCGGCACGCTGCTGTTCTTCGTGCTGCTGGCCGTGCTGATGTGGGCGTTCCTGCACACCAAGACCGGCACCGCCATGACCGCTGTGGGCTCCAACCCCGCCTTTGCCCGCGCAGCGGGCATCAACGTGGACAAGATGCGGCTTATCTCCGTGATCATGTCCACTTGGCTGGGCGCTGTGGGTATTCTGGTGTATGAGCAGGGCTTCGGCTTCATACAGCTGTACAACGGCCCCTTCTGGATGGCCATGCCCGCCGTGGCCGCCATCCTTATCGGCGGCGCGTCGGTGAACAAGGCATCCATCGGCAATGTGATTATCGGTACGATCCTGTATCAGGGCGTGGTGACCATGACCCCCACCGTGATGAGCGCCGCCTTCCAGATGGATATGAGCGAGGTCATCCGTATCGTGGTATCCAACGGCATGATCCTCTATGCCCTGACCAGAAAGACGGAAAGGGGGCGCTGACATGAAGGGTAAGAGATTCGACGTAAAGCAATTCCTGGGCAAAAACTCAGTGCCCGTCCTGTTTATCATCATCTGCGCCGTGCTCATTCCCGTGTCCGGCCTGCCGGTGAGCTACATACTTAACGAGGCCATGACCCGTCTGGGGCGCAACGCCTTTTTGATCCTGAGCCTGCTGATCCCCATTATGGCCGGTATGGGTCTGAACTTTGCCATGACGCTGGGCGCTATGGCCGGCGAGATCGCGCTGATCCTGGTGGCGGACTGGCAGATCTGGGGTATCCCCGGTCTGGTGCTGGCGGCCATCCTGTCCATCCCCCTGTCCATTCTGCTGGGTCTTATGTGCGGCAGCATCCTGAACCGCGCCAAGGGCCGCGAGATGGTCACCAGCTACTTTATCGCCTACTGCATGACCGGTGTGTACCAGCTGGTGGTGCTGTATATGATGGGGCCCATCATCCCCATCCTCCACAACACACTGAAGCTGCCCCGCGGCTTTGGCATCCGCAACACAGTCAGCCTTCTGCAGATGCGGCAGAGCATCGATAATGCGCTGGCCATCTACGTGGGCGGCGTCAAGATCCCCGTGCTGACCCTTATCATCATTGCGGTGGCCTGCCTGTTCATCGTGTGGTTCCGCAAGACCAAACTGGGTCAGGACATGCGCGCCGTGGGTCAGGACATGGAGGTGGCCCGTGACGCCGGTATCAACGTGGACCGCACCCGCCTGATCTCCATCGTCATGTCCACCGTGTTTGCGGGCTTCGGCATGATCATCTACCTGCAGAACATGGGCAACTTCCCCACCTATACGGCGCATACCAACGTCGGCATGTTCTGCATCGCCGCGCTGCTGGTGGGCGGCGCCTCCGTGGAAAAGGCGTCCATCGGCAACGTGTTTCTGGGTGTGCTCCTGTTCCATACCATGTTCATCGTGGCGCCGGCCGCCGGAACCAAGATCACCGGCGACTCCATGATCGGCGAGTACTTCCGCGTGTTCGTGTCCTACGCCGTTATCACCGTGGCATTGGTCATGTACGAGGCCAAGAAGCGCAAGGAGAACCGCACGCTGGGTCAGCAGCTGGCCATTGAGCAGAAGGCCGAGGAGGAGGGGAGAACCGCATGAAAACGACGAAACGTTCGTGGATCATCCGTATCGCCTTCGTTCTGGTGCTGGTGCTCGTCGCCGTGCTGATGCTGCGCATCGGACGCGGCCACACCGTCTATTTCGACAACCGCGCGGTGGACAAGGGCGGCCAGTCTGTGGAGGCGCCCTATAAGATCACTGTGTATGTGAACGGCGAGCAGATCTCCAAGCTGTACGAAAAGGAGCGCTGCTTGACCACTGTCATCGGCGACAAGCTGGAGCTGACCGTGGAGGTCATGCAGCAGAAAGGCGGCAGCGAGACAACGGAAACGTACCAAATGACACTGCCCCATAACATCGACGGCATCATCATCAACCTGCCGGCGTATATGGCTGGTCTGCCGGAGGAGGCCTATCTGGAGGAATTCATCCCCGCGCCTCCCACCGAGGAGGACGACGAGGAAGCGCCCAACACCGAGGACGATATGGGCCTGGGCGACTTCTGATAATGTGTGCTGCATACACAGCCCATGCGAAAGCATGGGCTGTGGGCACATAGGGACTTGCTTGCGCTCGGCAGGCGGATATGCTATACTGAATGGGCGGCGCGGAGACCGCGGCCGCATGGGAAAGGAGTATCAAAATGGCTGTTTTGAAAGGCTTGAAGCCAGAAAAGGTGTTCGCATATTTTGAAAAGCTGTGCTCGGTGCCCCACGGCAGCGGCAACACGAAGATCATCAGCGATCTGTGCGTGGACTTTGCCAAGGAACTGGGACTGAAGTACCGGCAGGAGCCGTGCAACAATGTGGTGATCTGGAAGCCGGCATCTCCCGGCCATGAGAGCGCCGAGCCAATCATCCTGCAGGGACACATCGACATGGTGTGCGCCAAGACCGACGACTGCACCAAGGACATGACCCGCGAGGGACTTGACCTGATGACCGACGGTGAGTGGATCTGGGCGGACAAGACGTCGCTGGGCGGCGACAACTGTATTGCCGTGGCCATGATCCTGGCGATCCTGTCGGATGATACGCTGGTGCATCCGCCCATCGAGGCGGTGTTCACCGTGGACGAGGAGGTGGGCATGGACGGCGCCTTTGCGCTGGACTGCTCTGACCTGAAGGGCAAAAAGCTGCTGAATTTGGACTCCGAACTGGAGGGCGTGTTCACCGTGTCCTGCGCAGGCGGCATGCACTCCGATTGCCTGCTGCCCGCAGCGCTGACCGATGCGGCGGGCATGGAGGGCTTCGGCATCACCGTGGCCGGCTTGCGGGGCGGTCACTCCGGTGCGGACATCCATCTGGGACGCGGCAGCGGCAACCGCCTCATGGGACGGGTACTGGCCACAGCGCTGGAGAAGTTCCCCGGCCTGCGGCTGGCGGCCATCTCCGGTGGCCAGTTTGACAACGTGATCTGCTCCCGCTGCGATGCGGCGGTGGCGCTGCCCAAGGGCAGCGGCCGGGCGTTCGAAGCGTTTATTCGGGAGCTTGAGGGGGTGCTGAAGAACGAGTACGCCGTCACCGACCCCGATGTGACCCTGACCTGCGCGGCGGCGGAGACGGCAAAAGCCGTGTCCGCAGAGCGCACCGTGACGCTGGTGCAGGCGCTGACGGCCATGCCGCAGGGCGTGGAGGCTATGGACACGGATTTCCCCGGTCTGGTGCAGACATCCCTGAATATGGGCGTGGTGAAGCTGAACAGCGACGGACTGCACATCGCGTTCTCCATCCGGTCGTCCATCGCGTCCCGGAAGCTGATGCTGGCGCAGCGCGTGCGGGCTGTGGCGGCGCTGGCGGGCGGCACTGTGGCAGAGCGGGGCGTGTACCCCGGCTGGCAGTACAAGAGGGAGTCGCAGTTCCGGGATACGCTGCTGGCGGCGTATAAGGATCTTACCGGTAAGGACGGCGTGGTGGAGGCCACCCACGGCGGTCTGGAGTGCGGATTGCTGATGGAGAAGATCCCCGGTCTGGACGCCATTTCCATGGGCCCGGAGCTGCACGACGTTCACTCTGTCCGCGAGCGGCTCAGCGTCCCCTCTACCGAGCGGATGTATGAGCTGCTGTGCGAGGCGCTGAAGCGCAGCAAGTGACCAGACACCACAATATGTAGTATATTCGCCCTGCAAAACGGCTTGTTTTGCAGGGCGAATGTCTTTTTGATGCAATTTCTGCAAGATGCCCGCCAAAAGCGCTGGCTTTTGCAGTGGTAAAAATGTGAATGACGTTGCGCATATTGTGCATAAACGTGGGGGTTATTCCGAAGAAAATGAAAGAAAACACATGAAAAATGCGTTGTGTGAAAAAGCTGCAAAAAATAAAATGAATTTCTTGCCGATTTGACTTGCAAAAAACAAAATCTGGGAGTATAATACGCCTGTTGATACAATTTGGCCGCGGAACACGGCACATTAAAATGAGGAGAATTACTATGAAAAAGTTTTTTGCATTGATCCTGGCGCTGGCCATGGCTCTCAGCCTTGTGGCCTGCGGCGGCGGCA
>OHQP01000835.1_pt1 | contig 10812 bp, 7 predicted proteins | sample 1578101 | NCBI WGS metagenome assembly OHQP01 (sample SAMEA3879569, study PRJEB24766) | human gut metagenome | biome: human-associated habitat; feature: feces | place: USA | collected 1985/1987 | reverse complement strand
TATTTATGAATAAGATGATGAAGATGATCATCGGCAGTTTAAAATGATTAACCGGGGGATAAGACAAATGAATAATGCACAGTTAGTGATAGACGAAGTAAAAAAGGCAGTAAAGGGCAAGGATGATTGTATCATCAAGGCATTTGCTGCCTTTTTGGCAGGTGGACATATACTGCTTGAGGATGTGCCGGGAGTGGGAAAGACTACGCTTGCAGTAGCTTTTTCAAGGGCTATGGCGCTTGTGAATCACAGAGTACAGTTCACTCCGGATGTGCTGCCTGCTGATATACTTGGCTTTTCGATGTATCAGAAGCAGACCGGAGAGTTTGTGTACCGTGAGGGAGCTGTGATGTGTAATCTGTTTCTGGCAGATGAGATTAACAGGACAAGTCCCAAAACACAGTCGGCGCTCTTGGAGGTTATGGAGGAAGGTAATGTCACTGTGGATGGAATAAGCAGGAAGGTCCCGGAGCCGTTTATAGTGATGGCCACTCAAAATCCAAAGGGCAGCGCCGGTACACAGCTGTTGCCGGAGTCACAGCTTGACAGGTTTATGATATGTATGAGCATGGGATATCCTTCACATGATGCAGAGGTGGATATCGCAAAGGGCAAAAGTGTGAAGGCTGATGAGTATACGATAAAGCCTGTTATGAATGCACAGGGACTTGTTGAGATGCAGGGAGAGGTTGAGCAGGTGTTTATCCATGACAGTATTTACTCGTACATTGTGGATCTGGTTGATGCGACAAGGACAAGTCCGTACATTGAGCTGGGAGTGAGTCCGAGAGGTACGATTGCGTGTGTTAGGATGGCAAAGGCATATGCGTATCTGAGTGGGCGAAGCTATGTCATACCATCTGATGTGGTTTCTGTATTTGCGGATGTGACAAAGCACAGAATCGTGCTAAATACCAAGGCGAGAGTATCACACGTATCAGAGCTTTCAGTGATAGATGAGATACTAAAGGCTGTTAAACAGCCGACAACTTATGTGAAAAAGGCAGGTAATCGTGATTAGTTTTTTGATAGGAATAATTACTGCGGCAATAGTTTTTTATATGTCGATGATATATGGTAATGCTGCGCTGGCACTGCTTGGCTGCTTTATGTGTGTGTTTATGGTGCTGACATTTATAGCATTGCTTGTAAAGGCGCATCGGGCAGTGGCAGCTATAAACATTCCGATAGCTATCGCCACACAGGGCGAGAGTATCAGGGTGAGTCTTTCCTGTAGACTGAAGGAGGCAGGCTTTGATGGTGTAAAATACCGTGTAACGGTGAAAAATAATTTATCCGGCGAAAAAAGTACAAAATGGCTGTCAGGAGGCAGTGATTTTTTGTACAGCGTGAACCTATGCGGCAATTATGAATTTGAGCTTGTAAGGATAAAGCTATATGATTTTTCAAGGCTTTTTTATGTCACGAAAAGAGTTAAAAAATATGCAAATGTTGAGGTGATGCCGCAGATTGATGAGATTCCTGTGAGGATAACGGACAGAGTAAGAAATTTCTTTGGGGATTCTGATATCTATGATGATTTAAGACCGGGATATGATCCGTCGGAGCTGTTTGATGTCAGAGAGTTTCAAAACGGTGACAGGCTGCAGAGTGTGCACTGGAAGCTTTCTGCAAGGACTGATGAGCTGATGGTAAAGGAGAACAGCCTGCCAAAGGCATGTGCGGTGGACATAGTAGCAGATTTAAGGGGGATAAAGAAAGGCAGACAGGCGGATGCTTTTATGAAGCTTCTTGTCTCACTTTCCTTTTCGCTTATGGATCAAAAATGCTCTCATTATGTGGCGTGGTATGATACCGCCATAAACGATATTGTGAGAGCCAGAGTGGATGACGAGGAGGGCTTTTACATATTTTTGAACAGTTTTCTTAAAATAAAGCCGGATACAAAGAATGATGCGCTTTTTTTGTATGAGGAAAAGTACCGGGCAGAAAAGCTTGTGTGTCTGCTTAGCGTGGATGGAAGACTTCAGATAAAAAGGGGAGAGGAGATAGTTGGCAGAGCGGATGAAAAAAACGAGATTGTCATTTAGGAAAAGCAGATGGCAGAAATCTGACACAAATGAGATAAAGCCTGATTATAATAATGCATTTACAGTGCTTGGCGTCCTGCTTACTGAACTTGCCAATGCAGCTGCAGCAGTACTTCTTACGGTGTGTGCAGAGTCTGTTGTGAATACGACCGTTTCACATGTGAGATGCCCATATTATGTGTATGTGTGGCTGTTTATTTTTTCGGTGATAAGCGGCTTTATAAACAGGCTTACATTGCTTGACACAAGAAAATGGGTGCGCCATGCGATAAATACGGGTCTGCTGCTTGTATTTTTGCTTGGAGTGTTTATTGCAAACTGGCAGGCAGCAGGGCATATAAAAGACGGCTTTTTGTATGTAAAGGGCAGGTATCTTGAGCTGATAAATGTGTACTATGGCACTTCATTTGTCTGTCCAAAGGGAGATAAAGCCTTTGCGGGGGCATTTGTTGGCTTTGTATCGTTTATAGTTATGCTTTTGCTGGTGACACTGGCGGTTCAAATTAAAAGAAGACGCATGCTCACATTATTTCCAACGCTTATGCTTGTGGTACAGCTGTGCATAGGCAAAAGCCCAAGTGTCAGCGAGGTCGTTATGCTCACACTGTGTACACTCTGGTGTCTTATCGCAGATGGCAACGCACGCACAGTGGCAGGATATGATGCAAATGGCAGTGCACAGGGCAATGAGGCTTTAAGGATAGCGGCGGCGTTTTTATACATGGCGGCGGTGTCTGCAGTACTTTTCATATGTGTATTTTCATTTAAACCTCTTGCTGATACACTTGCCGATAAAAAGCCACAGATGCTTGCCTTTCAAAAGGATTTGGAGGGCAGCGTAAAATCATTCTTCAGCGTGGGGATTGATTTACAGGATGGCACGGTTAGTAATCACTATCCAAGCTACAGTGAAAAAACAGTGATGACGGTAGAAGCAAAGGCAGGAGTACCTTCTAATATTTATCTGAGAAGCTTCTACGGTGATACCTATGAGAATGGCAGATGGATTAAAAAGTCTGATTTTTCAGGGATGGAAAAAGAGTATCACGATGCTTCAAGGATGACAGCCTGGCAGAATTCAATCGGATTAGCCACGCTGCTCGATGGCTATTATGATGATGAGACCAATCCGGCCACCGAAAAGTATACAATCACGATGGAGAAGCTTTCCACCAAATACACCTATTTGCCGTACTGTATCGACCCATATAGTATAGATGCCAAGGGTGATATAGATTTTGATGAAGACTTTGTTATCACAAAGGATAAAGCGACAAAGACTATCGAGGTGTCGGCGTGTCCCGGTTTTTTCGATGGTTGTCTGGAAATGTCTATCCTTGAGCCGGAGCAGCCTCTTGAGGTCAACAATGATTTCTATGTGGCATACAATGATTATGTAATGGAAAACTATACTGAAAAGCAGGGCGGTGACGGAATTGTTGCAAAAGATGCGAAGCTGCTTCTTAGGACAGGACAGCTCACAAGCAATATGATGTACACAGGCTATATAAGAGAAAATGATGCCAACAGGATTGCGGCAGCACAGCTGGTGCAGCAGTTTCTGACATCGAAGGCTTTTAAGTACAGCAAAAATCCTCCTTCCACAGGCGGTAAGGATGTAGTTGAAAATTTTCTCTCAAATAGCAGACAGGGCTTTTGTGTGCATTTTGCATCGGCTGGCACGATGATACTCAGACAGATGGGCGTTCCATGCCGTTATGTAAGCGGATACTGTGCAAAGGAGGACAGCTTCAAATCCGGTGAAAATGATGAGGATATATGTGAGGTGAAGGATTCGCAGTCGCATGCCTGGGTTGAAATATATCTGGATGATTTCGGATGGATTCCGGTGGAGATGACACCGGGATATTTTGAGTATGTGACAGGTGAGAATCCGTTTGACTATATTGGTGTCAAAGAAAAGAAAACGAATGTCGGTGATGCTTATAATGATAGTGAGCATATGAATGATACTGCGGCAGATGAAGATGCAGCAAATGAAGATACTAAAAATACAGATGTAAAAAATGATGGCACAGCAAACGATACTACAGCAAACAGTGCCTCAAACCAATATGAGTCAGGTGATGGAAGTGAGAATGCTTATGGTTCACAGTCAGGTGCGGATAAACGTACAGATGCTCAGAACTCAAAAACGAGACTTCATATACCACCGGTGATTTTAAAAACCTCACTCTGTGTGATTTTTCTGACTGCACTTACAGCCATCATAGTTTATATCAAAAGGCGAAGAAATATTTTGTGGGAAGCAAGACTTGCAAAAAGGGTGAAAAAAGGCCGTTACAGCAGGGCTGCAATAATGATAAACAACCGCATCTACAAAGGACTGGGACATCCTTCAAAAAACAGGACAGATGAGCTTTATCTGGCTAACCTTAAGGAAAAATACTGCGGACCGGATTATTGCGGAATCCACTGGGACGAGTACATGCGCATTATACAAAAGGCTGTGTATTCATCAGAGGGCATCACGGGGGAAGAATGCTTTATGGTGATGGAAACATGGAGGCGTCTGGAGAAAAAAGACATTAGACATAATTCACAAAAAAACATGTATAAAAACAGCATGATTAACAAAAAATAAACTCGTAAGGAAAATTGTGTTGAAATAATAAGGCTTCTGTGATATAAACTTAAGCAGACGTGTTACTTTTAGGGAGGCATTTGTCGTACATAACTTTTAACAGGGTTAGTGTATGATAAGTGCCTCCTTTTTGTCGCTGGAGCAAAAAAGAATGATAGGTGCAAATCGGTACATACCCTGCATTTATAGGAGGAAAAGCTCATGAAAGACAAAATTTTTGGTGTCCTGCAGAGAGTAGGACGAAGCTTCATGCTTCCAATCGCAATCCTTCCGGTAGCAGGCTTGCTTTTAGGACTCGGAAGCTCATTCACCAACACCACAACAATTGAGACCTATGGTTTACAGTGGCTGCTCGGAGATAAGACTATACTCCATGCACTTCTTGTAATCATGAATGCGGTCGGAAGTGCCATATTCGATAACCTTCCGCTCATTTTTGCGGTCGGAGTAGCAATCGGAATGGCAAAGAAGGAAAAAGAGGTATCAGCACTTTCAGCAGTCATAGCATACTTTGTTATGAATGTATCAATCAATGCGATGCTCAAGATTTCCGGAAAAATCCTTGCAGACGGAAGCATTGCAAAGGATGTGCTTGATGGAACCATCACATCAGTATGCGGTATCCAGTCGCTGCAGATGGGCGTGTTTGGCGGAATTATCGTAGGACTTGGAGTGGCAGCACTGCACAACCGTTTCTACAAGATTGAGCTGCCGAATGCATTGTCATTTTTCGGTGGAACAAGATTTGTGCCTATCATATCAACAGTGGTATATCTTTTTGTAGGAATCTTAATGTATTTTATCTGGCCGACAGTGCAGAACGGAATCTATGCACTCGGTGGAGTGGTGACAGGAACAGGATATTTCGGAACACTTCTCTTTGGTATCATAAAGAGAGCACTTATTCCATTCGGACTGCACCATGTATTTTACATGCCATTCTGGCAGACAGCAGTCGGTGGAACGATGGAGGTTGCAGGACATATGGTTGAGGGTGGACAGAACATCTTCTTCGCACAGCTTGCTGACTCTGCAAACATCGCACATTTCAGTGCCGATGCCACAAGATATTTCTCGGGAGAGTTCATTTTCATGATTTTCGGTCTTCCGGGAGCAGCACTTGCAATGTATAAATGTGCAAAGCCGGAAAAGAAAAAACAGGCAGGAAGCCTTTTACTTTCTGCAACACTTGCATGTATGTTTACAGGAATAACAGAGCCTCTTGAGTTCTCATTCCTTTTCGTAGCACCGGCTCTCTTTGCAGTACAGGTAGTGCTCGCAGGAAGCGCATACATGATAGCACATATTTTAAACATCGCTGTAGGACTTACTTTCTCAGGAGGATTACTTGATTTCTTCCTGTTTGGTATATTGCAGGGAAATGAAAAGACAAGCTGGCTGCTCGTGATTCCGGTGGGAATAGTATATTTCTTACTGTATTACTTTATTTTCAGCTTCCTTATAAAGAAGTTTGATTTCAAGACTCCGGGCCGTGAGGATGACGACACAGAGACAAAGCTATACACCAAGGCAGATGTAAATGAAAGAAAAGCTGCCAAGGACGTAAAGAACTTTGACGAAAAAGCAGGGGCTGTAGCAGATGAGTTCTCACAGACCATATCACGAGGTCTCGGCGGCAAAGCCAATATCTCAGATGTGGACTGCTGTGCGACAAGGCTTCGTATCACAGTAATTGACCCAGAAAAGGTAAACGATGCGCTTCTTAAATCAACAGGAGCATCAGGAGTCGTGCACAAGGGACAGGGCGTACAGATTATCTATGGACCAAGAGTAACAGTGATAAAATCAGATCTGGAGGATTATCTTGCGAGTGTGACAGAGGAACATTTCGAGGACGATGCAGTAGAAAATAATATAGCAAGCGCATCAAAGACAAAAGATTCAACCACCTCTTCTGATAAAGCACAGGATTCGGATGTTGAATCAGAGCCGATAAGCACAGTTATCATCTCAAGTCCTATGACAGGAATTGCAGCAGACCTTTCAACAGCGCCGGATGAGGCATTTGCCAGCAAAATGATGGGTGACGGAGCAGTAGTCACACCTGAGGAGGGGGTAGTTGTAGCACCTGAGGATGGAACTGTTTTATTCGTTTTTGATACAAAGCATGCTTTGGGATTTACAACCGACTCAGGAATTGGTATGATAATCCATGTAGGAATTGATACAGTAAAGCTCGAGGGTAAAGGCTTTGACGTACAGGTTGAGGCAGGATGCCATGTTAATAAGGGCGATGAGCTCATGAAGCTTGACCTTGACTACTTAAAGGCGAACGCACCATCAGTTACCACTCCCGTCATCTGCACAGAGCTAAAAGATAATCAGAAAATCCGCCTCATCACAGACGGACCGATTAAGGCAGGAGAGCCTCTCTACGCAGTTGACACCTACGAGAAGTAATTCATACTTTATGATAATTGAATTGTCCGGTTATGTTAATAATAAATAGTTCGTATAAATTATCAGGAGTACATTAATAAATGTCAGGGGAATGATATGTACAGAATCACAAAGGTCTTAAATCACAATACAGTGCTTGCGGTAAAGGACAAGAGCGCAAGAGAATATCTTATAGTCGGAAAGGGTGTGGGTTTTGGAAAGAAAATTACACAGTCTGTCGAGCCAACGGAAGAGGATTCACTGTATGAGCTGACCCAGACAAGGGACAGAGGTCCGGCAAAGGACATAGTAAAATCCATCGAGCCGGAGTATCTTGAGATTGCAAACACACTGCTCGATAATGCAGAGCATGAGTTTGGTCATATAGACAGAAGCATATTGTTTCCTATGGCAGATCATATAGCATTTGCTGTAAAGCGTATGGAAAACAAAGAACAGATCAGCAATCCTTTAAACGATGACATCCGTGTGATGTTTTATAAGGAGTACAAGATAGCTGAGAATATACGCCATATACTAAAGGATAAAAAACAAATTGATATAATTGATGATGAGATTGGCTACATTACTCTTCATATTCATACATCCTTAAACAATTCAAAGGTATCGGATGCCATGGAGATGGCGGCAGCAGTTCGAAAATGCGCCACATTTATAGAGGAAAAGATTGGAAAGCACATAGATGTCACTACTATGGCCTACAACCGCCTCATGAACCATATCCGCCACATGGTATCAAGAGCCGCGACCGGAGAAAAATTAAAGGTTGATCTCAATCAGTTTATCGAGAAAAATTATCCGGAGTCATTCGCACTGGCAGGTGAGATATGTAATGAGCTTGGAAAGGACTTAAATCATGAGTTTTTGGACAATGAGACAGGCTACCTTGCCATACATATCGAGCAGATTAAGTGTGATGAGATGGTAAGTGAATAATAAAATGTGAAAACCTTCCTGCACATTAGGTTATGTACAAATCTCTTGCAATGTGGTACACTACATAGTTGTATCAACAAACATCCGATACACAAAATACATATGAAATCAATTTAAAGGAGATATATATACCATGAAACTCGGCATCGTCGGACTTCCGAACGTCGGAAAGTCTACATTATTCAACTCACTCACAAAGGCAGGAGCGCTTTCAGCAAACTATCCTTTTGCTACAATCGACCCAAACATAGGTATTGTTTCAGTGCCTGACGAGAGAATCGTAAAGCTCGGAGAGCTCTATCACACAAAGAAGGTTACACCTGCAACAATCGAATTTGTTGATATCGCAGGTCTTGTGAAGGGAGCCAGTAAGGGTGAGGGACTTGGAAACCAGTTCCTTGCAAATATCCGTGAGGTAGATGCAATCGTACACGTAGTGCGCTGCTTTGAGGATACAAACATTATCCATGTAGATGGCTCTGTAGATCCTGCAAGAGATATCGAGACAATCAATCTTGAGCTTATTTTCTCGGATGTTGAGATTCTTGACAGGCGAATTGCAAAGATTGCAAAGCAGGCAAGAATGGACAAGACACTTGCAAAGGAGCTTGAGCTTGTTGAGGCAGTAAAGGCTCATCTTGAGGACGGAAAGATGGCCAGAACCTTTGAAGTGCCTGATGATGAGGATGCACAGCTTTGGTTCAAGGGATATAATCTCCTTACAGCAAAGCCTACCATCTACGCAGCAAACGTATCAGAGGACGACCTCGCAGATGACGGCGCAAGCAATCCGCATGTTGCAAAGGTAAGAGAAATGGCAAAGGAAGAGGGCGCAGAGGTATTTGTTATCTGTGCACAGATTGAGCAGGAGCTTGCAGATCTCGATGAGGACGAAAAGAAGGAGTACCTTGAGGATTTAGGTGTTGAGTCAAGCGGTCTCGATAAGCTTGTAGCAGCCAGCTATTCACTTCTCGGACTTATTTCCTTCCTCACAGCAGGAGAGGATGAGTGCCGTGCATGGACTATAAAGAAAGGTACAAAGGCACCACAGGCAGCCGGCAAGATACATACTGATTTCGAGCGTGGCTTCATCAAGGCGGAGGTAGTCAACTATCAGGATCTTCTCGACAATGGAAGCCTTGCAGCCGCAAGAGAAAAGGGCATCGTAGGCATGGAAGGAAAAGAGTACGTTGTTAAGGACGGAGATGTAATTCTTTTCAGATTTAATGTATAATTTTATGAATAAAACGCTTTTATAAGCACAAAATCAAAAAGATACGCATAAGATAGACCAAGGGAGGTCTGTTTTATGCGTTTTCTGGATTTATGCGAAAAAGAGGTTGTGAGTGTGGAAGAGGGCAGATACATCGGGCATGTGCGTGACCTTGAGTTTGACCCGGTCTGTGGCAAAATCTGTGCGATTATCGTACCGGGACCGGGAAAATATATGGGAATATTTTGCAGGGATTATGAATATTGTATTCCATGGGTTAAGATTGTGAAAATTGGACCCGACATAATATTGGTGAATATATGTGAGTCTGATATGCGGCGTAAGCTGTTATGATAGTATAAAAGAAAACTATTCAGTGACATTGAAAACAAAAAAGTGCTGAAAAAGTCAAAATCAGTACAAAACATATTGACAATGAAAATTAGTATAGATATACTAAAATATGTATAGGTCTTTTTAAATACAGATGATGATTTGAAGTATTATAATGAGAAACATAGATATTTTGCTTCTTCATATTATATGATATCTACGGAGGGTACAGCATGAAGTGTCCATTTTGCAGTAGTGACAACACAAGGGTAATAGACTCAAGACCGGCTGATGACAACAGCTCTATCAGGCGCAGAAGGCTGTGCGATGATTGCGGCAAGCGTTTCACTACATATGAGAAGGTGGAGACAATCCCACTCATCGTTATAAAAAAGGATAACAACAGAGAGCAGTATGACCGCTCCAAGATTGAAAAGGGCGTGCTTCTTGCATGTCACAAGAGACCGATTTCAGCAGATACAATCTCAAAGCTTGTAGATGAGGTCGAGATAGAAATCTTTGCCAGAGAGGAAAAGGAAATCTCTACATCACTCATCGGAGAGCTGATTATGGACAAATTAAAGGAGCTTGATGCGGTAGCATATGTGAGGTTTGCGTCAGTTTACAGAGAGTTTAAGGATGTCAATACATTTATGACAGAGCTTAAAAAGATGCTTGACACCAAATAGTGTTTAGGCAGCAGGCAGCCTTGAATGAACAGATTAACAGGGAGACAGAGAATTTTATACTATGAGTTTTTTATACCCGGGAGAGTACATTGACTCGACATACAGAATAGATTTTGATAAATTATATAAGGATGGCTACAGGGGGGTCATTTTTGATATCGACAACACCCTTGTGACTCATGGTTCGCCTGCTGATGAGCGGGCGATTGCTTTGTTTAAGCACCTTAAGGAGCTTGGTTTTTCGTGCCTTGTGCTCTCAAACAACAAAGAGCCGCGTGTGAAGAGCTTTGCTAAGCAGGTTGGGATAAAGTATATCTACAAGGCAGGAAAGCCCAAGCCATCAGGCTATCGTACAGCAATGGAGAGGCTTGGCACAGATACGAAAAACACTCTTTTTGTGGGAGATCAGATATTTACAGATATCATCGGAGCTAATCTTACGGGCATCAGATCAATACTTGTAGCACCTATTGACCCGCATGAGGAGATACAGATTGTGCTTAAGCGCTTTATTGAAAAGCCTGTAATTGCATGCTACAAGAGGCATTTAAAGAAAGTAAATAA
>OHQP01000825.1_pt1 | contig 10921 bp, 11 predicted proteins | sample 1578101 | NCBI WGS metagenome assembly OHQP01 (sample SAMEA3879569, study PRJEB24766) | human gut metagenome | biome: human-associated habitat; feature: feces | place: USA | collected 1985/1987 | reverse complement strand
TGCAGTAAAATCTTGTAATGACTTTCCAAGAATATTGATAGTTCCACTATCAAAGGAAATTAGCCCTAAAATAGCTTTAAATGTTGTGCTTTTTCCTGCACCATTTTGACCAATCAAACCAGTTACATGACCTTTCTTTACTTCAAGAGAACAATCAAGCGAAAAGTTTTCATAACTTTTTTTCAAATGCTCAATTTTTAACATATCTAACCCTCCAAAATTAACTCAAATAGTTTTTTTATATCTTCATCACTGATACCGTAACATCTGCCTTTTTGAATAACTCGTTCTAAATCACTTTCTAATTCCTTTTTCTGTTCCTCTAATAAAAGCTCTGTATTTGTAGCAGTAACATATGTTCCTTTTCCATGAATTGTTACCGTAAACCCCTCGTTTTCCAAGCTATCATATGCTTTTTTCACAGTTAGAGCACTTATTTTTAATTCTTTTGCAAGAGAACGAACAGACGGAAGATTATCATTTTCTTTTAATTTTCCATTCCGAATTAAAGCTTTAACTTGTTCTACTATTTGCTCGTAAATAGGTATCATTGAAGAATGGTTTATAATAATTTTCATCTCACAGCTCCTTTCTGTATAAACAGTATATAACAGAGTAACGCTGTTGTCAAGTGTTATATGGTGTTTGTACAGAAAGTGAAGCGTGCAAATCTCATTTAGGAAATGCACGCTATATAATTTATCCTACAATCTTCCAGTTACTATCCTTATGTAGCACAAGTTCATACTGCGATATCTGCGTCGCCTTTGTCTGATTATCAAGGAATTTCACGCCTACCTTGACTTTCACATTGTCCCCGTCCTTTGTAAAGATAGGGTTTACCAGTTCAGAATAAAGGTAGTCCCTGCCGATAGGTTCAATCACATTTCCAGCTACATAGTAGGCAAGCTCTTTTTCTGTGGCTGTTGGGTAGAGCTTAAAGAATGTTTCCAGAAATGCGGTAGCGTCATTCACGGTATCAGCGTCTACACTTGCGTCTGCTTCTGGTGTCTTAGGCTCATAGTCTGATTTTTCGATTGCTGGTGCAAGGGTAGGGTTCTGAACGATTACCATATCCCCGTCAGCGTCCACATGGACTTTTACGGTATAGGTTGCTTTCACATTGCTTGTCTGTTCTCCCTCTTTTATCTGCTGATCTACTTCGTAGGTAGCAGAAAAAGTGTCCGTTCCCGATTGCTCGATATGCCATACAATCACATCTGTAACTGTGGAGCTGGTCGGTATATCCGTTCTGATTGTATCAACATTCAAGTCCTGCAATTCCTTTGTCAGATAACCGTTGATTGCCTGCGTCCTTGATTCAATCGCTTCTTTACTGTTATTCCATGTGTAATAGGACTTCGCAAAATTCTTCACGAAATTTTCTATCCCGTTGGTGTCCTGCAAGCGAAGTTCAATGATTTCTTTTTCGTGGGTCGTGTGCTGGTCGATAGCGGTAAAATTCTTATACACCCCAAAGCTCACGCTTGCGATAAGCACCACCCACAACGCAATCACGGTTTTCTTATGTGTGCCTACCTTGACAGTACGCACCTTTTTTTCTTTTGGTTCTTTGATAGTTTCTGTCTGTTTCTTATTCTTCTTAAACATATTTTTCAAGTCCTTTCTATTGTTTTACTCGTCCTGCACCGATTAAGTGCTGTTGCCAGTAACTACTACTTAGGTCTGCATATCCTATCGGGTCGCCTGCATGGTACATCTGTGTCGGCGAAACAAGAATACCGACGTGTGTTACATACGAACCAGCGTTATAGGTAGAATGGAAAAATACCAAGTCCCCAGCCTTTGCCTGCGAGAGTGGAAGATGTTGGGTAGCGTCATACTGTGCTTGTGCTGTTCTCGGTAAGGAGATACCAGCTTTTCCATAGCACCATTGCACAAGTCCGCTACAATCAAAGGAAGTGTTCGGGTTACTGCCACCATACACATACTTCCAGCCTTGATATTTCAACGCTTCATTCATAATCGCTTGTGCCGTCGCATTATCAAAATGTGCCACGGTCAGATATTGATTGACTAATTCCACATAGAACATATTTCCATAGCCATACCGCCAGCCCCCGTTCTTCGCAACAGCTATCGGGTTGGTATAGGTTACTTTCTTTCCACCCGATTTCTCACGGGCGAAGCTCTCTGCAAGATTAAAAGTGTGTTTTTTTCCTTTTCCTGCCACATATCCCACATAGCCACCGCCATAGTTATAAGACTGTATCGCTACATTCAAATCGTCGATACCTTGATTTTTGCAGGAAGAAAGCAGGGACGCAAAATACTTACACCCCTGCTTGATTGAGCTTTCCGTATCTAAGGAATTAGGCGGTAAACCAAGACTTTCCGAACTCTGCATAACATCTTCTGCCGTACCGCCACTTTCTACTTGAATGATAGCCAATAGCACATTGACATACTCGGAGATACCGTTTTCTCTGGCGTACTTTTCCACCATAGGCTGATGTTTCAAGACTTCTGCGGATAAGTTCATACCCGTAATGCCAGAAGAAAAGTTGCTGTTCTCGTCGTCGCTGTCCGCACTAATCAAGACACCAAAGAAAAGCACCAGAGAAAAGAGGATAGGAAACAGACTGCCAATGAGAGCGATATGTTTCAGTTTCATTTTTTCTTCTGTCCTTTCTTCGTTACAAGGTTACGGGTTTTCTCTATGGTCTGCTGGTTCTTCTGGACGCTCTGGGTCTGCTGAACCTTTGTCCTGCGGTCTTTGGTATAATTCTGGCGTGTTTCCTGCGATACCACTTTTTCAACATTCTGCTTATGTACTGGCTGTGCAGACTGGGTCGCTTTCCTATCAGAAGCACCAGAAGATAACGGACGCTCTTTGATAACATTTGTCTTGACTGGCTCACTTGCTTTTGAAGTGGTCGCTGTGGCAGGGCGTTTGACTTCCTGCATTTTTTCCGCACTCGGCTTTGAAGCTGTGGCTGGTCGCTCATGGGGACGGGTAGCTCCCGTTGTCGCTGATCCGTCAGCCTTTCGCTGTGCCTGCCTTGCTTCTTGTGCCTTTTGAAGCTCCATACGCTTGTCAGCGATATTTTGTCTATGCTGTTCCTGCTTTTCCAATCGTCCCGTCTGTCTGGACTGCTGTTCCTGCACCATGCCACGCTTGAAGTCGGACACGCTGGACTTTGCCTTTTCCTTTGCGGAATACACCGCATAAGCGGTCTGTGTCGGCATATCCTTGATATTCTCTTTGACAGCATTTGCCTTGTCTTTCACTTTATTTTTCGTATCTAAGACAGCACCCACCTTTGAGCCTGCACGCTGTCCCATGCTGGAAGTGGTATTGCCCCGATTTTCTTTAGAAGCTGTATTTTTTCTTTCCGCTCGTTTATTAGCAACGGCACTTCCAGCCACCGCACCAGCGACACCGCCCGAAATACCGCCAGCACTTACCGCCCTTGCAATACGGTGTTCCATACGCCTAGCCCTATGTCGCATAAACAGATACGGTCTGCGGAAAATTCTTCGTCCCATGCTTTGACTGTCATTAGCGTTCAAAGAGAACATACTCATTAAATCGCCCAGCTTCATATAGATACCAGCAAAACATACTATCTGCAAGAACGCCACCATGAAGAACGGATAGTCCGTGGAAATGTTATAAAACATACTGGAAATGCTGAACGCCACCGTTACAATGAGCGTTATTCCTGCCCGTGTCATAATGGTATTAAACACCCTCACGATTGCCTGCTTTGCCATGCTTTCATAGCTCGGTATCATGGAAAGTAGAAAGCTGATAGGTAAAAACATTGCAAAGATAATAAAAAGTATCTGGCTGAACAACATCATGCCCGTAAGCAAGAATACAAATATCGTTATCCCTAAATTGAAGAACAGTAGGAAGAACACCATGCCTAAACGGTTTACCACCTGCGGTATCGTCAGATTGTTGTTGTCGTTGTCCTCGATTTCTGTTTTCACGACTTCCTCTCTGGTTTTTCCGTCCTCGTCCTCTGGACTTACTGATACCAGAGCTTCGACACGGTCTGTACCGATTTCCTCTGCGTTGCTGTTCCCGAATTGCAGAAGTAGCCACGGCTGTTCCACTTGAATAGAAAATAAGCTGTCCCGTATCAAGTCCACGCTGTCCTTGCCCTCGCTGTCAGAGTTGGGGAGCATGATTTTTGTTCCCAAATCAAGTGAAGCGGTACTGATGTCTGATGAAAATTCATTTATCTTCTTGATGTAATCGGGAGCATAGGCGATAAACGAAGCGGACAGTACGAACACCACTACAAAGTTGATAACGGCGTGAAGTGCCTTGCTGGTTTCCCGTTTGATAAGTCCCGTATAAGCAACATAAAGTCCCACCACTAAGATAATGAGAAGCAGGAAACCAACATAAAAGCCCGTAGAAGAAAAGCCGTTCTGTGTTACGCCTGCAAGGGTCTGTATGCTCTTTCCGATACTGTCTGCCATATCATTGATGAAGTCCAGCTTATAGGCTTCCTGCACCACATAGCCCGTAGCATTGCTTAAATAAAGGCTTATCGTCCAGACAAAGTTGGTAATGCAGTAAAGCCCGTACTGCACCGATTTTCCAATCCCGTCCAGCCAGTTCCACGGCAACCACGACCAGCTATTATCCACATAAAAATCAAGCTGGTAGTTGGAAAGGGGATATTTTGAGTAAAGATTTTCTGCGTTTATGGTATCGTCCACAAGCCCCGTTGCATGAGCCACCGTCCCCAGAAGTGAAAGCAGGATAAGGGAGAGTGCCACCACGAACAGAGCCATTTTGAGAAAGTGGAAAATCTTCTTTTTTGTGAACGCACCTTTTATCCTTTCTTTCATCACTCCACCTCATTTCTCTGTACGGGCGGTCTGGTATCAAAGGCGTGTAGCAGTTCTTCAAAGACGGGGTGTATCTGTACCACACCGACACGCCCGTATAAGTCCTGCAATAAGCATTGTCCGTTCTCCAAATCACGCAAGCGTTTCTGGTTGTTCTCGTCGTCCTTGTCGATACCGAAAAATTCTAAGGTCTGTTTTATCTCGTTGATGTCAGTAGAACGGAAAGCGAATTTTAAGCCGATATTGTTTTTCAGACTTTCTTTTGACACGTCGCCAGAAGATTGTGTAACGAAATAAACGCCTGCCTGCATAGCTCGTCCAGCACGAACCAGCTTATTTGATAAGGTTTCGCCTTGTGCCACATTTAAGAACGCCCACGCTTCGTCAAGGTCTACAATCTTAAAAATACTTCTGTCCGAATGGATAAAATCAAGGGCAAAGGTACTAATCACAATCAGCATAGACACCGACAATAATTCAATGGTCGTGTATTCCTCAAAGGTCGTGTCCTTATCTGGTAATACTAAGTCCGCTACTTGAATGATATTGAGCTGATTATCCAGACTGATAGCATTTTCTACCGTACCGTCCGAAAACAGCAGGTGTGCAAAGTCATAGTCCGTGAAGCTGTCGATATGGTCTGCGATATTTCTTGATATGGGCGTATCTTCACGGCGTAGCTCGTCTATCACATGGAGCAAGCCCCGACTGTCGCTCTGGGTAACGGAACGAACCGCTTTTCGTAGCACGGGGAATTTTTCGCCGTCCCTAGAGGAAATACCCGTAAGGAATGTCAAGATGTCGATTGCCAGACTTTCAGCGTCTTTTACATTCTTCATAATCACAAACGGGTCAAGAAGTCCTGCATTGTCCTTGTCGCTGGTAAGATTTACGATATTGATTTCATGGGCGATTTCTGGGAGCGTTTCTTTCCAGTTGCCACGCTCTGATTTTGGGTCTAAGATAACCGCTTGTCCCCCAAAGAGAACCGAATAATACACCAGAAGATTGTTGCAGAACGACTTACCACCGCCAAGCGAACCGACAAAAGCAGAAGCAAGGGCATTTGTAACTGTGCCTTTTACGCCCTGCGAAGCTAAAGACGGTTGCAGGTACACATTTCTTCCCGTATCAACGGAATAGCCCATATAGATACCCGTAGTTTCCCCTAACTGCTGTGTCGCACCAAAGCCAAGCCCAGCTAAAAAATCTGATTTTACATACTGCACATAGTCATTGATATATCGCTTGCTGGCTGGAAGAAATTCAGAATGAAGCCCCAGCATATCCCCAGCAGGACGCACCAGCTTTACATTGAGGTCGTCGTAAAAGTCCTTGACTTCATCACAACGGCGTTTCAGCTCGTCAAGATCGGGTGCAGACACCCGTATCACGTAGCTTAACTTATACATACTTTCTTTGCTCTGGTCTAAGTCCGTTTCCAGCTCGTCCACGCTGTCTAAAGCGTCCACCACATTTGAGCTGGTTTCACTTCCTGCTTGATAGGCGTGATTGTCAAGGTCTTTCAATTCCTTTTTCTTGTTGCGGACTGTCGTTAATGCTTTTCGATTTTCCACGATTTCTACATTCATAGAAGTATCAACGGGGAATGTGAATTGCTGTTGCTGGAAATAGAAGATTTCAGACGACGGAAAATCAAGCTCGCCGACAATCGCATTGACGGTAAAATAGGACACATAACTTTCCTTGTCCTCATGTTCCAATCGTAAATACCGCTGGCTTTCTTCAATCACACACCTTGTCGGACGGATAAGGTCGTAGTATTTTATCAGCGTTTCTTTCTGCAATTTCTTCTTTGGTAGCTGGTACTCATAATCTTCATAGGCGATACCGTCCCTGCCGTAAAGATGTTCCATGAGATACCCAAAATCATTGATTTCCAAGCGACGCACCTTAAAGCGACGGGAGATTTTATTTTCCAGTAACTTTTCCATTTTCATGTAACGGTTGATTTCATCATTCGGCATGGAAACAAAATCATTCATCAGCGTATGGTTCACTTCATGGAGAAATTCCGTGAACGTCAGCCACGCCGATTTTTTGATGTTCTTCAGATTGAGCTGTTCTTCCGTAACCATGAGCTTAAAGCCAAGAAAAAAGCGGTAGTCCACTTGATTGTCCCCAATCATAGATACTAACGCTTCGGTCTGTTCGTCTATCTTCTGATAGGCAACTTCCTTTAATTTTCCCGTTACCAGTTTCTTTGACTGCTCCTGCATACTTCGTATGGAGCTTTCCGTGGCAATCTGCAACGCATGAATTTTTCCCTCACGGGACTGTGCGATAAGCTGGCGAAAGCTGTCATGCACGATAAATTTCTGCTCTGCGGATAAGAAAGAATAGTTGTACGGTATCAGCTCATAGTAGGCGAATACCTCATTGTCCTTGTTCCAGACAAGGTTATTGTCAATATATTTTATCGGGAACATAGTTCACACTCCTTACTGCCGTGATTGTTTCATTCAAGGTCTGCTTATGCAGTTTTACGGCTTTTCCTGCATAAGTGATTTTAGGTCGCAGGGCATAGGTTATCTGTGATTTCAAAAAGCTGTACGGCTTCTTTCCGTCAAAGGTTTTCTGCGACATAAACCAAGTGAGAGCAACGGGAATACCAAAGTATTTGAGAAATGCTCCCTCAATCATGGAAAGTGGGGGAATATCCCCAAACAGAATGATGATAAATTCCGTAATCACAAACAATGTAATCTGTGTAAAGGTAACGGGAAAGGGTAAGTTAAAGTCATTGATTGCATACAAGACTTTTTCCACGTTCCAGATACCCGTGTAGCTTTTAATCTTTTTCAAGTTCTTTCAGCTCCTTTCAAAATAGAAAAGGACAGCCATGTTTCAGACTGTCCCTTAAAAGAGAAATACGCTGTCAGTAGCAACAATGCTTGTCGCTGATCTTCCAGCGTTAATATGGTATCTCGCACATACCTCGGCTTGTTTCAATAAAGCAACCGCCCATATCCAAATCTCGCCCGTAGGCTTCATAGTCAATGTAGTTCTGTAAGCTGGGTGGAATATCCCCAAGTGCCTGCAATTCGTCTATGTAGTAGTAGGCAACATCTGTCATGGTTTCACAGTCGGGATAATAATAAATATCGTCCTTGTGTTCCACGACTTCTTCCAGCGTCCCATAGTGGCTGATAAATTCGTCCAGACACTCTACAATATAGTCGGGAAGTTCCTCTATCATTTCATACATCTCATTGAGTTCTTCAATGGAAACATACTCGCCAATCGCAATCGGGAAGTTGTCGGTATCATGGATAGCGTATTCCTCATACTGTTCATTCAAGCCGATTTTTTCTTTTACATCTTCCTCGTCAATGGGAAACGTGAACCAAGCACCGACTAAATAGCCCTCATTGTATTTGCCAAGATTAGCAATGTAAACCGCCATATCATCAATCATAAGCACCACCTCATTTCCTACTCTGGCAGTTCAAAGATACCGTGTTCTGTTACTAAAAATTTCCCGTGTTCCTGCAAGTGAGAAGCATAGGCTTCAAAGTCAAAGTAGTATTCTTGACAGTCCTCGGATAAATGTTTGAACGTCGGGTCGTTCATCAGCTTTTGCCTTGCAACATCTATCATGCTTTTGCAGTCGGGATAAACCGTAATCACGTTCCTGCAAATATAAAGTGCTTCTAAATTCTCAAACACCGTAAGTAGTGATACATATTCTTCCTGCATATCACTTGAAAGCTGGCGGTACATAAAATCTAATTCGTTGAGCTGGTACACGCTTGTATGTTCGTGGACTTCATCAGCATAAGGCAACACCTTTTCGATAATACGGTAATCCCCACTTTCTGCACCGATACCTAACTTTTCTTCAAACTCGGCAACATCTATCGGCAGGTCGAACCAGTATGATGTTGTTTCTTCGCCAGTTGTTCCTCTCGTTTCCACCAGCACCCTTGTTTCCTGCATTGTTCCTCACGTCCTTTCTGTTGTTTCATCACATCTTTTAAGGTCTGGTACGACATACCAAACACATATTTAGAAAAATCTTCTAACTGTCTTTCTTCATAATCGGCAGGGTTCAGTCGTTTCATTTCCTGCCATACCTTACGCTTGTAAGAGGGCAGGTCGGAAATGTATTCACAGCCGACTTTTGCCTGCATATCCTTAAAAATATCGTTCATTTCATCACTCTCATCTGAAATTTAGGTAAGAAAAAAGCAGTCAATCCTAAGACTAACTGCTTTGTGTGTAGGGATATGAAATTATAATATTTTCCTAATGATTTATAACTGTTTATCAAAATACATAATTGCAATCAATTCAAGAAAATTTCGCAAACCAATAAAAAGTTCTCCAAAAAGAATTACTCGGTCAAGTGTAAACATAATTTGAATATCTATAAATAATGGTACTGATGTTGCAATTGCTAATAATATAATCAATATCCAATTTGCTATATTAGCAGACTGATTTGCTTTTAGCTGTATCGTCAACCAGCGTTCATCACCCTTATATTCAACTTGCTTTTTTGCTTTCAATATATAAAGCCACAACGTTGCTCCTAATGCTAAAACAAGAAAAATCAAGATAATAATTTGCTCATTCATACTATTTGTCCTCCCTATGCTCGAAAACTTCATCAATAGAAACACCAAATACTTCTGCAATTTTAAATGCCAATTCTAACGACGGAGTATATTTATATTTTTCTATTGATATAACTGCTTGTCGTGAAATTCCAACTTTTTCAGCTAAATCTGCTTGTGTCCAGTCCCTTTCAGCACGTAAAACTTTAATTCTGTTCCATATCAAAGTTATCGCTCCTCTCCAAAATGTAATGTACTGATTACCTTTATTGTAATGCACTCATTACATTTTGTCAACATAGGAATACATATTGAATTGTGATTTAATGCATATAAACAATAGAACATATCCTCTACTTCCGTATCCTCGTGAAAATGCCCGAAATACCATGCCGTAAAAGCTGTATTATCAGCAACTCTCTGGAGATACTGTCTTAACTACTAAAAGACCTAAATAATATAATCTTGTATGACATATATACAACCGTAACAAATGATGACGAACAAATTCTGAAATTTTACGATTCAACAGATGAATCTTCATTTTTGAAGAAAAAATAAAATCCGTATCAATTGAGTGTTTTTCCCAGTATATCAGTTCTTTTTATTCAGAATTGAAAAATCATACTGTTGGAGATATTTACAGCAAAATAGAGCCTCCATACAACTCAAAATAAAACAATTCTGCTTCCAATAAAAATATACCTTTCGTTATCATAAATATTAATTTCAAGAGGTTTGCTCACAACAATATAGCAAACCTCTTTCCTTTTAAATCCATAATAAGAAATCTACCAAATAAGAAATCATCTGTCTCAAATCACCTCTTTTTGACAACAATCTATGAATCCATGTTACCTTGTTTATCGGCTCTTTTCAGGAACAGCTACTATTCTTGAAGCATCCCTCACACCAAAATGCTTCTTACGATAATTGTACTCCTCCAAGAATTCATCATATACCGTCATCTTGTAACGGATACTCTTTATCTTTTCTGCTGTATATCCCATACGCTGACAATAAGCATCATATTCTGCTTCATAATCATCCGTAGGAACCGGAAGATGTGACGCACGCTCTTCCATTGACAGTTTGGTGTAATCAATTACCTCTGCAACAGGTTCTTCCTTTTCTGTTATAGACTCAGACATCTTAGGAGCAACTTCTTCTGAAATTACATTATCCTGCTGTTCAAGTATTGTATCATCCATCATCTCAACTATTTTAGATTCCTGAACATGCTGTGCTTCTTCTGCAACCTTTAAATCAGCAAATTCTTCATAGGTCAGAATCTCTTTTTTTGCCTCTTCCAAAGTCAGCTCTGCCGTATCTTTGTATTTGATATCTTCCAGATAGTCCATATAATCCCATTTCCACTTGTGGTTCACACCGGAAAGCTCATTTAAAGCCTTATCCCAAAGCAATCCTGCTTTGTCAGCCTTTTCCTGATAAAGTTCTACTGCCTGCCTTGCTTCAAACTCCTCTCTGGTCATAATCGGTGCCGTAAG
>OHQP01000813.1_pt1 | contig 11067 bp, 7 predicted proteins | sample 1578101 | NCBI WGS metagenome assembly OHQP01 (sample SAMEA3879569, study PRJEB24766) | human gut metagenome | biome: human-associated habitat; feature: feces | place: USA | collected 1985/1987 | reverse complement strand
TCTTACTTAACAGTATAAAATCCTGCGCTCTTGGCGGGAACAGTGATAATGCCGTTTTCGGCAGAAGCCTTACCCCCGAAGCTGTAAATGCTTTCACCAAGCGAAGGATTGCTTTCAAAGGAAACCTCTCTGTCAGCGGGATTGATGATAACAAGTATCTTTTCGTCACCGCTGCTTCTTACATATGCAAGAGGATATTTGTTCTTTTCGGCATATACAAACTCTATCTCGCCCTTACTGAGAAGTGCCTTGTGGGACTGCCTTATTTCTATAAGCCTGTTTATCTCATGCCACAGAGAATTTTCATCTGCCATTTCGGCAGCAGCGGTGGGTCTGTCGGCACTTTCGTCCTGCCTGATGTACAGCGCTTCCTTGGGTGCGGAGCTGAAGCCTGCATTTGTGGTGCTGTCCCATTGCATGGGGGAGCGTGAACCTGTTCTGCCGTAGCCGCCCTCAACAGAGGTAAGGCCCTCAACATATCTCATGCCGATCTCGTCGCCGTAGTAGATAAAAGGCGCTCCCGGCATTGAAAGCAGGAATGCAAAGGCAATTTTCAGGTTATCACCCTTGATAGTGCGTGCCAGTCTGTCCATGTCGTGATTGCCCGAGGGTATGCAGATAAGCCCTTTTTTCTCGGACTTTTCGTAATTCTCCTTATACTTTGACACGAACTCGGAAACATCGCCCTTGCCTCTGTCGGAGAAGAAAGGTTCCTCGCAGCGGAAAAGGTCATTATAATGAGACGGGCCGAAGTGGAGCAGGAAGTCCATATGGAAGCCGCCCTGAATGGATTTGTCAGGCTCGCCCCATTCTGATACCATTGCAGCTTCGGGAAATTCCCTGTCAAGGAATTCTCTTACATTCTGCCAGAGCTTGATAGTACCCTTGCCGTCCTCATCGTTCTTGACCAGTGAGCCTGCCATATCCACACGGAAGCCGTCGCAGCCCATTCCCAGCCAGAAGCGCATAACGTCTTTCATAGCTTCAAGAGTTGCCTTGGGGCCCTCTGCATCCATAGGCTGCTGCCAGGGACGCTCGCATTTATAGAAGCCGTAGTTTAGCGCAGGCTGATGTGAGAAAAAGTTTACCGCACAAGTACCGTCTCTGTCGGAAAATCCTCTTATGCTGCCCATATTCTGAGGGCTTTCCCAGATGGAATCAGTCCATACATAACGGTCGGTGTATTCATTCTTTTCAGCCTTCATTGATTCCTTGAACCACTTGTGCTGAACGCTTGTATGACCCGGAACAAGGTCAAGAAGAACGTGCATATCACGCTTGTGAACCTCATCAAAAAGATGCCTGAGATCCTCGTTAGTTCCGTATCTGGGAGCGACCTTGCAGTAGTCGGAAACATCATAGCCCGCATCGCCGAAAGGGGACTCGAAGCAGGGATTTATCCAGATAGCGTTGCAGCCCAGCTTTTTGATATAATCAAGCTTTTCGATTATTCCGTTGAAATCGCCGATACCGTCACCGTTGGTGTCGCTGAACGATTGAGGATATATCTCATAAAATACTGCATTATCAAGCCACTTTGCCATAAAAAATTACCGTCCTTTCAAAAATATGAATCGTTATATATTTCACATTATTGCTTTCTGGTTATATAATACTGCTTTTGACCACGCATTTCTATCAAAAAAACACTATTTTCTGATACTATCCTATTTTTTAACATATAAACTTATAACAAACCATATTGACAATAACAAAGTGCTGTGATACAATATATAAAAAGTACAAAAAAGGACGGTCATCATGCTTACCACACAGCTTCGTCAGATAAAAAGTTACCCCACATATCAGCTCCATGCTTACACCAGAAGCAGCAGCTCGGCAGCAGAGGATATGTTCCGAATATGTATCCTTGAAACAATGAAATGGCTGCGTTCAAGGCTTTCACGCTTTGACACCCTGCCCGAACAGATAATGCTTCCCGAACCGGAAAACTATGATCTGCTGTCGTTTGATATGCTCCAGTCATTCAGCCTTAGCATAGGCTTTAATATCAGCGTTGTTTTTATTGAAAGCAGGGGAGTGTGGTCGTTTGAGCTTACGGAAACTGATATGGGCGAAAATCCCGGCACTGACAGAGAGCGCCCTCCCGTAAACGGCAGGACATTCCGCACCGAAATTTCTTTCATGCTGCATAACGACTGCGTTGAGATAGGTATCCGAACCATATGCTCCGAGCCATCGGACACAACGGCGCCATGCAAGGTTTTCCGCCCCGCAATAGTTAAAATGCTGGCACAAAATCCCATGATCGGTCTCATAAACGAATATGAGATGAACGGTCAGCCGCTTGATATAATCACAAGGTCTGAGGCAAACCGCCTTATTGATGCAGTGCAGGACCCTAAGTTCAACATACCCGTGGTAATAGCAGCGGAAGCACCGTATGAAGCGGAAGAATGTCATGAAATATCAGCTGCCGATGTGAAAGCTCTGCTGAGCAAACATATGGCAGCATTAAAAGGATACGGTCTTGATGATATCCAGCTATCGCTGTACGGTCTCAGACCCGCAGATGAATTATCCTCTGTCAGGGTGGATATATCTCACCTGGGCTTTGAAACAAAGCTTGCAAACAAAGATCATACCATTTCGGAAGCAAAGCCTCAAATGCCTGAAAAGCCTGCTGTTTCTATTACCGATGAAAAAGCGGACAGGCTTCGGACATTTGACTATCAACGCCTGGCACGGAAGTCGGTGGGATATGCCTTTATATGCTTTGTAAAAGAGGATTGCTTCGGCATCTTCAATAACCGAATGGATATGAAGCTGCAATGCGGAGATGTTATTATCATCGACCATAACACAGTGATTGAAAGATTTCCTTACAGCGTATCATCTGCTGATTTTGATGAATTTTACTGTCGGATAAAGGAAAAAATTCTTTCTCTGCCCATGCGCAATACCGTTGATTTCGGCAATGTGGTTTTCGGCAGTGATGCAAGACTGCTGGAAATAAAGGAAAAGAAGAAGCAGAACATCACTATTGAGGAAAAATGCGATCTGCTTTCTCAGGAAAACAGAGAACTTAAAAATAAAATACGTGATCTGGAACAGAAATCCGCCGCAGGCAACCAGACCTCCGATGAACTCAGGCAGTACAGAAAGCTTCTTCGTGAATTGGAGGAAAATGCTGCACAGCTTTCCGCAAGCCTTAATGAACTTGAAATGCGTTACCGTAAAATAAGCGATGCGTTCTATAATTCAGCATCTGTAATAAAATTTTACAAGGACAAAGCCGAAGCAGCGGCTGAATTTCCCACAGAAATATCCGCAGTGGCGGAATGGGCGGAACGTGAGTACGGCGAATACATTGAAATAAGTTCACGGGCAAAAAGCGAGCTGAAAAAATATTCGGGAAGTCTGGACGTTTCCACCCTTTGCGACGGCATATATTTTCTCAGCGGTTACGCTAAATTCAAAACAGGCAGGATAGATAAACAGCTCCTTGACCTGTACGCCGAGCACTCAGGCTGGGAAGTCCAGAACTGCGGAAAAGAAGCATTGAAAATCTATAAAAGCGACTACACAATGAACATTGACGGCAGAAAACTTCTTATGGATCAGCACATAAAATACGGCATAAAATCTCAGGTGCTTATCCGTGTATATTTCACCTGGGACGATGAAGCAAAGAAAATTGCCATTGGCTATATGCCCGGGCATCTTCCTACTGTACGAAACAGCACATAAAAAAGGCTCCTTCCGATATGAAAGCCCATATCGGAAGGAGCCTTTTTATTTATTGACTATATCATTCAATCTCGCTGTGGAACTTCTGGAGAGACTTGACTGTGTTTGCACCTCTGCTTCTTACTGCCTTGATGCCCTCAACAGTAGCCTTTGCAGCCGCAACGGTAGTAACATAGAATACACGCTTGCGGATAGCGCTCTTTCTGATGTAGCTGTCGTCCTCGAGACCCTGCTTGTTGTCGGGAGTGTTGATGATGATATCTATCTCGCCGTTGGTGATAGCGTCAAGAATGTTGGGTCTGCCCTGCTGGAGCTTGCAGATCTTTTCAGCCTTGATGCCGTTCTTGGTGAGCAGGTCATAGGTTCCGCCTGTAGCGATTATCTTGAAGCCGAGAGCCTCAAAATCCTTTGCAACGCTTACTATCTCAGGCTTGTCGTTGTCATTTACGCTGATAAGAACAGTGCCCTCCAGCGCAATTCTTGTCTGAGTAGCCTCCTGAGCCTTGTAATATGCCTCGCCGAAATTGTCGGACATTCCCAGAACTTCACCTGTGGAGCGCATCTCGGGGCCAAGGAGAGGATCGACCTCACTGAACATATTGAAGGGGAATACGGCTTCCTTTACACCGTAGTGCTTGAACTTCTTTTCACGAAGCTCGGGCACGGGTGAGGACTTGCCTGTGATAGGTGCAGTGATTATTTGGGTAGCAAGCTTTACCATCTGGATATTGCATACCTTTGAAACCAGAGGAACGGTTCTCGATGCACGGGGATTTGCTTCAAGCACATATACCTTGCCGTCCTCGATAGCATACTGCATATTCATAAGACCCTTTACGCCCATTTCCTTGGCGATCTTCTTGGTGTATTCCTTGATAGTCGCAACATTTTCTGCGGAAATGTTAAGAGAGGGGATAATGCAGGCAGAGTCGCCCGAGTGGATACCTGCAAGCTCGATATGCTCCATAACAGCAGGAACGAATACGTTCTCGCCGTCGCTGATAGCGTCAGCCTCGCACTCGAGAGCATTGTGCAGGAATCTGTCTATAAGAATAGGTCTGTCGGGAGTTACGCCGACAGCGGCATTCATATAAACTCTAAGGTTTTCAGCATCGTGAACAACTTCCATTCCACGTCCGCCAAGAACGTAGGAAGGACGAACCATTACAGGGTAGCCGATCTTCTCTGCAATAGAGAGAGCGTCGTCAACCGTAACAGCCATTCCCGACTCTGGCATGGGGATACCAAGCTTTTCCATCATGCCTCTGAACAGGTCTCTGTCCTCAGCAAAGTCGATGGTCTCGGGAGTTGTTCCGAGAATGTTCACGCCTGCCTTTTTAAGGTCAGCCGCAAGATTAAGGGGAGTCTGTCCGCCAAACTGTGCGATAACGCCCACGGGCTTTTCCTTTTCATGGATAGAAAGAACATCTTCAAGAGTAAGGGGCTCGAAATAAAGCTTGTCAGAGGTATCATAGTCGGTGGAAACAGTCTCAGGGTTGCAGTTTACCATGATAGTCTCGAAGCCCAGCTCCTTGAGAGCATTTGCAGCGTGAACGCAGCAGTAATCGAACTCAATACCCTGACCGATTCTGTTGGGGCCTGAACCCAGTATCATTATCTTGGGTCTGTCGTTGTTAACGGGATCCTTATCGGTTCCATTGTAGGAGGAATAATAGTAAGCAGCGTCCTGAGTTCCGCTTACGTGAATGCCCTCCCATGTCTCAACGATGCCGTACTCAGTTCTCTTTGCACGGATATCATTTTCGGGAACATCAAGTATCTGTGAAAGGTACTTGTCAGAGAAGCCGTCCTTCTTAGCCTGTGCAAGAACGTCCTTTTCGGGAATAGCGCCCTTGGCTGCGATAAGTGCGTTTTCTTCATCAACAAGCTCCTTCATCTGCTCAATGAAGTACTTCTTTATCTTTGTAAGCTCAAACAGCTCATCAACGGTAGCACCCTTTCTGAGAGCCTCATACATGATGAACTGGCGTTCGGAAGTGGGAACGTGGAGCATACCGATAAGCTCTTCCTTGGTCTTATCATGGAAATCCTTTGCAAAGCCCAGACCGTAGCGGCCCTTTTCAAGGCTTCTGATAGCCTTCTGGAAAGCTTCCTTGTAGGTCTTGCCGATGCTCATTACTTCGCCCACAGCACGCATCTGAGTACCAAGCTTGTCCTCGGCGTTCTTGAACTTCTCAAATGCCCAGCGTGCAAACTTGATAACGATGTAGTCACCGTCGGGATAATACTTGTCAAGAGTACCGTACTTGCCGCAGGGGATATCCTCCAGAGTAAGACCTGTTGCCAGCATTGCGGAAACAAGTGCGATAGGGAAGCCTGTTGCCTTGGAAGCAAGTGCGGAGGAACGTGATGTTCTGGGGTTTATCTCGATAACGATGATCCTGCCGTCCTCGGAGTTTCTTGCAAACTGAACGTTGGTTCCGCCGATGACCTGAATAGCGTCAACGATCTTGTAAGCCTGACGCTGCAGCTCCTTCTGAACGTCCTCGGGAATGGTGAGCATAGGTGCGGAGCAGAAGCTGTCGCCTGTATGAACACCCAGAGGGTCGATATTTTCAATAAAGCAAACGGTTATCATGTTGCCCTTGCGGTCACGCACGACCTCAAGCTCCAGCTCTTCCCAGCCGAGAACGGACTCTTCGACCAGTACCTGACCTACAAGAGAAGCCTGGAGACCTCTTGCACAGACAGTTTTAAGCTCTTCTGTGTTATATACCAGACCGCCGCCTGTACCGCCCATTGTGTATGCGGGACGGAGGCATACGGGATAGCCCAGCTTGTCAGCGATCTTCAGCGCCTCTTCAACAGAGTATGCGACCTCGCTGCGAGCCATGGCAATTCCAAGGCTGTCCATAGTTTTCTTGAATTCGATTCTGTCCTCGCCACGCTCGATAGCATCTACCTGAACGCCGATTACCTCAACATTGTACTTTTTAAGGATACCCTTCTTGTCAAGCTCTGAGCAAAGGTTAAGACCGGACTGACCGCCAAGGTTAGGCAGCAGGCAGTCGGGGCGCTCAGCAGCGATGATCTCTTCAAGTCTCTCAGCGTTAAGAGGCTCAAGATAGGTAACATCAGCAATGCCCGGGTCTGTCATGATGGTCGCGGGATTGGAGTTGACAAGCACGATCTCGTATCCAAGCTTTCTCAGCGCCTTGCACGCCTGAGTGCCCGAATAGTCAAATTCGCACGCCTGTCCGATGATTATCGGCCCTGATCCGATAATAAGAACTTTTTTACGGTTATTCCCCATAGTTAGTATCTCCCTTGAAATTTATCGTAATGGAATAGTTAGCTTTTCCATTATAGCACATTTCAGACAAAAAGCCAATAGATTTTGCAAATTTTTTGCTGAATTTACTGCTTTTACAAGAGAGTGCCGTTTTAGAACCCGTCTTCACAAGCATATGCGCACGTCTTTTCGGCAAATTTTGCCGCAGACTGCGTTAAAAATCCTTGCCGGGCGAAAGCCCGCCTGCGGATTTTTGCCTACTCTGCAACAAAATTATGCTCGAAAATCCGCACACATTTCTTATGAAGACAGGTTCTTAATTCGTTCTGATGTTGGAGCAAAGCAGCTTTTTTAAGTCTCCCAGCGTTTCGCAGCCGCTTTTTTCACGCATAGATGCCAGCAGCTTTTTAACATAGCTGTAGGAATAAAACAGCTTGTCGCATATTTCCTTGCCGCTGTAACCCATTGCTATAAGCTCTGCCACTTTGCACTCGGTCTCGGTAAAATAAGCCGTCGGGAACTGTGACGACAGCACAGGCTCAGATTTTTTCAAAAGATTACTTATCCTTGCAAGCAGTATTTTCTGAGAAAAGGGCTTTTTGATGTAGTCCGCCGCACCAAGCTGAAAGCCCCTCAGCTCGTCCTCCTCGTCGGACATTCCCGTAACGAACACCACAGGGATATTTCTGCATTTGGGCATTGATTTTATTTCGATTATAACGCTGTAACCGTCTATATCGGGCATTCTTACATCAAGGAGGATAAGGTCGGGGAGAGCTTTATCCGAAAGAGCTTCAAGCGCTTCTCTGCCTCCCGAATAAAGGCTGACGCTGTAGTTCACGCCCAGCAGCACTGCGGCATTTTTTAACATCACCTTGTCATCATCGACCACCATTATACGCTGCTTTTTATCGTCCATTTTCGTTTCTCCTTTCCATAAACTGCCTGAACAGAGCTTCCGCACTTACAAAGTCAAGCTCGTCAACAAACTCCGCAATATAGGTCAGATTTTTTATATTTTCGCTGTCCGTTTCCATGGCAATAAGCTGTTTCAGGTCATTCTGGGTTTCAAGCCAGATATGCTCTTCCAATCCCTTTTGTATCTGTGCCTCCAGACTGCGGCTGCTGGCAGCTTCGCCGACAGATGAATTGATATTATCTGCTGTTTCCGAAATAAGCAGCTTCATGCCCTCTGCCGCACGCTTCCACTCGAACATCAGCAGACTGCGTGCATGAGCCGCATACTCTCTGTCACCTGCATTCAACCGCTTTTCAAGCTCATTTGCCGCCTCAAACAGCGTTAGAGCGCCAATTCCCTTGGCAGCCGATTTAAGGGAGTGTATCTCAAACACAAGACTGTCGCTGCCACTTTCAAACATTTGCTCCACTTTTTCATGGCTGCGGTCATAGCCGTCAGCAAATATCTCAGCCAGTGCGCAGAAACGGGTAATGTTTCCGCTGAGATAGCTCAGCCCCGATTCAAGGCTGATGTCATACATTTTAAGACCGTCCGAGAGCCTGCGAAAGTCTTCGGGAGAAAGCACGTCCTCGGAAGCACTGCTGATTATGACCTTTTCCGCAGGAAGCAGGGATATGAGCAGCTTTTCCAGCGTATGCCAGCGCACAGGCTTTGAAAGATATGCACAGAACCCTGCCAAAATAAACTTTTCCTCCGACCCCGAAAGAGCCTCGGCTGTGAGAGCAACAACGGGAGTGCTTTCAGGCAGACCGTTTTCACGCATTATCCCAAGAGTTTTTATGCCGTCCGTAACAGGCATCATGTAGTCCAGCAGGATAAGGTCATAATCTGCCTTTTTAACTGCTTCCGCCGCAGATATCCCGTCAGAGGCTGTGTCAACGGTTATCATGGTGCGCTCCAGCAGAAGGCTTATAACGCGAAGATTTTCGGCGTTGTCATCAACCGCAAGTATGCGGCATTCGGGAGCAATAAAGCTGTCGGAGCAGGTCTTTTCGCTTACTTTCAGCGATATCTCGCCTACAGGTGAGCTGTCGCATATCTTCTGCGGTATCTCAATGCCAAAGGTGCTGCCCTTGTTTTCGCAGCTTTCCACAATCAGCCTGCCGCCCATGCTGTCCGCCAGATCCTTTGAAATTGCAAGCCCCAGACCCGTTCCCTCAACAGCACATTCCACAGCGTTTTTGCCACGTCCGAACACCTCAAAAATGTGTTCAAGCTCCTTTGAGGGAATACCTATGCCGGTATCGGAAACGGTTATCCTTAGAACGGCTTTTTTCTCATCATCGCCGCAGGGAACAGTCTCGGCAGAAAGCTTTACGCCGCCCGCTCCTGTATATTTGACCGCATTGGAGATAAAATTTGTGACTATCTGCCTGAGATGGTTCTTATCGCCCTCAAGCATGGACATCATCTGCGGGGAAAACTCAGTGTCAAAATCCAGCCCCTTTTTTCCGCAAAGCTCGCTGCCTATGGAAGCAAGCTCGGATATAAGCGAATCTGTGCGGTATGGCTTTACGGCGGTTATCATTTTTCCCGACTCTATCTGGGTAACATCAAGGATATTGTTTATTATTGAAAGCAGCAAATCGCCTGCACTCTGTATTTTTGATGTGTATTCCCTGATCTCGCTGCGGTCTGAAGAGCGGGTTATAAGCTCATTCATTCCGAATAACATTTATGGGCGTGCGTATCTCGTGGCTCATGTTTGCAAGGAAAATACCTTTTGCCTTGCTGCTTCGTCTGGCTTCCGCCATAGCTTCTTCAAGCTGACGCTGCTGGGCATTGTACATTCTTATCTGAAAGAACATTGCCGCTCCCAGTGCCGCCGACGATATGCAGAAGCCTGTTATGACATCCCCCACAACGCCCTTTTCATCGGGAAAAGATGTTACCCACTGCGGAAATTTATAGGCAGCAACACAGCAGAGGATATATATGACTATCTCGGCAGCAGCGCATATGATACCCGCCCTGCCTTCAAGCATAAACAGCGTGAAAACGACTGCAAACACGAAAAAGCATGGCATTCCGCTGTTATATCCCCCTGCGGAGAAGAACATTATGGGGAACAGAAGCATAAACACAAATGTGACCGTTATTATGTAGCACGGTCTGTAGTTGCCAGTTACCGCTGAATACACAAGAAGTGCGCCTGAAAGCAGAGCCGCCGACAGCAGCACAACGCTGTTCAGCACCGACGCACCGTTTATCAGCGACACCGCAAATATAACAAAGCTCACTAAAAAGCCCGTAACAGCAAGGAGATTAAATATCCTTGCCTTGAAATTAAGTTCCCGTGAAAAAAGCCTGTACTTTATTCTTTTGAGCATATCATCACCCCGTATTACTGCTATTATAACATATGCAAACATGCTTCGCAACGGTTTGAACGCAGAAGTGTCCCTGAGGGACATTGTATTTGCGCCGTGTATATCCTATAATGAAAATGGACTATGATATACTGAAAGGGGTATTTTATGAATATTAAAAAAATGCTTTTCTGCACTATGGCTTGTCTTATGCTGGCGGGCTGTTCGGGCAGTGATGATATGACAGACCCATCTGACATTTCGGCAGATGTTCTCTATCTTTACGATGTAAAAAACGGGGCGATCAAAGCAGGGGAGGACTGGTCAGACAGCGGGGACGAAGGCTTCTGGCTGCCTGTTTCCGATGATGTATATGCGGAATTTCAGGACCCTGAACGTGTGGGAGCATGGTCTCCCGAGCAGTATTTCAGCGCAAGTGAACTTAAAAAGGGCTTTAAGGACGGAAAGATAGGCACTGACTCAAAATTCACATGGACTGTAGGCGATGACGGAAAAATCAACCGCCTGTATGAAGTCAATTACTACGCAAACAACAGCGTAACCGGTTGAAAGGGGGATAACATATGCCTTTCTGGCTCGCACTGCTTCTTATGCCGTTATCAGCGGCAGGAATAATTTTATCGGCTCTTAAAATAAAGAAAAAGCCTGTAAAAATACTTGGCATCACACTTTTTTCCATAGTATTCGCACTTATGTTTACCTACATCATACTTGTATTTATAATGGCTTTCAGGGCGGACGATCCTTACGATGACCCCGACCCAAATGCCGTCAGCTCACATTCCCAGTTTGTC
>OHQP01000812.1_pt1 | contig 11074 bp, 9 predicted proteins | sample 1578101 | NCBI WGS metagenome assembly OHQP01 (sample SAMEA3879569, study PRJEB24766) | human gut metagenome | biome: human-associated habitat; feature: feces | place: USA | collected 1985/1987 | reverse complement strand
ATAACCCCTAAGTTTATATAGATATTACTTAGTTTATAATGGTATAAGGAAGTAGGTATTTGAGGAAAAGTTTCTTTTAGAAAATGATAATGTTCAATATTCCTTTTTTGTAAAAGGGTATTATCGTCTTTTGCTCTTTTTATAGTTAGCCCATTATCTTGCACACGATATACAGACATAACGTCCGCCATACCATAAACTTTACCTATTGATATAGCGGAAAGTACAATATAAATATCACCATTTAAAAGTCTTGAATCTAAAGCAAATGTTTTTATCACCTCTTTTCGCATTAAAATAGATGCAGTAGGAACAACCCATTTATCAAATAATTCACCTATATTGTAGTCCCGATTTTCTACTGGTATTAGATTAAATGAATGTGAATTTTCAACCACAAGTCGGGCATTGTGAAAACACATTGAGTATTGAGGATTAGCTTCCATAAAATCCACTTGTTTCTGCAATTTCAAATCATCAATCCAATAATCATCTCCCTCACACCAAGCAATATATTTACCTCTTGAGGACATTCTATTCCAAACACCATTAAAACGGGTTACCTCGCCATTTTTGCCAACATATTGAGATAATTTTCTATCTCGCATAAACAGACGAATTTTATCTGGAAACTTTTCAGCATATTCCTTACAGATATCTTGTGTACCATCTATTGAGCCATCCTCTCCCAATATTATCTCATAAGGAAAAGTCGTTTTTTGCATTAAAATACCATCAAGACACTTTCTTATATAATTAACATGCTGATATGTAGCTACTGTAACAGAAACAACAGGTTGTATTTGATTAATAAGCTTATTCTCTCCCCAATATTCTTTCTGCAATAAGAAACGTTCATTTAGAGCAAATTCTATTTCATTGTTGACCATTCTTCAATATTATTTGTCTATATCTATCACTCGTATGTATAATTTCTCCCTTATCATTGACAACGCGAATACCACCACCTTTAATAGCTGTACGCCACTGGGTTGCCTTTGAGTATTTAGTACTTGAATCCAACATATATGGTACAGGGAAAAAACCTTCTTCGAATGCTCTATAAAGCCCTTCTGCTGTATATAAATTTGGGATATATTTTTCCAAAAGAATAATACCTTCTTTTGCTTCTTGATATAAGCATTCACAACGTTCATCCAATTCTCGGTTATAAGCCATATTCTCTATTTTCCCTGCGCGTCTTTGCTCTCTATATTTCTTCAAAGTCGTTAATGTGATTTTAATACTTTCCTCAATAACAGAAGGGGTAGCAAGACGTACGGCCTCACTATAACTCACAACATGAATAATCTCGGGACTATTATCATTATCCGGCTCAATATCATCCATTAGCGCTGTTACAGCAGCAAGTTGTATCTTAGCTTTATCCAAATCTGGAGCAAAATAATCTAAACCCGCCCTTGACTGTAGGTGAACAGTAAAATGCTCATCTTCCAGTTCTCTCACTAACCGCAGCATAGCTCTCCCTTTAGCTAAATCTTGAAGACCAATGGTATATTTGGGAGTATTTAGCATATTTTGTAATATCAAATTCTTTATACCATGCTTTTTAGCCGTTTTAGCTGCCAAATATCCAGATATTATATAAGTTATATCATCCGTACCTCTGAAAGCAAAATGATGTGGAACATTGGGTTCAAGCGGTTTGCCAGTTTTAGTTATAAAATGAATTGCTTGTAAATGTTCCCTCAAATTTTCCAGTACAGTATTGGTTCCTCTACCATCTATTTCACAAAACCACCAGAACGAAAGCGCATGCCATGATATATTTAAACATCTTTCATGCATTTCTGCCATCCAAAGAATATCTTTCGTACCAGCATAAGTTCTCACCAACATCGGTTTGGCAGCCTCTTTTATCATTTTATACTCTTGCTCAGAATTAACTGGTACTCCTCCACCATTAGGAAGCCCTTCCCAATCCTCACCAAACTTTGATTGAGTTAATTGAGAGGAGCCTATAGATAAAACATCCAACAATCTGGTCGAAGCTAATTCTTTTTCCCAAGAAATAAACTCTTTAATAGCTTCTACACGGTTGGGGTTATAAGGACCGACATGAGCACGTATTAAAGGAAGAGTACGTTTTTGCTTACAATACTGTAACCTTTTTATAAAACTATCATCTGCCTCACCAGCCTCACTATATCCAAGGTGATCACTCGGTCTGCACAATTTATATTCTTCACTACTTATCAATTCTTTGGCAAAGTTCCATCGCATGTCATCGTACTCTGAAGTTTGCTTTAAATCTTTAGGTAATTTCCAATCAGGCACTCCTAATTTCGTTAATGATTCTATTGGAGTCTCATCTCCAGGAAATACCAAAAAATCAGAACCTAATTCTTGTTGAACCAATCTGCATGCATCAGGCAAACCTGCAAAGAAAATCCCTCTTAAACTACCACCATTTTCAACAAAAAGATTATGATTCTTTAGCTCATTAAACATATGGCAAAAATAATCTTTAGCTTCGCGAGGGTCTAAACGATAACTAAATCCAACTCTTGTAATGTGATTATTCAATATCCATTGTTGCAATAATGAATAATTATTTAGTTTATGAATTTGCTCTACAGCTATAGAAACTTCCTTAGGTGATATGTAGCATTTACAACCACAGTCTATAAGTAAATTCTCTAAAGTAGTTACTCCAAGAGTATGTACGTCAATATTTGTCTTGACCAGGCCGAAGACCTCATTCTCATGTAATCGAATCATGATAAATAATCTATTATTTGCTCTTTATTCAACCTATCCAAATGAAGGTTAAGAAGAGTACGCCCTTTTTGTCTAAAATCAATATTCAACAAAGACGACGTAATAGTAATAATTGAATCCATTAATGGTGTTTTGACTCCAACAGCTTTTCCTAAATCACTCATAGGTATAAGCCCTGTAGGAATATCTTCTGTCAATTGTCGTGTAAAAATCGATCCTGGAGCTAAAATGTCATAATAAGCAGGATTATTCTTCATCCTCTCACAAAGTGTATTTCCCACAGTAGAAGGATAAGCATATACTATCCAATCAGAAACCGGCATTAATTTCTGTCCAAATGCTTCTCCAACTTCAATACGTTCTTTATCTAACTTTTCTATAAAAGAAGCTATTTTAGGAGTCATATCTCTATAAAAGTAGAATGGTATATTCCTTTCTATCGTTGCCGCATTAAATAAAACAACAGAAGGATGAAAGATTGAGCCTATATTTTCCAAGCTTGTTTGAATTAAATTTGAAGCAGGAATAAAAAAAGGGAAAAATGGACTTAAATGACGAATAACAAATTCTGTTTCCACATGGCTGCGCCCTGAAAGTAAAACCTTATCTTTGAGACCGATAATATTCACTTTTCCAGGTTCTGTTTCCCTACATGCAAACATCAATGTCTGAGCCTCTGCAATAAATACCTCCAAATCAGGACGCATTGCATTAATCACTGAATAAAAATCTAATACTCCCAACGTCCTTCCTGGATTCAAAACAATAATTTGCCCATTTTTAAGATAAGGACACATCTTTGATGCTATTTCTCTATGAGCTGTAGCTGTCGTAGCAATCATGAGTATATCAGAATATGTAGCAGCAGTCTCTAAAGAACTGGTTATTACATCAATATAACCTTTACAAAAAATGGTTCCTTGCAATTCTATCGTATGAGTCTGTAGTATTGGAGCTATTTTCTCAATATTTCGATTATATAAACAAACACTCATACCCAGCGAAGCACAATAACCAGCTATAGCCTGCCCTCCATTACCAGCTCCAATAACCGAAATTTTAAGTGTCCTAAAATCACTTACCATCATACTAATCCATGAAGCATAATGTCAAATCCATTCATATCAAAGACACAGATATTAGAGTCTGCGTAACGAGTTTTATATAGAAGTTCATCTTGAGTATCTGCTGTCACTAAATAACCGATAACTCTATCACCACTAGTTTCAGCTTTATCTATCTGCATTCCTGCTGTTTTATAGTAAAAAAAATCATCTATAACAGACTTATTTTTCAAACTATCCAACCCATCCACTTGTTTAAGAATTCCTGGTTTGGAATATACATAGTTTACAACTGCATAATTAACTTGTTTTGAAGGAGAAACAGACGGAGAATGCCCCAAAATCAAATCCACATATTTTGACATAATATTAACCCCTGAAAGAGTCTCAATCAATCTGTATTTTGATCCACCTCCCATCCTTGCACTAAATTCAACGACTAAAAAATCATTTTGCCGATGCAACAACTGCACTAGCAATGGTGTATTCTGTAAATGAAATGCATCAGTTATTTTTTGAGCTATTTGAGTCAATTGGACTTCCTCCTCATAATTAACAACAGGATATACACTTTGTACTATAGTAAAAGAGTTCGTATTCTTTCTCTTCACAGACTTTGTAGCGCACAAGTATTTTGCTTTACTATTTTCTATATAAAAGTCAGCAGAGATTTCATCTCCACAAATAAACTCCTCAACAATAGCTGTATGTGTACGGCTATAATTCACCGCATTATTTAATGAGGAACGAAGTGACTCTTCATCTTCTACTTTTTTAACCCCTTTAGAAGAATTACAATCTACGGGTTTCACAACCAAAGGGTACTCGAAATTAGACAAGTCTTTCAAACAGCATTCATGCAAAATCGTATATTTAGCAGTAGGTATATCGTTTGCAACCATTACAGATTTCATGAATGCCTTATTTGTCACATTTAAAGCTGTTTTATAATCAATATAACAAGGTAAGCCCAAATCTTCAGATACTTTAGCTACAGTTAATAAAGCCTGGTCTGTACATGCAGTACATATTAAACCAACCTGCTCTGTAATGGCAATCTCCTTAACCTTTTCAATATCTAAAGTACTTGCTACAATATGCTTATTTGCATAGTTCTTTGCTGGTGGATTCTGAAAATAATCAATTAATATAGTTATATGTCCTCTCCACTTTAATTCTTTTATCAAGGCTATTTGGTCAGCACCACCAGCCAAAACTAATATCTTCATTTTATAATCAGATTCAAAATTTCATCTATTTCGATTTCATTGAGACTATGATACATCGGCAGGCAAATAACACTGTTTGCCGCCTTATGCGCTACCAACAAGTTTTCAGCCCGCGCCGATTCCAGTCCCCGATATGTAGAAAACTCACTTATCAAAGGATAGAAATACCGTCTACCTAACACATTCCGTTCCTTCATCTTAAAATAGAGTTCATCCCGAGTCATGCCATATTTCTCGGCATCCACAAATATTGGAAAATAAGAGTAGTTGTGACGTACACCAGGCATATCTTCCATAAAACTGATGCCGGGCACTTCCCGCAAAGCATCACGATAACGAATAGCCACTTGACGACGGGCTTCTATCGCAACATCCACTTGCTTCAAGTTGAGCAAGCCGAATGCTGCACGAACTTCATCCATCTTACCGTTGATACCAGGAGCTACAATTTCCGTTTCTCCCGCAAAACCAAAATTCTTCAGATAATCAATACGCTTTTTGGTCTTTTCATCGTGGCAAATCAATGCTCCGCCCTCCACGGTATTATATACCTTAGTGGCATGAAAACTAAGCGTCGACATATCTCCGGCGTTCAATACCGACTTTCCGTTCACCTCTACCCCAAAAACATGAGCAGCATCATAAATAACCTTTAAACCATATTTATCTGCTATCGCCTGAATACGCTCTGTATCGCAAGGCTTGCCGTAAACATGCACCGGCATAATCGCCGTTGTTTTAGGGGTGATTGCCGCTTCTATTTTCTCTGGGTCGATGTTACAAGTTTCCGGGTCGATATCCACGAATACCGGCTTGATTCCATTCCACCACAAAGCATGGGTGGTAGCTACAAAACTATATGGAGTGGTTATTACTTCGCCGGTAATTCGTAATGCCTGCAAAGCTACTATCAAAGGGAGAGTACCATTGGTGAAAAGGCTGATATAAGGTACCTTTAAATATTCGCACAAAGCTTTCTCCAGTTCCTGATGATAATGACCGTTATTGGTCAGCCACTTACGATTCCAGATATCCTGAAGATAAGGAATGAAATCGTCAAGCGAAGGAAGTAATGGAGAAGTAACTGTAATCACTTTATTTTCCATCTTACTATAAAAATATATACTGATTTCTATTTTTTGTGAAGAGCCGACAACCCAAGCCGTTTTACCTCAAGATACTCTGGTAATCTTAATCTTTCATAAACAGCAAAAGCTAATGTCAAACCAACAATAATCTGAATGGGCAACTGAATATAAACAGATATATCCAATAAGGAAAAAAGCCACATGACAGCAGCAATTGTCAAAGAAACTGCAAAAACCGGAAGCACATCCTTGATTTGTTCTATGGTAGAATAGCGTATCAAGTCGGCAGAATAGTGGCTATTTAAGAAATAGGCTATGAAAGAGGTTAAGACACTCCCCCACAGCATATATTCGATGCCATAAAAAATACCTATCAGAATAGGAAACACCGCAATGGTCTTCTTTATGATTTCTAATTTCAGAAACAAGTCCGAACGTCCTTTCACCTGCAAGATATTCAGATTGATGGCATGAAGCGGATAAAGCATACCACTGAAACAAATGATCTGCAGAAAGGAAACGGCAGTCAACCATTTCTCACCGATCAGAATTATAATCAAAGGTTTAGCCACAGCTGCAAGTCCCAGCATGCAAGCGAATGTCACAAGCATTGTAGTCTTTATTATCTGCCGATAAGCTTCGCGCAAGCGCTCCGGTTCTTCTTGAATGGAACTAAGCACCGGATAACTGACACGCTGGACAATACTGGTCAGATTACTGGAAAATATCGTATTGAACTGCTCTGCACGAGTATATTGCCCCAACTGTGCAGAACTGTAACAACGGCCTATAACCACATAATAAACATTCTTGTAAAGAGTATCCAATAATCCGGACAACAAGAGCTTATAGCCAAAGCCGAACATTTCCTTGAAGCTTTTTACGGAGAATTCCCATTGGGGCATCCATTTACAGAATATCCAAAGAAACAGAGAATTCAGAATCTGCCGGGAAAGCTGTTGCCACACCAAACTCCATACACCAAAGCCCACTATAGCCATGCCTACGCCAACCAATCCACTTGAAACAGAAGAGATTATGGATACTTTGGTCTGTGTCTTAAAATCAATACCTCTTACTAATATGGTACGGGGAATGATACCCAATGCATTAACAATCAGAATCAACCCTATTACCCTCAGCACATTTGTAAGAACCGGTTCTTTAAAAAACAGACTGATAGCGGGAGCAGCTACATATAAAAGGATGTATAAAACAATACTAACTATCAAGTTAAACAAGAAAACCGTATTGTAGTCTACCTTTTCAATACGTACTTTCCGTATCAGTGCATTAGAGAAGCCACTGTCGACAATAGAGTTGGACACCGCTATGAAGATAGCTATCATGGCCATAATGCCATATTCGGCAGGAGTCAAGAGACGGGCCAATATCAGGCCTACCAAAAAGGTAACACCGGAATTGGATATGTTATCGATAAAGCTCCACTTCGCACCATGGACAGCTCTATTCTTTAAAGATTCAGACAAAGATTATTGCAAATTATTACCTGGACAACAACCCAAGTACAGCGCATAAAATATTAGTTATTCTTCCACAATATATCTATTCACATTACGCGTATCCTTGCTAAAGTTCACCCCTATTTTCACCACAACGATTCTTTACTTCCGACGATATTCAAAAAAAGAGAAAGTCGTCACTTCCTCCTCAATCAGGAGGCACAAATCATAATCACTCTCTTTCAACGGTTCAGAAAATAAGGAGTGGAATTGAATGCTATCTTATAGAGTATTGCAGTTTTATTCACATAAAGATAATTTTCTTCAAAGAGAAATTCTATTTACACATTTTCATTCCACTTCCTCCCACGGATAAGGATTCTCCATCACGTTCTGAAACTCATCAACAGCTTCCTGCTGTTCGGCAGTCAGCAATGCAACATTCCAAGAGGCAATGATGGAGTGAGCTTCATCTGCCAAAGGCTCATCGAAAACCTCTCCATAACAAGCAGTGAGCAGACGGAGTTTCAGCAAAGATGCGGGAAGAGTATCCAGAATATCCCAACAACGGTTCAGAACCTCTTGAACATGCTGCTGTTTCTCACCGTGGTCGACAAACGAGGCGCTGTAACCCATCAAAAGAGCGAGGCACACATTGGCCTGTTCCTCCACTGTAGTGCCCCAAGTGCCGGAATTATATAAAGTTGTAGTCAAACGATAAACTTCACCATTACGACGCGACAAGTCATCACTATAGATAGGACTCCCGTCCATACCCAAATACATCAGATCGTGCGCGGCACGCTGAAGGAGGAGTGCTTCTTCTAAAAGAGACATGAGTAGTAATTATAAATTAAAAATTAAAGACTAGCGGATTACTTCGATAAGGTCTGGATGGATAGTCGCCATGGCAACGGCGATGATACCTTGTATAGCAATCACTACACGACGATCACGGGCACCTTTTACTTTTAGAAAAACACCTTCTTGGCCCTCGAAGTCGCCACCGGTGATACGGACTTTCGTACCTTTGGAGAGATTCAGTTCTTCGGGTTGAAAATAGAGAAGATGGTCATTGTAGGTACCGGCAACGGCTATGAAACGCTGCATATCATGGTCAGGAATGACTATTTTCTGACCGCTACGGGTATCAGTAATATATTGCAAATAAGTAATTTGAGACTTAAATCGCTGCACTTCAGAAGGACGTGCGTGGACAAAAACCAGGTTACGGATGACGGGAACCAAAGCACGGACTTTCCTGCCCCTACGGATACTTATCTTATATTGCATGGGGATGAAACAACCCAGGTTTGCCTTTTCGAGAAGATGCATAGCTTCAAGTTCCCTGCGATATGTGGCACGCATGGCAAACCAAACTTCGGTCTCTTTATCCATTTCTATTCTTGTTAATTTTACTTAGAAAAAGGTATTCCTTGGGGGCTTTGAACTACTATTACAGAACTGTAGTTCAATTACTTGCGAGCATTTTATGGGAAGTTTGACAAGCACTATGCTCTTCTTGTCAACAGATTCTCTGCGGTTGTTCATTACCTTTTGGTAAGAGACTATAAACGAACGTATTAGAAACAAAAAAGCGTTTTTTAATCGTACGTTTAATGAACGCAAAGATAGAGACGTTTTTTGTAATGGCAAAATGTTTGATAGAAAAATGTTCCTAATAATAAATAGCGATAAGTATATTGCATTGAATTTCAGTAATATATGCAATATATGTAATCAGTTAAAATCTTCTTATTTTTAGCTTTTTGAGTATGTCTTGTATAAGTTCAAAATAGGTGTTTTTTAAACGTACGTTTTTTAAACAGCATATCATCTTATATATCAACCATTTACAACTCACCCTTCACATTTTCCACCAAAATTCCCTTATTTCTCCCTCACTTTTTATACTTTCGCATTTTTTAACCAGAATAAAAAACAGTTAAACGAACAAAGAATTACACAAATGAAAGAACTCAAAAAAAGAAGCATCTCAACAGTAACGAACAGAGAAGCATGTCGTATCAATCTGATACACAGAAACTAAGAGCAACAAAAGTAAAAGAACACAGTTCCATAGTGGATGAAAAGCTATTGTCAGAACGGGTTTACTACGGAGACCAGACCCATGTTTATGTAGGTTACTTAAGAGCCTTTAAATCAGGCTATTTTGAAGGCACAAAAATTAGAAAAATAACGGATATAGCCAAACTGCTCGTAGCATCCGAAAACTTCACAAAGAGAGCCAGAGGAGAGCAAAAGCCTCTGACTTACAGTACGATAATCACCGAATTAGAGAAGGTATGGGCCATCATAAAACGGGAAGACACCACACTGATTGACCCATACGGATATGATGTAAGGATAAATCACTGATAGTTCAGTACCTGGAAAGGCAGTAATTTTGCCGCCGTCAGCAACCGGACAGAAGGGCTACACCTTTCTTGTCGGATGGTGTAGCCTCAACAAGGCAAGGGCGTAGCCATCCGTACTGAAAGGAGTAGCCCTTTTTCATTGCTGATTATCATACATTTACTAACCCTAAAAACATAAAAAATGGGAAAAGAAAAAACTGAATTTGAGGAGAAATTTGTATCCAAAACAGAAAAAACAAAAAAGCTATGGGAAAAACGGATTACGGAAAACACGACATTGAGCATGGAGTCTGTACAATGGATGGCACAACGCATAAATTCCCTATTGGAATACATGCGATACGGATATGCATTGATAGCCTACCGAAAGCAGGACGGCAGCTTCTACATGGGAAGAGGAACCCTTGTTTCCTACGAAGCCTATTGGGACGCGGAACAACAAGGCTGGCGGACTTTTCTGATTGAGAATTTTATGGAGTGGAGACCGATAGTAAACTAACAAAAAACACCAATATCAAAAGCTATGGAGGCTTATTTACTACATGATGCCAATGCCGGCAGCAACTTAAAATTAATGATTATGATACAAGAAGAAGGTATGAAAGGATATGGCATTTACTGGACAGTGCTCGAATTCCTCAGATTGCAGAACGAATATAAAGCCAGCCTGAAAGTGATTCCCATACTGGCACAAAAAGCAAGGGTGACAACCGCCACACTGAAGCGAATCATCTATGACTATGCGCTGTTCGAGGTGAATGAGACAAGCTTCTCATCCCCCGGACTAAGCCGCCGCATGGAGCCATGGGACGCCCAACAAGAAGCTAAAAAGGAGGCCGGACGTCGCGGTGGACTGGTTAACCAGCAGAGAATCAGGGATGCCAAGACAAGCAGCGCTTTAGCAAATAAACTAAATAAAGAGAATAAAGAAAATAAAACAGACCCCTCTATATCTCCCCAAGGGGAGACAGTGAAGAATGAGGAGATTCTTCTTGTTCCTCCAGAGTATGCACTCAACAGGCAGACGCACAACTACGAAGGATTGATAGCAGAATTGGAACGGCAAAAAGTTGTATCCATAAAAGAGAAAAACGCTATTCTCAGACTGAC
>OHQP01000801.1_pt1 | contig 11152 bp, 8 predicted proteins | sample 1578101 | NCBI WGS metagenome assembly OHQP01 (sample SAMEA3879569, study PRJEB24766) | human gut metagenome | biome: human-associated habitat; feature: feces | place: USA | collected 1985/1987 | reverse complement strand
CAGGATCGGCTCGGTATTCTCGCACCCGTTGGGGCAGAAGGTATCAACTTGTGGTACGCCACAAATTCGACGGCACCGTGGCGGTCTTGGCATGGGCGCTTTCCTCCCTTTGTATTCGGTATATACCGATTATAGCACTTTGAGCAGAAAAAAGCAATCTTTTCAAAAGCTGCTACATTTTCCTTCCTCATATGTGTGCCGGCTGATATTCGGAGTCGAATGCTACATGTGAGCCTTGTTCGTAATTCCAGATTATCTAAGGCTGCTGTAAAGAGACAGCGGCTTTTCTTTTTCGGGAAGTAATCAAGAAGTCATAAAGTTCTGTGAGTAATGGAAGAAGGCAGCATTTGCGAAAATGTCACAATTCAACGCAACGCAGAAAAACCTCAAATACCACTTGCCTTTTCATTCTCGAGATGTTATTATTAGTACGAATACTAACACTTTTATGGTGAGGTGATTTATTTGCGGAGAAGCAGCAGCGAAACAAGGAAGAAAATCCTGACCGCGTGCGTTCGTCTTTTTTTGGAGCAGGGGTATAAAAACACCTCGGTCAGTCAGATTGTTGACGAAGCGAGCGTTGCAAGAGGTAGCTATTTGAATCTGTTTCCCACCAAGGATAAAATTTTGCTGGATTTGACCGAAACGATGTTCGACGGTCAGTTCGGTGTGGCACGAAGCATTGCGGACAGCAAGCTGCCATCGGTGTATGCCTATGCGGTGGATACGGCGATCCAGCTCACCCTCACCGAGTTGAACGAGAATCTGCGGGAGATTTATATCGAAGCCTATACCGCCCCGGATACGGCGGAATATATCTATGTGCATACCACGGCGGAATTAAAAGAGATTTTCGGCGGGAATTTCCCCGATTACACCGACAGCGATTTTTATGAAATGGACATCGGCACGGCGGGACTGATGCGCAGCTATATGGCACGCAAATGTGACATTCATTTCCCGCTGGAGCGAAAAATCAGCCGCTTTCTGACGGCGGAACTGAGAGTGTACAAGGTGCCGGAGGAGGAGCAGGCCAAAGTGCTTGCCTTTATTCAGACACTGGATATCAAGGCGATTGCCACAGAGGTTATGTATAAGCTGTTTGCAATGCTGGAAATGAAATATGACTTTAAGCTGTCAAAGAACGGCGAAACGGAGGAAGCAACATGAAAAAACGCATATTCAGCACCCTGCTTGCCCTGTGTATGCTGCTGTGCCTTATGCCGACAGCGGCTTTTGCGGAGGAAAGCACGGAAACCCCGCCCGTTTGCAGCTGTGAAACGGCCTGCACGACGGACAACATGAACAAGGAATGCCCTGTCTGTGGAGCGGAGAATGCCATACCGCAGAACTGCGGTCAATACATCCCTGTTGAGGACAGAACCGGCGAAAACGGCAGCACCGAGAGAGCCGATGATCCGAATGGTCCCACAGAGCTGAGTGCCGCAGATCAGGTACAGGCCATGATCGACGGTTTACCGAACGCAGAAGAAATCACTGAAGATAACGCCGAAGAAGTCAAGGCGCAGCTTGAGGCCATCGACGAGGCGAAGGAGAAGCTCTCCGACGAGGAAATCGACGAGCTGGATATGACCCGGTATGCGGAAGCTGCCGCTGCATTGGGGGCGCTGGCTGCGCCAATGCTATTGGCTAATGATTCGCCTGACGAGCAGTTTTCCCTCACCCCCGGTGGCAGATATTATTTTGACCTTTCGGCGATGAATATTCCCGGCACGGCTAACGGCAGCTTGCCGGATGCGTCGCTGCACTATGTTCCCTTTACCTACGCAGGGACGGTGAACGCCTACAAGCTCACAACGGAGATGGCAACCACCGAGGAATATGCACAGCAGAACAAATACGCCCACAGCCTGTTTGTGGCGGACTATGCCGTAACGCTTAAGGTAAACTGGAATAACTTAGATACTGCGAGTCTGATTTTCGGCAAAAATTATGCCAGCGGCGGCGTGGACTATACCCTGCGCGCACCGTCTGTGGGAAGTATCTCTACAGGTTCGGGCGATTCCCAACGCGGCGTGCCCCAAAGCAACGAATGGGACACGATGCTGAACAAGAACAGCGGATATATCCAAAACTGGAATAAAATGTATTCGTGGGGGCAGGACACATCAAGTTACGAATTGTGGTACCGTGCGTTTCGCGGGTACAATTCGGCCCGCTACTGGAGCTACTACTATGCTTCGAGCTCCAACCCGAACGTCGGTTTCCGCCCCGTCCTTGAAGTCCTGAACTCTGACACACTGGGCTCTGACGGGATGAAGGTCGTTACCCTTGACCTTGGCGGCGGCACGCTGGGTAATAGCTCCGAGGATATTCAAATCATCGTGAAAACCGGCAGCGAGTTTACCGCGCCTGCATCCAACGGCCTGACCCGCCCGGCCGGAGATACAGGCAGTTACTTTATGTGGCTTGACAGCAATGGCAATTCCTACGCCCCCGGTTCCAGTGTTCCTGCTGATGTGACGGAACTGACGGTGCAGTGGACAGCCCCGACCTATACCGTCACGCTGAACGCGGGCGACGGCACTATCAACAGCGGCAATGTCACCTCCTACACCTACGGCGTGGGCGCAACACTCCCGACAGATGTGACGCGCACCGGGTACACCTTCAAGGGCTGGTATTACAACGAAAATCTGACCAGCTCTCCTGTTACGGCAATCGGCGGTACAGAAACGGGCAACAAGGAATATTGGGCGAAGTGGGAGATCAATCAATATACCATCACAGTCAAACCCGAAAACGGAAAAGCGGATATTACCATAACGCAGGATTACGGCACACCGATTAGCGCTCCGACCCTGACAAGAGAGGGCTATCAGTTCAACGGCTGGGATAAAGCATTCCCGACAACCATGCCCGCCGAGGATTTGACGATCACGGCTCAGTGGCGTGATATTGCAGTGCCTACAGGCGAAATCAAGATTGCCGAAAACGACTGGAAGTCTTTCTTCAACACCATCACCTTCGATTTGTTCTTTAAGGATACGCAGATGGTAACCGTTACCGCTGCGGACAACAGCGGCGAAGCGGTGACAGTCGAATACCTGCTGAGCGATAAGGCGCTTACCGAATCGGAACTTGCGGGAATGACCTTCACGGCATATTCCGCACCGTTCAGTATCAATGCCGATAACGAGTATGTTATTTATGCAAAACTGACCGATACCAGCGGAAACGTTGCCTACATTAACACAAACGGCATCGTGCTGGACGCAACAGTCCCCGTTATCTCCGGCATTGAAGCCGGCAAAACCTATTGCGCAGCACAGACGGTGACGGTTACCGAAAAATATATCAGCACCGTGAAGGTGAACGGCAGGAAAGTCATCCTTGATGAAAACAGTCAATTTGCTCTTTCCCCCGCAAGAGGCGAGCAAACGATTGTTGTGACCGACAAGGCAGGCAACGAGACGAGTGTTACCGTGACCGTAAATAACGGCCATACCTACGAGTGGCAGAGCGAAAACGGACAGTATTGGCAGAAGTGCAAATTCTGCAATCACGAAACTGCGAAAAAGGATATTCCGACCATTAACATCAGCGGTGCCGACAAGGTTTGCCGGACGCAGGATTACAAATTCAGCTTTACTTTGCCGGAAGGTGCTACCGGCGCAGCCTGTGGGTATGAGTTTATCGGACTTGGCGGTGCTCCTCTTACGCCGACCGTTGAGAATGGTTTGTACAGCGGTATCATAAAAGCATCCACATATCCGGCGAAAGAAAACAGCTTTAAGCTGATCGTGAGTGCAAAGACCGCTGACGGCTTTGCGTTCTCTGCCGAAAAGAAGGTTACCATTCAAAACGAGCACACCGGCGGCACGGCTACCTGCAAGGACAAGGCGATTTGCGAGGTCTGCGGCGAGAGCTACGGAAAGCTTGACCCGAACAACCACGCCAACCTCAAGCATATAGATGCAAAGGCGGCAACAAAGACTTCTGAGGGCAATATCGAATACTGGTACTGCGACGGCTGCAACAAGTATTACAAGGACGCCAAAGCAACACAGGAAATCACCAAGGCTCAAACCGTAACGGCAAAGCTGCCCCCGAAAATCACGGCCGGTGATGGTGCAACGGTCACACAGGGCGAGAAAAAGGAGCTGTCTTTCACTTCTGACGCATCCTTTGCCGATTTCCTTCGTGTAGAGCTTGATGGCACTACGCTGGACGAAAAGAACTATACGAAGAAGGAGGGCAGCACGATAATCACGCTGAACCGTGATTTTGTTGCTACACTTTCCGTGGGTGAGCATACGCTTGCGATCGTTTCTAAAAGCGGTACGGCTACGGCTAAGTTCACCGTCAAGGCAAAGCCAGCTGAAACGGCAACCCCGCAGCCCACTGTGACCCTGCAGCCTACAGTACAGCCGCAGCCGACGGCGCAGCCCCAGCCAACGGTGCAGCCTGTTTCCCCGATTCCGAGCACCGGCGACACCGCCAACCCTGCATTGTGGTTTGCACTGCTGATTGTCAGCGGCTTCGCGCTGGCGGCAATTTTCGTACTGCGCAGGAAAAGCAATCGCAAGTAAACAAAATGGGTACCGGCCTATATCAACGCACGGAAACCCGGTTTTCTTTCGCCGGCTTTTTCCGGCGACGAACCTGGCGATTTCGTCTGATTTTCACTACGAAATCGGACGAAAAACTCCGTCATAATAACCAATGCCCCTTGTTTGTGCACCGATGCTGTTTGTCACTGTTGCGCAAGAAACGAGATTTTAAGATTTTCGTGATTCTCATAACCGCTTGAGTGGGGGTTCGAATCCCTCACGGCCCACCAATAAAAGAACGCAGACGCGCTGTTTTTGCAAAATAGTGTGGCTGCGATTCTTTGTTTTTCGTACAATTTACTGCTCGGCTGTTTGTGGTAGACCTGCGTATAAATTACCAGTGTGGTGCTGGGCTGGGCGTGGCCCGTTTCGGCGGCCAATGTGGCAGCATCAATGCCGCGGGCAGGGTCCTCTTTCGTGGTCGTTAGGTGGCGGCCTTTGTCCACGATGCGCAGGGGCTTGTCCACCTGCTTCGACAGCGCTTTGAGTGCATGGCATTAAGCCGTTGGTGCCGATGGCGGGAAGCGGTCGTCCCCTGAAACAGAAAAAGTATCGGAATTGCCATCAGACCTCTGTGTGCCTTGAGCACGGCAGGGGTCTGTTTTTTGTGTGCAGAAGCTTTCCTGAGAGAAAAAAGCGTGGTATACTGAATGCAGTAACGCAGAGGCTGTAAGAGATAAAATTCGTTCTTAAAACCGCGTTCATTCGTCATGTAAAACAATTTTGACACTTGAAATTCCTTCGTGTAAAAGCAATTTGATAGACAATAGAGGTGCAATGTGGCAAGATGTTCCCGAAAGGAGGGCTGCGAATATGGAGATCGGGAAAAAGCTGAAGGATGCTCGCATGAAATCCGGATTTACGCAAGAAACTGTTGCTGAAAAGATCAATGTGTCCAGACAGACAATTTCAAATTGGGAAAACGAAAAATCGTATCCGGATATTATCAGCGTCATTGCGTTAAGCGACCTTTATTCCATAAGCCTTGATGATTTATTAAAGGGAGACCGGGATATGATGGAGCATCTGGAAGAATGTACAAATGTTGTCAAAAGCACGCAGAAATTGATAGGCGCTATTATACTTAATGCGGTTACAGTGATTCTATTGATTACTTTAAGTATGCTTTTGCCGGACAAGAGCTATTATTTGCTTGTGGTATTCTGTCTGGCTATTATGAGCTCGTCAGTGCTGCTGTATCAAATTATCAAACGGATTTAAGGAGAAATGGATGATAGAGTGGAATATGGTTTTGACTGTGATATTTGTTGCAGTCGCAGTTGTTGGCGGGGCAGAAACCGTTTATCAAATCTACAAGCTAACGGCGCTTGATGCGGCTGCGCGTGGATTGGAACATCCGAAGCTGTGGGGGTTGCTTGCAGCCAACGGAAACAATTCAAGCGGATTGCTGTTATATCTGATGCAAAGAAGAAATTATCCGCTGAAGGCTACAGATGGTGAACGATTACAGCTTATGGAAAAAAGAAAAAAATCCGCCGGAATAGGTCTGGCGTTTATGGCCGTTGGTGCCATTGGATTTGTTTTGTGCGTTGGTGCGTTGACCACTTGATAGTGTTATAAGAAGTTGAGCAAGACTCATTCCGGCTTGCGGAGGGAACACCACAATGATACTATGCTTTTCAGGGACCGGAAACAGCCGCTATATCGCAGAGCGCATTGCAGAGGCGCTGCAGGACGAAATAGTGGACTTGAATGCAAAAATCAAGGCGGCGGACTATGCGCCGATACAGGCGGGAGAAGATATCATCCTCGTCACACCTACCTATGCGTGGCGCATCCCGCAAATCGTGTCTGTGTGGCTTACTAAAACGGAGCTGCTTTCGGCAAAGCGCATCTGGTTTGTGATGGATTGCGGCAGCGAGATCGGCAATGCCGCAAAATTCAATCGCATCCTTGCCGAAGAAAAGCGCCTGCAATATAGGGGCACGGCACAGATCGTCATGCCGGAAAATTATATCGCCATGTTCAAGGCCCCGGAAAGGGAAGAGGCCGAAAGCATCGTGAAGGCAGCCGAGCCTGCTATCGCAGACGCCATTGCCTGCCTGAAAGCAAAAAAGCCTTTCCCGGCAGCGCGAAGCAACCTCTATGACCGGTTTATGAGCGGCGCAGTAAATCCGATTTTTTATCGGCTTTTTGTGAAAGCCGCTGCGTTTCAGGTGCGTGATGCCTGCATCGGCTGCGGACAATGCGCCGACCGCTGCCCGATGAACAACATTACCATCAGGGCCGGAAGGCCGGTGTGGGGAAACGAATGTACCCACTGTATGGCATGTATCTGCTATTGCCCGACCAAAGCGATTGAATACGGGAAAAAGAGTGTTGGAAAACCGCGCTACCATTTTGAGCAGTTGGGCAGCCGATAAGAAATGAGTGGGGGGAGAGTACGATGGTAAAATATAGAGAAATTGAGCCTTCTGATGATGCAAGAGCCGCCGAGATCGCCCGCTATAATTTGAAGAAGTTCCATCTGGATCTTCCGGGGACAGTGTACTTCGACCCGGAGCTGGACCATCTGAGTGCCTTTTACAGCGAGAAGCCCGATAAGCGCCGGTACTTTGTCGCACTTGACAAGGACGGCCAGGTTATTGGCGGTGCGGGGTTTGCGGAATTTGAAGGTCTGGACGATTGTGCAGAGCTCCAAAAGCTCTATCTGGTGGATTCCGTCAAGGGGAAAGGCTACGGAAAAGATCTGGTACGGCTCGTTGAGGAGGGCGCAAAAGCGGCAGGGTACAAGAGCTTGTATCTGGAAACACATACAAACTTTGCCGTAGCCCTGCAGCTGTATGAGAAGATGGGATTTCAGCAGATCGAGAAGCTGTGTGTGACCCAGCACAGCACGATGAACCGATTCTATTTGAAGAAGCTGTAATGCGATTGCAAACATACGGCGCTGGAATATATGCAAACCGGGCCGGGAATCCCGGTGCTGTAAAGCAAATTTTGGGGGCTTGTATAAAATCCAGCCTGTTTCCTTGGAGGACCGCTTCGGCGGCCCTCCCTTTTTTGTAAATGTGCATGCTTACCCGCCTGTGCCAGGATGCTGCGGCAAAGGGGAACAGCAGGGCAGGAAAAAGAATGGGATTTTCACAAAGAATCAAGTTGTTTTGGGGATGGAACAGCCGCAGACGGCGGCGTATAATGCAGATACATCAAGTGAAAAGCACTGTCATTTTGCAAAGAAGGAGAACACTATGCAGACTTGTACACTGGCGGTCGACATCGGCGCATCCAGCGGGCGGCACATTGTCGGCACCGTGCAGGACGGCAGGATCGTCCTGCAGGAGGTCTACCGCTTTGAGAACGGCGTCCGACGCAAGGACGGCCACCTCTGCTGGGACATCGACACGCTGGCCAGGGAGGTAATCAACGGCCTGCGCGCCGCCCACGATGCCGGGTTTGCCCCCGCAACCATCGGCATTGACACCTGGGCGGTGGATTTCGTTCTGCTGGACGAGGCAGGACAGCGCATCGGCGATGCCGTGGCCTACCGCGATGAGCGCACCGAGGGCATCCGCGAGACGCTTGAAAAGGAGTACGGCCTGACCTTTGCCGAGCATTATGCCCGCACCGGCATCCAGTACCAGCCGTTCAATACGGTCTACCAGCTTATGGCCCTCAAGAAGGAACACCCCGAGCAGCTGGCAGCCGCCCGGACCTTCCTGATGGTGCCGGACTACCTCAACTACCTGCTCTGCGGCGTGGCCGCCAATGAGTATACCAACGCCAGCACAACGGCACTGGTCGGCGCGGACAGCAAAGACTGGGACGATGCGCTGCTGCAAAGGCTCGGCCTGCCGCGCGGGATCTTCCAGCCCATCAAAACGGCGGGTACCGTGCTGGGGCATCTGACCCCGGCAGTGCAGGCAGAGGTCGGCTTTGATGCCGAGGTCATCCTGCCTGCGACCCATGACACCGGCTCGGCCTTTCTGGCGGTGCCGGCGCGGGACGAGTTCGCCGCCTACCTCTCCAGCGGCACATGGAGCCTGCTCGGTGTCGAAAACCCGCGCGCCATCACCAACCCCGAGAGCTGCGCCGCCAACTTTACAAACGAGGGCGGCTACGAGTACCGCTACCGCTATCTCAAGAACATCATGGGCCTGTGGATGATCCAGTCCATCCGCCGCGAACTGGGCGAGCAGACCGGCACACGGCCCAGTTTCCCGGAACTGATCGCCGCCGCCAAGGAGGCGGCAGACTTCCCCAGCTGTGTCGATCCGGACGACAACCGCTTTCTGGCGCCGGAGTCGATGATCGAGGAGGTCAAGGCCGCCTGCGCAGACACGCAGCAGCAGGTCCCCGCCACCACCGGTGAGGTTATGCAGTGCGTCTACAACTCCCTGACGCAGGATTACCGCCGCGCGGTGGAAAAGCTGCAGACGCTGACCGGCAAGACCTACACCAGCCTGAACATTGTGGGCGGCGGCAGTCAGGATGCCTACCTCAACCAGCAGACCGCCAACGCGACCGGCCTGCCCGTCTTTGCCGGCCCGACCGAGGGCACGGCGCTGGGCAACCTGATGGTGCAGTTTATCCACGCGGGTGTATTCAAGGATTTGGCCGAGGCCCGCGCCGCTATCAAGCACAGCTTTGAGATTAAGGAATACCAGCCGCAGTAAACGGCCCGGTGGGGTGGGGGCACCCCGCCCTACTTACCCGCAAACGATCTTTTGCCTTACACGACAGGGCCGGGCATGCCCGGCCCCTACCCAATACAACCAATTCACATACAGGAGGTCCACCATGTTAGTTGAAACCAAGGCCCGCGTTGGCGTGTTTGCTATTGCGCTGGGCGCTTATCTGCCGCAGTTCCCCACGCTGGTGCCGGAGTTTGAGGGCCAGTACGCCGCCTTCAAAAAGACGCTGCCCGACACCGTTGAGGTCGTTGACGGCGGCATCGTCACGACCAAGGAGCAGTCGATGGCTGCGGGCGACAAGTTCCGCGCTGCCGATGTTGATCTGGTTATTCTGCAGCTGCTGACCTACGCTACTTCTTATAATATGCTGCCGGCAGTGCGCGATCTGGATGTGCCGGTCGTGCTGGTCAATGTCCAGAAGAAGAAGGCACCCGACTACGCCAACACCGACATCCCGACATGGCTGGGCGAGCTGTACGCCTGCGGTGCCGTTGGTGAGATGGTCGCGGATCTGGAGCGCGCCGGCAAGCGCCATGCCGTTATCACCGGTGTGGTCGAGGGCGGCGACCCCGTTGTCGCGGCCGAGATCAACGACTGGTGCAAGGCTGCGCAGGTGCGCCGCCGCTTCCGCGATACAAACCTCGCCCAAATCGGCCGCCCCTACCCCGGCATGATGGATCTGTACATTGACGAGACGAACCTGTACAACCGCATGTGGCTCTACACCAAGCAGTTCGACTGGGAGAAGATGTGGGCCATTGCCGACAACATCACCGATGAAAACGCCATCCGCGCCAAGGCACAGGATATTCTGGACACCTTTGATATCGAGGGCGGCGGCACCATCGAGAAGGTCTGGGATATGGCCCGCTATGTGGTCGCGTTTGAGCAGTGGGTCAAGGACGAGAAGATCGCGTTCATCGCATCCCACTACGATGGTTTTGCACAGGGCAAGGCTGGTGTTCTGGACAGTATGCTGATCCCGGCCTTCTCCATGCTTATCAAGCAGGGCGTTGCCTGTGCAGTTGAGGGCGACATCAAGGTGTCGATGGCTATGTCCATCCTCAAGACGATCTCCGGCTGCGGCCAGCTGAGCGAGATGTACTCCATTGACTTCAACGAGGATATCTGCATCATAGGTCACTCCGGCTCCGGCGATGCCGACATCTCTCAGGCCAAGAAGCCGACCATGAAGATCGTGCCGGTGTTCCACGGCAAGACCGGCGGCGGCTATCTGACCCAGTTTTACCCGCCGATTGGCGATGTGACCTACCTCGGCATCACGCAGGACAAGGACGGTCACTTCAAGTTTGTCGTGGCCGAGGGCGTCAACGAGCCGGGCCCCATCTTCACCTTTGGCGATACCAACATGCGCACCCGGTTCAGCTGCGGCGCACGCGAGTTCTGCAACCGCTGGAGCGAGGCTGGCCCGACACATCATATGGCAGCAGCTGTCGGACATCATATTGATACGATTCTGAAAGTGGCAAAAATCCTGGATGTGCCGGTAGAGGTTGTGTGCCGGTAAATATCGATAAAAGAAGAGGAAAAGAGAGAAAGAAGAGGGAAAAAACATGAAATTTTTAGATGCAGAATTTGTACAGGGATTTATCAAAATGGCAAATGACGGTTATCTTCAGGGATGGCATGAGAGAAACGGCGGAAACTTAAGCTATCGTCTGAAACCGGAGGAAGTAGAGATGATTCGTCCCCGTCTGAATGCACCTGGAGAATGGATACCGATCGGGGTAGAGGTTCCGGGATTAGCAGGAGAGTTTTTCCTTGTAACGGGAAGCGGTAAATATTTCAGAAATATTATCGTGGATCCGGAAGTATGTCTTGCGATCATTGAACTGGATGAGACAGGAATGAATTACAGAATCCGCTGGGGCCTGGTTGAGGGCGGCAGACCTACCAGTGAGC
>OHQP01000798.1_pt1 | contig 11162 bp, 6 predicted proteins | sample 1578101 | NCBI WGS metagenome assembly OHQP01 (sample SAMEA3879569, study PRJEB24766) | human gut metagenome | biome: human-associated habitat; feature: feces | place: USA | collected 1985/1987 | reverse complement strand
AATCCCAAAAGGCTGCGATACCACCCACGGGCAGCCAGCGGCTGCGGCTTTACGCAGAGCGCCGCCAGCACAAACACCAGCGGCAGTACGCCCGGCATGCTGATACTGAAAAATGCCTGTACTGCATACCCAAGGATTGCTGCGGCAAGCCCCGGCGCTGTCCGCAGTCCGCGGCGGACATGTAATCCCAAAAAGGCCAGCCAGGAAGTCAGCCCAACTACCCCTCCACAGATCAGGTGCTGCAGATACTCGTTATGGGCCGAGTCAAAAACATCACCGTTGAGCAGCATCATATATTTGACAGAGTAGTCATCTATGTTCAGCCGTGCATTGGCAGCATCGCCGCCTAATCCAAAGAGCATCTGTAACGGTGTCAAATCATCCTTCCATACCGTCCAAAGCCGCTTCCATGCAAAGCCCCGGTTGGAGCCCCACTGGTCATCAAAGAACAACAGCCTTGTCAACGGCTGCGGCAGCACCACGGTAAAATTGGCAAGCAGCACCAGAACAGCGGCCAGCACCACGGCCGCGACAGCCAGCACGCGCACAGCACGCCAGCTGTTTACCTTAGGCCGTCGGCGCAGCAGACCGCCAGCGACAAAGCACACCGCAGCCAGTATAAGCGCCACCATCGGCTGTGTAACAAATTTCGACACGGTACGCCACTCTGCGCGGGCAGGCAGCAAGCGAGCCAGCAAACCCATTGTTCCTGTGCAAAGTGCCCAGACGGCCGCAGCATAGGCCAGCCGGGAAAGCCGCCCGGCTGTAATGCGCCGCGCCATGCAAAGCACCGCCACCGCACTTACAGCCCCCAGCCAGGCCGCATCACTGCCTGCAACCACAAGGCCTGCCCCCAGGCAAACCGATGCCGCGCCCCATAGCCGTGCCGAATCGCTGTCTGGTGTCACCAAAAGCTCCCACACGGCAATAGGCAGGCAAAGGTCAAGAAACGCCCCATAAAAATTGATGTTGCCCACTGTACCGAGGAACAGCTCCCCGCTTTCGGGCAAAAAGCTGTAATAGGCATCCAACGGGTCAACCATAAAGAAGTTCATCCCGCACAGCAGCGTAACAGCACATCCTGCTCCTGCCAACAGCCGTCCGAACCATGCAGCCGGAATCCCGCCGCCTGTCAGCTGTACTGCAAAGTACAGCACCGTACAGGCCAACAGCATGATAAGGCCGTTGTAGCGCCCCTGCAATCCCCACAAAGCCACGGCAGGATTCTCCGCAAAAAGCCATGCTACTGTGTAGCTTAAGCAGAGCAGCAACAGCGGCAGACCGGCAATTTGCGCCTGCTTTGCCGGATGCCCATTCCTGCGCAGGCTTTTTTGCAGGCAGCAAAGCAGCAAAGCACATCCAATCCCTGCCAGCCACAGCAGTAGATGAAATTTAGCACCCACCAGCCCAACATAACCATTCGGCATGTAAAGCGGCGGCAGCAGCAGCGCTGCCAGTGTCAGTACATTTCCGGCGGTAGCCATTGTGGGGCATTGCAGCGGTTGTTTTGGCAAACGCATGGCCTCTACGATCCTTTCCACTAATCATGCCTGCTCTATACGCGCCCCGTCAATAAAGACTGCCTTTACCTCGGTCATGACCTCGAAGGGGCTGCCGTTCGTGATGACGACGTCCGCGTCCTTGCCCACCTCCAGCGAGCCGACGCGGTCGGCTACGCCGATATGCTCCGCCGGGTTGATGGTGATGGCCTTCAGCGCATCGAACGGGTCCATGCCCGCCTTGATGGCCATACCGGCGCAGAGCGGCAGATACTGCTGCGGAATGACTGAGCTGTCGGTGATAATGGAGACATGGCAGCCCGCTGCAGTCAGCACCGCAGGGGTGGACCAGGATTTGTTCTGCAGCTCAAACTTGCTGGCAAACGTCAGGCTGGGGCCGACCGCCATCGGCACATCCTTCTCCCCTGCCAGTTCGTCCACAATCAGGTGGCCCTCGGTCACATGCTCCAGCGTCAGGCGCAGGTTGAACTCCCGCGCGATGCGCAGCGCCGTGAAGATGTCGTTGGCCTGATGGGCGTGGGCCTTCAGGGGGATCTCACGCGCCAGCACCGGCAGCAGGGCCTCGAGCTTCTGGTTGTAGGCGGGCATTTTGGTTATATCGCCGTTGGCCGCCTGCTTGCGGGCGCCGTAGTCCCGCGCCTGCATCAGCGCGCCGCGCAGGAACGCCGCCGTGGACATGCGGGTGGAATCGCACTTGTCGCGGTAGCAGCGCTTGGGGTTCTCGCCGAAGGCACATTTCATGGCAACCGGGTCGCGCACGACCATTTTGTCCACGCGATCGCCCACGGTTTTCATGGCCAGAAAGGTGCCGCCAAGCACATTGGCGCTGCCCGGGCCGGTGCAGACGCAGGTCACGCCGGCCCGGCGCGCGTCCGCCAGCGAAGGGTCACGCGGGTTGATGCCGTCGATCGCGCGCAGCTGCGGCGTCCAGATGTCGTTCATCTCGTTGTAGTCGCAGCCCTCGTACCCGATGCCGTAGCCGTCCAGGCCAATGTGAGTATGGGCATCGACAAAACCGGGATAAACCTCCAACCCATCGGCATCAAACACAGCAGCGTCCGCCGGGGCAGTCAGACCGCCGATAGCGGCAATCTTACCGTCAGCCAGCAGAATATCCGCGACATAGGCCTCACGGTGGACCGCATCGTGGATGAGGCCGTTTTTGATTATAGTTGCTGCCATAACCCTTTACCTCCGTTACATCGCAGGGGCGCATTCTATATGCGCCCGCCAAGCCGCTACGACCTGCGGGCGGATATGGAATCCGCCCCTACATTTTATTTATTGCATTATACCGTAAAATCCAAACAAGTCCTTACCGCGGTGTACGGTCTCACCTTGCCGTTGGCTACAGCGACATGCGCCGGGTGGGTGGAGTAGCCCTTCAGTGCCTCGGCATCGGTGAAGGTCGTATCCAGCATCAGGTCCGCATTCGCGGAACTGGGCAGCGCCTCGGTGTAGACATGGACTTCCAGCAGGCCGGGGATCTGGCCGGCCAGCCCCTCAAGCCCTGTCTTGATGCCGGCCTTGACGGCGGCCTTCTCGGCCTCGGGCATTTCCTTCAGCTTCCAAAGAATGACATGTCGTACCATTTATTTATTTTCCTCCCAGATGGGGTGCTTGAGCTGCCACTCGCCGCAGTCATTCTTCTCGAACAGGTCGCGGTTGTAGAACTTGTCCATGATGGCCCAGAACTCGCTTTCGGTATAGCCGCAGAAGTCGCAGAAATCACGCACGCAGAGCGGGTCGAGCTTGCCGTCGCGCTCCTTGATGATGGGGATGGCCTCCTCGCGGGTCATCATGCCGTAACGGATATAGCGGGCGGTGTAGTCGGTTGCAGCAGCGTGACCGAACTTCGGGTACTTCAGCCAGCTGTGTACCAGATAGGCGCGGGAATCGATCTGGTCGAAGTTCTCGGCGTGGTGGGTGCGATCCCACTCATGGGTCAGGTCGTGGAAGCCGTGCGCCTTGGCGATCTGGTAATTCTTGTAGCTGTTCCACGGCACAAAGTAGCTCATGTAGAACGGGTCGAGCTTGGCGCGCTCCTCGGCGCTGGGGGCCAGCGTCAGAGAGAGGTCTTTCTCGGTCACGCCGTCGCCCAGCAGTTCCTCCATCGGCATACCGACAGCGACACCGTTCTCGATCTGGCCCATGGCGGAGTAGGTCTCCTTATCGGCGTTGCCGCCGTACTCAAAGCTGACGTTCTCGCCGTAGCAAAGCATCGGGGTGTTGAATTTGGCCGCCATGTGCAGCGGGAAGGTGTAGATCAGGCGGTCCACGTACCAGGTCGGCTTGCCGTACTTCTCAAAGAATTTGCGCATCAGGACCTTCTGGACCTTGATGTTGGGCTTGCAGGAGATGATGGTGCAGCCGAATTCCTCGCTGATGTTCTTGAGGTTGTGGATACCCGCCTGCGTCATGGGGAAGTTGTCCTCGACGCTGAACAGAATCGGGTTCATGTGCATGACCTCTTTCAGCATCCAGACCTGAAAGTGGCTGTCCTTGCCACCGGAGACGGCAACCGCGCAGTCATAGCCGCCGGGGCCGTTCATGCCGCGGTACTTGTTGCAGTAGGCCTCGAACTCCTTGAAGCGGGCGTCCCAGTCGACGTTTTTGCGGCTCTCGTAGTGGCGGCAGGCGCTGCAGACGCCCTCGGCATCAAAGGTAATACCGGGGCGGGTGTCGGGCATCGTACATTTTTTGCAGTAACGCATAAGAATACTCCTTATTTATATAAAGTATCGGATTCGATTACAGGGGGCGGCGTCCTCGACGCACCGCGGGCGGATGCAACATAGGGCAATACCGCATAATTCTAAGTGCCGATACGGCGAGCGAGGTGCGGCAGCTGCTAAGCCAAAAGCGCAGATAATACTGGATGTCTTATCGAGCATTTTGGCAACGCAGATGCCGTGCCGCACACCGAGCCGCAGCGAGGCGCTTCGGAGCGCAACCGCCGCTTGCGGCGGCTCTTGGCGCGGAGATCCGCCGGAGCGGTGCTTAAGCCGTCAGGCGGGAATTGTGCGGTGTTGCCATAGATACCCAGTCTGCAGAAAACCGCTTTTCAAGGCACTGCAAAGCATGAAATACGGGAGGCCTATCCTCTGCTATGAGTCAACATAAGGATCACTTTACACCGCGGATGTTCCACCGCCTGCTCGCCCCCTCACTGGCGTACTCCTTAGGGCTGGCGTTTGCTGCCATGGCAGATGCCATAGTAATCGGCTGGCAGATGGGCGTCACCGGCCTGGCGGCGCTCTGCTTCAGTCTGCCGCTGCATACGATGCTCCTTGCCTTTGTACATGGTCTGGGGCTGGGCGGCAGCACGCGCTATGCCCGGCTTCTGGCGGAGGGAAAGCCCGCGCAGGCAACAGATTGCTTCAACTGCGTCCTGCAGGCGGGGCTTGCCATCAGCGTGCTGCTTGCCGCGCTTGTCAATCTGTTCCCGCAAGCAATTCTGGAGCTTTTGGGCACCACACCCGCTGACGGCACACTGTACACCGCCGCCAAAGGCTATCTGTGTCTGATCGCATCCGGTGCGCCGCTCTTTCTTTTAAAGTATGTGCTCAACGACTTTTTGCGCAGCGATGACAACCGGCGGCTGGCAACGCGCGGTTCCCTGTATGGCAATGCCATCCGCATCGCGCTGGATCTTGTGCTTGTGCCGGGTCTGGGGATGGGCACAGCCGGTGCCGCCGGTGCTACCCTGATTGGACTTTCGGTGTCGGTGCTGTGCTATATGCCCGCCCTTTTTGCGAAAGACCGCACGCTGCACCTTGCCGCCGCCCGGCCAAACCCGCGCGAGACGCTCTCCTGCCTGAAAAGCGGGCTGCCCGGCGCGGCCCCGTACCTGTACCGGATGGTGTTTTTCCTCCTTGCCAATCATCTGCTGCTGCGCCTTGAGGGGGAAAACGGCGTGGCGGTTTTCGCCGTGGTGCAAAGCACCGCGTATCTGATTTTGTACATATACATCGGTGCTGCCAAGGCGGCGCAGCCGCTGTTCCGCACCTTTTACGGTGAGAAAAACCTGCCGGCGGCACGGCGCGCCCTCGCGTTTGCGCTGCGTTGGGGCCTCTATGCCGGCAGCACTGCAGCGGCGCTGATCTTCCTGTTTCCGGGCTTTATCTGCAGTGCCTTCGGTCTGCACGAGGAGGCGCTGCACTACCTTGGCGCACCGGCGCTGCGGCTGTATGCCCTGAGCAGTATAGGGGCCGGTGTCAGCATGGTGCTGCACACCTATTATCGCTCGATTCATGAGGAGCAAAACGCCTTTATCATCACCCTGCTGCGAAACTTTGTAATACTGCTGCCCTGCACGGTATTTTTTGCCACTTCCCTGCCGCAGTTTTGGTGGCTCTACCCCGTGACCGAGCTGCTTTCTCTGCTGCTGCTTTTTGTATGGCGCTGCCTGACAGGCCGGGAACGCCTGTTTGATGCCGCGCGGGTCTACTCACTGACGATGCACGGCAGCAGCCGGGAGTTCACGGCCATGGCCGGCGGCATCGCAGCCTTTTGCGACCGGTGGCAGGCGGCACCACGGCAGCGGTACTTTGTTTCGATGGCTGCAGCAGAAACCTGCTCGGCGTTCCTCGAACAGGCACCCGGGCATATTGCGGAGATACAGATCACGCTTGCCGCGCTTGAGGACGGCGATTTTGAGCTGCACATCCGGGACAACATCGACTTTTTCGACTCCTTCTCCGCACAGGCCGACCGCCTTGGCGGAAAAGGCGCATTGGATATTGAGGCCGTGGGTATGCAGGTCATCCGCCAGCAGGCCAAGGAGTTCTCTTACCAGCAGTATGAGAGCTTCAGCACCCTTGTCGTGCGGATATAAAAAGTGTTTCCCATCGCTTCGTCACCACAGCGCGGCCCCTGCCCGGCAGAGGCCGCGCTGTATTTGCGCCTTGTGTGCCATTGCCAGCGCTGCCAATGTCTGTCAAATCCTATTTCTTCCGCTTTCTTTTACCCTTGCCGAAAAGGCTTGTGCGGGCTGTGCATATATGCTAAAATATCAGCAATATGGTTACAACTATATAGCAATAATGCTCTTATATACCGGAGGGAGGCGGCAGCTTGCGGCCCTGTGCCTTCGGCGGGCATTGGTAAAGGAGAATAGGAAATGAGAAAAGAATGTACCGCGCTGGCACTGGCGGGCGTGCTGCTGCTTGCGGCTGTCCCCTGCGCATGGCCCGTTTGCGCGCAGGACGCAGCACCGGGCACAACGGTGGACATCGTATTCACCCACGACACCCACTCCCATCTGAACACCTTCACCACGATGGTGGACGGGCTGGAAACAGAGCTGGGCGGCTTTGCACGCATGAACACCCTGATCGAGGCGCAGCGGGCGCACCCCCCCGATACGCTGGTGATCGACGGCGGCGACTTCTCCATGGGAACACTGATCCAGACCGTGTTTGAAACGCAGGCGGCCGAGCTGCGCATGCTGGGGTATCTCGGGTGCGATGTAACGACCCTCGGCAACCATGAGTTTGACTATCGCTCCAAGGGGCTTGCCAACATGCTGACCAGCGCACAGGCGTCCGGTGATGCTGTCCCGGCCATGGTGGTCTGCAATGTAGACTGGGACACGATGGAGGCAGAGGGCCTGACCGAGGGGCAGCAGCGCCTGAAGGACGCCTTTACCGCATACGGCGTCAGCGATTATACCGTGCTGGAGAAGGGCGATGTGGACATTGCCGTGGTGGGTGTTTTCGGCAAGGACGCGCTTGCCTGCGCCCCGACCTGCGAGCTGAAGTTTGAGGACCCCATCGAGGCGGTCAAACAGACCGTGGCCGACATCAAGGCCAACGAGGATGTGGATATGATCGTCTGCGTTTCCCACAGCGGCACATGGGAGGACGAGAGCAAGTCCGAGGACGAGCTGCTGGCCAAGGCGGTGCCCGACCTTGATCTGATTTTGAGCGGCCATACCCACACCGAGATCGAGAAGCCGATCCAACACGGCAGCACCTATGTGGTATCCTGCGGCGAGTACGGCAAGAACCTTGGCGAGCTTACGCTGACACAGCAGGCGGACGGCCGGTGGGCCATGTCTGCCTATGAGCTGATCCCGATCACATCGGATATTGCGGTGCACGCCGCCACGCAGCAGACGATCGACAGCTTTATGGACACCGTGGATACCGACTATCTTGCCCGGTTCGGCTACACGAAGGATCAGGTCCTTGCAGAGAATGACATTGTCTTTTCCACCCAGAAGGATCTTGAAAACATCCACGAGGAGCATAACCTCGGCGACATCATTGCGGACGCCTATGTCTACGCCGTGGAGAACGCCGCCGACTATGACGGTGTGCCGGTGGATCTGGCCGTTGTGCCGAGCGGCACAGTGCGCGACACCTACGCCCGGGGCGACATTACGGTCGAGCAGGTGTTCAATTCCTTCTCGCTGGGCATCGGTGCGGACGGCGTGCCCGGCTATCCGCTCATCAGCGTCTACCTGACCGGGCGGGAGATCCGTACCGCTGCAGAGATCGACGCCTCCGTGTCCGATTTTATGACAACGGCGCGCCTGTATTGCAGCGGGCTGAACTTCACCTACAACCCGCACCGGCTGCTGCTGAACAAGGTGACCGATGTCTGCCTTGAGGACGACGGGCAGCGCGTTGCGTTGGAGGATGATAAGCTGTACCGCATCGTGGCTGACCTGTACAGCGGCCAGATGCTGAGCGCCGTGACCGACATGTCCTACGGCATCCTCGCCATCGTGCCGAAGTATGCGGACGGCACCCCCATCACCGACTTTGAGGATGTCATCATCACGGAAAACGGCCGGGAGCTGAAGGCGTGGGATTCGATCGCGCGCTATATGGCCTCGTTTGCCGACACGGACGGCGACGGCATTGCCAATGTGCCGGCGTATTACAGCACAACCCACGGCCGCAAGCTGGTCGATACCAGCCGCAGCCCCCTTGCCCTGCTGAAGAACCCCAACAAATTCACCGCCGTTTACGCCGGTCTGCTGGCCGCGGCGGTGCTGCTGATCGTGCTGGTGGTGCTGCTGATCCGAAAGCTGGTCAAAAAGGCCAGACGCCGCGCCGCATAAGGCCGCCCTTGTCAAAAGGGCGCATCGGGGCTATACTGGATACGAATACAGTATAAGCATTGCCCTAAAAGGAGAGCAAAACATGGAGAGCGAAAAAATCATTCTTGACATTGTGGTCGATGTGCAGAAGGACTTTATCACCGGTGCGCTGGCAAACCCCGCTGCGCAGGCAAACCGGTTGGCGAACAGGCGGTCATAGATCTCGCTCTCCCCCGCTGCCGTCAGCAGCACGGCGGCGGCCAGCGGGGCGGTGTCGGTCGCAAAGGCGGGCCATGCATCGGCGGTCAGTCTGGCCCCGCCTCGCAGCGGCGCGGCGGGGTCGCGGGCAAGCCGCACGCAGTCCCCTGCCCGGGTCACGGACACGCCGGTTTCGGCCAAAAAGCGCAGAAAGGCCCCGTAAACGGCCGGGTCGCAGCCGCAGATCTCAACCTCGCCGCCGGCGGCGGCCAGTGCGGCGGCACTGCGCTCGGCTGCCAGCTTATTGTGCGCATCGTGCACAGCGCGGCGTTCTGGGGTGTCGTACCAGTAGCGGACCTCCTGCATGGCAGGCTTTTCGGTGCCGTCCGCATAGACGATGCCGTTGCCGCTGAAGTTGTAATCTGTCGTGCGCTCGTTAAAATCTCCGCCGTAGCCCAGTACGCGGCGGCCCATTGCATCGGTATGCCAGAGCGCCTGATCCATGTAGTCCCAGATGAAGCCGCCCTGATACTTTTCGTACCGGTCGATCAGCGCAATGTAGCTTTCCATCCCGCCGAGCGAGTTGCCCATGTCGTGCATATACTCGCAGAGGATAAACGGCTTCTTGGGGTCGGCGTCCAGATATTCCCTGATGGAGGCGGGGCTGGCGTACATCCGGCTTTCCATATCGCTGATGTCGTCAAACGCACGGCACTGGAACACGCCCTCGTAATGCACAAGGCGGCCGGGATCATTTTCCCGGAAAAACGCCGCCATCGCGCGGATATCCTCGCCGGCATAGCTCTCGTTGCCGCAGGACCAGATCAGCACTGCCGTGTGGTTTTTGTCGCGCTCAAACATGCTGCGCGCGCGATCGACCACGCAGTCCCGCCATTCGGGCAGGCTGCCGGGGACATTCCAGCTCGGCTCCACCACACCCAGCTTCTGCCAGCTGCCGTGGCTTTCAAGGTTGGTCTCGTCTATCATATAGATGCCGTTTTTATCGCAGAGGTCATACCACCGGCTCTGGTTGGGGTAGTGGCAGGTACGCACAGCGTTGATGTTGTTGCGCTTAAAGACGGCCATCGCAGCGTGCATATCGCTCTCGTCAATGGCGCGGCCCTTCTCGGGATTCCACTCATGGCGGTTGACACCGTTGAAGATGATGCGGCTGCCGTTTAAGCACATGATGCCGTCCTTCATCTCAAAGCGGCGGAAGCCGATGTCGTAGGGCACGACCTCCTGCACGGCACCGTCGGCGTCATACAGGGTCAGCAAGGCATGGTACAGCACCGGCGTCTCATGGCTCCACGGGTGGATGGCGCTCAGCTCGATGGTGCTGCCGTCAATGTCCTCATCAAAGAGGGCAAACTCCTCGCCGTCGGTCAGGCGCAGGTGTACCCGCGCGCCGTCCGTCTCGCCGTCCAGCTTGACGATGGGGGTCAGCAGGCCGGTGGTGTTGCCCTCGGCCAGCTCCGCCTTGAGCCAGATATCACGGATATGCACCTTGGGCTTGGCGTAGAGATAGACCGAGCGGAACAGACCCGAGAAGCGGAAAAAGTCCTGATCTTCCAGCCAGGAGGCGCTGCTGTGCTTGTACACCTCGACGCACAGGCGGTTGCCGGTTTCCTTTATATAAGGAGTCAGATCAAATTCCGAGGGGGTAAAGCTGTCCTCGGCGTAGCCGACGAAGTGGCCGTTGCACCAGACATACAGTGCCTGCTCGGCACCCTGAAAACTGACGCAGACGCGCTGCCCGCGCAGCCCCTCGTCCAAGTCAAACTCCCGCACATAGCTGCCGACAGGGGTGTTGTCCCAGTCGATCTGCGGCGGGCGCAGATAACTGCGGCCATCCCACGGGTAGAGGGTGTTGGTGTACTGGATCTGGCCATAGCCCTGCAGCTCGATATGCCCGGGCACACGGATCGTGCCGAAGGCAGAGAGATCCGCGTCCTCGCGGTAGAAATCCGCCGGGCGGGCGGCGGGGCAGGCGCTGTAGGCAAAACGCCAGCTGCCGTCCAGACTTTGGCGCAGCGAGCTGCCGCCCAGTCGTATCTCCGCCTCGCTGCGGTAGCAAACATGGTCCGAGTGTGCATCCAGCCGGTTCACAGCAAAGACAGTCGGGTCAGTCAGCCATTTCAGGTCGGGAGTCATAGTTCAGATACCTCACTTTTCAGTCGTTGTTTTGCCGCCCGGCGCGGCTTGGGGGCCTGCTGCGGGCGGCAAGCATCGGCATTGCGTTAAGGCCATTGTCCCACAACCGGCAGGTATTGTCAAGGCATCTGCAGAGAGATTTACAATATCGTAGGTAAATTATTTTTTGCCGTTTTCGGCGGGCGGCGGGCGCTGCGGATCACAGGCCGGCGGCCATCGCTTTCAGATAGTGCAGATCG
>OHQP01000794.1_pt1 | contig 11215 bp, 13 predicted proteins | sample 1578101 | NCBI WGS metagenome assembly OHQP01 (sample SAMEA3879569, study PRJEB24766) | human gut metagenome | biome: human-associated habitat; feature: feces | place: USA | collected 1985/1987 | reverse complement strand
TGATACAGACCTCTCGATCTTAGAGCGGACAGCCGACAGTGCGGAAATCGCAACGCCTCAGCCGATGGCTTTTGCATACAAAAAGAGTTCCTCACGACTGGTAAGGAACTCAACTCGAAGGGCTGCACATTTCGCATCAGTCCAAACTGTTTCATCTTTTTCCATTTCTCAAATCATACTTCTTTATATAGTTATCAACAGTGGTTTTGCTCACTCCCAATTTCTTTGCAATATCTTTCAGGCGCATACCGCTGACAACAAGTTCCCTTACTTCTTCGACATCAACTGTTACCCGGTATCCTCCACCCTTCTTTTCAATCGCTGAAATAGAATTGAATAGTTTTCGCTTCTTCTCTGCATATTCAGGGGTAAGCTTATCTTTTATTACATATATGACTGTACGACAGTCTATACGTAACGGGAAATGTTTAATACTTTTTCCCATGTTTGTTTTCTCTCAATTCATTGTATCTCATCTTCTGCTCCACATGCCACATAAGGTCTATATTAGAAAATTGGCAATACTTAATCAACCCGGCAAGAGCGAAACATATCCTTTTTTCCCAAACCTTCTACATCGTTAGTTAGTAGGAGTGTAAAACCAAAACAAACCTCTGTAAATCTGAATCCGGATTTGAGGCTCACAAATTCATCGGCAATTTCATTCGTATCGGACAAATCTATACCTCTCAATCCGGCAAGGTCAAGCAAGCGGATTACAGCATCTGCCAGTTCATCCGGAAGTGTATCTTTTACATTCTTTTCAAAGGAACACTTAAATCGCTTTTCTTCTTCCACTAATGCAGGATAGCGATTATAGTCCATTTCAAAACGTGATTTACATTTCTTTCCTAATCTTCCCTTTCTATCTGCTTCCACAGCTTCCATAAGCTCGGATATTACAAGGCAAAGGCAATGTTCGTTACTCAATTCTTCATCGTGGAAACCGTGGTCGCAAGCGGTTTTATAGGCGCGGTCGCGCAGTTCATTTAGATTCATCTGTTCTTTCTTTATCAGTTAATATTCCGTTTCTCTTGTCGTAATTACTCATACGGGGGCATTTCCCGTCACACCGTATGTTCACATACATATTACTTGCCATACTCGATATGAATGACTTTTTGTAGCACTGCCCACTGTAGGGGCTGTAATGCTTGCAGTGTTCCTGGTATTCTTTTCTATTCATGGTTAATGAACTAATTCAAATTCGTAAACAAATACATAGGGATTGGATTCCCATGTACCTTTGCCGGAGACTTTATCTATCAGTTCTGCGAATGCGTCACGAGGATCATTGTAGTCGGGTATATCTGCGTAATGGAATGAATAAAAAGGAATATCCTTTTGTCCAGCATCCCATTTAAAAATTCCTTCCTTAAAGCAATCTTCATCGGATATGTTCTGCAACCGTTCTATCTTGATGTCGGTAATGCGGATATGATGGGGCATGAGGTCAGCCTTTGTAAACATAGTATTACTCCATCCTGCTCCCATTTCTTCCATTGTAAGATATTTTTCACCTATTTTATATAGAAGTAATGTTTCTTGGGCTTCATCCCGTTTTTCTACTACATCTTTGTATCTCTGTGCAACGGCAACGATTTCACCTACTTTGTATTTTGGAATATTCCAACCCGTAAAGTCTCCTTTGTCGTTTTTCCAACCAAAAGCATAATTTAATGGAGATACTATGTTCCCGTCATTATCGTAATCATTTGATTCAAAAACGGGGAATACAATATCATAAGTTTCATTTGGTCTGTCATACTTGCAGACCCTTCTCGTCATAGTCTTCCGACCATCCAATACAGCCTGGGTTAGGCTATATTTATCATTGAACATTATCTTCTTCATTGTATCTTTTTTTTAACTCTTTCAAAACAATCTCCATGCCTTCATTTAATCCTTTCTTGTAGCCTGATATATGCTCACCTATGTTGTAGACCAAGCATCCTGCAACGATAAGAATAACTCCTACAGTCCTATGCCAATAGAGAAAGGATACACTGAACGGTGAGAATGTCAGTCGGAAGTGACCGATGAATAATGCTGATATGATGAATATCGCAAGAAAAAATATTAGGTTTGCTTTCATAATTTTGCTATTAGATAATTTAAATACCAATACAATCCAAAGTAAAATACCATACAAACAATCACAGTAGCCATAATCCAAAATGCTAACAGCCTGTACCTCTTATCGTCTTCCATTTGTAAAGTGTTTCATTCTCCATTTCTTAAATTCATGCTCATGTTCCGAGAACCGTTCACAGGTCCTGTCATAAGGGTCTGATTTATATCTGGAAGCTTCGTTTATAGATTCTTCCTCGGCTGCATCACAGCGTTCGGAAAAATACCTGCGAAACCACCCAAGTATTATCTGCCCGTCCAATCGGTCATATAAATTGCCGTAATAGCCGCTTTTAGCACGCTTAAAGAGCAAATTTATATCTGCTATAGTCAGGAACTTATAATCCTGTAAGATTATCATAGCAGTTTCAAAAGTTTGGGCATCCGTCATCTTCTTGCCTACATTCACAAACTCACGCAGATTTACAATCCATCCCTCCAAATACGCCTGAAGGCAATCGTAACCGTATGCCTGCTCTATCTCCGATAGGGAAGGCATATTACTCTTGAACACAGCTGGATAAGAATTAACCGCCCTGCACGCCACCTGTACCTCCGGAACCGAGAAGTCTCTGAAGAATGTTTCTTTTGTAATCGTCGCTAACATTCGAGTTTCCCCCGGCTGCCGTACCGCCACCAGTTGTCTTTCTGTATTTTCCATCTTCCATATCCTTTTTTGCCCATTTTCGGAATGTCAAGTTTGCGCTGACATATTTCTTCGACAGCTCACGGTAATTGTGCATGGAGCGCAAAGTATTCTCGATTACCTCAATGGGGAAATCTTGTTTTATCCGTTCAAACTGGGCTTCTGTAAACGGCTCCTTCAATTTACCCACATTAGGAGCGTTTGCATCAATCCAAGCCTTGAACTTTTTAAAATTCTCACTCTCGGGGGGAGGGGGGGCCTCGCGCGTGCGCGTAATACTCCCATCCTCTCCTTTACTCTCCTTTCCTTTCCTATCCTTTCCAGCAGGAATATTCTCTACCGTTCCCGATTCTTCGGGAATATTCTCGAATGTTCCCGAATTTCCTGTTTGGGCGGAAAGAAGAGCCTTTTCTATAACTTCTTCCGGAATTTTTGACTTTTGCGGTTTGTCGATGCGTTCGCTGGAAAAGTCCATCACGTAGTAGCTTTTGTTCTCGTATGTAAAAGGTACAAGGACAGAGTTCTCAATCAGCTCTTTCAGCCACCCAGAAACCTGCTGCTTACGAATGTCTTCGCGGGCAGGAAAAACTTTCGACTTAATGATAACCTCATTCGCAAGAATGACGCCGCTATCATCAGCAAAGTTCTTCATGCCGATATAAAGCAGCCAAGCAGGAAGAGATACATTCGAAAATCTTTCATCTTCCCAAAATTCCGGAACTATAGTTCTAATTCTTGGCATTATTACACTATCTAATTATGCAACCTTCTTTAGGCACTTCTGTATCAAATTCATATTATTATTCACCAGCTTTACTATGCTATCATGGTATTCTGTATTTCTATTGCAGACACCACGGGACTGAACTATACTGAATGTCTTTAAATTAACTTCAACCGTTTCAATGTGCTTCTTGCCTATCCGGGCAGAAAGGATAAGAGAATCCTTCTTCTTGAAATATTCATTTGAAAAGACACAATGGTGCATAATTTCTCCTTCTTTCTTAAATTCCTCAAGGCTTTTCAACGGTATCACCACTATCTTACCATCCGACAGTTTCAAATCAAAGAATTTCGATTTCTCCTTAATATAGTCTTCGGCATATTTCTTAAGTTCAAGCAAACGCTGCATGTCACGTGCCTTGCGTGCCTTTTCATCATCACGCTTTTTCTTTGCCACATATAAGTCATGGGCTCTTTTCAGATTCGTAGGGCAAACATAGTAAGCGTTATGCAGGTCTTTATGATAACGTTTCAGCAAGTCCAAATAATCAAACCACATCGAAGCATCCTTTATCTTATACTTGTTCCGAAGACAGATTTTTATAGAAGGCCAATAGCTGCTCACTTTATAACGAAGACTGTACCAATGACTCAATAAATCATACCGCTTTGCTTTAAGAAGCGTTTCGAGTTTAGGATTAACAGGAATGGCATTAATTGCATCAAGAAATGACAGTCCATGAAGCCTGTAATCTATTCCCATCCTTGTGTATTGCGGTTTGAATACAGAATCCGGATGGTACTTATCACAGTAAACATCATTATCTCCGATACTATAATACGATCCTACAGTCTTGTTACGAATTTCAAGATTTCCACACCAACCACTACAGCCTGTATTTCTTGCAAGAGCCATCACTTCCCGTTTTCCATCGTCTTTAATCCAATGTTGAAGCACTTCCCGAATAAAATAATGAGGTTCCCTGCCTTCACGATAATAAGCATATAGTTCAAAGCATCGGATAACCTGGAACTCTTCACATATATCTGCCTTTCCTATCCTTATAAATTGCTGATTAGTACGTTTCCTCGACCATTCTATTTTTAAGGATGCACCGCAATGAGGACAAACGGCACGCTTGCGATTTACAAGTTCTGTAGAAAAACGTTCTCCACATTCCATACATACGACACGGGACTTGGTAGCATATCCTATATGGTTCAGACAATCATTATTAGCCCACTCAGTCATCATACTTTCTATATCGGGTAGCTGGCTACTCAAACCAACTACCCTAAACTGTAATTTCGTTCTCGGTTTCATAATCCTTCAAATAATGAGAATTGCAAAGAAGATGACTCGTTTTTCTTTCCTTTACGTCTGCTATTCGTTTTTTCCGGGCAACCGGTTTCTTTTTGAGGTGCAGCACCCACATCACTTTTAGGTGCCTGAGAAGTGGCTGCTTTGTAATTGGTCTGCTTACTAACCTTGATGTCGTCTTCATCATAGTAATGTACTGCAAGACCGAAAACCTCATCGTCAGACATACATACGACGTTACCGCGTTTCTTTGCCTCACTAAGAATATAATCAAAACATTCGTTTATATTCTTATTAGGTTTCGCATATACACAAGCGAAAAGAGGGTCATTCTTCGCCCGTTCTATCAAATACGATTGGATGATCTGTTTGGGTGTTTTAGTTTTTTCCATAGCATTAATTATTTATAGACATCGGCATTAATAAGTAAGTAAGGCTACGTTCTTCTTCATCGCAGCGAGATAAAACAGCCGCTTTTGACGGGTCCGTCATGGATATAGAAATGTCTTCTGAGGGAATACTATTCACAAGTTCTATCAAGAAACTGCTCTTAAACCCTATCTCAATGGCTTCACACCCATCCTGCAAAATCACAGTTTCTTCCGCAGACTTGGAAAAATCGAAATCATGGGCAGTTATAAGCAGGGAGCTCTTATCGAATTTTAGGACAACCAAAGAGGAAGAGATATTGCAGAATACCGAAACACGCTTTAAAGCCGCCAATAAGTCATTTCTTTTTAGAACTACTCTCTTGGGCTGATTTTGAGGAATGACCGCACGGTAATTGGGATATCGTCCTTCTATCATTCGGCACACAAGCCGATAAGAGTCAAAATCAAACTGAACATTAGTTCTATTCACTTTTACTTCCAATTCCAAGCAATCTTCCGGAACCAGATTGGAAAGCAATTTTGCAAACTTGCTCGGAAGAATAAATCCGGCGCGTTCCTTACGTGTATATGAAGCCGGCAGTTCAACCATTGCCAACCGACTGCCATCTGTACCGACATAAGAAGTCTTTTCCAAATCTATGTCAAAATAGACTCCGTTCATCGTAGGACGAAGTTCGTCATTTGCACTGCAGAACTGAACTTGGCGAACCCCATACAGCAAATCATTACCTGATAGCAGAAACGAATGACTACTATCATCAATATTCATTTCCGGATATTGCTTGCCATCCTCAATAGGCATGGTGAATTTTCCGTTTGCATACTTGACTACCATTTCCTTTTCATAAATGGAAATGGTTAAAGGCTGTTCGGACATTTCTTTTAAACCATCTAATAATGTCTTGGCACTTGCCAGAAAAGAACGGTTTACGAAATCCGCCTTGCCATCCACATTGGTAGATATGCGGCCACCTTCCTCACCGGCCATTACTTGAATAAAGCCTGATTCGTCAATGACAAACAAAAAATTGTCATAAGCCGGCAATGTGTTCTTTGGCTGAATGATTCTGCCTACTGATTTCAGTTTGTCTAATAATGCTGTTTTTGAAACAAGTATTTCCATGTGTCATTTGTTTTATGGCACATAGCAAAGAGAAGAATGTGTTAGAAGTGAAAATGCTGTTTTCAACATGTTATAAACAGCAAAAGCCGGATAAATATAGTATTTTATCCAGCTCGTAACCAATTGCTCGGTGCAAATATAGAAAGAGTTTATTTCACAACAAACTTTTTCAGACTTTTTTATTCATTTTTCTTCAAAAGGTCCAAAACAGCCCTATTTGCCTTGTCGCAAATGGAATAATCAATATCAATATAGATATCCGCCATTTTAAAATCATTGTTCACGTGCCCAAGGCAAAAATCAACATCCGCTTTGGCTATCCCGGCTTTATTTCTTGCTATACTTGCCCAACTATGGCGGGCCCAGTTAGTCGTGATACTGAAGTCCAAATTCAAACTTTCACAAATATTTTTCAGGCCCTTGTTTACTGCACGCATGAAATTATTCAAATTACAATAGTTTGTATGGAAATACGACAGGAAATATCCTTCGGAATACCTATCCAATAAGCAGCGAAGCTCTGGCTCTATCTTAATAGATAGTGGGATTTGTTCATAATGTCTTTCTGTATTAGTCTTAGAACGTCTATATTCTATCCTTCCTTTGCATTCACCCGAAAGGCGGTAGAGATCATTTATATTAATGCCCATCATATAATACATCATCATAAAGACATCTCTCGCCATATTAGTACGTTGTTTGTCTGATTGAAAATCACGTATTTTTCTTATAATTTGCAAGGGTATGCTTTTTCTTTTACGCCGATATATAGGAATAGGCACTTTCTTAAAAGGATCTCCTGGTATTCTTATAATATCATGGTCCTCGTTATTATATACCAACTTCGCTTTGTTATATAAGGCTCGTATCCCTCTCATATAGTTACTAATAGTTCCAGGTTCCAATGGGTGCCCTCCCGGTCCTTTAACAGAAAGTGTCTGGATCATCCCATTCAGCATAGCGGACGTAAGAGACTTTACATCCAGTTTATCTTTCTTTATATACCAACATAAACAAGCCAGTGATTGTGCATACCATTCCGCTGTCTTTGACTTGGATATATTAGCTATAACTCCTTTTGCAAAAGAAACAAAATCAATAAACTCTGAATCCGGAGCAGCCATCCTAAGTATCTCCGCTTTTAATTCAGGACAATCCATTCTTGTTGTTCTTGAGTTGCCCAATCGAATATATGCGCCACGATATCTTTGTATTAACCCAGTTATTTCATAGTTTAAGTTTTCATTATCGCCAGATAGTGACGATATTGTACCATCCGCATTCATGAAATCTGGTTCTATAAAATATTCAGTAGGGATATACTGTGCCGAACCATTATGATAGATTCTTACTTTTATATTGGTGGTCCCATCTTTTTTAAGATGTCTTCCACCATGAAAAATCACTGCTTTAAATGTTGCCATATTATTTTTTTTCTTTTGGCAGCATTGCATCGAAATGTGTTATAAGATAGTTATAAGAAAATGCGCCCTTATTTGCCTAAAAACAACCTCAAATAAGAGGATTTTTACAAAAAAGGACGAGCCGACGCAAACTGCATCAGCTCGTAACCAATAATTTACCTTCTAATAATCAGTATTTTACTACTAATCTTGCTCGTGTCGGGGTAGCGGGATTCGAACCCACGACCCCCTGCTCCCAAAGCAGGTGCGCTAACCGGACTGCGCTACACCCCGAATACTTTACTTCTGAAAAGCGAGTGCAAAGGTAAAAACAATTCTGATACCAACCAAACATTTAGGCAAGTTTTATGCAATTAAAATTACATTTTCAGATAGAAATCTTTCGTTAAAGCTACATATTCAGGGGTAAACTCATTGTGATTCACCTCAATACAGAGTTTCTCTTCTCTACACTCTTTTGCTTCAAAACCAAAGTTCAGCAATACCCGTCTGCACGGTTTTCCGGGCTTGGTGAAGACTTGCACACGATGCAATGGAAACAACTTATGGTTCCAAGCTGTATCCACAACCGTTTTTTCAGCTTCCGCTGGAATAATGATGCTTACGACTCCTTGCTCTTCAAGCAAAGATGCCGAACGATGAAACAGTAAATCGTAATTCAAACTGCCCGCATGCCGTGCTGTGCACCTTTGTTCGTCAGGACATTTCAACGCATCTATAAAATAGGGAGGATTGGAAACGATGAGGTCAAATCTGTTTTCCGGCTGATAATCTCGGAAATCATGACATATGACCTCTACTCTATCGGCCCATGGAGAGTGAGATACATTTTCTGTGGCTTGTCCGGCTGCAGTCGCATCTATCTCGATTGCAGTAATCCGGGCATGCGGATTCCTTTGCGCTAACTGTAAGGCTATTAATCCGGTACCGGTTCCAACGTCCAGTATACGCTTTGCTTTGTCTGCCGGGGCCCATGCCCCAAGTAGTACACCATCTGTGCCGACCTTCATGGCGCATTTATCATGAAATATGGTAAATTGTTTAAACTTAAAAGATGATTTTGGCATGTTTATCTTCTTTAATTGGGCTCAAAAATAATCAAAGCCTGCATATTTGTCATAAAATTGGCACTGTTTTTGTCTTTTTAAAGGGTGAAGAACGTTTATTTATGAAGAAATAGCTTAACTTTGCAGGCGCTTTATTGGCCTGCCAATATGACATAAACTAAAAAGAAAGAAATGAAGAAAAGAAATTACCTGAGTGATGTCGAAGATAGAAGCGGAAACGCTTTCTCTGTAATTGCTGATTTTGAGGGGAATGAAGAACAATTGATGGACATTGAGGTAGAAGAGGTTTTACCGATATTGCCTCTCCGAAATATGGTATTGTTCCCTGGGGTGTTTATGCCGGTATCTGTAGGAAGAAAATCTTCCCTCAAATTGGTGCGTGAAGCAGAAAAGAAAAATTCTTATATAGCTGTTGTATGCCAAAAGGTGGCTGAAACAGAGACACCTCTGTTTGAGGATTTACATACCATCGGTACAGTTGCCAAGATAGTACGTGTGCTTGAAATGCCAGACCAGACGACTACAGTCATTCTGCAAGGCTCCAAACGTATGGAACTGAAGGAGATTACGGATACGACTCCTTATCTGAAGGGACGGATAGCTACGCTGAATGAAGAACTTCCGGAGAAGAATGACAAGGAATTCCATGCATTGGTAGAGGCGTGTAAAGACTTGACAGTACGCTACATCAAGTCATCCGATATGTTTCCGCAGGATTCGGCATTTGCCATCAAGAACATTACCAATCCAATGTTTTTGGTAGACTTTATCTGTACGAACCTGCCACTCAAGAAAGACGAAAAGATAGAACTGCTCCGTATCGACTCTTTGCGGGCGCGTACCTACCGCCTGCTTGAGATTCTGAATCGTGAAGTGCAGCTTGCCGAAATCAAAGAGTCTATCCAGATGCGTGCACGTGAGGATATAGACCAGCAGCAGCGTGAGTATTTCCTGCAGCAGCAGATTAAAACCATTCAGGATGAGCTGGGTGGCGGCGGTCAAGAGCAGGAAATAGAGGAGATGCGTAAGAAGGCGGAGACCATCAAATGGAATGATGAGGTGAAGGCTACGTTCCTGAAAGAGGTGGATAAGTTGGAACGTACCCATCCCCAGTCTCCCGACTATAGCGTGCAGCTGAACTATCTGCAGACGATGCTTAGTTTGCCGTGGGGCATTTATACGACGGATAATCTGAGCCTTGTCAATGCAGAAAAGACACTGAACAAAGACCATTATGGTTTGGAGAAGGTGAAGGAACGCATTCTGGAACATCTTGCTGTATTAAAGCTGAAAGGCGATATGAAATCGCCCATCATCTGTCTGTATGGCCCTCCGGGTGTGGGCAAGACCTATGCCGCAAAGCGGCTGGCTTACTCTATCATGGGAGAAAAAGACGTCGAGCGTGTGATGATGGTCCAGTTCCACCAGAGCTACTCCTATGAGGATTTTATCATGGGATACCGCCCGACGGCCACAGGCTTTGAGCTGAAAAAGGGAGCATTCTACAATTTCTGCAAAAAAGCAGAAATCGATACAGACCGGGATTATTTCTTCATCATTGACGAGATCAACCGTGGAAATCTGAGCAAGATTTTTGGCGAGCTGTTTATGCTGATCGAGAACGACAAGCGCGGCATTCCGCTGCAGTTGTTGTACGCAGACGAAAAATTCTCGGTGCCACGGAATGTTTACCTGATCGGTATGATGAATACGGCAGACCGGAGCCTTGCCATGCTGGATTATGCGCTTCGCCGTCGGTTTGCATTTGTTGATCTGAAGCCGGGCTTTGAGACCGAGGGCTTCCGGGCCTATCAGGAAGAGTTGCAGAGCGATGCATTTGACCGGTTGATCGCCTGTGTGCTGCGGCTGAATGCGGCCATTGCAGCGGACGAATCGCTTGGCGAGGGCTTTTGCATCGGACACAGCTATTTCTGCAACCGGACAAAAGAAACGACCGATGCAGAACACTTGAATGCCATCGTGGAGTATGAGCTGATCCCCCTGCTGCGGGAATACTGGTTTGATGAGCCGGAAAAAGTACGCGACTGGGCCGGAAAATTGAGGAGTGCAATTCGGTGATACCGATTCAGAATATTTATTACATGCTGTCCTACGCGTTTCAGGTGCTGCAAGAGCAGGGCTACCGGAGTGTGGCAGCGGAGAACTTTCAGAATACGGCGGACCTCTGTGCCGCAATTCTGGAAAAGGGTGTTTCCTCTCAGCTCAAGCGTGGACTGGGCAGAGAATACCGGGAAAAAACGGAACCACTGGCAAGCCCACGGGGCAAACTGGACCTCACCGCATCCATCAAAGACCAGACCATCCGGAACAAACAGCTGGTATGCACCTACGATGAATTTTCGGTGGATACGGAGATGAACCGCATTTT
>OHQP01000793.1_pt1 | contig 11240 bp, 9 predicted proteins | sample 1578101 | NCBI WGS metagenome assembly OHQP01 (sample SAMEA3879569, study PRJEB24766) | human gut metagenome | biome: human-associated habitat; feature: feces | place: USA | collected 1985/1987 | reverse complement strand
ACCGCACCGTGGCCCGGGCCTCCAACCCCAAGAACCGGGAACTGCTGCACACCCTCGGCGTGGACACCGTGGTCTGCGGCACCGACAACCTGAGCCACATCCTGGAACGCGAGATCGAGACCGACACCATCCGCCAGCTGCTCTCGCTGGGCGGCGGCACTGCCAGCCTGAACGAGATCCTGCTGCCGGAGGACTTTGCTTTTGCGGGCAAGTCCATCAAGGACATCCCCATCCCTGGCAACGCGATCCTGGTCAGCATCACCCGCGACACCGAGTTCATCATCCCCCACGGCAACACGGTGCTGCTGCCCTGGGACCGCATCCTCTGCCTGACCCAGGATGACACCCTGCATCTGCTCACCGACGCCTGGGGCCTGACCGGCAAATGACCGAACAGGAACTGCTGCGCACGGCTCTGATCCTGCCGCCGCGGGCGCGGGCGGTGCTCTGCGTCTGGGCTGCTATCCCCGGCCTGTTGTGTGCACCCTTTGTGTTCTGGCAGAGCCTGTTTGCGGGGCTGTGCTTCTGCGCGGTGTGGGGCCTGCTGGTGCTGGCCTTGCGGCTGCGCGCCTGCAGTTTCGTGGCGGCGCTCTCGCCCCGCAGCCTGACCGTGCAGGCAGGCATCGCCTTCCCGGTGCTGCGGCAGATCCCCCGCCGGGCAGTGACCGGGGTGCAGCTGCTGCGCACCCCGCTGCTGTGGGCGGCAGGGTGCACTGTGCTCCTTGTGCGCAGCCCGGGGCTGCAATTGGTGCTGCCCGGCATCCCCGCCGCACAGGCGACTGCGCTGGCAGCGGTACTGATGGAGGGCAACGTATGAACCGGGAAAAGCACTTTCACCCGCTGGCGGCGCTGCATCTGCTGCGCAAGACCCTGCTGGTGTACCTTCTGCCGCTGGTACAGGTGCTTTTTGACCGCAACTGGGACGCTTTGCGTGCGGCGCTGCGGCAGGAGCTTGTATTGCTCTTCTTTATCAGCGCCGTGTGCTGGGCGGTGTACTATGGCGGCCGCTGGCAGGTGGATGCCGAGGGCACGGTGCACGTCAGCTGGCGGCTTGGCGTGCGGCTGGACCGCGCCCTGCGCGCCGAGGGGCTGGCAGCACTGATGCTGGAGCAGCCCCTGCTCTACCGCTTGACCGGTGCCTGCCGGGTGGTGCTGTACCCTGTGGGGCAGACCAAGACCATCACGCTGTATCTTACCCGGCAGCAGGCCGAGGAGCTTGCCGATGTGCTGCTGCCGGTGACAGACCCGCTGTGGCACGCGCCCAAGGGCGGCGAAAAGCTGGCCTTTACGGTGCTGGGTGCCAACGGCCTGTCTACCCTGATTTTATGGTGGCTGGCCATCCACCAGACCCAGAGCTACGCCCCGGACGCCCAGACCGCTGCCCTTGCGCAGCTGGGACAGCTGGCGGCGTTTGCCGCCCGCTGGCTGCCGCTGGGCACGGCGTGGCTGCTGGTGCTGGCGGGTACGCTGTTCTGCATCAGTCTGGTGCGCAGCGCTTTGCAGGCGGTGCATTACACCGTCTGGCGCACCGACACCCAGCTGGGCAGCCGGGGCGGCTGGCTGTCCCGGTTCGAGTTTCGGGTGCGGAGCAGTGAGATAAGCTACGCGGACGTCCGCGTCTCCCCCATCGCCCGGCTCATGAAGCGCTGGCCGGTATTCGTGGTGGCAGGCAGCTGCCGCCCGGAACTGCCGCTTTTCGTCTACCGCTCCGGGCAGGAAGAGCTGTTCCGGGAGCTGCTGCCCGAGTTCCGGATGCCGCCCGACACCCGGCACGACCTCACCCACCGCAGCGCCGTTTTCTTTGCGCCTGCCGGCATCCCGTTCGGGCTGTGCCTGCTGCTGGTGCTGGTTTCCCGCAGCGTTCTGCCTGCCCTCACGGGGACACTGCTCATCCCGACAGCGGTATTTGCCGTCTTTCTGGCGGGCGGGCTGATGGGCTGGCTGAAAGAGGGCATCTGGCTCCGGGAGGGCCGGTTCACCCTGCGGCGGCAAAAGGGTGTTTATCTCCACTGCATCTGTGTGTTCCACCCGGATGTCTGCCTGCGCACCTTCCAATCGCCCTGGGCGGCACGTTATCAGCGCATGACGCTGACGCTGGCTCTGCCCGGGCAGGTGCGGCTCAAGGTGCGCAGCATCCCCGTGCGGGACGCTGCCCCCTGTCTCAACGCTTTGGAACAGGAAACATAAAACAAAAGGAAGTCTGATTCTCATGATAAAAACCATTCTCTTCGATTTGGACGGCACCTTACTGAACACCATCGACGACCTGGCCGACGCGGCCAACTGGGTCTGCACCCAGCACGGCTGGCCGACCTTTCCAGTAGAGACCTACAAGCACTTCGTGGGCAACGGCATCCCGAAGCTGGTGGAGCGCTTTTCCCCGGAAAACGCCCGGACGCCCGAACAGCTTGCCGCCACGCTGGCCGAGTTCTCGGCCAGGTATGACGCCCACAAGGAAGACAAAACGGCCCCCTATCCCGGCATCCTGGAACTGCTGGCCGCGCTGAAGGCCGAGGGCGTCCAGACCGCCGTTTTTTCCAACAAAGCGGACGCTTTTTGTGGAAAGATCATCGAGCACTACTTCGGCCCGGACAGCTTTTCGCTGGTGCGGGGCAGCCGCCCCGGTGTTCCCACCAAACCCGACCCGGCTGGCGTCTACTCTCTGATGGCTGACCTCGGCGCAGACCCGCAGAGCACCCTTTTCGTGGGCGACAGCGACGTAGACATCCTTACGGGACACAATGCCGGTCTGCCCGCTCTGGGCGTTCTCTGGGGCTTCCGGGGCGAAGCAGAGCTGACCGCCGCCGGTGCCGATGCTCTGGCCGCAAAGCCGGAAGATATTCTGACGTATCTCCACCAGCACTGAAAAACAAAAGCACGGCCCTGCCGGGACGCTGAAATGCATCCTGGCAGGGCCGTAGTTTTTGCAAAAGGAAATGATGAAAAAATACCGCGAGTGAGCGTCTGAGCCATTCCTCAAGCAAAGAAAAAACGATTCAAAAGCGCTATTTTACAATTTTCCGCTTTTCTGCTATACTCGAGCTATAGAACGACCCCCGGCAGAACACCGAGGGACATCGAATCAGGAGGTTGCAACTTATGGGCTTTTTAACTGGTAAAACCGCCATCATTACCGGCGCAGGGCGCGCTGTCCTGAAGGATGGGAGCTGCGGCTCCATCGGCTACGGCATCGCCACCGCATACGCCAAGGAGGGCGCGAACCTCGTCATCACAGGCCGCAATGTCAAGAAGCTGGAAGCAGCCAAGCAGGAGCTGGAAAGCCTCTACGGCATCAAGGTGCTGACCGTGCAGGCCGATGTCTGCGCGGGCGGCGACAACGAGGCCACTGTGGCAAATGTGGTCAAGCAGGCTGTCGATACCTTCGGCGGCATTCAGGTGCTCATCAACAATGCACAGGCTTCGGCCTCCGGCGTGCCGCTGGCCGAGCACACCACCGAGCAGTTCGATTTGGCCATCTACTCCGGCCTCTACGCCGCTTTCTACTACATGAAAGCCTGCTACCCCTATCTGGCTGAGTCTCACGGCAGCGTCATCAACTTCGCTTCCGGCGCTGGCCTCTTCGGCAACTTCGGCCAGTCGGCCTATGCTGCCGCCAAGGAGGGCATCCGCGGTATGTCCCGCGTCGCCGCCACCGAGTGGGGCAAGGACGGCATCAACGTCAACGTGGTCTGCCCGCTGGCATGGACGGCCAAGCTCGAGCAGTTCAGGGACGCCTACCCTGACGCTTTCAAGGCCAACGTCAAGATGCCCCCCATGGGCCACTACGGCAACGCTGAGACGGAGATCGGCCGTGTCTGCGTCCAGCTGGCCATGCCGGATTTCAAGTATATGTCCGGCGAGACCCTGACGCTGGAAGGCGGCATGGGCCAGAGACCGTAAAACGACATCATCTGCTTCCTTACATAACGAACCCCCGCCTGCCGGATGGTGCAGGCGGGGGTGATTTTTGCTCTGATTCCCGTACGGGTCAAACGAAGCGGCAGCAACCACGGTAGACATTCCTGAAGATTGGGACCCGAACACTAAAAAAGCTCCTCAATCCTAAGATTGAGGAGCTTTTTTATGACCCGTACGGGAATCGAACCCATGTTACAGCCGTGAAAGGGCCGTGTCTTAACCGCTTGACCAACGGGCCTTACAAATACAGAGCTTCGCTAAAACCTCCGACTTTCATCATCCACTACTGCGGACGACCGTCCCCCTTATCTTAGCGAAACTCTGTAACGTGGTAGCGGTAACTGGATTTGAACCGGTGACACTTCGGGTATGAACCGAATGCTCTAGCCAACTGAGCTATACCGCCACATTTGTCTGTGCGCTCTCGAGAACGCTATATTATTATAGCCGACAGTGTCCCTTATGTCAAGTAGTTTTCCACGAAAAATTTCAAAAAATACAAAAAAATCCCGCATTGCGGGTGCAATGCGGAATTTTACGCTTATAGGCTTCCCCCTCAGGGGGGAAGCTGTCGCCAAAGGCGACTGATGAGGGGCGGCGCTGTCTCTATAACCCGTCAAAGGGATACTGCAAGAACTTTGCCCCTCATCCGGCCTCGGGCGGGGCCTCGGCCACCTTCCCCCTCAGGGGAAGGCACTCTGCCAAATTACTTCTTGTTGGGCACCAGCACGGCCTTGCCGCCCATGTAGGGGCGCAGGACCTCGGGGATGGTGACGCTGCCATCGGCCTGCAGGTGATTCTCGAGGAAAGCGATCAGCATACGCGGCGGGGCCACGCAGGTGTTGTTGAGGGTGTGGGCCAACTGGGTCTTGCCGTTCTCATCCTTAAAGCGGATGCGCAGGCGGCGGGCCTGAGCATCGCCGAGGTTGGAGCAGGAGCAGACCTCAAAGTACTTCTGCTGGCGGGGGCTCCATGCCTCAATATCGCAGCTCTTGACCTTCAGATCGGCCAGATCGCCGGAGCAGCACTCCAGCTGGCGGACAGGGATCTCCATGGAGCGGAACAGCTCGACAGAGTTTTTCCACAGCTTATCGTACCAATCCATGCTGTCCTCAGGCTTGCAGACGACGATCATCTCCTGCTTCTCGAACTGGTGGATGCGGTAGATGCCGCGCTCCTCGATGCCGTGTGCGCCCTTCTCCTTGCGGAAGCAGGGGCTGTAAGAGGTCAGGGTCAGGGGCATCTTGCTCTCGTCCAGCGTCTGGTCGATGAAGCGGCCGATCATGGTATGCTCGCTCGTGCCGATCAGGTACAGATCCTCACCCTCGATTTTGTACATCATAGCGTCCATTTCAGGGAAGGACATAACACCCTTGACCACATCGCCGTGCATCATGAACGGGGGGATGACATAGGTAAAGCCCTTGTCGATCATGAAATCGCGGGCGTAGGCCAGCACAGCCTCATGCAGGCGGGCAATGTCGCCCAGCAGGTAGTAGAAGCCGTTGCCGGAGACGCGGCCGGCGGCGTCGAGGTCGATGCCGTCAAAGCTCTCCATAATGTCAACATGGTACGGGATGGGATAATCGGGCACAACCGGCTCACCGAAGCGCTGAACCTCGACATTGTGGCTGTCATCGGGGCCGATGGGCACGCTGGGGTCGATCATCTGGGGAATCGTGTACATGATCTCCTGAATCTTGGCCTGCAGCTCGGTCTCCTTGGCCTCCAGCTCTTTCAGGCGGTCAGCCTGCGCGGTGACCTGCTTCTTGATTTCCTCGACCTCGGCAGCCTTGCTGGGGTCCTTCTTGGCCTGACCCATCAGGGCGCCGATCTGCTTGGACAGCTTATTGCGGTTTGCGCGCAGGTCGCTGGCCTCGCCGATGGCGGCGCGGTACTCGGCGTCAAGCTTGATGACCTCGTCTACGAGGGGCAGCTTGGCGTCCTGAAACTTCTTCTTGATGTTTTCCTTGACGGCGTCCGGATTTTCGCGGACAAAGCGAATGTCTAACATAGTGGTACTCCTCTATTAAAATTTCAATAATAGATAATCCTAAAGGCTTCCCCCTCGGGGGGAAGCTGCCGCCCGCAGGCGGCTGATGAGGGCGAGGTTCATCTTCATTGCCCGTCAGCGGGTCATTGTTGGAAACTCGCCCCTCATCCGGCCCGCGGCCACCTTCCCCCAAGGGGGAAGGCTTTGGAGCGGTTGCTGTTCTGTAGGGGTCGATGCTTGCATCCGCCCCTACAAATTGCCGGTCTTTCACCCCTCCGGGTCATACATTCCCAGCAGGCTCACAAACTTTTGCAGCATATCATCGCTGTAAAAGTCGATCTTCAGCGAGCCTTTGCCGTCCTTGTAATCGACATGGACCTCGCTGCCGGTGACCTCCTTCAGCGCGGCCTCCACCTCGATGGCGCGCTTGGGGCGGGTGAAGTTATCCTTGACCTTGGGCGGCTTGGCGGGCTTGGCCAGCTTTTTGCAGAGCGCCTCGGTCTGGCGGACATTCAGGTTCTGCGCAATGACCTCGGCGGCGGCCTGCCGCATCAGCTCCTCGCCGGGCAGCCCCAGCAGGACCTTGGCGTGGCCGAAGCTTAGCTTGCCCTCGCTGACCAGACGGCGCACATCCTCGGGCAGGGCCAGCAGGCGCAGGCTGTTTGCCACGGCACTGCGGCTTTTGCCCAGCTTTTTGGCGGCGCTCTCCTGCGTCAGGCCGTATTTATCGATAAGCTGACGGCAGCCCTCGGCGACCTCGATGGGGTCCAGATCCTCGCGCTGCAGGTTTTCGATCAGGGCCAGCGCGGCGGCCTGTTCATCGGTGACATCCTTGATGATGACCGGGACCTCGACAAGGCCGGCCAGACGGGCGGCACGCCAGCGGCGCTCGCCCGCAATGATGATGTACCCGGGGCCGACCTTTTTGGGGCGGACGGCGATGGGCTGCAGCAGGCCGTTTTCCACAATGCTGTCGGCAAGCTGATTCAGGGCATCGTCGTCAAACCGTTTGCGGGGCTGCTCCGGGTCAGGCTCGATCTCGCGCAGCAGCAGGGTGGAACCGGACGCTTCGCTTCCGGTATCGTCGGACAGATCGGCAAACAGGCTGTCAAGCCCCTTGCCCAATCCGCCCATCTTCTTCTTGGCCATCGGCGTCCCTCCTTATCGCTCATTGTTTGCTAAAAATTCCCGCGCCAGCTCCATATAAGCCTCACAGCCCTTGCCGTTCGGCTCATAGAAGTTGATCGGCATGCCGAAGCTGGGTGCCTCGCTCAGCCGCACGGTGCGGGGAATGACAGCCCGGTACACCTTGTCGCCAAAGTACTTTTTCACCTGCGCCACGACCTGCATCGTCAGGTTCAGCCGCCCGGAATACATGGTGAACAGCACGCCCTCGATGTCGAGGTGGCGGTTGTACTTCTGGCGCACGGTTTTAAGGGTGCCCATCAGCTCGCTCAGTCCCTCCAGCGCGAAAAATTCACACTGCATCGGGATCACAACGGTGTCCGCTGCACAGAGCGCATTGACGGTCAGCAGGTCGAGCGACGGTGCGCAGTCGATGAAGATGTAGTCATACAGCGGCACGACCGGTGCCAGCACCGTGCGCAGGCGCATCTCACGCCGGGGCACCGAGACCAGCTCTATAGGTGCGCCCGCCAGCTGCGTGTTGGAGGGCAGCACATCTGCGTTGTACTCGCTCTTGATGATGGCTTCGCGGACATCATCATCGTCGATCAGGCAGGTGTAGGTGTCGGCTTCGACCTTATTTTTTGCGATGCCGTAGGCGGATGTCGTGTTTCCCTGCGGGTCCAGATCCACGATCAGGACCTTTTTGCCCAGCGCCGCCACACAGGCGCTCAGGTTGACGGCGGTCGTGGTCTTGCCAACGCCGCCCTTCTGGTTTGCTATTGCGATGACTTTTGCCACGCCGTACCTCCCCTGTTTTCTTGCAATTTTCAGCGGCAGAGGCCGCTTGGTATTATTATAGCACAAAGATCGGGGTTAAAAAAGGGGTCAAACAGAAAAAAGCCCCTGTAAATGTTCCACGTGGAACATTTACAGGGGTAAAGGCTTCTCCCTTGGGAGAAGCTGTCTGCGAAGCAGACTGATGAGGGGCGGTCTTGGCTCTATTGCCCTCTTTACCGGGCGACACCCTTACGCGCCCCTCATCCGGCCTTTGGCCACCTTCCCCCTAAAGGGGAAGGCTTTTCTTCCTCACAGCTTCACCGCAAACTCGCTGTCCTCCTTCTTGGGGGCGTCCTCCTGCTTGCCTACGGTCCCGTCACTGCTGACGGGGATGCGCACGATGTACTCAAGGCAGCCGTCATGCTTGTCACAGTGCGTGGTGGCAGCGATCCCCTTCTGGGTCATCAGATCAACAGCGTGCTGCAGCGTGTTCACAAAAAACCGTACATCCCGCACCATCGGGATCGTGCGGCGGCAGGGGCTGGGGCTGCCCGGGGCCGCCAGCATCTGATCCACCAGCCTGTCGGCCTGCCGCACGCTCATCTTGTCGCGGGCCATCTTTTCCAGCGCCGGGGTGCGGCGGCTCTCCGGCAGGCGCAGCGCGGCGCGGGCATGGCGCTCGCTCAGGTGGTTGGCCGTGCAAAGCTGCTGCTGCTCGGCTGTCAGGGTCAAAAGACGCAGCTTGTTGGCCAGCGCGGGCTGGCTCAGTCCCAGACGGCGGGCCGCCTCGGCCTGCGTGCAGCCCCACAGCCGGATGACCTCCTTGATGCCGCGCGCCGTGTCAAACGGATCCAGCTGGCTGCGCTGCAAATTTTCGAGAAGTCCCAGCGCGGCGGATTCGCTGTCGTCATAGTCGGCAAGGATAGCGGGGACCTTTTCCAGCTTGGCCAGCCGGCAGGCACGCAGCCGGCGCTCCCCTGCCACAAGCTGATATTTGCGGATGCCGACCCGCCGCACGCTGATGGGCTGCAGCAGCCCGTTCTGCAAGATGCTGACCGCCAGCGCAGCGATCTCCGGCTCATCAAAGGCGGTGCGCGCCTGATAGGGTGACGGCTCAATGCAATCCACAGGCAGCATCAGGATGCGTCCCTGCTTCTGTATATCATTCTTCGGCAATTTCGTTTCCTCCCCTTGGGTTTACTGCGTGCCTGCCGCAAAGGCAGCCTGCAAAAATATGCTATGCTTTTTCTACAAAAAGCATAGCATATTTTATACGCCCGGGAAAGAAAAATCGTTCGCCTGGTTATTCTGTTTTCCGCGCTGTTACAACGGTTTTTTTGCGATTTTTCCGCCGTTTCGGGGGTAAACAGTCGGAGTCTGCGATATTTTTTTGCAGAATACCAGCCCGCGTGCGCTGCCGTCCGGCAGGGTGAACTGGCGCGTTTCCTCGTACTGACCGCCCAGCTTTTTCAGGGCGTTGGCCGCGGCCTTCGCCTCGGCGTCTGCCTCGGGGCCTTTCATGGCGATGAAGCTGCCGCCGACCTTGACCAGCGGCAGGCAGTACTCGCTCAGGACCGGCAGCGCCGCCACCGCGCGGGCGGATGCGACATCAAACTGCTCGCGCCAGATTTTGCGGGCAGCCTCCTCGGCGCGCTCCTTGGCAAATTCAACGCCGGTCAGCCCCAGCTCGGCGCAGGCGTATTTCAAAAAGTCCACCCGCTTGCCGGTCGGCTCCATCAGGGTCAGCTGCAAATCGGGCTTGTATATCTTGGCCACGATGCCGGGAAAGCCCGCGCCGGTGCCTACATCCACCAGCTTGCCCTGCACCTCAGGCTGGGCTGCAAACAGCAGGCTGTCCGCAAAGTGGCGGTCCTCGATGCCCTCGGGGCTGGTGATGGCGGTAAGGTTGACCTTTTCGTTATAGCTGACAAGCAGCTCGGCGTACTTGTCCAGCAAATCAAGCTGCGCACCGGTCAATTCAATGTTCCATGTGGAACATTTGGTTGCTAATCTGTTTTTATCAATCATAGCGTCTCCTTGGCTTCCCCCTCGGGGGAAGCTGCCGCCCGCAGGCGGCTGATGAGGGCAGACTGTATGTGGCTGCCCGGTTGCGGGTGAAATCAATATACTCGGCCCTCATCCGCCCTCGGGCGGGGCCTCGGGCACCTTCTCCCTCGCGGGAGAAGGCATCCTGTTTATTTCAGCTTCAACAGCACAATACTCAGCTGCGCCAGATCGCTCGGCGATACGCCCGGGATGCGGCCTGCCTGGGCCAGCGTGCGCGGGCGTATCTTCGCCAGCTTTTCGCGGGATTCCAGCGTCATTGTCTCGATCGGCGCGTAGTCGAAATTCTCCGGGATGACCACGCTCTCATGGCGCTGGATGTCCCGGATAATGCGCTCCTCCCGCGCGATGTACCCGGCATAGCGGATCTCCGTCTCGATGCGCTGCGCCATGGCGGGGGTCACGCCCTCTCCGCGGCCGATGACCTTCGAGACCAAATCATAATTGATGTAGGGGCGGCGCATCAGCTCCATCGCCGTGCCGCCGATCTCGCCCAGCTCGGCGCCCTCGGGGGCAGCGGCGCGCAGGTCGGCCAGCTTAATGCTGGTTGTCTCCAGCCGCTTCATCTCGGCCTGCTTGACCTCGCGGTCACGGCAGAACACCGCCCACCGCGCATCATCGACCAGCCCGTATTCCCGGCCGATGGGGGTCAGCCGTTCATCGGCGTTGTCCTGCCGCAGGGTCAGCCGGTACTCGCTGCGGCTGGTCATCATGCGGTAGGGGTCCATGACGCCCTTGGTCACCAGATCATCCACCAGGGTGCCAAGGTAGCTGGTGTGACGCGGCAGGATAAGCTGCTCTTTGCCCAGCGCATTGCGGGCGGCGTTCAGTCCGGCCAGCAGGCCCTGGGCGGCGGCTTCCTCGTAGCCGGAGGTGCCGTTGAACTGCCCTGCCCCGTACAGACCCCGCACCACCTTGCTTTCCAGCGTGGCTTCCAGACTGGTGGGGTCTACGCAGTCGTACTCGATAGCGTAGGCGGGGCGCATGATCTCCAGATGCTCAAAGCCTTTGATGCTGTGGTAGAAAGCGTTCTGCACGTCCTCCGGCAGGCTGCTGGACGCACCCTGCAAATACATTTCCTCGGTGTTCTCGCCGCAGGGCTCTACGAACAGCGGATGACGGTCCTTGCCGGAGAAGCGCACCACCTTATCCTCAATGGAGGGGCAGTAGCGCGGGCCGACACCCTCGATCATGCCGCCATAGAGCGGGCTGCGCTGGATGTTGTCCAGAATGATCCGGTGGGTCTCGGGGTTGGTGTAGGCGATCCAGCACTCGACTTTGTTGTGCATGGGTGCATCCGTCAGAAAGCTGAAGGGCTGAAGTTCACTGTCCGGGTCGCCGGGCTGGCACTCCAGCTTGG
>OHQP01000783.1_pt1 | contig 11381 bp, 11 predicted proteins | sample 1578101 | NCBI WGS metagenome assembly OHQP01 (sample SAMEA3879569, study PRJEB24766) | human gut metagenome | biome: human-associated habitat; feature: feces | place: USA | collected 1985/1987 | reverse complement strand
AGAAACAGCCGCTGTGACGCGCGGGTGTAGTTCATTTCTTCGCACAAAACCAGAAAATAGTGCAGCTGGCGGATATCCATGGGTTCCTCCTGAAGGGTGGTGTATCAATAGATTAAGGATACCGCCTTTTTGCCTGCTTGTAAAGGCCGCGCGGGCAAAAAGTCCCTCCCGGATTGACACATCCCGCCCCATGGTGTAGACTTCAAGCAGCAGAATTTTTCTCCCCGAAGAGAGAAGCTCCATCAAACACACAGAAAGAAGGTATTTTCCATGAAAGTCATCGCTACTGAAAAGGCTCCCGGCGCGATCGGCCCCTACTCCCAGGGCTTCATCGCAGGCGGTTTCGTCTACACCTCCGGCCAGATCCCTGTGAACCCCGCGGACGGCACTGTGCCCGAAGGCATCGCCGCCCAGACCGAGCAGAGCTGCAAGAATGTGGGCGCGATCCTGGAAGCCGCCGGTTCCGGCTACGACAAGGTCATCAAGACCACCTGCTTCCTGGCCGATATCGCCGACTTTGCCGCCTTCAACGAGGTCTACGCAAAGTACTTCACCTCCAAGCCCGCCCGCAGCTGCGTGGCCGTGAAAGACCTGCCCAAGGGCGTGCTCTGTGAGATCGAAGCCATCGCTGAGGCCTAAGCCGCCTTTTCAGCACAAAGAGGGGCCGTCTGCACTCCATTCCGGGTGCGGACGGCCCCTTTTGTCTGTCTTCGATTCCAGTTTTTCATGCTGGTTAACTTTCCCAGCCGAAGAAATTGACTTCGTTTTTCGCTTTTGTTACAATAGAATCGAACTGTTGTAAAAGATTTCCGGTCAAATTTGAAAGAGAGGTCCCTGCCCATGTCCAATTCCCGTGTTGAAAGCCACAGCCGCGCCGAATTGCGCAACAAGATCATCAGCGCAGCCACCCTGCTCGAGATCCTCTTGTCCGGCCTCGTCCTCATCGGCCTGCTGCTGTCGATGGTGCCGCTGCTGCAGTGGATGCCCGGCCTGCTGTTCGACGGCAACGACGTCGAGGTGAGCATCTTCTTACAGCGGGCGCTGGACATCGTCATCGGCATCGAGTTCATCAAGATGCTGGCCAAGCACAGCCCCGGTTCCAGCCTCGAAGTGCTGCTCTACGCCATCGCCCGCCACATGGTGGTGGGACACGAGTCCGCCATGGAGAACCTGCTGAGCGTGAGCGCCATCGCCCTCATCTTCATCGTGCGGAGGTTCTTCTTCGTGCCGGCCTTCGGCGCTCATCTGCCCGACGGCCACCCCGCACCCGACCTTTCCCCCAGCCAGAGCGGCATCCCGTCAGAGGAATTCGCCTCCCGGCTGCGCAAGCACCTGCATCATGACGACACCGACACGGAGCTTGAAGTCGCCATCGAAGACCCCAAGTACGAGGACAACACCGACACGCTGCTGGAAGCAGACCCGAAATGAGCCTGACAACGTAAAATGCCCCGCAGGACGCTCGTCGAGAGCTGCCTGCGGGGCATTTTTTATGCTTAGTTGCTCTTGTGCTTCTGGCCGAAACGGTACTCCTTGCCGTCCCGGATGCGCTGGATGTTGGAACGGTGCATCCAGATGACCATGCCGCCCATGATGGCAGCGCCGACGGTGCAGACCACCACGTCCTGAGTCGGCAGGCCGCGCATGAGGCTGTACACCAGCGTCAGGACCGGGTAGGCCGCGGCCATGGTGATGCTGCCCAGCGACACCATGCCGGTGGGGGCCAGGCAGACGAGGAAGATGAGTGCCAGCACCGGCAGCAGCACCGGCTGGACTGCCAGAATGGCACCGGCAGCCACCAGCACGCCCTTGCCGCCCTTGAAGCCGAAATACAGGGGCTTCAAATGGCCGATAATGGCAAAGATCGCGGCAAGATACACCGCCAGATAGGGCGAGAGCATGGTGCTTTCCGGCATCAGGGTGAACAGCCAGCGGCCGATGCACACGGCAGCTACCCCCTTGAGCACGTCACCGGCGGCCGTGAGGGCCGCGGCTTTCTTGCCAAAGGTGCGCAGCATATTGGTCATACCCGCTGCGCCGCTTCCGTACTTGCGTACGTCATCGTGGTACAAAAACTTGCTGACGAGGATACCGGTGTCGATGCTGCCCAGCAGATACGCCTGCACAGCGGACACCGCAGCGATGAGAACAGATTTCATCATCTGAGCCTCCCTGACGTGTTATACGTCCTTGGCACCCACCTCGCCGGAGCCGCGCTCCCGCACGACCAGACGGATGGGGGTGTGTTCCAGGCCAAAGTTCTCGCGGATCTGGTTGATGAGATACCGCTGATAGCTGAAGTGGAACAGGTGCTTTGCGTTCACGAAGGCCACGAACGTCGGCGGACGGGTGGAAGCCTGGGTCAGGTAGAAGATCTTCAGGCGGCGGCCCTTGTCGCTGGGGGGCTGCATCCGGGCGGTAGCCCGGGCCAGCATCTCGTTCAGCACGCCGGTGGGCACGCGGGCACCGTTCTCGGCATCCACATCCCGGATCAGCTGCATCAGCTTGTTCACGTTGTAGCCGGTCTGGGCAGAGATGAAGATAATGGGTGCATAGCCCATAAAGCTGAAGCACTCGGCATAGCCGCGGCGCTGCAGCTCCATGGTGTTGGTCTCCTTGCCTTCCACGGCGTCCCACTTGTTCACCACGATGATGCAGGCCTTGCCCTGCTCGTGGGCGTAGCCTGCCACCTTGCTGTCCTGCTCGGTAAAGCCGACGGTGGCATCCACAAGGATCAGCGCCACGCGGCTGCGTTCCACAGCAGCCAGTGCACGCACCACCATGTAGCGCTCCAGACCATCGCTGATGTTGCTGCGCTTGCGCAGACCGGCGGTATCGGTAAAGATGAACTTGCCGTAGGCGTTGTCCACCGGGGTATCAATGGCGTCGCGGGTGGTGCCGGCCTCGTTGGCCACGATCATGCGGTTCTCACCGAGGATGCGGTTGGTCAGGCTGGACTTGCCCACGTTGGGGCGGCCGATGATAGCGACAGGGATGCGGTCTTCCTCCACGACGGTCTCGCTGAAATCGAGGTGGGCGCAGACAGCGTCCAGCAGGTCGCCGGTGCCATGGCCGTGGACGGACGAGATGGGCATGACTTCGTCGAAGCCGAGGTTATAGAACTCATAGAGCTCCATGGGGGTCTCGCCCACATTGTCGCATTTGTTGACAGCGAGGATGATGGGCTTGTGGCTGCGGCGCAGCATATGGGCCACGTCCTCGTCGGCGGCGGTCAGGCCGTTGCGCACGTCCACCACCATGATGATGCAGTCGGCGGTGTCAATGGCGATCTGCGCCTGCTCGCGCATGTGGGCCAGAATGCCCTCGGTGGCCTTGGGCTCGATGCCGCCGGTGTCCACCAGCAAAAACTCGTGGCCGTTCCACTCGCAGTTGGCAAAAATGCGGTCGCGGGTGATGCCCGGGGTATCCTCCACGATGGCCAGACGCTGGCCGCAGAGCTTATTGAACAGGGTGGACTTGCCCACGTTGGGGCGGCCCACCACAGCAACGATCGGTTTGCTCATAGGGGGTTCCTCCTTTCACAAAAGGGGTAAAATTACGGTCTTCTCCGGCGGGCGATATGCAGGCCGCTGCGCAGCAGGGCCTTGGCCTCGTCGCCGCCGCCGGTGGGCAGGACTTCCACCTTCACGCCGAGCCGCTGGCCCAGCTGCTCGATGGTCATATCATCGAGGAAGGTGTCCTTCTCCTCCCGCAGCATCACGGCAGGCACGCCCAGGGTGCCGCTGGACAGCCGGCCCTCGCACTGAGCGATGATGTCGGTCGCCGTGACAAGGCCCGCCACGCCGACGTTGCCGCCGAAGAAGTTGTTTTTGATGGGATGCACTTTTACTTCTATCATAGGGTACTGGCGGCGCAGCTCGTCCATCATCTCGGTGATGAGGGGCGCGGCCATGGTGCCGGTGACGACATCCATCTTTTTGGTGCCATAGATGCGGTGGGGCTTTTCCAGCTCGGCCAGAAATTCCTCCCGGAAGAGACTCATCATGCCCACGCCGTTTTCCAGCTGGTCGTAGTCCTCATAGAACTCCGGCTCCGGGATGGGGCGGCCGGCCTTGAGGTACCACTCATCGCTGGGGTAGATGATGCGCTTGCCGTGGCGGCGCTTGCACTCGTCGCCGAACTCTTCCATGATGTCGATGACGGCGGCGCTGGTCTCAGCGTCGTAGGGCGTCTGCTTGAAGAGGTTCTGGCGGTAATCCGTCACGCCGCAGGGGACTGCCGCCACGCTCTGCACCATCGGGGTCAGCTCCAGCAGGTCGGCAAGGGTGCGGCGCAGCTCGTCGCCGTCGTTGATGCCGCGGCAGAGCACCAGCTGACAGTTGACGGCAATGCCGCCCTCCACCAGACGGGGCAGGTACTTGAGCACCTCGCCGCCGCGCTTATTGGCCAGCATCCGCACCCGCAGCTGGGGGTTGGTGGTGTGCACCGAGATGTTGATGGGCGAGATGTGCATCTTGATGATGCGGTCGATCTCGTGGTCCTGCATGTTGGTCATGGTGATGTAGTTGCCGAACAGAAAGCTCAGCCGCTCGTCATCATCCTTGAAATACAGGCTCTCGCGCATGCCGGGGGGCAGCTGGTCGATGAAGCAGAACATGCAGTGGTTGGAGCAGGAGTGCTTCTGGTCGCCCAGATAGGTGGAGAAGTCGCAGCCGAAGGGGCCGCGCTCTTCCCGCCGGACGTCCCACTCCCGGATGCCGTCCGCCACTCTCGCTTTGAGGTGGAAGCTCTTGCTGTCGGTATAAAAATCATAGTCCAGCGTGTCGTTCAGCTCGTTGTCGTCCACGCTCAGCAGCTCGTCACCGGGGGCAAGGCCAAGAGCCTCGGCCTCGCTGCCGGCATCCACCTGCTCGATCCGTATCGCCATCTGCATCCACCTCCTTTAAAGCACAAGAAGGGGAAGGCTTTGCGCCCTCCCCTTCTGTACATAACACCATTATGCCACCAATTACGCGCAAATTAGGCCTTCTTGATGACTTCCTCGCCCTTGTAGTAACCGCAGTTGCCACATGCCTGGTGGGGGAGCTTCAGAGAGCCGCAGTTGCTGCACTTGACCAGTGCGGGGGCCTCCAGCTTCCAAACATTGCTGCGACGCTTGTCGCGGCGGGCCTTGGAAAGATGTCTCTTAGGTACTGCCATATTTTTGCACCTCCTTGATGGGTTTCTCAGTTCAGCAGTGATTTGAGTATCGCTAGCCTTGCGTCTGCGGGTTCGGCCTCAGCTTCTGCCGGAGGGCAGGTACATTCGGCCATCTTCTTCCCGCACCGGGGACACAAGCCCGGGCAGTCAGCGCTGCAAAGCAGCACCGTCGGTATCTGGAACATGAATTCCTGACAGAGCCATTCATCCACATCCAGATGTCCTTTTTCGTTGAGGGGCAGGTCGAAATCCGGGTCATCCAGATCGCGCTCCCTGACCATCCACTCTGCTTGCACCGTCTCTTCCCGTTCGACGGGGTCGAGGCAGCGGGCGCACTCTCCGTGCACCAATGCGTTTGCCCGCAGCGTCATCCGGATCTCCTCGCCATCCGGCACCGCCTCAAAGCGGGCCGTCACAGGCTGCTCGATCCTTGCACCGGCAAAATCCTTTGCAGACAAATCACAGGGAAACTCTGCATGGTAAGGCTGTGTGCCGGTTGCGATAAACTTTCTCAGGTCAAATTGCATAGTACACCTCATAAAAGGCTGCTTTGTTAGTATAGCGCCAACACAGCCCTTTGTCAACACCAAAACAGGCAGAAAACCGAAAAAATTTAAATTTCCCGGTTCTCTGCCTGTTCAAAGTGGTTCAGATCCCGATTTTCCGGAATTACAGGTACTTCTTCACATCGTGGGGCAGTGCGGCCTCGTCTGCGCTGACGGTCACGGTGACCTTCACGCTGTCGCCGGCAATGGCTGCCATCTCGTCCAGCACAACGCCCAGACGGTTGATATCGTGGTCCAGCACCTTCAGGATGCCGTCAATGTACAGGTCGGTGATATCGTAGTTGCTTGCCATCAGGCCGGCAACAAAGCCGTACAGCATTTCGCCGCCGGAGATCTTGTACTCGTCCAGGTCGATCAGACGTGCAGCAGGAGCGATGTCGTAGGTGAGCTTCATGCCCTTTTCAACGACGACCACGTTGCCCTTGGAGGTCTTGACCGCATCATTGATCTGGTCGATCATAGCCTTGGTCTTGCCGGAGCCCTTGGTACCAACAATCAGTTTAATCATAGTTCAGTCCTCCTGTATTTTCCACGCCTTGCGGCGGGAGATCATTTTTATGATTTACTTCAGCTTTGCTTCCAGCTCGGCGGTCAGGCCTTCGTAGCCCGGCTTGCCCAGCAGAGCAAACATGTTCTTCTTATAGCTCTCGACGCCCGGCTGATTGAAGGGGTTGACGCTCAGCAGGTAGCCGCTGCAGGCGCAGGCACGCCAGAAGAAGTAGATCAGGTAGCCCACATTGTAAGCGGTCAGGTCGTCCACCTCGATCAGCACCTCGGGCACGCCGCCGTCGGTGTGTGCCAGAATGGTGCCTTCCATGGCCTTGCGGTTGACCACGCTCATATTCTGGTTTGCAAGGAAGTTCAGGCCGTCAAAGTTGCCCTCCAGCGGGTCGATGAACAGGTCCTGTGCGGGCTTTCTGACGTCCACGATGGTCTCGAACATGGTGCGGGAACCTTCCTGGATGAACTGACCCATGGAGTGCAGGTCGGTGGAGAAGATGCAGCTTGCGGGGAACAGGCCCTTGTTGTCCTTGCCCTCGCTCTCGCCGAACAGCTGCTTATACCACTCGTTCATCAGGGTGAAGTTGGGCTCGTAGCACTCCAGGATCTCAACAGCCTTGCCCTTGCGGTACAGGATGTTGCGGATGGCAGCATACTTGTAAGCGTCGTTGTCGGGGCTGAGCACGGAGAAGCGCTCCATAGCGTCGGCTGCGCCCTTCATGACGTCGTCGATGCTGATACCGGCAGCAGCGATGGGCAGCAGGCCCACAGCGGAAAGGACGGAGTAGCGGCCGCCGACATCGTCGGGGACCACGAAGGTGGGCCAGCCCTGCGCGTCAGCCAGCTGCTTGAGGGTACCCTTGGCGCGGTCGGTGGTGGCGTAGATGCGCTTGTTGGCCTCTTCCACGCCCATCTCATCTTCCAGCAGCTTGCGCAGCACACGGAAGGCCAGAGAGGTCTCGGTGGTGGTGCCGGACTTGGAGATGACGTTGATGGAGAAGCGCTTGCCCTTGCACAGCGCGATGATGTCATTCAGATAGGTGGGGCTGATGCTGTTGCCGCAGAAGTAGATCTTCAGACCATCCTCCAGCTCGTTGTGGTACATACCCTTAACGGCCTCCACAACAGCGCGTGCGCCCAGATAGCTGCCGCCAATACCGGCCACGACCAGAACGTCGGAGTCCTCGCGGATCTTGGCAGCGGCTGCCTTGATGCGGGCGAACTCTTCCTTGTCATAATCCCGGGGCAGGGTCATCCAGCCCAGAAAATCGCTGCCGGGGCCGTTCTTGGCTTCCAGCTGCTTGTGGGCGGCTTCTACCTGCGGGTAGATAGCTGCATATTCCTCTTCGCTGATGAAGCTGGAGAGGTGTTTCGTGTTCAGTGCGACACTCATTTTATTAAAACCTCCAAACGATCTGCCGGGCCTTTGCCCTGCGAGGAAATATCTTGGTATAAGTGTACCGTTCCCTCCGGGTAAAGTCAAGGTCAAATTCCTTAGATTTCATACAATTTTAATAGTGTTTTTTTGTTTCTTCATCCAGATTTGTTCAGGTATCCAACAGTCCCACCGGGCGTCCGGCTCACTTTTGTGCGCTGAAGCGCCTTTTTCGGCACAGGGTCAGGCTGCTGTCCCCCGCAGGCTGTCCCACAGCAGCTGCAAGGCGGTGTCAAACTCCATGCGGGGCGCATCGGCGGCGGCGCACACCGGGTACTCCCCCTGTACTGCTTCGCCGCACAGCAGCTGCGCCTTGCCTACCGTCTGTCCCCGGGTCACCGGGGCTTCCAGCGTGTCGGGCAGTTCCAGCTGCACGGTCAGCTGTCCGGCGCTTTCGGCGGGCAGCAACGCGGTCTGCGGCAGAGCGGCGTAATCCAGCGGCACGGTCTCCTCGGTGCTGCCCTTTACCTTTAATTGCAGCGGGCGCTCCTGCGGCAGGGGCACCGGTGCGGCGCGGTAGGCCGCAAAGCCGTAGTCCAGCAGGGTGGTGGCGGCTTCGAACCGTTCTTTGCTGGAGGGTGCACCCAGCACCACCGCGATGAGGTTCAGCCCGTCCCGGGTGGCGCTGGCGGTAATGCACACGCCCGCTCCGCCGGTGGTGCCGGTCTTGAGCCCGGTAATGCCGTTGTACCGCCGCAGCAGCTTATTGGTGTTCACCAGCTGGGTCTGCCCGCCCCGCAAAGTGTCCGTCCAGATGCCGGTATAGTGCAGCACCTCCGGGCAGGTGGTCAGGATGGTGCGGCTCATGATGGCTACATCCCGTGCGGTGGAAAGATGCCCCTCCGTGTCCAGCCCGCAGGCGTTGCGGAAGGTGGTGTGCTCCATGCCAAGCTCTGCGGCGCGGGCGTTCATCTGCTGCACAAAGGCAGGCTCGCTGCCGCCCACAAGCTCTGCCACCGCCACCGCTGCATCGTTGGCAGAGGACACACAGATGGCCTTGAGCATCTCGTCCAGCGTGAACTGCTCCCCGGGCTCCAGCCAGATCTGACTGCCGCCCATGTGATAGGCGTGTTCACTGACCGGCACAGCGGTATCCATGGTCAGCCGCCCGGCGTGCACCGCCTCAAAGGTGAGCAGCAGGGTCATCACCTTGGTGATGGAGGCGATGGGGACCCGCTCGTCGGCGTTCTTCTCGTAGAGGACCCGTCCGCTCCCCTGCTCAATGAGGATGGCAGCGCGGCAGTTGAGGTCGAGCTGAGGCGCGGCGGCTGCAGTCGGCAGCAGAATTCCTTCTGCCGCTTCCTCGATGTCGGCGCTGACGGCCCGCTCTTCCGGGTGCATGACGGCCCGCAGGCCCACGCCCTCCGCCGTCCCAAGGGCCAGTGCAAACAGCCAGAAACAGAGCACGGCTGCGCAGAGCACCGCAAAATTCTTTCGTTCCATCCCTTGTCCCTCCCCGCAATGTCTGTCTGATTGCATTCTATGCAAAAAAAGAGGGGTCAATGCCCTTTTCTACGGGATGAAAATCTGCTATAATAGGAGAGTTTATAAACACTTTAGCTGGCTCACCCTCTCAGGCCGCTTCGCGTCCAGCTCTCCCAAAGGGAGAGCCCTTGGCAAAGAGGTAAAGTTTGTGTGGACTGCCAAGGCCTCCCACTTTGGGGGAGGTGGCATTGCGCAAGCAATGACGGAGAGGGTGAGGATGCTAACTAAACAGCGAACCCCCCGGTGCGATCTGCACTGGGGGGTTCGCTGTTATTGTTGCTTCAGAAAATATGTACCGCTTCCAGCACCCTGATGCCCTCCTGCTCCATCACATCGCGCAGGGCCTCGAGATAGCCGGGCTTGTCCACCTTGTTCTCAATGCAGCAGGTCAGCACGCCGTGCAGGCTGGTGACCTCCATTGCAAGGGACGCACCGTCCGGCAGCACCCAGGTCTGGAAATCGGTCAGGTATGCTTCCAGCTCCGAGCTGTGCGGCAGCAGCGGGCTGCCGATGTAGCTGACCCAGAAATCTGCCGGGAAGCCGCTTATGTACTCGCCCATCTGGAACACACGCTTCTTGATCTTGAGCGCGGCCTTCTGCCGGAAAACCTGATACACCCAGCCCATCTGTTCGGCCATGCGGAACAGGCGGCGCTCCGGGGTCAGGCTTTCCCGGATCTCATGGTCGAGCCGCTTTGCAAAGCTGTGGAGCCTGGCCTGCGGTTCCAGCCGCAGGGGCAGCTGAAAGGACGCAATGCAGTTGTACAGGGCATGCGGCACCCCCAGCGCCGCGCGGGTGTCGGCGGCATAGCTGTACACAAGGTCATTCTTTTCCAGATACCGCTGCGCTGCCTGGCAGGTCAGCCCCATGAGGGCGCTGAAGGGCTTCATGCCCTCCTTCTGCGCCAGATCCACAAGGCTCTGTCTGTCCAGCCGCAGCCGCTGAAAATGGGGCGTGCCTTCGTGGATCTGCAGCACGTCCTTCTGCATGTTGTTGGTCACCTGGCTCTCCGGGTAGCGGGCCAGCAGCTGTTCCACATCATAGGGCGGGTCAGAGGCAAGGGCCTCGCACACAAAACCGGCGTTGGAGCGCAGGTTGCAGTAGAGCTTGAGCAGCAGGGTGAAAAAGGGCGAGCCGCCCCGGCCATCGGCCAGGAAGTGGAACCAGTCCAGATAGACCGTGTTCCCCTCATAGCCCAGCGAGAAGAGATAATCGTTCGTCTCCTCGGGGATCTTTGGCTGGGCGCTGCCCTGCCGCACACGGCAGGGGGCAGTGTTGGGCTCCAGACGGGCCTCCCGCTTTTCCCACACCACATGGCAGAAATAATACTCTGCCAGCGGGCGGGCCGCATCCAGTGCCTGCTGCAGAAGAGCCGGGTCAACGGCCTCCTTCAGCGTGGCCTGATAGCGGCAGAGGACCTGATTTTCACGGTAATAGTAGACGATGCCCTGAAACACCGCGCGCTGCTCTGCATTCATCCGGAATTACCCCGCGTTCTCGGCCAGATAATCAGCCAGATCGCCGATGGTCACAAAGTTGCGCAGCTCCTTTTCGGGGATGCGCAGACCAAAGGTCTCTTCCAGATCGGCCACGACGGTCAGGATCTCCATAGAGGACAGATCCAGATCATCCATCATCACGCTGTTTTCGTTGACATCCTCGGGCGAGATCTCTGCCACGTCCTCCAGAATTGCCAGGATCTGAGACACGATTTCTGCTCTTTCCATCAAAAAATCTTCCTTTCCGTGAGGGATTTTTTATCGCCTGCAAGGGCGCAGTTTCAGTATGCCACGCGCCGGGCCGGTTTAGCCAGCCGGGCGGGACATTCCTGTGTTTTATAATACCTGTTTTATGGAGGAAATGCAACACACCGACCGCCCGGTTTTGCGCTTTTTTATGCAGAAAAGGAACAGAAAAATACAAAAAAGCACATCTGTCTCAAAAAACAGGTGCGCTTTAACCGATTACAAAAGAAAAACGACTGGAACGTAAGCCGGGTTCTGTATCAAACGACGATCTATCTTGTCCTTGCGTCGCCGCAAGGCTCACGCCATCACCGGGACGCGCGAGACTCCGCATAATGTCCCATACGGATGTTGCTTCGAGCAGGGTTTACATAGCCGCAAAGTCGCCAGTGCGCTGGTGAGCTCTTACCTCGCCTTTCCATCCTTACCGCTTTCGCGGCGGTTTCTTTCTGTTGCACTATCCCTGGGGTCGCCCCCGGCTGCCGTTAG
>OHQP01000780.1_pt1 | contig 11388 bp, 9 predicted proteins | sample 1578101 | NCBI WGS metagenome assembly OHQP01 (sample SAMEA3879569, study PRJEB24766) | human gut metagenome | biome: human-associated habitat; feature: feces | place: USA | collected 1985/1987 | reverse complement strand
TTATCTCTTTTTTTCAGAATTGAGATGATAAATTTACTGGTCCATGCACGATAGATCCGATGATCCTGAAAAGCGTTTCTAATGTCCTGTTCAATCTTCTCTATAGTGGCTTTTCGGGATGCTTCATAGCTGGTTCCGAAGCTCACGACCAGAATCGCTTTATCTGTCTGCTGATTCATAAAAAGTATTCTCCTAAGTATTTATTTTTCGCGTATAAATGAATTATACAATACCGCGAAAAAAAGTTCAAATTTTTTCCAAAAACCTATTGACATTTCGGGTAAAAAGGAATAACATACTAAACATATCAAAGAGGTATGTTAATAAAAAACAGACACGAATAAATAAGTAAAAAGAAAGGCGGTAAACACCATGGCAAACATTTATAAAGGAACACTTGGACTGATCGGAAACACTCCACTTGTAGAAGTAACAAATGTAGAGAAGGAACTTGGACTGGAAGCAACTCTCCTTGTGAAACTTGAGTATTTTAACCCGGCAGGAAGTGTTAAGGACAGAGTTGCGAGAGAGATAATTGAAGATGCAGAGAAGAGCGGAAAGCTTAAAACGGGCGCAACAATCATTGAGCCTACATCAGGTAACACCGGAATCGGTCTTGCATCGATTGCGGCAGCCAAAGGATACAGATTAATCATTGTTATGCCTGAGACCATGAGCGTTGAAAGACGTAATATAATCAAGGCATATGGCGCGGAAATCGTTCTTTCCGAAGGCGCAAAGGGTATGCCAGGGGCAATCGCAAAGGCCGAGGAAATACAGAAGGAGACACCGGGCAGCATAATTGCGGGACAGTTTGTGAATCCGGCCAATCCACAGGCACACAGAAAAACAACCGGTCCGGAGATCTGGAATGATACTGACGGCAAGGTAGACATTTTTGTCGCAGGTGTAGGAACCGGCGGAACCGTTACAGGTGTCGGCGAATATCTTAAGTCGAAGAACCCGGATGTTAAGATTGTTGCGGTAGAACCTCTTACATCTCCTGTTCTTTCACAGGGCAAGAGCGGTTCACACAAGATTCAGGGTATCGGTGCAGGTTTTGTTCCGGAAGTACTTAATACCAGGATTTATGATGAGGTTATACCTGTTGACAATGATGCAGCATTTGAAGTAGGTAAGGCAATTGCAAGAGAAGAGGGCGTACTTGTTGGAATTTCTTCAGGAGCAGCTGCATGGGCAGCACTTGAACTTGCAAAACGTCCTGAGAATAAGGGCAAGAATATCGTGGTTCTTCTTCCGGACAGCGGAGACAGATATTACTCTACAGCGCTTTTTGCAGACTGATTAATATAATACAATAGCAAAGCACCGCAGCATGTATAAAAAAGCATGTTATGCGGTGCTTATTTTTGCTGTTGTAAAACAGAAATACAATTGATATATTTAAAGAAAAATACCCAAAAGGAGACATTTGGAAAATGAAATGTGAGAGAATTTTTCTTAATGATGATAAAAGCGTATGGTTTGATACATATCTCTGGGATAATTCTGCAGAGTTAAAGCCTGGATATAAGAGACCGGCAGTGCTTGTGTGTCCGGGAGGCGGATATAAGTATACTTCTGACAGAGAAGCGGAGCCGATAGCACTTACATTTGCAGCCGCCGGATATCATGCGTTTGTGCTCAGATACAGCGTTGATCTGGCTGCGGTGATGCCTGCACCGCTTAAGGATGCGGCTAAAGCGATGGCTTATATTAAAGATCACGCAGATGAATGGTATCTTGACAGCAGATACGTTTTTGTATCAGGATTTTCTGCTGGGGGACATCTTGCTGCGGCATTAAGCGTATTCTGGGATAATGAAGAGATGTTCCCTGAATATAAGGATAATTTTGACAGAATCAGACCTGCGGGAATGATTCTCGGATACCCGGTTATAGATTTAAAGAGCACTGCCAGACGCCTTGATATAGGAATAGAAGGATATCCTGACTATGACAAAATCAATTTCGGACAGGTGCATCCGAATGTGAATCCTGCGGACATATTTGTCAGGGAGAATAATAAGACATATGTGAATTTCGAGATTGCGATGAATGCGTATATGTTTGGAGGATATCCGACTGATGAGCAGATATATCAGTACAGTCTCCAGAACCATGTTACGGATACGACACCTCCGGCATTTATATGGCACGGAGGAGAGGACGGACTTATTTATCCGCGTAATTCATTTATGTTTGCAGAAGCTCTCAGAGAGCATAACATTCCGTGCGAACTTCATGTATTCGGCAAAGGCGGTCACGGGCTGGGACTGGCCAACGAAGTTACAGAGAACAATCCGTGGGAAGTCAATGAGCAGTGTGCCAGGTGGCCCAAGCTTGCCGCCGACTGGATTAAATCAATCCTCCGTCAGCAGTAATTATCTGACCTGTCACATATTCACTCAGATTAGATATATCATAAATAATATGCGCTGCCTCAATAGGAGTGCACATTCTGCCCGCCGGGATTTCATCTATGAGGTCCCGGCGTTCTTCATCGCTTAAAAAGGCATTCATAGAAGTATCAACCACCCCGAAAGCAACAGCATTAACAGCTATGCGGCTGGGAGCAAGTTCTTTAGCGAGAGCTTTTGTAAAAGAATTAACTCCGCCCTTGGAAGCGGAATAAGCAGTTTCACATGATGCACCGCATACTCCCCACATGGATGAGATGTTTATGATCCTTCCGCATCCCTTGTGTAAAAAATACGGAATAGCACATTTACAAACATTGAATACGGAAGTCAGATTAGTGCCTATTATTCGTTGCCATTCGTCGGGAGTCATGTCCTGCAATAATCCTACATATGATATGCCGGCATTATTGATCACTATGTCCGGAATCATGGAACTTTCTTTAAGAATATTGAATATTCCATTCACATTATCAAATTGTGCGACATCTTTCACGAAGCTCATAAAAGGTGCACCCAGTTCTTTAAGAACGTTTTCCAGAGAATGTAATTCATCGCTTTCCTTTGAACAGTTTATTATGACGTTATACCCCTTCCTGGCATATAAAATGGCTGTTTCACGGCCAATCCCCCTTGATGAACCGGTGATAAATACGGTTTTTGACATTGTGGATAACCTCCGGATTTGATTTTATGGTCATTATAACATAAAAACATGTCAAGAGAAAGTCGTTAAAAGGCACATTTTCGTCAAAATGCATAAAAAAGTGGAGCGAAAACGTTAAAGTAAGAATAATTACTGTTTTAACGACATGGTTATTTATATTATAATGTGGAAAATTATCCACAAATTTCCATGCCTGTTTTGTGGGAAATGTGAGTTATACACGAAGTTATCCACATTATCCACAAAGTTTGTGGATGCTTTTGAACGAGGATTATTGTTTTTTCAAGACAAAAATTTGTTTTGTGAAAACTCACGAATTGCATAAACCGACAAAAAACTTCATGAAAAGACTTGACAAAAAAGTTATTAGAAAATTTATATTTTAGGTTGATGAATTTTCAAAATATGGTATAATAAAAATGTAATCAACAAGAATTGTCAGACAATTCCGACGGCGGTTCAGAGATTACAATATGTAGTAAAGGAGTTGGGCACTATGCGTTTTAAAATTACAGGTAAGAATATCGAGGTTACAGAAGGACTCAAGAAGGCTATCGAGGATAAGATAGGTAAGTTAGATAAGTATTTCAGTACGGAAATAACTGCTAATGTTACACTTTCTGTTGAAAGAGACAGACAGAAGATAGAGGTTACAATCCCTGTTAAGGGCAGCATAATCAGAGCTGAAGAGGTCAGCAGTGATATGTATGTTTCCATAGATCTTGTCGAAGAGATTATTGAGAGACAGCTCAGAAGATATAAGACCAGGATTGTTAATTCCAAACAGGCCGGCGGCGATTTCAGCGCACAGTACATTGAGAAGGAGTACGATGACGAGCCGGAGATTAAGATTGTAAGAAGCAAGAAATTCGGAATTAAGCCGATGGATCCTGAGGAAGCATGCATCCAGATGGAACTTCTCGGACATTCATTTTATGTATTTTCTAACTCGGAGACGGATGAAGTTAATGTCGTATATAAGAGAAAGAACGGTACATACGGACTTATTGAACCTGAACTCGATTAAGTACAGGATAACCGGTTAATATGATTTTTTACGGAGACTGCCATTAGACAGTCTCCTTTTTTACACGAAAACGCACACACAAGTTTTCGTTTTACCTTGAAAAATTGCTGATAAAGTGATAGAATAGCTTGTATTAGCAGTAAATTATAGAAAATCACCTTGAAAGGGATATGAATAATGAGCATTATTGATAAAATATTTGGAACTCATAGTCAGAGAGAAATCAAGAGAATTACACCGATAGTTGATAAAATTGAGGCATTAAGACCTCAGATGTTAGAGCTCACGGATGAGCAGATGAGAGATAAGACACAGGAATTTAAAGACAGGCTTGCAGCAGGCGAGACACTTGATGACCTTCTTGTAGAAGCATATGCACTTGTAAGGGAGGCAGCGAGAAGAGTGCTTCATACAGAACATTACAGAGTGCAGCTTATGGGTGGTATTATTCTCCATCAGGGAAGAATCGCTGAGATGAGAACCGGTGAAGGTAAGACACAGACATGTCTTCTTCCGGCATATCTTAATGCATTGGAAGGCAAGGGCGTACATATTGTTACGGTTAATGATTATCTTGCCAAGCGTGATGCCGAGTGGATGGGCCAGGTACATGAATTCCTCGGACTTACGGTCGGAGTTGTCCTTAATGGCATGGATGGCGATGAGAGACGTAAGGCATATAATTCTGATATCACATATATAACCAATAATGAACTTGGATTTGATTATCTCAGGGATAACATGGTTATCTATAAGGAACAGCTTGTACAGAGAGGCCTTAATTATGCAATCGTCGATGAGGTCGACTCGGTTCTTATCGATGAAGCCAGAACTCCTCTTATAATATCAGGACAGAGTGGTAAGTCGACAAGACTTTATGAACTCTGCGATGTTCTTGCGCGTCAGCTTGAAAAGGGTACCGAGACGGAACTTTCCAAGATGGCTGCTATTATGAAAGAAGATACAGAAGAGACCGGAGATTTTGTAGTCAATGAGAAAGAGAAGACGGTCAATCTTACAGAAGCAGGTGTACGCAAGGTTGAGCAGTTTTTCCATATTGATAACCTTGCCGATGCAGAGAATCTTGAAATCCAGCATAACGTAATTCTTGCACTCAGAGCCAATTATCTTATGTTCAAGGATCAGGATTATGTTGTCAAAGACGATCAGGTTATGATAGTTGATGAATTTACGGGACGTATCATGCCGGGAAGAAGATATTCAGATGGACTCCATCAGGCGATAGAAGCCAAGGAGCATGTTAAAGTTAAGAGAGAAAGCCGCACGCTTGCGACTATCACATTCCAGAACTTCTTCAACAAATACAATAAGAAAGCAGGTATGACGGGTACAGCGCTTACCGAAGAGAACGAGTTCAGAGAAATTTACGGAATGGATGTTATTGAGATTCCGACGAATAAGCCGGTTATCCGTATTGATAAAGAGGATGCCGTATATAAGACAAGAAGGGGCAAGCTCCGTGCCGTGATCAATGAAATCGAGGAGGCACATGCAAAGGGACAGCCTGTACTTGTAGGTACGATTACAATCGAGCAGTCAGAAGAGATAAGTGCTCTTTTAAGAAAACACAACATAGCACATAACGTACTTAATGCCAAGTTCCATGAGCGCGAGGCAGAGATTGTTGCCCAGGCCGGTGTACACGGCGCAGTAACAATTGCGACCAATATGGCAGGCCGTGGTACCGATATTAAGCTTGATGACGAAGCAAGAGCAGCGGGCGGACTTAAGATAATCGGAACCGAGAGACATGAGTCAAGACGTATTGATAACCAGCTCCGCGGACGTTCGGGACGTCAGGGAGATCCGGGTGAATCAAGATTTTATATATCCCTTGAAGATGATATTATGAGACTTTTCGCATCGGAGAAACTCATGGGCGTATTTAACGCACTGAACATTTCTGAAGATGAGCCGATTGAGCATCCTATGCTTTCAAGTGCAATAGAGAAAGCACAGAAGAAGATAGAGAATAATAACTTTGGTATACGTAAGAATCTCCTTGAATACGATCAGGTTAATAATGATCAGAGAGAGATTATATATGAAGAGAGACGCCGTGTCCTTGACGGAGAAAGCATGAGAGACGTCATCATGAAATGGCTTGCCGACAAGGTTGAATCATGTGTTAATAAATGCATCAGCGATGAACTTGCGCCGGATGAATGGGATCTTAATGATCTTAACAGCATTCTTCTTCCTATAATACCGCTTCAGCCGATAACGGACGTAAGCATGTATAAGAAGAAAAATGAGCTTATCCATGATCTCAAGGAACAGGCAGTTAAGCTTTATGAAGCCAAGGAAGCCGAATTCCCTGAACCTGAACAGATGAGGGAAATTGAGCGTGTTGTTCTCCTCAAGGTTCTTGATGCCAAGTGGATGGAGCATATAGATGACATGGACCAGCTCAGACAGGGTATTGGACTTCAGGCATTCGGACAGCGTAATCCGGTTGTTGAATATAAGATGGCAGGATTTGATATGTTTGATGCCATGACATCAGCTATAGAAGAAGATACGGTAAGACTTCTTCTTCATGTCAAGATAGAGCAGAAGGTTGAACGTGAAGAAGTAGCGAAAGTAACCGGCACCAATAAAGACGACAGCGTTTCGAAAGGCCCGGTTAAGCGTGAGACCAAGAAAATCCAGCGAAATGATCCGTGTCCATGCGGAAGCGGACTTAAGTATAAGAATTGCTGTGGCAGAAATGCCTGATTTGATAATATAATATTTTAAAGGTGGTGAAATAGTGGTTGAATTAGACCAGTTCCGTTATGAACTTAGCGGATTTGAAGGACCATTAGAAGAATTGAGGGATTCACTTTGACTTAGATAATAAGTCTAAGCGGATCGAAGAAATAGAAATGCATATGGAGGATCCGGGATTCTGGGATGATCCGGAGAAATCGCAGATAAAGCTTAAGGAATTAAAAGCCCTTAAGGACTCTTTCGATAATTATAACGAGCTTGTCAAACAGAAAGAAGATGCTGAGATTTTTATTGAGATGGCAGAGGATGAGAATGATGCATCCCTTATCCCTGAGATTGCGGAGCTTATTACGAACTTTAAGGAACTTTTTGATAAGGTAAGGATAAGCACACTTCTGTGCGATGAATATGACAGTAATAATGCAATATTAAGACTTAATGCCGGAGCAGGAGGAACCGAAAGCTGTGACTGGGCATCAATGCTTCTGCGTATGTACACAAGGTGGGCAGAATCCAAGGGATATTCGATAGATACCCTTGATTATCTTGATGGTGATGAAGCAGGAGTTAAGTCCGTAACCATACAGGTTAACGGAGAAAATGCTTACGGTTATCTTAAATCGGAAAAAGGCGTTCACCGTCTGGTTCGTATTTCACCGTTTAATGCAAACGGAAAAAGACAGACGTCTTTTGTGTCATGCGATGTAATGCCGGATATAGAGGAAGATCTTGATATTGAAATCAATGATGATGATTTAAGAATTGATACCTATCGCTCCAGCGGAGCGGGCGGTCAGCACATCAACAAGACTTCATCAGCGATACGTATTACGCATATACCGACAGGCACCGTTGTGCAGTGCCAGAATGAACGTTCACAGCATCAGAATAAGGACAAAGCAATGCAGATGCTCAAGGCAAAGCTGTATCTTCTTAAACAGCAGGAAAATGCAGACAAAGAAGCACAGATACGAGGCGAAGTCAAAGAAATAGGCTGGGGTAGCCAGATAAGAAGTTATGTACTTCAACCGTATACCCTGGTTAAAGATCACAGAACCAATGCTGAGACCGGCAACGCTCAGGCGGTTCTTGATGGCGACATTGATTTGTTTTTGGGAGAATACCTTAAATGGATTCATAGAACAAACAAGGAGGATTAAGTTATGGCTTTTTTTCAGCCGGTTGTATTCAGACTCGATAATGAAAAATATGGTATTAATATATCATATGTCAGTGGCATTGAATATGAACAGACAATTGTAAGAGTTCCTAATTCATCAAGAAATATCAAAGGAATAATTAATCTTCGTGGCGAGGTTATACCTGTACTGGATTTGCGTACCAAGTTTAATATGGCTAACCTGACGGCACCTAAGGATGCGGAATTAATAATTATCAATCTTCCTAATAATAAGATTGCCATAGAAGTTGATGGCGTAGAACAGATTCATCATATAGATGAGAACGACATTGTGGATATGCCGGAAATAGCCAAAAGCGGCGGCGCAGATTATTTTGACCGTGTTGCCAAACTTGATGGTAAATTGATAATCATAATTAATCCGCTTGAGTTATTGTCCGAAGAAGAACTTCAGGCTGTTAATGAACTTACGGCGGACAAGGCAGAATAAAATAATCAGGAGAAAGAAAATGGTAAACATTGCAGTATTAGGCTATGGCACAGTTGGTTCAGGTGTTGTAGAAGTATTGAGAACCAATCAGGAATCAATCAACAAGAGAGCAGGTCAGGAAATTAATCTTAAATATGTGCTTGATCTTCGCGATTTCCCGGGTGATCCTGTAGAAAAAGTACTTGTTCATGACTATGACACTATCCTTAATGATGATGACGTCAAAATCGTCGTTGAGGTTATGGGCGGAGTTAATCCGGCATATCAATTTGTTAAGAACGCGCTTTTAAAAGGCAAGAGCGTGTGTACATCCAATAAAGAACTTGTTGCCAAACATGGCGCCGAGCTTCTTGAAATAGCCAAGGCTAATAAGATTAACTTCCTCTTTGAGGCAAGTGTCGGAGGTGGTATACCTATTATCAGACCGTTAAATCAGTCATTAACAGCTGATGAAATTGTTGAAATCTCCGGAATTTTAAATGGTACTACCAATTACATTCTTACCAAAATGTCCAAAGAAGGTCTTCCTTTTGATACAGTTCTTAAAGAGGCACAGGAACTCGGATATGCAGAACGTAACCCGGAAGCAGATGTCGAAGGATATGATGCATGCCGTAAGATAGCTATACTTTCATCACTTGCATGCGGACATCAGGTTGATTTTGAAGATATATATACAGAAGGAATAACCAAGATTACAGATGTTGATTTCAAATATGCATCCAAACTTGATGTTTCCATTAAACTCATCGGATCCAGCAGAAAAGTCGGAAACGGTTTTGCAGCTATGGTTGCACCGAAGATGATCAGTAATGACCATCCTCTCGCAGGCGTTAATGGTGTAATGAATGCCATCTTTGTAAAGGGTAACGTACTTGGAGACGTTATGTTCTACGGAGCAGGAGCAGGTAAGCTCCCGACAGCCAGCGCGGTTGTTTCGGATGTCGTTGATGCAGTTAAGCATATGGGAACCAATATTATGACAATATGGAGTACACATAAGGCCGATCTTGTAGACATTAAGAATGTTGTGACAAGATTCTTTATCCGTGTCAAAGGCGATGACGATGCCGATGTTGCAGCAGTTAAGGCGGCGTTTAACGGAGAAATTGTAAGAGCAGATGGCGTTACCGGAGAGTTCGGATGTGTAACGGCACCTATGACAGAGAAAGAATATGCAGATAAAGCTGCAGGCTTTGATGGAATTATTTCCATGATAAGATACGAAGGCTGATTATCTGCCCGGAACAGAATTTATTGTAATTAAAGGCTTTACAGCCGCTATGAAATAGAGAACATTAATCGTGTAATATGATTAATGTTCTTTCTTTTGGTATTGACAAATCCGGTGCCGTGTAATATTATTTCGATAAAATAACAATAAAATCCTCTTTTGTTACAAAAGAGTCGGAGGAATGACAAATGGTTAAAGTAGCTAAATTTGGCGGAAGCTCACTTGCAAGTGCGGAGCAGTTCCGTAAGGTGGCAGATATCATACTTGCTGACCCGGCAAGAAAATATGTTGTACCATCTGCACCGGGAAAGCGTTTCGCGGAAGACGTTAAGGTAACGGACATGCTTTATGCATGCTATAAGGCAGCGGTAAGCGGCCAGGATTTTGAAAACAGATTCGATGAGATTAAGGCAAGATATAACGGTATTATAAGCGAACTTGGCATGGAACTTTCACTTGAGAAGGAGTATGAAGCGATTGCCGCTGGTTTCAAAGGACGTGCAGGACGTGATTATGCAGCTTCGAGAGGAGAATTCCTTAACGGTATTATCCTTGCCAAATATCTTGGCTATGAGTTTATTGATGCTGCGGATGTAGTATTTTTTAACGAAGACGGTACATTTAATGCAGATATGACGAATCAGACTCTTCATGAGAGACTGGAAGGAGTAGAACGTGCGGTGATTCCGGGATTTTACGGTTCTACACCTAACGATACGATTAAGACATTCTCAAGAGGCGGCTCCGATATAACGGGCTCAATTGTCGCAGCAGCAGTTCATGCAGACCTTTATGAGAACTGGACGGATGTATCGGGATTTATGATTGCAGACCCAAGAATTATTGATAATCCGGCCTCAATTAACACGATAACATATAAGGAACTTCGTGAACTTTCATACATGGGTGCAACGGTTCTTCATGAAGATGCGATTTTCCCTGTCCGCAAGGAAGGAATTCCTATTAATATTAAGAATACGAATGCACCGGAAGACCACGGTACAATGATTGTTGAAAGTACATCCAAGAAACCTGAGTATATAATCACAGGTATAGCAGGTAAGAAGGGATTTTCAGCTGTCAATATCGAGAAAGATATGATGAATTCCGAAATAGGATTCGGACGCCGTGTGCTTGAACAGTTTGAGAAACAGGGATTGTCATTTGAACATATGCCATCGGGAATCGATACAATGACAATAATAGTACACCAGAAAGAATTTGAAGAGAAGGAACAGGAAATACTTGCAGGTATCCACAGAAATGCATCTCCTGATTCGATTGAAATTGAACCGGGTCTTGCGCTTATTGCGGTAGTGGGACGTGGCATGAAGTCAGCAAAAGGAACAGCTCTCAAGATTTTTGAGGCGCTTTATAAATCTGATGTCAATGTCAAGATGATTGATCAGGGATCAAGTGAGCTTAATATTATCATAGGTGTTCTCGAAGAAGAGTTTGAGACAGCTTTTAAGGCTATTTATAATGCATTTGTAAAATAATATAATTAAAATAAAGCGCCCGGACTGAAGTGGATTTCAGAACGGGCGTTTTTGTGATTATTTTGCTTTATTATAAAATTCAACAAGTTCTTTATATTGTGCCATAAAATCAGGGTCGGCCATAAGCTTTAATGAAAGAATGGTCATTATAATACCGAAAACGGCACCGACAGCACC